>Ga0114129_10014128_pt1 | contig 11373 bp, 11 predicted proteins | sample RhiMetdeltSRZDD1_FD_80071 | JGI IMG/M metagenome (GOLD analysis project Ga0114129, IMG submission 80071) | Populus rhizosphere microbial communities from Tennessee, USA - Rhizosphere MetaG P. deltoides SRZDD1 (version 2) (version 2) | ecosystem: Host-associated > Plants > Roots > Rhizosphere >... | reverse complement strand
CTTCGGCGAGGTCCATTGGGTGCCGATCACCTCGACCAGCGGCACGAGGTAAGGCGGATTCCACCAATGCGTGCCGAGCGCTCGCGAGCGCTCGCGCAGGCCCTGCATGATCGCCGTGATCGGGATGACCGATGTGTTGCTGGCGAGGATGGTGTCGGGCCGCGCATGGCCTTCGATGTCCTGGAACAGCTTCTGCTTGAGGGCGAGATCTTCCGACACGGCCTCGACCACGTAATCGGCGTCGCGCACGGTCTCGGCGAGGTCCGCACAGGGCCGCACACGATCGATGGCTTTTTCGTCGTCCCCGAGATCCTTCAGATTGGCGAGGATGCGCGATCGCGCGCTGTCGAGGCTCGCCTTCACGGCATCGGTGATCGTCACATCATGTCCGGCAAGCGCGAACACTTGCGCGATGCCGTGGCCCATGAGTCCCGAGCCGACGACGGCGATGCGCGCCTTCGGCATGGTCAACCCGCCGTATAGCCGCCGTCGGCGTAGAGGATGTGGCCGGTATAGAAATCGGAGGCCTTGGAGGCGAGGAACAGCAACGGTCCGGCGAGATCGGACGGCTCGCCCAGGCGTCCCTTCGGCACGCGGCCGAGAAAACCCTTGCGCACCGTTGTCGATCGTTCGTTGTCCTCGAACATCCACTGCGTCAGCGGGGAGCGAAACACCGTCGGCCCGAGCGCGTTCACGGTGATCCCGGTGTCGCCCCACTCGCAGCCGAGCGCCTTGGTGATGCCGTCGACCGCCGACTTGGACGCGCAATAGGCGGTGTAACCAGCGGGATGGCCGAGGAGGCCGCGCGCCGACGACATCAGGATCACCTTGCCGCCCTGCCCCTGCTTGAGCATCTGCCGGCCGGCGGAGCGCGCCATAAGCCACGACTGGGTGACGTTCGCATCCATGACATCCAGAAAATCAGCGGGCGCCTGCTCGACGATCTTCGACACCTTGTTCTGGCCCGACGCCACCACCAGGATATCGACGCGGCCGAATTTTTTCACCGCCGCCTCGACGATCTTGTCGCAATTGGCCTCCGAGTTCGGCCGGACCGCGACCGTCTCGGTTTGACCGCCGAGCTTCTCGCACTCGGCGGCGACTTTCTTCAGCTCTGCGGCATTGCCCGCGGCGAGCACGACGTTGGCGCCTGCCCCGGCGAGTACCTTCGCCGCCAGCGCCCCGAATGCGCCCGAGGCGCCGGTGACGATCGCGGTCTTGCCGCGCACATCGAACAGCGAGAGCGGATTTTTCAGGAAGTCTTCGGACATATCTGACTCATTTCACTGGCGCGACCGCGACCGCGATCGTGCAGACTTCGTTGCCGCGATTGATGATCTCGCGGCTCTCGTTCGGCCCGATGACGCAGGAATCATGTTTCTTCAGCACCGTCTCCTTGCCGCCGACGATCACGGTCAGTTCGCCCGCAAGGACGATATACACCTTCTCCGGCGGTGACGCGTCCGGCCCGGCGCCCCCGCCCGGCAGGAAATGCGAGATGCCGACGATCAGCGTCTGGGTGCCGCCGGCCTCGGCGCCAAACAAGCGCAGCGAGGAATAGTTGCGATGGTTGGGAGCCTCGTAGGGCTTGGCCTCGGTGAAACGTTTGACCTGCATCAGAACTTCTCCCCCTTCTCGATCCGATAGGCGCCCTTGGGATCGGTGATCGCCACCAGCCGCACGATGCAGCCGTCGCCGCGCTCCCAGTTCCACGGAAAGTACGCGAAGGTGCAGCGCCGCCCGGTGACCTTGTCGAGGTCGCCGCCGACGTTTTCGATGCCCAGGATGCCGTTCTTGAACAGGATGCGGTGCACCGGCTCCCAATCCGGGAAATCTTGTTTCCAGTCGCGCCCGCCCGACCACTTCTTGTATTCCTCGGCGAGGTGCGGATGCAGCGGGCCGTTGCGCTGCGGCCCGATCGCGGTCGCGAGCGGATGGTCATTGGCCTGGGTGTCGTGGCCGACGACCTTGACCTTCTTCTCGACGAACCATTCGCCCGCCGACGGCACGAATCCCGGCGCGTAGCAGAAGTAGTCCTCGCTATCGTCGTATTTCTTGTGCCAGCCGGTGTTGACGATCACGACGTCGCGCGGCTGCACGACTTTTCCAGCCGCCTTTTCGAGATCGTCGTAGGTGATCGATTCCCATTTCTTCTTGGGGATTGAGACCACGATCCCGCTGCCGAAGAAGTGCGGCAACGGCACCTCGTCGATGAACGGCGTGCCCTGCACCACATGCGCGGGCGCGTCGATATGCGTGGTATTGTGCATGCTGGTCGTGATGCGCTGCGAGAGCACACCCGACTTGGCGTGATAGTGAATGCGCTCGATCTTGACGTCTTCGAAATACGGCCAGTTCGGCGACTGGTATCCGAAGCGATGGGACAGATTGACGAACTCCAGTCCCATGCTGTTGTCGTTGTCTTCTTCGAACGAAACGCCACGAATTGTCTTGCTCACGGAAGACCCCCACGCAAACGCTCAGGCACCGGACTGTAGCACTGGAGCCGCCAGTTTGTACCGGCTATCGATTGTGCGGTACAGAGTAGGCGGCGCCGCAGCGTCTGGGTGGAAGTATGGTCAAAAAAATTGCGCTGGAAGAGCATTTCCTGTGCCCCGGCTTTGTCGAGTACTGGAATCCGACGGCGGCGGACCTGCCTCCGGCAAGGCGCGAGCAAGCGCTGGCGCGTCTCACCGATTTCGGCGAGACCCGCCTCGCAGCTATGGACCGGACGGGCATCACGCGCGCCGTTCTCGGCTTGGCGGGACCTGGGGTCCAGGCCGAGCGCGACACCGAGACCGCTATTCGCAACGCCCGTGCCGCCAACGACTTCCTTGCACGTGAAGTTCAGAAGCGACCCGGTCGCTATTCCGGCTTCGCGCATCTGCCAATGCAGAGCGCCGCTGCCGCTGCAGACGAGCTGGAACGCTGCGTGCGGGAGCTCAAATTTTGCGGTGCCATGATCAATGGCCACACCAATGGCCAATATCTCGACCATCCGTCGCTCTATCCGTTCTGGGAGCGCGCCGAGGGATTAAACGCCTTGATCTATCTGCATCCGGCCGATCCCATCGTTCCGCATCCGGTGCTGGAAGGGCATCGCGGCTTGCGGCGCGCCACTTGGGAATGGACATTCGAGACCGGCTCCCACACGCTGCGTCTGATCTTTGGCGGTGTCTTCGACCGGTTCCCACGCGCCCGGCTCGGGCTCGGGCATCTGGGCGAGACATTGCCGTTCCTGCTGTGGCGTTTCGACAGCCGCGCCGGTCCGGATTTCTATGCGATCAAGCTCGCAAAGCCGCCGTCGCAATACATCAAGGAAAACATCTTCGTGACCACGTCGGGGATGTGCTCGCCGGAGCCGCTTGATTGCACGATCGCGGCGCTGGGCCATGAGCGCATCATGTTTGCCGCCGATTATCCGTTCGAATCGGCAGACGAAGCCGGGCATTTCATCGATAACGTACCTCTCCCGGAGGACATGCGGGCCGACATCTGTTTCAACACCGCGACACGGCTCTTGGGATTGAACAAAGGATGACTGCCGGCCGGCCACCGGGCATGCGAAACATCGGACATTGAACTGGAAAAGGAAGGCTTCATGAGCACGGCGTCGGAACGCGTCACTACCGCCATCTCGGATCGGGAGCTCGAGCGCCGGTGGCAGGCGGCGCGCAAGGAGATGCGGGAGCGCAAGATCGACGCCCTGGTGATGCAAAGCGCCAACGATTGGCTCGGCGGCTACGTGAAATGGTTCACCGATTTGCCGGCGACCAATGGCTATCCGAAGACCGTGATCTTCCATGCTTCCGACCCGATGACGCTGGTCGACATGGGGCCGATGGGGACGGTCCGGAAGCTCAACGGCAAGGACGGCCTGCAGCGCGGCATCGATGAAGTCGTTTCGACTGCTGCCTTTCTGTCGGTCAATTACACCGACAATTATCAGGCCGATTGCGCCATCGCAGTGCTCAAGACGCGGGGCTATCGCACGATCGGCCTCGTCGGGCCCGGCAGCATTCCACATGCTTTCATCACGCGCCTGAAGGAGGGACTATCGGGCTCGGCGAACGTCGTGGACGCAACGGACTTCGTTGATCGGCTCAAGGCCATCAAGAGCGAAGAGGAAGTCGCCCTGATCCGCCGGTGCGCCGAGATGCAGGACGCCGTCTTTGCCCGCGTGGCGCGCGCCATCAAGTCTGGGATGCGCGACATCGACGTGACCGCGCTGGCGCAGCACGAAGGCCAGGTTCTGGGCAGCGAACAAGGCATCTTCCTCGGCGCCTCCGCACCGGTCGGCCAGCGCTCCGGCTTCATGCCGCGCCATTTCCAGGGGCGCACGCTCAAGCCCGGCGACCATCTGGTGCTGCTGATCGAGAACAATGGCCCGGGCGGCTTTTTTACCGAGATCGCCCGCACGCTCGTGCTCGGCAAGGCGTCGAACGAGCTGACCGACGGCTTCGAAGCGATGAAGGAGGCGCAGGCCTATACGCTCTCCCTGATCAAGCCGGGCGCGTCGCCCCGGGAGATCGCGATCGCGCACGACGACTATATGAAGAAGCGCGCGCTGCCGCCGGAGCTGCGGCTCTACGCCCACAGCCAGGGCTACGACATGGTCGAGCGTCCGCTCATCCGCGCCGACGAGACGATGCCGATCGAGGCTGGAATGAATCTCGCGGTCCATCCCGGTTACGAGACATCGTCGATGTTCGCGGTGATCTGCGACAACTACATGGTCGAGCCGCACGGGGTAAGCGAATGCCTGCACAAGACGCCGAAGCAGATTTTCGAGGTCTGAGACGGGCCCCCGCTCTATGTCCCGCGTGGTCATATACCTGACGCTGCCGAAAGAGGTCCGTGACGTCTACGCCTCCCGGCTCGGCCAGCGCTTTCCCGAGCTGGAGATCGACGTCGCCGACCATCATTCGAAGGCGGCGGCGTTCATGCCGTCGGCCGACATCCTGGTCACCTTCGGAGCAATGATGAAGGCCGAAGTGTTGCGCAACGCGCCCAGTCTCAAATGGGCGCAGGCGCTCGGCACCGGCGTCGACGGTCTGATCGACCAGCCGTTGCTGCGGCCGGATGTGATCATCACCAACATCCGCGGCATCCACGGCGCACCGGTATCCGAGGCCGCGATCATGGCGATGCTGGCGCTCAGCCGCGGCTTTGCCGAGCACGTGCGCAATCAGGACCGGATGAGCTGGACGCGCTGGCCGCCGAAGCTGCTCGACGGAAAGACGGTCGGCATTTTCGGCATCGGGCTGATCGCCGAGGCGCTGGCGCCGAAGTGCAAGGCGCTCGGCATGACCGTCATCGGCTTCACCTCGAGCAAACGCGCGCTGCCGGGTTTCGACCGCATGCATCTGCGCGATGAATTTCTGCAGATCGCGCCCGAGCTCGACTATCTCGTTTTGCTGGTGCCCTATTCGGAAGAGACCCGTCGCTTGATCGATGCGCGCATGTTCGCGGCGATGAAGCCGACCAGCTATTTGATCAATCTGGCGCGCGGCGGCATCGTCGACGAGGACGCGCTGATGGAAGCGCTCGAAAACGGCCGGATCGCCGGCGCCGCGCTCGACGTGTTCCAGCAGGAGCCGCTACCGGCCGACCACCCGCTCTGGAAGACCAGGAACGTGATCATCACGCCGCATCAGGGCGGATTTTGCGACGTTTATGCCGAGCGTGCACTGCCGACGATCGAGCACAACATGGACTGCTTCCTGCGCGGCGACATCGATGGCATGGTCAACGTCGTGCGGCGCTGACTTTCGCGACGCATTCCTAACGGACCGTTCCAGAGATATCGGACGAAGCAGCCGGCGCCACAGCGCGCTGACGGATCGCGCGCTCCCAGATCAGCAGCGCGAGCCCGAGACCCGCGCCGGCGACGTTCAGCCATTTCGCGAGCTCGGAAAGCTCGATCGGAATCAGCAGCAGCACGCCGGCAAGGCCGTAAACCAGACGATCGGCCGGCCGCAGCCGCCGGAACGAATATCCCATTCCGGCGGCGGCGATGAACCAGATGCCCGCGACCGCGGTGAGGAAGTTGATCGCAATCAGCAGCCACGGGCCCTTGAACAGCAGCGTGGTCGAGAACACGAACAGGAACGGGATCACGAAGATGGTCCAGCCGAACGCCATCGCGGTCCAGCCGGTCTTGTTGTGGTCGGCTTCCGCGAGATTGGCGGCGATGAAAGCCGCGATCGCCACCGGCGGCGAGATCATCGACAGGCAGCCGTAATAGAGAATGAACATGTGCGCCGCCATCGGGTCGATGCCCATCTGGATCAGGGTCGGCGCCACAAGCGTCGCCAGCAGGATGTAGCAGGCGACCGTCGGCAGTCCGGTGCCGAGAATGATGTTGGCGATACCCGACAGAACCAGCAGCCCGAGCAGGCTGCCGCCGGCGAGATGGATCAGCACGATGCTGAGCGTGAAGCCGGCGCCCGAATAGCCGAGCGCACCGATCATGATTCCCGATGCGGCACCGAGCATGAACAGGTCGAGCACCGAGAGCCCGGTGTCGCGCAGCATCTCGTAGATGTCATTGAGTCCCGGCCGGCGGCCTTCGAACGGGAACAGGAAGGCCAGCACGAACGCCGATGCGATCGCCGCAAGTCCGGCGAATTCGGCCTCATAGTTCAGCCCGAACAGCGCATAGATCAGGACGACGAACGGGATCGGGAAATGCCATCCCTTCCGCAGCACGCTGGAGATTTTCGGAATCTGGTCCGGCTCCATCGGCCGGATGTTGGTGCGCGCCGCCTCGAGGTCGACTTGGATGAACAGCGCCACGTAGAACAGGATCGCGGGAATTGCCGCCGCCAGGGCGACCTCGTAGTACGGCACCCGCAGGAATTCGGCCATGACGAAGGCGGCAATCCCCATGACCGGCGGCATCAGCTGTCCGCCGGTCGACGCGCAGGCTTCGATGGCGGCGGCGAGATGCGGGCGGAATCCGACTCGGCGCATCAGCGGGATGGTCACTACCCCGACCGTCATCACGTTCGAGACGACGTTGCCGGAGATCGTGCCGAACAGCGAGGAGCCGACGATGGCGATCTTGGCCGGCCCGCCGCGATAGCGCCCCATCAGCGCCATCGAGATATCGGTGAAGAACGACGCACCGCCGGATTTGAACAGCACATTGCCGAACAGCACGAAGATCACGACCACGGTCGAGACGATCTTCATCGGCACGCCGAAGATCGCGGTGGAATCCCAGAGGACGTAATAGGTGAGCCGGTCGAATGGAATCGATTTGGCAGCGAATTCGCCCGGCAGCCAACCGGCGACCAGCGCGAGAACGAAGAAGCCGACGGTGGTGTAGACGAGCACGTTGCCGGTGGTGCGGCGCAGACCTTCGAGGATGAGGAGGATCATCAGCCCGGCGACGAGAAGGCCATCCCACGGGCGCTCGGCCACCAGCTCCGACAGCGGCGGAAAGCGCACGACCACATAGACGGAGGCAAGAAACGAGGCGATGGCGGCGAGAATGTCGAACCACGGCACCGGGCCGGTGCGGGTACGGCCGCCCCACGCCGGCACGTGCAGATAAAGAAGCGGCAGCGCAATTGCGGTGAGACCGGCCAGATACTGCTCGGTATAGAGCGAAAGCCCAAGCCGGCGGAAAAGGTCTGCCGATACAGCGATGACGCTGCAAGTCAGCAGGACTGCCAGGATTCCCACCAGCTTTTTCATTATGTCCCCTGGTTCCCATTAGATGGGAACGCGGCGGCGGACAAGCCGCGCCCGTCCGCCACCGATCGCGACGGATTGCCCCGATATCGCAGCCATATTCGCGTTGCCCGCAACGCCTGCGGCCGGGTAAGTTTATGACGGGATCGCGCGGCAGGCGCGCTCGGCATCCGGGAGACCATCCATGAGGCTCGTGACCTTCGGCGCATCGATTGCCTGCGCGCTCGCTCTCGGTGGGCCGGCAGCGGCGCAGACCGTGAGCATCGTCACCACGCCGGCCGGCTCCTACACCAATGCCGCCGGATCGGCGATCGCCAAGGTCCTGATCGAGAAGGCCGGGCTGCGGGCGATCGTGCAGGCGCAGGCCGCACAGGCCCTGATCGCGGTGGCCGGCGGCGTCGGCGAGTTCGGCATGTCGAACAACTTCGACACCACGTTCTATGCGAACGGAACGGGCGATTACGAAGGTCAGCCGCCGAAAAAGAACATCCGCAATGCCGCGACGCTGATGCCCTACAAGGTGGCGATGCATGTGCGCGCGGATTCGAATATCAGGACGGTTGCCGACCTGAAAGGCAAACGCGTTTCCAGTGGCTTCAACGCGCAAAAGACCATCGGGCGCATCATCGAGGCGCATCTCGCCAATGCCGGGTTGAGCTACAAGGACGTGGTCGGCGTGCCGACGCCGAACGTCGTGCGCTCGGCCGAGGACTTCGAAAGCGGCAAGGTCGATGTGCTGTTCTTCGCGCTTGGCTCCGCGGCGACAAAGCAGGCTGCCGCCAATGTCGGCGGATTGCGCGTGCTTCCGATCGACGATTCGCCCGACGCAATCAAGCGCATGCAGGAGGTCCTGCCGGGGTCCTACATGCTCGTGGTCGATCCGGCGCCGGCTTACGACGGCATCACGGCGCGCACGAAGCTTGTCGCTTTTGACATGGTTTTGAGCACGGCGATCGAAGTGCCGGAGACCGTGGTCTATAAGGTCGCGAAGGCGCTCTACGAGAACAAGAAGGACCTGGCCGCGACTTTCGCGCCGTTCAACGATTTCGATCCGGCGGGGATCGCGAAGCCGGTGGTCGGTGTTTCCTACCATCCCGGCGCCGCGAAATTCTTCCAGGAAGCCGGCATCCAGCCGAAATCCTGAGCTCGGAACGCGGCGGCGCCGGACCAAGGTGCGGTTTTGGCGAAACGCAAGACAAAGGCAATGAAGCAGCCGGCGCGAACGCGCCGCTCGCCGCGGCGGGAGCCGGCCGTCGAGATGCCGCCGGGTTCTGATGATGATCAGATTGCCTACAGCAATCTCTCGCTGCACGAGCTGTTTCAGCAGCAGGCGATGCAGATGCTCGAGCGCACCGACCTCGACGACGAGCAGAAGCAGAACGTCCTGGTCGCCATGAGCTGCCCCTGCTGCGGCGCCGGCGGGCTGTCGTTCACCGCCAAGATCAAGCCGCGGTCATGACGCGGCCGAGGGCCGCTTCTCGTCATTTCTTCGGCAGGAACTCTTCGGTGTACAGCCGCTGCATGTCCTTCGGTGCGCTCGGCAACAGCTCGAGCTCGACGAACGAGCGGCCCAGCGTCGCCAGTGCCCTGGCGTCGAATTTTCCGTCGGTCGAGAACACCGGCATCAGCCGGTCGTAGGTCGGGCTTGCGATCTCGTCCGGCAGGTCCAGCACCTCCGTCGCGACTTTGACCGTCTCGGCCTTGTGCGCCTGCATGAAGGCGATAGCGTCGAACCAACCGGCGAGGAATTTCCGGATCGCGTCGGGCCGGCTCGCGATCATCTTGTCGGTCGCGTAGATGATATGCGTGTGGAAATCCCGCACCAGATCGCCGAAGGCGAGCAGGATGCGGCCCTCGCCGGCCTTCTCCGCGCGCAGCGCGAAGGTGATATCGGTCACCATGCCGTCGACCTGCCGCGTCTTGATCGAGGCAAGCGCGGTCCGCGGCGGCGAATGAACCAGCTCGATCCCGCGCGGTCCCCATCCCTGCTGGCGCGACAGCTCAATGGCGAGCCAGCCGGTCAGCGAGCGCGCCGAGGAAACGTTGATCTTTCGTCCCTTCAGGTCGGCGGCACTCCTGATGTCGCTGTCGGGCCTGATCAGCAGCACCAGGTAGACCGGCGGACCGAACGGCATGGCGACGCCCTTGACCGGTGCGCCCTTCTCGACCAGCGCCAGCTCGGGCCCGGCGCTCACGCCGATGTCGAGGCTGTCCGCCGCCATCGCCTGCTGCAGCCTGGCGCCGCCGCCGAAGGCGGTGATCTCGATGTCGACGCCATGCTTCTTGAACAGGCCGTGGCGCAAGCCGACATCGAGCGGAATGAAAGCGAAGGACTCCGCCACCGCCTTGCCGACGCGCAATGTCTCGTCAGCCGCGCTCGGTCGCGCGCCGGCCAGCAACACCAGCGCCGCGGCAAGCAAGCTCGCGCAGCGAAGCATGCAATCACGTCGATTGTGCCTCATCGCGCGCCTCGTTTCGTGCCGCGCATTGCTCCACCCACGGCGATCACGAGATTGCCGAAAATATCGACCTCGCAGGCGTCGCCGGGCATCAGCACCGTGGTCGACGCATGTTCCTCGATCAACGCCGGCCCCTTGATCCGGTTGCCGGCGAGCAGCGCGGCACGCCGGCAGATCGGCACATTGCGGAAGCCACCGGCGCTGAAATAGACCGGCCGCTTGTCGGTGAACGCTGCCTTGGCGGGCGCCTTCTGTCCGCGCTTGATCTTCGCTTGCGGCGGCTTGCGCATGATGCCGGTGACCGTGGTGCGCAAGCTCACGATCTCGGCGCGTTCTGCGGGCGCCGACGTGCCATAACGCAGCTCGTGCATCGCGTCGAACAACCGTTTGATCGCCTCGCGATCCCGCTTTTCGAAAACCTTGAACGGAAGATCGACCGTCACCGCGTGCTCCTGCCCGACATAGCGCATGTCGGCGGCGCGCTTGACCGTGATCTTCTGCGGCTTCACCGACGCGGACGCGATCGCCTTGCGGCCCTGGATTTCGAGCTCGCGGTAGACCTTCTCGATCCCCTCGAACGGCGCCTCGTCGAGCCGGGCCAGCCACGTGCGCACAAAATCGTATCGCAGATCCGAGAACAGCATGCCGAAGGCCGAGAACACTCCCGGCGCCGCCGGAATGATGACGGTGCGGATGCCGATCTCGCGCGCGACCTGCACCGCGTGCAGCGGCCCGGCACCGCCGTAGGCCACCAGCGCGAAATCGCCGGCATCGAGCCCACGTTCGGTGGTGACGCCCTTGACCGCATAGGACATGGTCGTCGCCGCGATCCGGAGAATGCCGTCGGCGGCCGCGGTGACATCGAGACCGAGCGGCTTTGCCACGCGCGCGATCGCGCGCTCGGCCGCCTTGACGTCGAGCCGCATCTCGCCGCCGAGAAAACGGTCGACGCCGAGCCGGCCAAGCACGAGATTGGCGTCGGTCACCGTCGGCTCGGTGCCGCCCAGGCCGTAGCACGCCGGCCCCGGCGCGGCGCCGGCGCTGCGTGGCCCGACCCGCAGGCCGCCCTCCTCGACCCGCGCGATCGAGCCGCCGCCGGTACCGACCTCGAAAATGTCCATCATCGCGATCTGCACCGGCAGTGCCTTGTCGTAGCCGCCGATCAGCGCCGTGCATGTGGTCAGTGCTTCGCCCTTTTAGATGACGCCCGCTT
>Ga0114129_10014127_pt1 | contig 11374 bp, 4 predicted proteins | sample RhiMetdeltSRZDD1_FD_80071 | JGI IMG/M metagenome (GOLD analysis project Ga0114129, IMG submission 80071) | Populus rhizosphere microbial communities from Tennessee, USA - Rhizosphere MetaG P. deltoides SRZDD1 (version 2) (version 2) | ecosystem: Host-associated > Plants > Roots > Rhizosphere >... | reverse complement strand
CCGTAGCCCGCGCGGTTATGCGGGTCGTGCCCTGCGCCGACACGCTGATGGGCGCTGTATAGCTCTGAAACGCAGCGTCGTTCACGCTGAACTCGATCGACACGACGCCGCTCCCCTGGTTATTGTCGGCCGCCGCGAGTGAAACCGTCACCGGAGACGTGAACCAACCGCCGAGCCCCGGCGCTCCTGAAATCGCGGCCGTGCTCTTTGGGGCAGACGTGTCGACCTTAACCGTCGTCGTCGGTGGCGCGCTCTCGAGGTTGCCGGCTCTGTCCGTGGCGCGCGCGGTGATGCGCGTCGTACCCTGCGTCGAGAGCATGAACGGCGTGCTGTAACGCTGGAACGGACCGTCGTTCAGGCGATACTCGATCGTCCCCACTCCGCTGCCAGGGTCGTTGTCTGCCGCCGAGAGCGTGATCGTCACGGGTGATTTGTACCATCCCGCCAGACCCGCAGTTCCCGAAACGGCGATGTTCGTCCGCGGGGCGGACGTATCGATCGTGATGGTCCGCGTCGACGTCGCGACGTTGCCGTTCGCATCCGTCGCGCGCGCGGTGATTTGCGTCGTCCCCTCGGTCGAGACGATGAAGGGCGCGGCATAGCTCTGAAAAGCTGCGTCACCGATGCGGTACTCGGTCGACGCGACGCCCGTGCCGGGCGAAGTCTCTACGGCGATGACCGAAACCGTCACGGGGGACTTGTACCAGCCGGCAAGGCCGATCGTTCCCGACACTGTGAACCCCACCGCGGGAGCCGTTGTGTCGATCGCCACCGTGGTGGATGGCAGCGGATTTTCCACATTGCCGGCCCAATCGGTCGCGCGAGCGGTGATTCGCGTCGTGCCCGACGCCGTCACCATGAACGGCGTCGTGTAGCGCTTGAACCCCCCGCCGTTCAGGCTGTACTCGATGGTCGCCACACCACGTCCCTGATCGTTGTCGACAGACGAGAGCGATACGGTGACGGGTGACTTGTACCAGCCGGGAATGCCGGCAATGCCTGAAACCGCGATCGTGGTCGTCGGCGCGACCGTATCGGGCGGCGCCGTCTCCGGCGAGATCTTCACAACGAATGCGTCCTCAGACCCGGCGTAAACCGGTTGCACCGCCGTTCGCGTGGCCCAGTCCGTCGAATCCGTATAGCCTGCGATAATCATCGCGCTATTGGCGTCCACGGCAATATCACGCCCGTAATCCGCGCCTTGGCCACCGAGGAATGTCGAGTACTGAAGCGCTCCGGTGGCGTCGAACCTGCTCACGAAGACGTCGGTCACTCCACCCGCGTGTGTGCGGTGCCACGCGTCCGGCGTGACCGGAAAATTCGTCGACTGCGTCGTCCCAGTGACGGCGACTTCGCCCGCCGGCGTGACAGCGATCGAAGGACCAAGGCTCTGCGTCGTGTCGTTTTCCATCCCGCTGCCGCCCAGGTACGTGGAATAGACGAACGCGCTGCCCTCTTCATTCAACGCCGTCACGAAGGCATCGGAGTATCCGCCTCCATGCGCGGGCTGCCATGCATTTACGATCGGGAAGTTCATCGACAAGGTGAGTCCTGTGACGTACGCGCGTCCCGCGGTGTCCGCCGTGATTCTGGCGTTGTAGTCCGTTGCCCAGCCGCCGAGGTACGTCGAGTACACCGGCACGCCCGCCGGTGAAATCTTCACGACGAATGAATCCCACACTCCGCCGAACGCACTCTGAATGGGACGCACCGTTGGAAAATCCTCGGAGAAGGTGTCGCCGGTAACGTAGCGATTCCCACTCGGATCGACGGCGATCCCCGTCGCGGCTTCCGAACGAGTCCCCCCAATGAACGTCGCGTACTCGAGCCTCGATCCATCGGCGCTCAGCGTGGCCACGAACGCATCGGCGCCCATGTAGCAGCCTGCGTACACGTGCGCACTATCGGCTGGATCGAACGTGACGGTGGCGAGCTGGGTGACGTCGCCGAGCCCCGAAAGCAACCAGGTCTGCCCGCCGTCATGGCTGATGCCGCTCCCCATTGACGATGCGACGAACACGATCGAGGGATCCGACGGGGCGATCGCGATCACGCCGATCCACGACGTGAATCCCCAGACCGGGCTCCACGCCGCACCGCCTGACGTAGTCTTGAACAGGCCATCGGTCGTGCCCGCGTACGCCACCTGCGGGTCGGCCGGATCCACGGCCAATGCCGTGACCATCCCGTACAGGACGTCGCGCGACGAACCGCTCGCGGCGATCCACGGCCCGCCGCCGCTGCTCCTGAAGACGGTGTTCCCTGTCACGGCGTACACGGTACTGCCGCTCGCCGCGAGGAGCTGCACGGGCCCGGCGAGGCCGGTATCGATCCAGGTGTCTCCGCCATCCATGCTCTTGAGCACGTTGGCGGAGCACCCCATGCCCACATAGATCGCAGATGGAGATTCCCGGGTGACGGCCACAGCGGTGACGAGCTGGTATGGCGAAACGACCGTCCAGGTCTCCCCGTGATCCCGTGAGCGGCAGAGACCGCCGTCCCCCGCGGCGAACACGGTCGCGCCTTGAGCTGCGATCGCATAGATCCGCTGTGGAGGCAAGTTGGCGCGCGTCCACGTCGCTCCGTCGTCTGTCGTCTTGAAGAGACCTTCTCTGACGCTGCCGGCGTAAACCGTGCCCGGCTGCGAGGGATCGAACGCAAACGCGCCGACGCCAGACACCTGGAGACCCGACTTCAGGCCAAGCCACTCTCCGCCGTCACGCGTGCGAAACGCCGGATACCCACCGAGGGAGCCCTGCCACGGATTGACCATGGGAAAATCGGCGGAGAACGTCATCCCCGCGATATGAGCACGACCTTCGGTATCAACGGCGATCCCGTTGACGTCGTCTCCTCCCGACCCGCCGGTTCGCGTTGAGTATACGAGGCCGCCCGCGGGATCGAACTTGAGGACGAAAATGCCGTCTCGGTCGCCCGAGGGCCCGATCTTCGTGGATGCGGGAAAGTCCCAGGATTCCGTGTACCCGGCAACGTACGCGTTGCCGCTGTCATCGACGGCCACGTCCCTCGCGACGTCGTTCTGCGTGCCGCCGAAGTACGTCGAGTAGACGATTGCGTCGCCGGTTGGATTGAGCTTCAACACGAACGCGTCGCCGAAACCCGTTCGCTGCGGCTGAACGGGATTCATCACGGGAAAATCCGGCGAGTACGTCACTCCGGCGACGATCACGTTTCCGGCGGCATCGACCGCCACGCCGTTTCCTCGCTCCTGATTCACACCGCCAAGGTACGTGGCGTAGCTCAGGACCGGATCGATGATGAGAGGGAGACGACGGTCGTACTTGCCGACGCGGAACCCGACCGTTCCGTCGCGCCGCATGATGTAGCCGCCGCGGATCGTTCGACGTGCGCCGTGGTCGTTCTGATAGATCTCGGGTCGGTGCTGAACGAGCTTCCCGCCATCAGTGGCAATCACGAGATCGCCCTGAGGGCTGACGCCCCAGCGGGTGGCGCCGTCGAACGCGAGTGCGATCGCCTCCGGCCCGGCGCCGGGCGCGACGACGAAGTCGTACTCGAGCTTCTGCTGGTTTCCGTAGTAGACGATGTCCACGCCGCGATAAACGCCGGGATACTCGATTTCTCCGTAGCCCCGGACGCCAGTCACCCAGGCCCCGGTGTCGTTTCCGATCAGGTAATTCGAGACGCCCGGCAGCGCGCGACGGGGGTTCGCGTGCGCGCGCCTGTTGCCACCGGCCAGCGACATCGTCAATCGGCGGGGTCTTTCACCCGATTGCTCCCTGAGCAGCAGCGCGGCCCCGGCTGCTGAAACCGACACCGAGTAGCCGGATCCGCGTGCCACGAAGTCATCGCCGGTTTTCCCCGTCACCGGCTCGAACCGCAGGGGCAGCCGGAAGTACGCCGCGCGCGCGGACTCCGACACCACCGACGTCAGGTGCGGGCGTCGGTCACTTTTATCGGGCGCGCCCGATGTGTGGACGACGGCGTCGGGCAAAGCTGCCGCGGCGACCGTGAACGCCAGAAGATGTCGGATCGAGAGATGATTGGCCACGGAAATCCTCGGGGACTTGCGGGCCGTAACAAGATCAGGGCCAACAGCGGGACCTCATCGGCGGCAGGAATGGAGATCAGCGTCGGCGGCCCGACCGCGAAAAACGTCGTCGCGATTGCGGATTGGTACGGTGGCCATCCGCGTACGCGCACGCAGCGGATCGGCCCGAATGAGATCGTTTAGCCGCCAGACCGATCGTGCGGCACACTCACCTCGACGCTCGTGCCCGCGGTGTTTCCACTGGCGTCGGAGCATGCGATCGCGATCTGATACGTCCGGCCGATGCCGGAGCCATTGCGTTCGGCCCGAAGGCGCAGCGTCAGATCGCCGGTAACCTGGATGGCCCCGTCATCCGTTTCCTCGCTGCTCGTTGCGGTAACGATGCGACAGCGGGGCGCCGGGTCAACATTGTCGGTAACATCCACCGTGACGGCCACAGGCATCATCTCCAGGTTTGCAGGCCAAAGGATTGACGGACTCGTGGCCGCCGCAGCGATGGCCGGCGGCATCACATCCATCTGCGGCGTCAGCTTGAACGCACGCGGTGCGGTCTGACCTTGAAATGTTCCCTGTCCGACGATCTGCCCTGCGCTGTTGATCCCCAACGCCGCGGTCAGCACCCATCCCGAGGCTGGATCGATCCGTGTGTTGAGATCGACCATGCCCTCCGCATCAGTGTAGACAAATGCACGTGGCGCTCCTGACATGAAGAACATACCCACGACCATTCCGGCGTCGTTGACATCGAAAGCCCAGCTCGATGATGCTCCTGCGATCGTGTGCAGATCCTGGATGCCGGTGCCGTCGGTGTAGCGGAACGCATGGATGCCAGCGGAGGAAGATATTCTTCCAACAACCTGGCCCGACCCGTTGATCCGTTCCGCGAACGAGTCGGCACCTGCCGGCGTGCCGAGATCCTGCAACCCGAGACCCGGCGTGTACCGGAAGGCATGCCATCTACCCGTGCTCGTGACGGAATGACCAGCGACTTGTCCTGCGTCGTTGATCCCGCTTGCGAAGCTTTGCGGCTGCGCTCCGCCGCCCAACGTGCCCAGGTCCAGCAGAGGCTCCCCTGGCGTGGCCACGAACGCGCGCGTCGAGGAGAAGCCCGGCGCGAACGACCATCCCGCGACCTGCCCGTACCGGTTTATGCCGTACCCGAAGCTATTGCCGCCGAAGCTGCCGAGGTCCTCCGCGACACCGCCGGTATAGCGCATCGCGTGCAGCTCGCCCGGCGAGGTCGCCGAGGCGACGTATCCGGCGAGCTGGCCGAACGCGTTTATGCCAGTAGCCGCGGACGTCGCGTCGAGGCCCGGGACATATTGGAAGGCGCCGCCATCAATCGCGCGCGCCGCGCGGTTGCTGTGCGTCGTGGAGTCGATCCATCCGACAACGACCCCTGCATCGTTGATCGCGGCCGCCGTCGAAGAATACCCGTCGATTACGCCGAGATTCTGAACGACGTACTTTGCCGGCGCATTCTGAGCCGAGAGCGTTGATGTGATGCAAGCGAGCACGGTCGTGATGACGACGGCTCGAAGCATGTTCGTCCTGAAAAGAGCTGAGGTCATGAGGTGCAGAAAGACGGCAAACCTGATGCCCATTGCCGCGACCGGCATAACACTCACCGCATATGTCACTTGTTGGAGCGTGCGTCGTGGCGGGCCGAAACCGTGCTTACAAATTCGACAGCGGGCGAACAGCAATCGGCGAGCAGTCGTTAGCCAGGCGAACGAACTAAAAAGCAGATTCCAGAACGCCACGCATCGCCATTACCGGGGCACTCGAATCGCCGAGTGGCTCAGGCGTGTGATTCGGCGCCTCCATGCGAATTGGGCAGTCACTTGGGCGAGAGGCTGGCGGGAGCTCCAGCCCTGAGACGCGGGCGTTGTATGGTGGAATTTTCGCTTCAAGGGCAGTGGCTACTGACTGCAGATCCGAGCGGACCCCTCTCCGGTGCAGATGAGGCCGGTGCCGAAATTGATGTATGTCTTGGTCTGGGCGTCGTAAATCCATGAAGTCGTCTTATTGTCGAACCTGCCCATCGAGCCGTCGGGTGGTCTCGTGCTGTTCCAGACCGACCCCGTTTTGAGGTTCGAGTCGATTCCGTCGGTTTCTCCGTTCAAGCTCTTGAACCACGTCGTTGGCAGCGTTGTAGCTAGGGGAGTGTCGAGCGGCATTTCGGGCTGCAACGGACGGTGCTCGGATGGTGCCAGCCCGGTTTCAGGTTGGTTCGCCTGCTGCTCCACGCGGCGCTTCGCTACAGCACGGACAACGTCGTTGTAGTCATTGATCGTCAGCGTTGGGTCCTCGCGAAGCATGCGCGTGTACGGCATGACGCGCTTGATCTCGGCTTCGATCGTCGCCTGTTGTCGTGCGAACGCAGGACCGGCGCACAGCGCGACCAGCGCGAACGCCAGAAACATTCTCCTCATTCAGGCCTCCTCCTTCGGGATACGCTGGCAAGAGCAAGGATCCGACCAGAATGGATTGCGCACTCCGAGCGCGGCCAAAAGCCGTCTGGAATGAAGCACTTGGCGGCGGTTCTTTGCGCGCCGCCCGCCACCTGCCTCTGAATCGCCATTGTGCTGAGGTGAGCCAGCCAGAATCGTGATCGCGGTGCCAAATGGCTGCAACGCAGGAGCTAAGCGACCGTGATCTGTTCTGGCACCTTGCGGACACCCGCAAATCGCTCGCGGTTCACACGCGGGCAGCGCGCGCGGGGCTCGATAGAGGAGTCGCTGTTGTCGTGGACGCCTTGCTTGACTGGAGAGATTCTGTCGTTGCACTGGAAAGACGTGAATGTTGAAAGGCGCGAACCATCGATTCCGTGACCCTCGGCGCGAAGCCGGTGCGTCCTACTGCTTGAACGCACGGAGTGCGTCGTCCTTGCTGCCACAAATGTCGAAAATCCTGTGCATCCGCACGAGTTCGAATACTGCACCAACCGGTTTTGACATGCCGCACAGCTTCAGCTCCCCGCCGGTGGCATTCAATTGCCTGAGGCACATCGAGTGACGGAACGGCCGGAGGGTCGCCATGAAAGGTGCAACAGCGTTCTCATTCCCCCGAGCCACTTGGCGAGTCTTGTCGAGAACCTGGCGAACTGCTCTGCGGCTGCTATACAAGCGGACCATTCTCGTGCTGGCGGTCATGTTCTGCGTCGGATTGACCGCCGTCATATTGCACCTCGTGAGGCTGTCGTCCACGCTCGTTGAAGCGTCGGCGTTACAGGGAACGGCCCGTTATTCCGAAGCGCTGATGGAATTCCGCAGCCTTTACACATCCGAGGTCGTCGTCCGCGCGCAAGCACGCGGGATTGAAGTCACGCATGACTACCGTACGAAACCTGGCGCGATTCCCCTGCCGGCGACCTTGAGCATAGAGCTTGGGAGGCGCATTGGGATGCAGGGTTCCGGCTTGCAGGTTCGGCTGTACAGCGACCACCCGTTTCCGTGGCGTGTGGACGGCGGCCCGAGAGATGCCTTCGAGCGGGAAGCGCTTCGCCACTTGCAGCAACATCCCGATCAGCCGTTCACGCGGTTTGAGGACTTCGAGGGCCGCCGTTCCCTGCGGTATGCGACGGCCGATCGTATGCGTCCTGCTTGTGTCTCGTGCCACAACAGCCATCCGGCGAGCCCCAGGAAGGACTGGAAAGTGGGAGATGTTCGCGGGATTCTCGAGGTCATTCGGCCCTTGGACAGCGTCATGGCGGAGAGCAGGGCGGGCGTGCGACAAACCGGTGCCCTGTTAGGAGCTGTCTGTGCGCTGTGGCTGGGTGGGCTGGCCCTGGCGATCGGCCGTTTGCGTCAGACCAACGTGGAGCTGGAACGCAAGGTGGACGAGCGCACGTTGGCGCTGGGCCATCGGTCCACCGAGCTTGCGGCAGCCAACGCGAATCTGGAGAAAAAGATTGTCGAACACGAGCAGACAGAAGAGGCGCTGGCGAAACGGACGGCCGAACTCGAAGATGCCAGGAGCTTTCTTGACTCGGTGGTCGAAAACCTTCCGGTGATGCTTTTCGTCAAAGATGCCCGCGACCTGCGGTTCGTGCGCTGGAACCGAGCAGAGGAAGAGGCGTTGGGAATCGACCGTGCGCTGGCGATCGGCAAGAACGACTACGATTTCTTCCCGCCGGAGCAGGCCGACTTCTTCGTGCAGAAGGACCGGGCGGTTTTGAACGGCGGGCAACGGGTGGATATTGCCGAGGAAGCCATTCAGACCGCCCATCGAGGGCTGCGCTTCCTGCATACCATCAAGGTGCCTGTCATGGGCTCTGACGGCACGCCGAAGTACCTGGTCGGGATCTCGGAGGACATCACCGAGCGGAAGCAGGCAGAGGAGCAGCTGGCCCGGGCGCGCGAACAGGAAGTCGAGATCGGCTTCAAGATCCAGCAGACGCTCCTGCTCGACCAGCCGCCCAGGAATCTGCCGGGCGTGCACGTGGCGGCCCTGACGATTCCCTCGCAGCGCATCGACGGCGACTTCTACGACTTCTTCAAGCACATGGACAAGTGCCTCGACGTCATCGTCGGGGACGTGATGGGCAAGGGCATCCCTGCGGCGCTGCTGGGTGCCGCAACCAAGAGCCACTTCCTCCAGGCGCTCAGCCACCTGATCTCTCTCGCGCCCCCAGGAACGCGTCCGGAACCCAAGGACATCGTCACGCTGGCGCACTCAGAAGTCGCTCGACAGCTGATCGAGCTCGAGAGCTTCGTGACCCTTTGCTACGCCCGGTTCGATCTCGAGAACAGCCACGTCGACCTTGTGGACTGCGGCCACACGACGACACTTCATTTCCAGGCGAGCACGGGGACGTGCGTCCTGCTGCACGGAGATAACCTGCCCCTGGGCGTCCGCGAGGGAGAGATCTACGAGCAGATCCGCGTGCCGCTGCACCCGGGCGACGTCCTGCTGTTCTATTCCGATGGCCTGACGGAGACGCGGAACAGTGCCGGTGAGCTCTTCGGAATAGATCGGCTTGCCGAGTGTGTTCGGGCCCATGGACGACTCGATCCCGAAGCGCTGATTGAGGAGATCCGGCGCGCGGCTGTCGCATTCTCCAGTTCGGAGACGTTCGGAGACGATCTGACCTGTGTAGCGGTGCGCATCGAAGCGAGGGCACGGCCGCTCTACAGAGCGGCGATGGAGATTTCAAGCGACCTCAAGGAACTTGCGCGAGCGCGTGCGTTTGTTCGAGAGTTCTGTAGGACCCTTTCTGATCCGCCGATGGACGAGAACGCCGTGAACCAGCTGGAGCTCGCGATCACCGAAGCCGCAAGTAATGTGATGGAGCACGCCTACGGCGGACGCACTGATCAACAGATCCTCTTGGATGCCGAGGCGTGGGCCGATCGCGTCCTTTTTCGCCTCCACCATCTCGGCGAAAGCTTCGACCCGAATGCGGTGAAACCGCCGGTGTTCGATGGAACTCAGGACGGCGGCTTTGGCGTGTACATCATCGCTCAGTCGGTCGATGAGGTGCGTTATGACCGCGACGAGCGCGGGCGAAACCGCATCTCCCTTGTCAAGAACCGCAAGACAACCTGACAACAAGAGGGGATGAGGCAATGGTATTGGAAGCCAGCGGGAATATCGCATCTACCGTCGCCTCTCTTCGAGAATCGGTCCGCCATCACGTGCGGTACTCGTTGGCCAAAGAGTGGCAAAACCTTCCTCGCCACGATTTGTTCATGGCTGCCGCTTTGGCCGTGCGGGATCAACTCGTAGACAGGATGCTGCAAACAGAGGGACGTTACAGAATACGCGACCCAAAGCGGGTCTACTATTTTTCCATCGAGTTTCTCATGGGTCGGTCCCTCACCAATAACCTGTGCAATCTCGGCATCCTTGATCTGTGGCGCCAAGCGTTGCGCGCCCTCGAAGTCGATCCAGACGACGTTCAGACGAGCGAGAGAGACGCAGCTCTTGGCAACGGCGGCCTAGGACGGCTCGCCGCCTGTTTCCTTGATTCTCTTGCCACGTTGAACATGCCGGGCTGCGGTTACGGCATCAACTACGAGTACGGCTTGTTCAAGCAGGAAATCGACGATGGCTACCAGAAGGAGCGCCCCGACAAATGGCTCGAAGCGGCCACCCCCTGGGAAATTGAACGCGCCGACGAAGGCTGTGTCGTGCCGGTGTACGGCCGGATCGAGCATGGGGTGGATCGACACGGTCACTACAACCCGATGTGGATGGATTGGAAGGTTTTGATCGGGGTTCCCTATGACATGCCTGTCGTCGGCTACGGCGGCGGCACTGTGAACGTGCTTCGGCTCTACGCCGCCCGATCCTCGCGTGATTTCGACATACAGATATTCAACGAGGGCGACTACCTGAAGGCTGTCGAACAAAAGGTGGCTTCGGAAACTGTTTCAAAGGTTCTCTACCCATCCGACACTGTTACAGCCGGTCAGGAACTGCGACTGGTTCAGGAATATTTTCTCGTGGCCTGCGGTATACGGGACATCGTCAGAAAGTTCCAGCAAAACCATGCCGACTTTCGGACCTTCTCATCGAAGGTCGCTATTCAGCTGAACGACACGCATCCGACGCTTGCGGTAGCAGAATTGATGCGGATCCTCGTTGATGAGAATGATCTCCCCTGGGAAGAGGCCTGGGACATCAGCCGGGCGACTCTGGCGTATACGAACCACACTCTCATGCCGGAGGCGCTCGAAAAATGGCCGGTCTCCCTTTTCGAGTACGTCCTGCCCCGCCACCTGCAGATCATCTACGAGATCAACCGTCGCTTCCTCGACACGGTGGCCGCTGCTTTCCCGGGCGACAACGACCGTCTGCGCCGAATGTCCATCATCGAGGAAGGAGAGCGGAAACAGATTCGAATGGCGCACCTGGCCATCATCGGCAGCCACTCGGTGAATGGTGTGTCGCGCATCCACACCGAGCTCATCAAGAGCTCGCTCGTGCCCGATTTCTATCAGCTCTGGCCTGAAAGGTTCAGCAACAAGACCAATGGGATTACCCAGCGGCGGTGGTTGCTTGTGGCGAATCCGCTGCTCGCCGAGTTGATCAGTCGCACGATCGGTCGCGAGTGGATTACAAATCTCGATACGCTCAAATCACTGGAGGCATACGCAGGAGACGAAGGCTTTCAACAGGAGTTTAGGACAGTTAAGCGCTCCAACAAGGAACGGCTGGCCAGGATCATCAAGCTCACGACCCGGGTGACCGTCGATCCGGGCACGCTGTTCGACGTGCAAGCCAAGCGCATTCATGCGTACAAGCGTCAGTTGCTTAATGTGATGCGCATCATCCATGAATACTTCCGCGTGTGCGACGATGGTGAAGAACCCAAAGTCGCGAGAACGTATATCTTTG
>Ga0114129_10014126_pt1 | contig 11375 bp, 10 predicted proteins | sample RhiMetdeltSRZDD1_FD_80071 | JGI IMG/M metagenome (GOLD analysis project Ga0114129, IMG submission 80071) | Populus rhizosphere microbial communities from Tennessee, USA - Rhizosphere MetaG P. deltoides SRZDD1 (version 2) (version 2) | ecosystem: Host-associated > Plants > Roots > Rhizosphere >... | reverse complement strand
GCGCGCGGGGCCGGCATCCACGCGCTGCTGCTCGATCCGTACGGCGATTGGCCGGAGGTCGATTGCGAACGGGAACCCGACTTGTGGGCCGTCGCACAAAAGTTCGGAAATTCATGAGATCTGGTTTATGAGGATGAAGCGAGGAGTAGCGCCATGCAGCAACGCGGCTTGGGAAAGAGCGGACTGAAAGTTTCAGCCCTCGGCTTGGGCTGCATGGGCCTCAGCTCCGGGTATAGCGGCGCGCCCAGCCGGAAGGACGGCATCGCGATCATCCGTGCGGCGGTCGATCGGGGGATCACGTTTTTTGATACCGCCGAAGCGTACGGTCCATACACGAACGAGGAACTGGTGGGCGAGGCATTGGCGCCCGTCCGCGATCAGGTGGTGATTGCGACGAAGTTCGGGTTCAAGCTCGAAGGCGGCAAGCAAACTGGTCTGGACAGCCGGCCCGCGCACATCAGAGACGTCGCCGAGGCTTCACTGCAGCGGCTCAAGACGGATCGGATCGACCTTCTGTATCAGCACCGAGTCGATCCGGATATCCCGATCGAGGACGTCGCGGGAACGGTGAGGGAGCTGATTCGGGAAGGCAAAGTCAGACACTTCGGCCTGTCGGAGGCGGGCATGAACACGATCCGCCGCGCTCATGCTGTTCAGCCGGTCACCGCCCTTCAGAGCGAATACTCGCTCTGGTGGAGAGCCCCTGAAGGGGAAACGTTGCCCACGCTCGAGGCACTCGGGATCGGGTTCGTGCCATTCAGTCCGCTCGGAAGAGGCTTTCTCACGGGCGCGATCAGCGAGCACACGACGTTCGACGATTCGGACTTCCGGAACATCCTGCCTCGCTTCACACCGGAGGCGCGAAAAGCGAATCAGGTGCTGGTCGACTTCCTGCGGCGGATCGCCGAGCGCAAGAGGGCCACACCGGCCCAGGTCGCGCTCGCGTGGCTGCTGGCGCAGAAGCCGTGGATCGTACCGATTCCAGGCACGACGAAGCTGCGCAGGCTCGACGAAAACATCCACGCCGCTGCCGTCGACATGACCGTTGACGATCTTCATGAGGTCGACGCCGCCGCCTCGCAGATTGCGGTGCACGGCGCCCGGTACCCCGAGGACCTGGAGCGCGCGACCGGCCGCTGAAGGGGCGGCGTGACCAGAGCGGCGGGTCGGGAGGTCGTCCCTGGTGGTCCCAGTTGGCGGCGAACTCGCGAGAGCTACCTGAACGCCGCCCCGAAATGGAAGGAGAATTGGTTGGCCTTGACGCTGTGCCCGGCCTCGCCGCGATCGATGTTGACCCCGAAGTAGCGCGCGTACAGCAGCTTGTCCTCGAATTCGAAGTACAGGAACTTGTAGAAGTGGCCGCGAATAGCCGCCGCGGCGTCGAGGTTCCAGCCGTGGAACGCCTGAAACCCTTTCTCGTTCGGCTCGCCGAACAGCTTGTTCTCGGTGTGGGGAACCGCGAATCCGCCGCCCGCTTTCGCCAGGAATGAGATGTGACCCGTGCGCCCGCCCTCACCCGCGAGCCGGATGCGCCGCAGCACGTTGAAGAAGATCGGATTGGCGCCGTTGTTGAGCTGGTAGCGCAGGACATCCTCCGTGAGCGCGATCGGCGCGTCGACCGGCGATCCGTTCATCGTGCCGGTCATCTGGACTTCCTGATCCTCCTTGACGATCCACTTGAAGTGGTCCATCGCGACTTCGAGTCCCCACTTCTCATTGAAGAACAGGCCGAACCGGATGTTGTATTGCGGCACGAACAGGCTGTGGCTGAAGAGGCCATCGGTCCAGCCCTTGCTGTCGCGAGCCTTCACGTCGACCAGTGTGAAGTCGTTGCCGATCGACGGCTGGCTGAAGTGAATGTCGCTCTTCGTGTAGCTGTCGCCGTTGTAGCCCCAGGACACGAAATACTCGCGGCCAGACGTGTCGACCGCCGTGGCCGGCGGCGGCTGCGCCGGTGCCTGTGCCGTTTGGCCGGTGACGCCGGCGTGGTTCCGCTCGAACAGAACCCGAGGGGTTTCCAGGAGGGCAGACGTCAGGTGGTATCCACTCGAGCGTGCACTGAAATTGGATTGTCGATTCGCCGATCCGGCTGCCTCGGGCCGCAGGTCGAACGCCGCCATTTCTTTCGTGTTGCGAACGAGCAGTATCCCGTCTGCAAACGCCGGCACGTTCCAGGTTTCGCCGTCGAGCGCCTGCGCGCGGCCCAACTCCCGAAGCTGGTCGGGAGAGGCGGCGACGAGGACGAGATCACCCTCTTCGGTGATCACCACGAGTTGATCGCCGGCGAGGAGCACCTGACCGTGTCCGTAGCGCCCGCCTTTCCACTTCAAGTCACCCGTCGCGGCGTCGAGACACGCGAGGATCCCTTCGTCGAGACCGTAAATGAAGCCGTCGTGCAGGAGCGAGCTCGATTGCCGGTTCTTCATGCGGATGTTGCGCCAGACCTGTTTGGCCTCGAACCGATCGCCGGCTTTCGTCAGCTCGAAGACGACCGCGCCCTCGCCGTAACCCGACGAATAGAAGACGCGATGGTCGTCGATCACGATCGGCTGCGCCGCATTGACGTCGTGATTGGTGACCCACGGGAACTGCCAGAGCACATGCCGCTGATCGAGACTGAGGCCCACCAGCCGTTCGGCGCTGACGACCAGGAATTGCGGAACGCCGAGGAGCGTGACCTGCATCGGCGAGACATACGCCTGCTTGTCGTCGAGCGCGCTCCACAACCGCTTGCCTGTCCGGCGATCGTAGGCGGCGACTGATTTCCCGCCGGGTCCGCCGGGGAGCACGATCACTGCGTCGCCGGCGATGAGGGGCGAGGCCGCCATGCCCCATCGCAGATTTTTCGCGCCGGCATCGTGCAGGATGTTCGTGCGCCAGACGAGCTTGCCGCTGGCCTCTTCGAGACAGCGCAGCTCGCCCCTGCCGCCGAGGGCGAACACGAATCCGTCCGCCCAGGATGGCGTGGCCCGCGGACCTTCGCCGCCTCCCATCCACTGGCTGAAACGATCCGGCCATGCGCTGGTCCACAGTTCCTTGCCCGTCATGACGTCGTAGGCGGCGACGACTTCATTGCGGCCGCGCTGCTCGATCGTGAACGCGCGACCGCCGGCGATCGCGAACGACGCACGGCCGCCGCCGATCGGCTTCTTCCACATCGGCGTGAGCCCGTCCCAGGACAAGCGGATGGCTCCCCGATAGATGCCATCGCGATTCTGACCGCGGAATCCAGGCCAGCTTGCCGCGCGCGCCGGGTCCGCCTGCGCTTGCGTCTCGGCCGTTTGCGCTGACGCGGCAGCGAGATGCACGGCGTGACCGGCTATCACCGTGGCCAGGAGCGCGAGTGCAATTCTGTAAACCACACGCATAGGTGGAGATCTTACTTCGCGACGCGATCAGCGCGGTTTCCGTTTCCGTGTAGCGTCTCGGACCAGCGCCTTCGCCTTGGGGAAACCGCGCAGAGCCGTTTTCGACTGCTACGGACAATCGAAAACGGCTCTAGAACGAGACTCTGAGACCGGCATTGATCGCGCGCCCCTTGAGCGGCGCCCACGCGTCGACCGTCCATCGACCGTCGACGTCGGGTGCAGGACGTGCGATTGGATCCCAGTGTGTCTGGTGAACATCCGTCAGGTTCTCGCCGTTGACGAACACCTGCCATCGGCCGAACGGAACCTCGCCCAGCAGGTTGACGAGCGTGTACGGTTCGCTCGTCGATCGATACGGGTTGGCGTCGAGCCGCTGCTCGCCGGTGAAGAACACCTGGACGCCGACGCGACCGCGGCCGTTGGCTTCTGCCGTCGCGACGAGTCCCGCGCTGTGCCGCGGCGTCAGCGCAACCTCGATGTCACCGCGCTCGCGCGCGCGGACATACGCGTACGTGCCGGTGATCGCGAACGGCGGCCGGCGCACCGTGCCGAGGATCTCGACGCCGTGCGTGACGATGGGATCGGGATCGGTGCGGAGTGTGAAGGTGGAACGATCGATCGATGATGGATGATCGATCTGCGAACGGAAGAGCGTGAGCGAGACAATGGACGAGCGGGTGGTATGCGTGAGGTCGCCTGACACGCTGCGCCCGGTTTCGATCTGGAGCGGACCCTCAATGGACAGGCGCGCAAATCCCGCCGCCTCGGTCTCCTCGGTGAGCGTTGTGGGCACCGAGTAGCTCCGAGCGGCGGACAGCCGTCCCGCCCATCCCCCCTTGCGGACGAGGACCGATCCGCGCGGACTGAAGAAGATGTCGTCGACCCGAAATGCCTCGCCCGCCCCTTTGGTGTAATCGAGGCGCGCGCTTCCCGAGGCCAACAACCACGGCGCGATCTCGACATCGTCGTGGACGAAGATGCCGCCCCGCGGGGCGATGGATCCCGACGCAAGCGGTTCGGGAGTTCGAATCGCGAACCAGTCGGCGGCGATGCCGGCGATCCAGATTTGGCGTCGCGCGCTGCCGCGAAGCGTGAGCTCGATGGTGGCAGACTCACGGCGGTCGTGTTCGCGCCGATCGCTGAAGTCGTGGACGCGCGATTGCACGAAGAGCGTGCCGGCGCCGGCGAGGACGTATTTGCCGAGCGGCATCTGGCCGAACAGCGCGCCGTCAGCTTCGCGAGTCTCGAGCGACTGATGCGCGAACTCACTTCCGCCGTCGCGCTTCTCGAATGTCACACCTGCCGTCCCGGACGCCGATTTCCCTTGCCGGTTGTTCCAGAACACACGGGTGCGCGCGACTCCACGCGAATACTTGGGAATATCGGACCAGCCGTCGTCGTCCCCATCGTGTTCGTCCTGCCAGTGCCCGCCGAACAAGTACGTGCTGCTCCACGATCCTTTGGGCGGTATTGAGAGCCAGAGCACGGCATCCGTTGCATTCGGCGCGGCCTGACTGAAGAGGATCTCGCGATTAGGCTCCTTGCCGGGCTGCCGGGACATCAAGTTGACAACCCCGAGGTTGTTGGCGCCGAAGAGCGCGGATCCGCCGTCCGTGATGACTTCCACCCGCGCGAGATCCATCGGCGGGATCTGAACCAGCGTCAGTCCCCCTGGGTGATCGTGGTAGAGCGGCACGCCGTCGGAGAGCACTCGCGTGTACTGCCCGCGCAGCCCCTGCATGCGAACCATCGCGGTGCCCAGCTCCGGCGACGTGGTTTGAACACGCAGGGTGCGCATGCCGTCGAGCAGCAGCACGATGTTGCCCGGAGCCATCAACATCTGTTCTTCGATCGTGCCGCGGCGAAGCACCTCTTCGGGAATGGGCTGATCCTCGAGACGCCGGCCGATGCGCGTGCTCGTCACAACCGTGTTCTCTTCCTGCTCCGCCGGCTTCGGGATCAGCACGAGCGTGAGGTTGCGCTCCTGGCCTTCGATGACGTCGACGCGCACGGCCGTCGTCTCGTATCCGTCCCGGCTGGCGACCACCGAGACTGTCCCGGCGGGCAGCGTCAGCGTGGCGACGCCGGCCGCGTCGGTCGAGGCCGAGCCAGCGCCGGCTGAAACTGTCGCGCCCGCGACTGGATTGCCGGCGTCAACGGCCGCGACTCGGATCGTGCCGGTTCGCGTCTGTGCCGCGCCTGCGGTCCCGCTGAGGCCGAGTGTCCAAAAAGCGCCGAGAAGGAAAGGAAAAAGAAAGTGAAACGATCGGTCACGCATGCCGTGGCGGGCTGATCATATGATCATCCGGATTCCCACCCTGGAGTGCACATCATGAGGCGAACGACCGTTGTCGTCGTGGCCGCATTTACCGCCGCGATTGTAACCGCCACCGTTGCCGCGCAGAACCCGCCCGCGCAAGGCCGCGGCGGCCCGCCGATTGTCATCGGCCCGCCTGCGCCGGTGCCTCCCGAGGTCGCGATTCCTCGTCCCACGCTTGCGGAACTGGCCGAGGTCAATGGAGCGGTGAAGCGGTTCATCGACGCCGATCGGTCGGCGGTGAAACCGCTGCTGCAGAAGTACGAGTCGCTGCTGATGCTCCAGCCGCCAAGGCTGAACGTGGCCGCGACGTACACGCAGACCGCTCAGCGGCGAGGTCCACGGCACGAAGGCTTCGTCGAGATCGCGAAACAGGGCAACATCGACTTGCTGATGCACGGCGACTCGATCACCGACTGGTGGGTCCAGGGCGACGCCAACAAAGCGATGTTCGACAAATACTTCGGCGGGATTCGCACCGCCAACTTCGCGATCGCGGGCGACACGACGCAGGGCGTACTCTGGGGCCTGAAGAACGGCGAAGGTCAGGGCTTTCAGCCCAAGGCCGCCATGCTGATGATCGGCACCAACAACACTATCTCCAACACGGGCCCCGAGATCGCCGAGGGGATCGGCGCCGTCGTGCTCGAGCTGCGCCAGGATTTTCCCCAGGCGAAGATCCTGCTGCTTGCCGTCTTTCCGCGGAGCGTTCCCGGCGATCCCGTTCGCGACAAGATCGCCGAGATCAACCGGATCATCGCCCGGCTCGGCGACGAGCAGCACGTGTTCTACATGGACATCGGCGCGAAGTTCCTGGGCGCCGACGGATACTTCCTGCCGGACGCCTTCCGTCCGGACAACCTGCACCCGCAAGCGAAGGGCTACGAGATCTGGGGCGAAGCGGTCAAGGACAAGCTGGTGACACTGCTGAAATGAAGCTCGCCGCTCTGGCGTTGGCCGTCGTTGCGTTGAGTTCGTGCGGCGGCTCCTCGTCTCCATCAGCGCCATCACCGCCGAGCTCAGACTTTGCGGCGCAGTTCGACTCGCTGTGGACCACTTTCGACCAGCAGTACTCGTACTTCGACTACAAGCACATCGATTGGAACGCACTGAGGGAGCGCTTCCGTCCCATGGCGATCGCGGCCGGCGACCAGGCCGCATTCATCGGTGTGGTACGGCAGATGCTCTCCGCGCTTCACGATCAGCACGTCGTCATTCGCAATCCAGCAGGCGCCGTGACAACGACGTTCGATCCGGGATATTTCGTCAACTGGGACAGGACTGTCTGGCAGCAATACCTCGGCCGCGGAACCTGGACGCAGGGGCGAGGCGATTGGGGTCACGGCATCTTGAGCGGCACCGCGTACATCCAGATTGGCGGCTGGAACGGCAGCATTCTTTCGGCGAATGAGTTCGACGCGGCCCTCGAGAACTACAGGAATGCGCCGAGGTTGATTCTCGACGTGCGCATGAACGGCGGCGGCGACGATCAGATTGCGTTTCAGGTCGCAGGCCGCTTTGCGACGAGCTCGGTGACGACGGGATATGTGAAGACCCGGACGGGACCGGGGCATTCGGACTTCGGGCCGCTGACGGCGCGTACCTTGTCGCCGCGTGGAGCGTGGCAGTTCACGCGTCCCGTTCTATTGCTGATCGGCCGGCAGTGTTTGAGCAGCAATGAATCCTTCATTTCGGCGATGCGGCAACTTCCGAACGTGACTGTTGTTGGCGACCGAACGGGTGGCGGCTCGGGAAATCCGGCGACGTTTCCTCTTGCAGGCGGATGGTCGTACACGGTGTCGCGGTGGATCGAATACACGGCCGACATGGAGGTGATCGAAGACGTCGGGATCGCGCCTCAGGTAGTCGTGCCGGCGTCACCGGCAGACTTCGCCCAGGGCCGCGATCCAGTGCTCGATTGGGCGCTGTCGTCGGCTGAGGCAGCGACCTCAGCGTATCGGCGCGAAGAGTGGCGCGTGCAGGCGCTGGAAGGCCACGCCGTCGGCGTCCTTCCCCTCGATGAGAATCCTGAAGCCGTCCGCGCCAGGAGTAAAACGCGATAGGTAGAAACCGTCACCGGCTTCGAGCGGAAGTTCCGCGATTCGCCGGAATTCGCCGCTGACGAGCGACGCCTTGACGTCAGACGCCTTGCCGCCGACGAAGATTCTCACGGTGTTCTCGACACCGGCCGTTGGAACCGCCGTGAACGTCGTGCTGCCGGACGCCGCGAATTGCACCTGCGCGATGCCGATCGCACTGCGCGCCTGGGCCACGACGCCGGACACGCCGCTTCCTGACACGCGGATCGTCCAGATACCCGGTTCGGGCCGTTTGACGATCACCATGCGCTCGGCGCGGAAACTCGAGAACTCCGTGACGTCGTCGCCGCCGGCGAGCTGGCCGGACGGGCGCAGGACGTGGGCGACCTGAAGGCACTGGACGGAGATCGAGAACAGCACGCTTTCGACTGATGAATCGATTGGAATGCGGAGTTCGTGCAGTCCGGGTTGGAGAGACCCGGCCAGCCGGTAGATCGTTTGCGGATGCGATCCGAACGCCATGAGCAGCGACGCGGAATCGCCGATTTCTTCGGGTGCGAGCAGCAGCAGGTGACCGCCCGAGCCTTCGGCGATGTGGAAGTACGACGTGTCGAGGCGCGCGGCGCAGGGCCAGCCGGCTCGGGTGTTTGGCGCTTGTTGCTGGGCGCCAACCAAGAGCGGGGCTGCGAAGACAGCCGCTGCCGCTAGTGACTTCACAGATCCCTTATCGACCCGGCCCGCGCTGTCTGTTACCGTCTCGCATCATCGAGGCCGAACTGAGGTAGTTTTGGACCCTCACCGGGGGTGTTGTGAAGCGTCTCATTCTTCTCGCCCTCGTTGCCACCACGTCGACCGCGTGGGCGGTGCAGGTTCGCTCTGACGCCGACATCCGCCGGATCCTGACGGAGCGCCTGAAAGGCTTCGAGCACAGCGTCAGCATTGTCGTCGGCACGATCGGCCCGGAAGGGCGCCGGATCGTGGCGATCGGGTCGACTGGGATGAACGGCAGGCCTGTCGACGGCGACACGCTCTATGAGATCGGGTCCATCACGAAGGCCTTCACGTCCCTGCTGCTCGCCGACATGGTCGAACGTGGAGAAGTCGCACTGGAGGATCCAGTCGCGAAGTATCTGCCGCCAGGCGTCAAGGTCCCTGAACGTAACGGCAGGCAGATCACGCTGCTTGACTTGTCCACTCACAGGTCGGGGCTGCCAAGGATGCCCGCGAATTTCGCGCCGAAGGATCCCTTCGATCCTTACGTGGACTATCCAGTCGAGCGGCTCTACGAGTTTCTCTCCAGCCACGAACTGCGCCGTGATGTCGGCGCGGAGTACGAGTACTCGAATCTTGGCGCGGGACTGCTGAGCCTCGCGTTAGCTCGGCGCCTGGGCACTGACTTCGAGACCGCGTTACGCGATCGTGTCTTCCGCCCGCTCGGCATGACGAGCACGGTCATCCGGCTGACGCCCGCGTTGAAGGCCCGGATGGCCACCCCGCACTCATCGGCGTTTCATCTCGCGCCGGTGCCGCTCTGGGATTTCACGCCGGCGTTCTTCGGCGCCGGCGCGCTGCGATCGAGCGCGAATGATGTCCTGACTTTTCTTGCGGCGAATCTTGGTTATGTCAAGACGCCGCTCTCGGCGGCCATGGCTCGCATGCGAACCGTGCACGCTGACGGCATGGACAACTTCAAGATGGGACTCGGTTGGCAGATTGAACAGGCGGATGGGATCGAGGTTGTCTGGAAGGGCGGAGCCACCTATGGCTCGCGCACGTACAGCGGCTTCGATCCGAAGGGGCGTGTCGGTGTCGTCGTGCTTTCGAACTACAACAGCGGATCCGGAATCGATGACATCGGCCGCTACGTGCTCAATCCGAAGGCGTCCGCCGACAACGGCACGCGCGTCAGGCCGCAGGAACGGACGGTCTCCGCGGTCCCCGCAGATTTGCTCGATGCGTACGCGGGCCGTTATCGCCTTTCGAACACCGAGATCTGGACCGTGCGGCGCGACGGCACGCGCTTCTTCATCAAGAAACCCACCGAGCCGGAATTCGAGGTTTTCCCCGAAGGCGATTTCGTGAAGGGCAATGACGATTTCTTTTCGAAGAGCGCCGACGCGATGTTCACGTTCGACTTCGATAAAGAGAATCCACGCCTGGCCAGCCAGTTGACGTTCCAGTGGTCGTTCCTGGAGCCGCGCGTCGCTAAGCGGATCGAGTAACACGCGACAGCGGGCTATCTCACCCGTCGCACTTCTTCCAGCACGCGCCGTTCGATCTCGAGCGCCGCGGCCGCTTCGTACCGCCAGGCCGTGCGATCGCCGATTCATTCGAACAGCTGCCGGAGTGCCGACTGACTTGTGACTTCCCGCGCCGCCGCGATTTCACAAACATGCTGCAGCTCGTGGCCGAGCACGGCAACTTGCTGGTCCTGGATCAGGAATGTGGTGACTCTCGTGATCAGGATTCGGAGATCCCCTTGCGCCGAGCTGAACTGCGTGAGGCCGCGCAGGGTCCGGTCGTTCGACCGTGCGACCATCACGAGCACGTCAGATGTCTGGTGCCGATGACCGCCTCGATCCGGTACGCGCCAAGCTGACGGCCGACGAGTGACCCAGACGCGATATCCGTCGATCGGCTTTTCCAGGAAGGACGACGCGGGCTCGGCGAAGGCGGAATTGACATGTGACTAAAAGGTCACATATACTCGCCGCGTGTTCGACGACGACCCGGTATTCAAGGCGCTGGCGGATCCGACACGTCGATTCCTCTTGGACCTGCTCTTCAAACATGACGGACGGACGCTGACGGAGCTCGAGTCGGAGCTGTCGATGACGCGGTTCGGTGTGATGAAACACCTTCGCGTGCTCGAGCGTGTGGGCGTCGTCGTCACGCGCCGGGCAGGCAGGGAGAAGCTGCACTTCCTGAACCCGGTGCCAATCCGGATGATTCACGACCGCTGGATCGACAAGTACACGGAGCGTCGCGTGTCGGCGCTGTTGGAGCTCAAGACCGAGCTGGAGGCAAAGGCATGGCGACAGAGTCAAAAGCCGGCGTAGCGACGACGCAGGTCTACGAGGTCTACATCAAGGCCTCGCCGCACGCGATCTGGGAGGCGATTACCTCGCCTGAGTGGACGGTGAAATATGGCTACCAGGGCGCCGTCGAGTTCGAGCTGCGTCCGGGCGGCCGGTATGTCGGGTACTCCAGCAAAGAGATGCAGGCGATCGGCGTGCCGGACGTCTTCGCCGATGGTGTCGTCGAAGAAGCCGACCCGCCGCACAAACTGGTGCACACGTTTCGCTTTGTCGTCAGCCCGGAAATGAAAGCCGAGGGCTTCACGCGCGTGACGTGGGAGATCGAGAAAGTCGCAGCCGGTTTCTGCAGACTCACCGTGATTCACGAGCTCGAGGGCGCGCCCATCATGGCCGGCATGGTGGCCAGCAAGTTCTCCGAGATGGGAACAGGTGGCTGGGCCTGGATTCTCAGCGACCTGAAGTCACTGCTCGAGACCGGGAGCTCGATGTGAACCTGACGAGGCGATGAGGCGATGAGGCGATGAGGCGATGAGGCGAGGAGGCGATGAGGCGATGAGGCGATGAGGCGATGAGGCGATGAGGCGATGAGGCGATGAGGCGATGAGGCGATGAG
>Ga0114129_10014125_pt1 | contig 11375 bp, 9 predicted proteins | sample RhiMetdeltSRZDD1_FD_80071 | JGI IMG/M metagenome (GOLD analysis project Ga0114129, IMG submission 80071) | Populus rhizosphere microbial communities from Tennessee, USA - Rhizosphere MetaG P. deltoides SRZDD1 (version 2) (version 2) | ecosystem: Host-associated > Plants > Roots > Rhizosphere >... | reverse complement strand
ACAGAGAGAAGTACTCTGGACCGACGGCCACGACCGCGAATTCGTTGGCCTTGTCCTGGTACGTCCCGCCGAACCAGGTTTCGTTGCTGACGCCGGTGACCCCCGGCGTCGCCGCGATCCGACTCTGATAGGAAATCGGCAGCAGCTGGATGAGGCTGACCTTGTGCAGCAGCATCAGGCGGTTCGCTCCCGCCATGTCCACGCCCATCGAAAACGCCGCCTGCACCACCATGAGGAAGCTATAGAGGACGAGCGCGATGAAAACGGACGCGAGCGTAAAGATGGTCCTGACCTTGCGGCGCATCAGGTTGCGCCAGATCAGCGGGAGGTATCTCATACCACTGCCTCCATCAGCGTTCCCTTCTCGAGGTGCAACACCTGAGTGGCGCGGTCGGCCGCGTGCGGATCGTGCGTGACCATGATGATCGTCTTGCCGTGCTCGCGGTTCAGCGCCTGCAGGAGATCCAGAACTTCATCCCCCGCCTTTCGATCGAGATCGCCCGTGGGCTCGTCGCACAGCAGGAGCGTCGGATCGGTCACGATCGCACGCGCGATGCCGACGCGCTGCTCCTGACCGCCAGACAGCTGCCCCGGATAGTGCTTCGCGCGGTCGCTCAAGCCGACGACCTTGAGCGCGATCGAGACGTGCCTGCGACGCTCCGCCTTGGACAGTTTCGTGAGCAACAGTGGCAGTTCCACGTTGCGCTCTGCGGTCAGCACCGGCAGCAGGTTATAGAGCTGAAACACGAAGCCGATGTTCTCCGAGCGCCAGCGCGCGAGCGCGGCGGCACTCAAATCGCTGATGTCGATGCCACCGACCTCGATCGAGCCTTCCGTCGGCGAATCGAGGCCGCCAATCAGGTTCAACAGGGTCGTCTTGCCGGAACCGGACGGACCCATGAGCGCGAGGAACCCTCCGTTCGCGACGTTCACGTTCACGCCCTGCAGGACGTCGATCCGTTCTGTACCGCGCTTGAAGGTCTTGTGAACGTTGTGCGCCCGAACCAACACTTCCGCGTTCATTTCACGACTACTTTGGACGCCGCCGTCAGGTCGGCGGGAGGCGACACCACCACGCGGTCGCCTGGCTGGAGTCCCGCGAGGACTTCAACGCGGTCGCCGTCGGCGTCGCCCAGCCTGACGGCACGGCGCTCGACGCCGTCCCCGCGCACGACGAAGGCGAAGCTGTTGCCGCCTTCCGTCTTGATCGTGGCCCTTGGCGTAAGGGTCGTCGACTGCGCGACGGGCGTGGCCGATTCGTCGGCGTCTCGCAGGAACGACACTTTGATCGCCATGTCCGGCAGGATTCGCGGATCCAGTTCATTGAAGCCGATGCGGACGAGGACCGTGGCCTTCTGGCGGTCGGCGGTCGGGACTGTTGTGATCACGCGCGACGGGATCATCCAATCGGGGTACGCATCGAGCACCGCAACCACTTCCTGGCCCGGCTTCACGCGGCTGATGTAGCTCTCGTTGACGTCGACCTCGATCTCCAGCGAGTTCATGTCGACGATGGTGCAGATGCCGGTGCGGGTGAAGCCGCCGCCGGCCGAGACCGGCGACACCATCTCGCCAGGCTGCGCGTCCTTCGAAACCGCGACGCCTCCGAACGGCGCCCGTATGACGTAGTTGCTCAACTCGGCCTGCTCCACTTGAATCTGACGTTCGGTGACGGAAATCTGTTCTCGGAGTGCGGCAATGTGCGCTTCGATGGAATCCGCGTCGGCCTTCGCCTGATCCACCTGAGACTGCGACACGATCCGGTCCGTGAGTAACTGCGTCACCCGGCGCTCGGCCAGGCGCGCCTGTTCGAGCCGCACTTCATTCTCGCGAAGTCCGCGACGCGCGGCCTCCGCCTGGGCCTCCGCGAGCGCCAGCGCCGCCCGCGGCGACGAGGCGTCCAGCCGGGCGAGGACCTGGCCCTCCCTGACCATCATCCCCTCCTCGACATTCACCTCGATGACCTTGCCCGTGATCTTCGACGAGACCGTCGCGCGGCGCCTCGCGGTCACGTAGCCGGAGGCATTGAGCACCGCCCCCTGCGTGCCGGCGGCGCGCATCGAGACGCTGGCGACCTGTACCTCGACAGGGCGCTCCCGGGTAAACCACCGCCACCCCCCGAACCCACCCGCGGACAGCAGGATCGGCAGCGCGATCCACACAATCCATCGCCCGGCGCCCGCCGAGCGTTCAGGTTCGCGTTCGATGCGCAGAGCGGCGAGATCGTGTTTGAGATTAGTCATGGGAAATCGATGAAACTAGTATATTAAGGCTCGTTAGTACTTCGGCACTTCATCTTCATTTCCGTAGCGCTTCGGTATACAGTCCGTCCTGTCCGCTTTGTCCCGCATTTTTCGGAGGCTTCCTATGAAGCGATGTCTGACGTCCCAGCTCGTCCTGGCCGTGATCCTGTGCGCCGGCTCAGCTTTCGCGCAGGCGAAGGCCACCGCGCAGAACGTGCCCGAGATTCCCTATGAATCTGTCCCGAACTTTCTGAAGCTGCCACCCGGGCTGTACCTGGGCGAAGCGATCGGCGTGTCGACCAATTCGAAAGGGCATGTCTTCGTCTACACGCGCAGCGCCAACACGCGGCTGTTCGAATTCGATCAGAACGGCGCCTACGTCCGTGAGATTGGCGAAGGCGCGTACAACTTCGAGTTTGCGCACAGCGTTCGCGTCGACTCGCAGGACAACATCTGGGTCGTCGACGAAGGCACCAACACCGTCGTCAGATTCAATCCGGAAGGGCACGTCACGATGGTCCTCGGGCGCAGGCCACCCGCCGTCCTTGGTATGGCCGCCGCGCCGCCAGGCCCGGCGCCGCCGCCGGCGAAGTACACGTTCGGCCGGCCAACCGATGTCGCCTGGGATCCGCAGGGCAACATCTTCGTCTCGGACGGCTACGTGAACCACCGTGTCGTCAAGTTCGACAAGAACGGCCGCTTCGTCAAGCAGGTGGGCAGCCAGATTCCCGGATCGGAGCCAAGCCAGTTCAGCACGCCGCACGGGATCGCGGTCGACTTGAACGGCAACGTCTACGTCGCCGATCGCGCGAACAACAGAATGCAGGTGCTCGACAACAACCTGGTGCTGCGCAACATCTACGACAACATCGGCGTGTCGTGGACGGTCTGCATCTCGCCGGGCCCGCACCAGTATCTATTCAGCTCGAACTCGAACCCGAACGGCAATACGCCCGGCTCGTGGGACATCACCGGCGAGATCTACAAGATGGAGCTTGACGGCACGATCATCGGGAAGTTCGGTCACGCCAGCAAGCAGCTTGGCGGCTTCCAGGTGGTGCACATGATGGACTGCCGCAACCCCGATCAGATCATCGTCGCCGAGATTGAATCGTGGCGCGTCCAGAAGCTGATGCTGAAGCCGACGACCGGCGCCCCGGTCAAGCCGACGACAACGGCGGCGAGATAAGGGAGGCAATCATGAAACGCACACTCCAGATTTCGCTCGCCGCAGCCCTTCTTGCCGGTGTCTCACTGAGCGCACAGCTTGTGGTTCCCGAACTCGCGTATGAAGCCGCGATCGAACCGCTGAAGCTTCCGGGGAACCTGAACTTCGGCGAGGTCGCCGGCGTGGCGACCAACTCGAAAGGTGACGTGTTCGTCTACACGCGAACGGGTCATCCGACGCTGTCGCTCGGCACCGCTCGCCCGTTTGCGCACGGCGGCTCGCGGATGTTCCGGTTCGACAAGACCGGCAAGTACGTCGGCGAGATCGGTCAGGGCGTCTACGCGTTCCTGTTCGCCGAGAAGGTAAAGGTCGATCCGCAGGACAACATCTGGGTCGTCGATCAGATGTCGAACACGATTATGGAGTTCGACCCTGAGGGACGCCTCGTGATGCTGCTCGGACGCAAAGCGGAGGCGGAAGCCGTGCCGGCTCGTGGCGCGGCACCGCCCGCTGCGCCAGCGGGTGGTCCTGCGGGTGGTCCCGCACCGCCGGCGCAGGGAGGCGCACGTGCGGGTGGCGCTCCGGCGCCTCCTCAAGGTGGACGCGGTGGCGGCGGGGCTGACGCCGAAGCACCGGCGGGTGGCCGCGGACGCGGTGGTCCTCCGGGAGCGGGCGGACAACAGGACGTCTTCAACCGGCCGACCGACGTCGCATGGGACGCGGCGGGCAACATCTACGTCGCGGACGGGCTCGGCACCAACTCGCGCGTTGCGAAGTTCGACAAGAACGGGAAGTTCGTTCGCTCGTGGGGCCAGACCGGGACCGCGCCAGGCCAGTTCCGCCAGCCGCGGAGCATCGCAATCGACGCGCAGGGCCTCGTCTATGTCGCCGATGCCGGCAACCGCCGTATCCAGGTGTTCGACGGCGACGGAAACCTGAAGGGGCGATTCCTGAACGTCGGGACGCCGCGCGCCATCTGCATCACGTCGGGCCCTCGCCAGGTGATGTATGTGTCGAACTCGAATCCCCCTGAGGACATCGACGCGGAGGGCGAGATCTACAAGGTGGATCTCACCGGCAAGCTGCTCGGCAAGTTCGGACACGCCGGCCGAATCGCGAAGGAGTTCAACGGCGTCAACCAGCTTGAGTGCCGAAGCGAGAACGAACTCTGGGCCGCCGAGATCGGCAACTGGCGCGTGTCGAAGATCACGCTCCGCGCCAACGCGACGAACTAAGTCGACTCCCGACTCCCAACTTCCAACTCCCAAGGCGCCCGCAGGCGCAACTCCTTGGGGGTTGGGAATTGGAGGTTGGGAGTTTTCACATATCCCCCTCACATGTCGTTTATTGTGCTTGGCGCCACTGAGATCGAGCGCCTGCTGCCGATGCGCGAGTGCATCGACGTGATGGCCCGCGCATTCGTCGATCTCGAGCACGGCGCGCTGGTACAGCCCCTCCGCACTCTCTACGTTCCTCCGGGGCTCAGGGGCGGGACGATGTGGATGCCGGCGTATCGGTCGAGCCCCAAGCCGATGTTCGGCACGAAGCTGCTCTTCGTGCTGCAGGACAACCCTTCTCGCGGTCTCGACAGTCACCAGGGACAGGTGATCCTCGCGGACGGCGAGACCGGGCAGCTTCGCGCGTTGCTCGACGCGTCGGCCGTGACGGCGATCCGCACGGCGGCCGTGTCGGCGCTCGCAACTCGGCTCCTCGCCAGGGAGGATGCGCGCGTGCTGGCGATTGTCGGCACAGGCGTGCAGGCGAGAAGGCACCTCGAATCGATTCCGCTGGTTCGTTCGATCGGTCGCGTACTGATCGCGGGCCGGACAGCCGAGCACGCGCGGCAATTTGTCTCCAAGGTGTCGAATGGCCGCGGCTTCTCTATCGAGGCCGCCGAGAACACCGAAACAGCGGTTCGCGTGGCCGACATCATCGTGACCGCCACCAGCTCTCCGACTCCCGTCATCGCACGCGAATGGCTTCGCTCCGGCGCGCACGTGAACGCCGTTGGCGCCAGCCGCCCGGTGCATAGTGAGATAGACGCGCGCACCGTTGCGGACGCCGTTCTCGTCACCGATCGGCGCGAGTCTCTCGAGGCCGAGGCGGGCGACTATCGACAGGCTGTGTCTGACGGTGTGATTGGGGGGACGGACGCCGCCGCAGAACTGGGCGAGCTGCTGACGGGGAAGCGATCGGGTCGAACGTCGGCCGGGCAGCTGACGATGTTTCGCTCGCTGGGGCTCGGGATCGAGGATCTCGCGGCCGCCGAGCACGTGCTCGCGAAAGCGCTCGAAACCGGCGCGGGCGTTACCGTGGCCACGCCCTGACTCCCAACCTCCAACTCCCAAGGCGCCCGGGTGGGATGTGGGATTTGGGGTTTGGGATTTAGTACACGTACACCGCCCCGGAGCCGCGCATAGAGTTGTCCGCCTGGTTGCCGGCGGAGCCGCCATCTTCGCCTCGGGCTGCAACCGCCAGCGTGCCGCCGTCACCGCTCAGTCCAAGTGCTCCGCCGAACTCGTCGTACGCGTCGGCGTTCGGCGCCTTCAGATACGCGCGCTGCGACCACTGCCCCGCGGTGCGTGTGAAGACATAGACCGCGCCCGACCCGGGCGCCGAGAAGTCCCTCTGGTTTGCGTTGACGCCGCGGCCACCTCCGCCTTGGAGCATGGACGATGCGACCATCACATTGCCGTCGCGGTTCACCGCGACCCGCATGCCAAACAGGTCGTTCTCGGCGATGTTCGACGGCTTGACGTACGCCTGCTGCGTCCACATGCCGTTCGCTTTCACGAAGATGTACAGCGCGCCGTTCGATTGGTCCTGTACCTGTGGGCCGGTGTACTGCTCGCCGTTGATTCCGCCGACAAGGCCGTCTTCATCGGCTGCGGTGACGACCAGCGTGTTGCCGTCACCGCTGATCGCCAGCGATGAGCCGAAGGCGTCCTGCGGCTTTGCGTTGTTCGACTGCTTGAGGTACGTCGTTTGCGACCACGTCGTGCCGTTGCGGACGAAGATGTAGGCGCAGCCGGATCCCGCCTTGGAGTTGTCCGCTTCGTCGCCGTTGACGCCGGAGGAGCCGCCGTCCTCGTCATAGCCGCAGATGCCCAGCGTGTTGCCGTCGCTCGAGAGGTCGACGCAGAAGCCGAACAGGTCACCTCCCTGCGTCTTCGCGCCTTTGAGATACGCCTGTTGCGACCACGTGGTGCCCGCACGAGTGAAAACGTAGGCCGCACCGGCGTTGGCCGCGGAGTTGTCGGCCTGGTTGCCGTTGATTCCCGTCGCGTTGCTCCCCTCCGTTGACGCTCCAACGGCCATCGTGTTGCCGTCGTCGCTCAACGTCAGCGACCAGCCGAACTGATCGCCCGCCTCGGCGTTCGAGGCCTTGACGTAAGCCTGTTGTGCCCACTTGCCGCCGCTGCGCGCGAAGACGTAGGCGGCACCGGAATCCTCGGCGCTGTTGTCCGCGCCGTTGCCGCCGACGCCCCGGGCGGAGCTGTCCTCGCGCGTCGTGCTCACGGCCAGCGTGTTGCCGTCCGCATTCAGCGCCACCGAAAACCCGAAGCTGTCGTACGCGTCGGTGTTGGAGGCCTTGATGTACGCCTGCTGCGCCCACGGTCTCCCGGAGCCGGCGCGCGTGAAAACGTACACGGCGCCCGAGTCGCTCGCCGAATCATCCTTCTGGTTGCCATTGATGCCGGTGGCGGCGCTGTCTTCGCCCATCGCGGCGACGGCGAGCGTGTTGCCGTCGCGGCTCAGCGCAAGCGTGCGGCCCGATAGTGCGCTGCCGAAGCCCAGTTGATCGTCCAACCCCGGATTGGAGGCTTTCAGGTAGGCGACGGGAGTGAAATTGCGCGCCACGACGCCGGGCTCACCCGCGCGCGTTGCCTTCTGGCCGCGCACCGCCGCACCGCTCAACGACAAGGTCACTGCAAGCACCAGGCAGTACAGCACTCGATTCATCTCGCCCCCAGCCCTCTTTTGTTGTGGCGCGGATTCTCTGCTGAGCTTTGGTACCTGTCAAGCAACGCGCAGACGATAATGGCGACCACAGGAAAAGGAGAGCGACCGAATGGCGAACGCACCGACCCAGGAGCCGCCGGCGCGCCCCATGTCCCCGCCGGATGCGGGAGCCCAGTTGACCGAAAGGCGGATGGCCGCCTGGATCGGCAAAGCGCTGCGCGTCGAAGGAAGAATTGTCAGTACGGAGGACCTCACCATCGACGGCAGCGTCGAGGGTTCGATCGAGCTTGGAGATCGCAGCCTGACCATTGGGCCTGGTGCCACGGTCAAAGCGAACCTCACAGCCAGGAGTATCACGATCAGCGGAAGCGTGACCGGCAGCGTCCGCGCCACCGAGGTGGTCGATCTGCGCGCCTCCGGTTCGGTGAACGGCGACATCAGCGCGCCACATCTCCTCATGGCCGACGGTGCCAGTGCCCAGGGAAAAATCGAAGCAGGGGTTAGGAAGAAGGGGTAGCTGGCGTGATATTCTTCGCGTCCTTAAGTCTTTCACCGGCAACAACCAGGGACAACAACAGGAAGAGAGGAGTCCGCCAAATGGACGAGCAAAAGCCCAAGCTGCCCCCGGAGGCCGTCGAACTGTACACCCAGTTCATCCATGGGGAGATCAACCGCCGTGACTTCATGGATGGCGTCAGCAAGCTCGCGATCGCGGGTCTCGCAGCGGGAGCCGTCATCGACGCGCTGATGCCGAACTATGCTGCGGCACAGCAGGTTTCCAAGACCGACGCGCGCATCAAGGCCGAATACGCCACAGTGCCGTCTCCGCAGGGGAACGGCAGTATCAAGGGCTACTTCGTGCGCCCCGCCAATGCCGGCAACGCCAAGCTCCCCGGCGTCCTGGTCATCCATGAGAACCGCGGCCTCAATCCCCACATGGAGGACATCGCGCGGCGGTTCGCGCTTGCCAATTTCATGGCGTTCGCGCCGGACGGTCTGACGTCCCTCGGCGGCTACCCGGGCGACGACGTCAAAGGTGGTGAGCTGTTTGGCAAGCTCGATCGTCCCAAGTTGACCGAGGATTTCGTGGCCTCGGCCATGTGGCTGAAATCGCGTCCAGACTCCAACGGGCGGATCGCCGCAACAGGGTTCTGCTTCGGCGGCGGCGTTGCGAATACGCTCGCGGTACGGCTGGGGCCTGGTCTCGCAGCGGCGGCTCCGTTCTACGGTGCCGCGCCGATGGCGGCAGACGTGCCGAAGATCAAGGCGGCGATTCTCGTTCACCACGGCGCGCTCGATACCCGCCTGGTGGAGGCGTGGCCGGAATACGAAAAGGCCCTCAAGGCTGCCGGGGTTCCGTACGAAGGTCACATCTATCCGGGTGCCGTGCACGGCTTCAACAACGATGCGACTCCGGAGCGGTACAACAAGGCTGCGGCCGATCAGGCGTGGAACCGCACGATCGAGTGGTTCAACAAGTACGCTCGACCCGCCGCGTCCTGAACGGCATCTCCACTTTCCGCGAGGATGGATGTGAATCCATCCTTGCGGAACGTTCCTCCATGTGATCCTCTAGGTTGTGAGCCGCGCACTCAAACTCCACCCACGGTTATCGCGGACCTGGAAGGTCCGCGCCGCAGCGGGAATGTTCGCTGTGGTGTCTTGGCTCGCACCGCTGCCGGCATGGGCGCAAGCCCCGCTCGACCACCTGACGCTCATCGCGCCTGCCGCACCGGGCGGCGGATGGGATCAGACCGCTCGCGCCATGCAGCATGCGCTGCAGGCCGAAGGCATCGTGCGGGTTGTCGAGGTGGAGAACATCGCCGGCGCCGCCGGGACCATCGGGCTCGCCCACTTTGTATCCAACTACCAGGGCCGCGACGATACGGTCCTCGTCACCGGACTGGTGATGCTCGCCGCGATCCTGTGGAACGACTCACCGACGACTCTCGCCGGCGTGACGCCCCTCGCCGGCCTCACGGGAGAGCCAGAGGTGATCGCCGTACCCGCCGGTTCACCGCATCGCGACATGGCGTCGCTGCTGACGTCCCTGCGCGCCAATCCTGCCGGTGTGTCGTGGGGCGGCGGGTCCGCAGGCGGCACTGACCACCTTCTTGCAGGATTGATTCTCGCCTCGGCCGGCGTCGAGCCCGGACTCGTCAACTACATCGCGTTCTCCGGCGGCGGAGAGGGTGTGACCGCGCTGCTTGGAGGGAATGTCACCGCCGGCGTCAATGGCTATAGCGAAGCGGCGGCACACATCGAGAGCGGACGGCTTCGTGCGCTTGCCATTTCAACCTCGGCGCGCGTGCCGGGCATCGATGTACCGACGTTGCGCGAGCAGGGCATCGACATCGACATGATCAACTGGCGCGCCGTCGTTGCTGCGCCTGGACTCTCGCTGGCGCAGCGCGATCGCCTGATCTCGGTGATCTCGCGAATGGTGCGGTCCCCCACGTGGCAGCGCACCCTCAGCGATCGTGATTGGACCGACATGTACGTGGCCGGCGACGCGTTTGATGCGTTCCTCTGGAGCGAGCGTGCGCGCGTAGACCGCATCGTGAAGAGGCTGCGAAGCGGCGCGAGCGCGGCACCCGCCCGCGGCACCGACTGGATATTTCCGGTCGCGATCGGGCTCGCCGCCGCCGTCGTCGCATTCCTGCTGGCACGACAACGGGTGCTCACGCGGCGCCAGCGCGGACCGACGGTGGTGCCGGTCGCCGTTGACTGGCGATCGGTGCTCTGGGTGTGCGCGGGCCTGGCCGGGTACCTCGCCGCGATATCGACCGGCGGTTTTGTCGTAGCGTCCACGATCCTGTTCTCGAGCGTCGCGGTGGCGTTCGGCAGCCGACGAAGGACACGCGACGCGGCGATCGGTCTGCTCGTGTCCGGTGCGGTGTTCGTCGTATTCACCCGCGGGCTCGGCTTGCACCTCCCGGAGGGTGTACTCGGCGCGTGGACACGCTGAGCGCGCTCAGCGACGGGTTCGCAACGGCGCTCACTGCGACGAACCTCCTGTGGGCCCTGGTCGGCGTGACGCTCGGCACGGCGGTGGGCATGCTGCCCGGCATCGGCCCGGCGCTCACCATTGCACTTCTGCTCCCCGTGACGCTGTCGCTGCCGCCCACGCCCGCGTTCATCATGTTCGCGGGGATCTACTACGGCGGTATGTACGGCGGATCCACGTCGGCCATCCTTCTCAATACCCCTGGCGAGAGCGCGTCCATCATGACCTCGGTGGACGGCCACGCGATGGCGCGAGCGGGCCGCGCCGGCCCGGCTCTCGCGACCGCGGCGATCGGATCGTTCGTGGCGGGCACATTGGCGACCGCGGCGCTGACATTCACCGCACCGGTGATGGCGGAGTTCGCGCTTCGCTTCGGCCCTGCCGAGTACTTCTCACTCACCGTCCTCGCATTCATGGCCGTGTCATGCGTGCTGAGCGATTCGCTGATCCGCGGATTCGCAAGCCTCGTGTTCGGCTTGTGCCTCGGCCTGGTGGGCATCGATCCGCTTACCGGAGGGGCTCGACTGACCTTCGGCATCCCCCAGCTTCTGGACGGCATTGATGTCGTCATCGTCACCCTCGGACTGTTCGCGGTCGGCGAAGTGCTCTACGCCGCGTCCACGCGAGCGTCGGAGCGCGACGCGATCGCCGAAATCGAAACATCCGTCTGGATGAGCGCCGATGACTGGAAGCGATCGTGGAAGCCGTGGCTGCGAGGAACGGCGATCGGGTTTCCACTCGGCAGCCTGCCTGCGGGCGGCGCGGAGATCCCGACGCTGCTGTCGTACGCGCTGGAGCGGCGCTTGTCGAAGACTCCGGAACAATTCGGTCGCGGCGCGATCGAGGGTGTGGCCGGACCGGAGGCGGCCAACAACGCGTCCGCGGCCGGCACGCTGGTTCCGTTACTGACTCTTGGTCTGCCCACGTCGGCGACTGCAGCGGTGATGCTTGCCGCGTTTCAGCAATACGGATTGCAGCCGGGACCGCGCCTGTT
>Ga0114129_10014124_pt1 | contig 11375 bp, 9 predicted proteins | sample RhiMetdeltSRZDD1_FD_80071 | JGI IMG/M metagenome (GOLD analysis project Ga0114129, IMG submission 80071) | Populus rhizosphere microbial communities from Tennessee, USA - Rhizosphere MetaG P. deltoides SRZDD1 (version 2) (version 2) | ecosystem: Host-associated > Plants > Roots > Rhizosphere >... | reverse complement strand
GGACGTTCTCGGTTGCTTCCGCTGCGATGGAGATCCATGCCCGGCAGAATCCCAGCTCGAGATATTGCGGATCGAGATTCACCGAGATGACAGCCCACAGCCTATCGGAAGGTGTTTTGGCGGTCCTGAGCTTTTTCAGGACGGCCTTGTGGCGCATTGAGAAGATTCGCCGCACGGCAAGCTCGATCAGCTCCTCGCGATCCTTGAAATAGTGATGGATTGTGCCCTTCGAGACACCCGCTTCCTCAGCGATGCTGGCGATGGTCGTGGCTTGTATCCCGCGCTTCTTGATGCTTTTGAAAGCCGCATCAAGAAGCTCCTGCCGCCGGATGTCCTTGATCGAAGTCAGCCCCATGATGTGCGTCGCCCTGCTATGAAAGCTGCCGGTTCATCCATTTCCGCACGAAATTTTGTTCAAGCCTCACAAGAAATCTTGACAAACTTGGTCGTTTGGATAATTTACTGGCCATACGGCCAATATTGTGGCCAAGCGGCTAAGTCAATGCAAGTCTAGTTGGGAGTACTGATCTCGGCCAGTGGAGAATTACCTCCGCGACGAGGCCTATACCGGGGGAGGAGATCATGGTCTGGCGGGGGCGAGGCCATGATCATCCTTTGGCACTGTCTAATTGCGGCTTGGACACAATTCTGATAATTGCCTCCTCAAGCTGAAGTCGGCAGGCAGTCAGCTTAATCGGTGTGTGCCGCTCAAGTGGGCGCGCAGTGAGCCTAATCGGTGTGCGCAATCACAAACCTGATCTAAGGATGAGCGCCATGAGATTCGGCTATTTCGCAAATACCAACAATCGCAATCTGTCCAAGTCATATACTCTCGTTCTGGACGAGACCGTCGATCTTGCCCGCTACCTCGACCTGCACGGGTGGGAATCGATCTGGTTCACCGAGCATCACTTCGGACATGAGGGTTTCGAGGTCTGTCCCAATCCGGTGATGATGAGCGCCTGGGCGGCGGCGCATACGCAGAACATCCGAATCGGGCAGGCCGCGAACATCATCACTTTCTGGCACCCGCTGCGTTTTGCCGAAGACCTTGCCATGCTCGATCACATGTCGCGAGGGCGCGTCGAATGCGCCGTGGGGCGGGGTCTATATGGGCGGGAAGCTCTGAACCTCAACAAAGCCGCCGATACGAGAAATCCAGCGCAAAACTTTCGAGTTTTCGCGGAGAGTCTCGAGATCATCAGGCGCGCTTGGTCCAATCCTCACTTCGATTTCAAGGGTGAGTTCTTCCAGTTTCCCGACCCGGGCTTTGCCTGGGACCATGGAATGAGCCCGAAGTCGGCCGACTACCAGGACATGGAGACGTTCGAGCTGAGGAAGCTTTCGCTCGTGCCGCGCCCGCTTCAGCAGCCCACGCCTCCCATGCATCAGGTGGTGGACGGTCACCTTGCCATCCAGTTTGCCGCCGAAAATGATCTAGGCGCCATGATGTGGATTCCGCCCACGGATGCGCTGAAGCCCCGTTTCGAGCTTTACCGGGACAAAAAGGCGGCCAAGGAGAAGCGCGATGTGGCGCTCGGCGAGGGCATTATTCTCGTGCGCGACATGTTCTGTTGCGAAAGCAAGAATGAGGCGAAGAAGCTCGGCGGCGAGGGAATCGTCGACTATCTCCGCTGGGTGTGCCATTGGCGCGGGCTTGAGAATCACCGTCACCTGGGCGAGGAGCTGCCCAAGACGCAAGGCAAGCTCGATCTCCTCAACGTAGATTTCCTCGACAAGCGCAATCTGCTGTTCGGTACGCCCGATCAGATCAGCGAGCAGATCGAAGAGATGATCGACGTTCTCAATCTGAAGTATTTGCTCGTATGGTCGCATTTCCCTGGCGTCGAGCACGAGGCTGCCATGCGATCGGTGAAGCTTTTCACCGATGAGGTGATGCCTCGCTTCGGGAGACCCGTTGAGAGCCAGCAGGCCGCCCAGTAGACAATGTCCCTCGTGATCAGGAAGACGGCGAGCTTCGCCGAAACCATCCTCATGGAAGGCGGCAAGATGACTGCCGCTCCCGTCAAAATGGCAGCGGCGGCTGCCGTTATCGCCAATCCCTGGGCGGGACGGGGCTTCGTCGACGATCTCAAGCCGGAAATTCTGCGGTTCGCTCCGGAAATCGGCGAAATTCTCGTTCCAATGCTGGTCGAGCTCCTGGGCAGCGGCGACAAGATCGAGGCCTATGGCAAGGCTGCCGTGGTGGGTGCGAACGGGGAAATCGAGCACGCCTCGGGCGTCATTCATACGCTGCGTTTCGGCAATAAGTTCCGCGAAGCGGTCGGGGGAAAAGCCTATCTCGCCTTCACCAACAAGCGGGGCGGGCCTGGTACCTCGATCCAAATTCCAATGATGCACAAGCTCGATGAGGGATTGCGGTCGCATTACCTCACCTTGGAGTTCTCCGTTGCGGATGCTCCCGCTCCGGACGAGCTCATCATCGCTATCGGCGGGGCTACAGGCGGGCGGGCTCACCCACGAATCGGAAATCGCTATCTCGATATGGAAGAGATGGCCAAGGACGCTCAGAGAAGTGCCTGAGCAGCTTAAGCCGGGGGAGTTTCGACTCGGCGACGGCACGGCGGGTTCGATTGCGGGCAAGGGGCCGCCACTCGTTCTCCTGCATGGTGTCGGCCTCGACCGTCGCATGTGGCAGGCCCAAGTTTATTACTTCGCTCGCTCGCACTCGGTCGTGTGCTACGACCTTCTTGGGCACGGCCAAAGCGCGAGGATCGAAGGACCATGCCACCTCGATCAGTTCGCCCGACAGCTCGAAGCGGTGCTCTCGGCCTTCGGTTTGAGGAAGGCTTCGCTCATCGGCTTCTCATTCGGAGGGATGATCGCCCAATCCTTTGCCATCTGTAATAGCGCTCGGATCGACAAGCTCATTCTCATGAACAGCGTCTATGCCCGCTCGGAAGCGGAACGTGCCGCAGTGGATTCGCGGTTGGCTCAGGCGCGCGAGGAGGGGCCCAAAGCGATCTATCCCGCGGCCCTCGAAAGGTGGTTCTCTCCTGCTTTCCTGGCGGGTCAACCCGAGCAGGCGCAGGAGCTCTACCATCGTATGCTCGACAATGACGATGCGTCCTTTCTCGCGGCTTACGCGATTTTTGCATCAGCCGATGAGCTGCTCGATGGGCAGCTCAACCACATTGCCTGCCCCACGCTCATCATGACGGGCGAGCAGGACAGGGGATCAACACCGGCCATGGCCTGGAAAATGGCCAAAGAAATTCCCAACGCGCGGGTTACGATCATCCCTGACGGGCGGCACATGATGCCCATGGAGCTGGCGCAGGAGGTCAATCGCGAGATCGACTGCTTCTTGAGGGCAAGATGAGTAAAATGGAGAATTTCAAGCTTCTAATCGACGGTGAATTCTGCGACGCTGAGCACGGCACCGTTTTCGAAAGCACCGATCCCTCGACCGAGGAATCGTGGGCGATCATGCCTCGCGCATCGGCAGGCGACACCGATCGCGCCGTTAAGGCGGCGTGGGCAGCCTTCTGCCGGGGACCATGGCCGTCGATGACCGCTTCGGCGCGGGGCAAGCTTCTGTACAAGCTCGCCGAGCTCGTGACGCGCGATGCCTCTTTATTGGCCGAGCTTGAGACGCGCGACACGGGCAAGATCATTCGCGAGACCAGAGCGCAGATCGGCTATGTGGCGGAGTACTACCGCTATTTTGCTGGCATGGCGGACAAGATCGAAGGCGCGGTGCTGCCGATCGACAAGCCCGATCTGGAGGTGTTCACCCGACGCGAGCCTATTGGTGTCGTGGCAGCCATCGTGCCCTGGAACTCGCAGCTGTTTCTCTCGGCCGTGAAGCTCGGACCCGCTCTCGCCGCAGGCAATTGCGTCGTGCTCAAGGCTTCGGAGGACGGGCCGGCACCGCTTCTGCATTTCGCCAGGCTGATCGGCGAGGCGGGCTTTCCCAGGGGTGTGGTCAACGTCATCACCGGCTTCGGAGAGGACTGCGGCGCCACGCTCGCCGGCCATCCGCTCGTCTCGCGTGTTGCTTTTACTGGGGGCCCTGATACTGCCCGCCATATCGTGCGGCACACGGCGAATAATTTTGCCGTCACCACTCTCGAGCTTGGCGGCAAATCCCCCGTTATCGTGTTTCCCGACGCAAATCTCGATAGCGCTGCCAATGCCGTGATCGCGGGGATTTTCGCGGCAAGCGGACAGTCCTGCGTCGCGGGATCACGTCTGCTCGTTCATCAATCGGTTCACGACGAGCTGACCAAGCGCCTCGCGGAGCGCGCGCCGGGAATCAGGATTGGCCCGCCGCTCGACATGGCGACGGAGATGGGCCCTCTCGCCACGGCGAGGCAGCGCAGCAATGCCGAAAAACTCATTGCGGAAAGCGTCCAGTCGGGAGCTAAGCTGGTGACGGGAGGGGGGACTCCGGCCGGGTTCCACAAAGGATTCTATTTTTCGCCGACGATACTCGCGGCGCCGAGAGCCGATCTTCCCTGCGTGCAGCAGGAGTTCTTCGCGCCCGTTCTGTCCGTTCTGTCATTCTCAAGCGAGGAGCAGGCCGTGGCCCTCGCCAACGGTACCGATTATGGTTTCGCCGCTGGTGTTTTTACGACGAATCTGGCGCTCGCCCACCGAACAACGAAGCGACTGAGGGTTGGAATCGTTTGGATCAACACATATCGTGCAGTTTCGCCCATGGCGCCTTTCGGCGGTTTCGGCAGCACCGGCAATGGACGCGAAGCCGGCATGGACGCAATTCTGGACTACACCCGCAGCAAGACGGTTTGGATCAACACGTCCGACGCGTCGATCGCCGATCCCTTCGTCATGCGTTGATCGATCGTTACTTTCCCTTCCACGCAGGCTTGCGCTTCTCCGCGAAGGCGCGCGCACCCTCAAGCTGGTCTTCGCTCGAATAGAGACGGTCAACGGTCTTGAGCCTGCGCCTGGTAACGAGGTCGAAAGCCTGCTGAACGGACAGATGCAATGTCTCACGCAGGGTCTCCTTGATAGCGGCAAAGACGAGCGGGGGCCCGCTGGCGAGATGGACGGCGATCTCGCGTGCCCTCGGCATGAGCCGATCTGCGGCGACCACCTCGTTGACGATCCCCCAGTGCTTGGCCTCGGCAGCATCCATGCGTCGACCGGTGAAGAGCAGCTCGATTGCGACATGATAAGGGATGCGGCGGGGCAGCTTGATGGTTGCCGCATCAGCCAGTGTGCCCGAATTGATTTCAGGCAGGGCAAAGGTCGCGTGCTCGGCCGCTATGATGATATCTGCGGAAATCATGATCTCGAAGCCACCTCCAAAAGCCAAGCCGTTTACGGCTGCAATCACGGGCTTGTTCAGACCCGGAAGCTCCTGCAGCCCGCCGAATCCGCCCACGCCATAATCTGAGTCCGGCGCTTCGCCGGCCGCTGCAGCCTTGAGGTCCCAGCCGGGGCAGAAGAACTTGTCGCCTGCGGCGGTGAGAATGGCGCAGCGCAAATCCCGATCGTCGCGAAAGCCAGCGAACACTTCGCCCATGATGCGGCTGGTCGCGGCATCGATGGCATTGGCCTTCGGCCGGTCGATCGTGACCTCAAGCACAGGACCACGGCGCTCCGTCCTGATAGGATTGTCCGTCATGATTTCACTCTCATCCTGATCATTGCATCGACTGCGATAGCCCCTTCGCCCTCGGGCAGAACGAAAAGAGGATTGACGTCGAGCTCCTCGAGCGTTGCCTCATGAGCAAGAGCGAAACGAGCGACAGCGGCAATGGCGTTCAGGGCGGCTGCGCGATCTCCAGCCTTCCCCCGGAAGCCGTGGAGAAGACGGGATACGCGCAAACCATCGAGAGCCGCCGCAAGCTCCTCGCGGCTCGCGGGCAGGAGCAAGGCTACCGAGTCACGGAGAAGCTCGGTCATTATTCCGCCTGCGCCCAGCACGAGTGCCAGGCCGAATTGAGGATCGTTCTTGACCCCGATGATCAGCTCGCAGACAGGTTTCGGTGCCATCCGCTCGATCAGAATATGCTCGCCGATCGCTTCCATGCGCCCGGCGGCCGCGGCAACCTCTCCCTCCGAGCTCAAGTCGAGCGCGACACCCCCCATTTCTGTCTTGTGTGCCACATTCTTACCCGAAGCTTTGACCGCGACCGGAAAACCCAGGGTCTGGGCGGCACTTGCCGCCTCGTCCGCCCTGCAGACGACGCCTTCGGGAATGATCAGGCCGAATGTGGAAAGGCGCTCCTTTGCGTCCCGTTCGCTCAATAGCGCCGCCTCACCCTTTTTCTTTCGTGCCGGGGTGAGTGCCGGAGGCTCTTCCGCCCTCACCCAGCTCCGCCCGATGACGGCCGCCGCTTCGAGTGCACTCAGGGCATCATCAAGACCCGCCATTGGGGCAATTCCGGCATGGGAAAGGCGCGCCGCAAGAGGCTCGGGAAGGCATTCGGGCAAGGAGGCGACCATGGCGGCCCGAGCACCCGTCTCCGTCTTAGCTTTAATGAAGGCATTGGCCGTCACGAGCCAGGTCTTGGGATCCATCGAGGAGACGGTCGGAATGTCGAGGATGAGGAGGGCAGCGTCGAAACCCCCGCCAAGCGCTGTCGAGAAAGTCCGGGTCAGCTTGTCTTCCTGATTCCAAATGAAGGTGTGGTAGTCGAGCGGGTTGTCGATAGCGACGAACTCATTAAGCGTGGCGGCGACCTTCGCCCCGGTCTTGGGATCGAAGGGCGGGAAGATGATCTGTCTTCCCTCGGCCATGTCGGCAACGAGCGCTGCCTCTCCGCCCGAGCAGCTCATGGACAGGAGCTTGCCGCCGGGAAGAGGTCCGCCGTGATGCAGAAATTTCAGCGTCTCGACGAAGGCGGTGATGGAATGGACACGCGCAATTCCATAACGGGCGAACAACGCATCATACAGCGCATCCGCGCCTGCCAGCGAGTTCGTATGACTCATGGCGACTTTAGCGCCCTGTTCGCTGCGCCCGGTCTTGAGGGCAATGACGGGTTTCTTTGCGCGCCTCGCTTTGATGGCCGCTTGGGCAAAGCGCACGGGGTCCTTCAGGCCCTCGATGTGGAGACCGACGGCCGTGATCCGCTCGTCTTCGGTTAGTGCTTCGAGCATCTTGGCGATATCGATGTCGGCCTGATTGCCGAGAGTGAAGACACCCGCCACGGGCAAGCCTCGCCTCGTCATGGTGAAATTAACGGCAATATTGCCGGACTGCGTTACGATGGCGACGCCGCGTTCGCGCGCCGTACCGCCATGCTCATCGGGCCACAGCGCCGCCCGCGAAAGATAATTCACGAAGCCATAGCAGTTGGGGCCCATGATCGGCATGCCCTGCGCCGCTTTGAGGAGCTCTTCCTCCAGGCGCCGCCCCTCTTTGCCAACTTCGGCAAAACCCGAGGCATAAACCACGGCACCGCCGGTACCGCGCGCCTTGAGCGATGCGATGATTTCGGCCGCAAGCTCGCGCCTCACGGCAAGAAAGGCGGCATCGGGGGCGAGCGGCAAATCATCCACCGAGCGCAGGCAGGCGATGCCCGCCAGTTCCGCCCGCTTGGGATGGATGGCGAAGATCTCACCCGTGTAACCGAGCCCAAGAGTCTTGCGAATGGCAACTTCGCACTCCGTGCCGCCGATGAAGACGATGGAACGGGGAAACAGCAGGCGCGACAGGGTGGACTGGGCTGATCGGCTCACCGGACTATCCACCGAGGGGCCTCAGGAGTGAACGGGAAATGATGTGGCGCTGGATCTCGCTCGTGCCCTCCCAGATGCGTTCTACCCGCGCATCGCGCCAGATGCGCTCGAGCGGCAGATCCTCCATGAGTCCCATGCCGCCATGAATCTGAATGGCTTCATCGGCAATCATCGCCAAACTTTCGGTCGCCTTGAGCTTCGCCATGGCCATATCCATGTCCTCGACCGTGCCCTGATCGTATTTCCAGGCGGCCTCCATCGTGACGAGCCAGGAGGCTTTGAGCTCGGTCGCCATGTCGGCGAGCTTGAAGGATACGCCTTGAAATTTTCCGATCTGTTGGCCGAACTGGGTGCGGTCGACGGCCCATTGCTTGGCATGTTCGAGGGCGCGTTCGGCGCGGCCGATGCAGGTGGCGGCAACCTGAAGCCGCGTGGCGCCAAGCCAGGTGTTCGCCACTTCGAACCCTTTATGAACCTCGCCCAGAATAGCGCTTGCCGGCATCCGGCAGTCGGTGAATTCGAGAATGCAATTGTTGTAGCCGCGATGGGAGACGTTGCGGTAGCCCTCCCGCACGGTGAAACCTGGTGTGCCCTTTTCGACAAGAAAGGCGGTGATGAGCTTCTTCCTGCCGCGCGCGGTCTCCTCCTCGCCGGTTGCGGCGAAAAGTATGACGAAATCGGCGACATCCGCATGGCTGATGAAATGCTTGGTGCCATCGACGATGAAATCTTCACCGTCCTTGCGGGCGAAGCACTTCATGCCCCGGACATCGGACCCGGCCCCAGGTTCCGTCATAGCGAGGCAGTCGGCCCGCTCTCCGCGCACGCAGGGAAGGAGATATCGTTCGCGCTGTTCGCCTTTGCAGGCCATGAGAATGTTGGACGGACGCGCCACGCAATTCCAGTGGAGCGCATAATTGGCGCGGCCCAGCTCCTTCTCGTAGAGGACCCAGGTCAAGGTATCGAGGCCGGCGCCGCCGACCTCAACCGGCATGTTGGCGGCATAGAGGCCAGCCGCGATCGCCTTGCGCTTCAGCTCCTCACGCAGGTCCTCGCGCAGCACGCCAGTGCGCTCGACCTCCGCCTCATGGGGGAACAACTCCGCCTCGACGAAGTCGCGCGTCGTTTTCACGATCATCTGCTGCTCTTCGCTCAAGGCAAAGTCCATCGCTCGTCATCCTATATGATAGGTTTCGGTGTGACCGTCGACCGCGATCGCCTGGCCGGTGATCATCTTCGCTGAGGGCGAGGTGAGAAACAGGCAAAGATCGGCAATTTCTGTCGGCTCCACATAGCGCTTGATCGACTGGCCGGAAATGTATTCGTCAGCAATCCTATCGAAGGAAATGCCTCGTCTTTGTGCTTCCGCCGAGATCACCCGATCCATGCGTTCGCCCTTCACCGTGCCTGGGCATATGGCATTAACCCGCACATCATGAGGCCCAAGCTCGATCGCAAGCGACTTTGTAAAGCCGATGACGGCCCATTTTGCGGCGGCATAAGGCGTCCGCATGCCGAAACCAACGAGTCCGGCAACTGACGACAGGTTGATGATGGAGCCCGATTTCTGTTGTTTCATGACGGGTACAACGCGGCGGGCACAGAGAAAATGCGACTCCAGGCAGACCGCCAGGCACTCGCGCCAGTGCTGAGGTTCGATCTCCTCGACGAAAGCAGTCGGACCTTTCGAGCCCGCATTGTTCACGAGCACGTCCGCGCCGCCTAGATCGGCAAGGGCAGCATCAAGCCACGCGTCGAGTTCACTTTCGCGCGACACATCGACCCTGGTTGCGGCAATCTGTGGATTTGCCGACCGGAAATCCCCGATCGCGGCCTCGGCAACGTCGCAAATGTGAACACGCGCGCCCTGGTTCGCGAAAGCCTCGGCTATGGCGCGCCCGATTCCTGCGGCTGCGGCAGTGATGATGACGCGCAAGGGTTTGCTCACCTCTTCTTCATTGTTTTTGAACCCTTGGCGCGTCGTGCTGGGGTTTTGCCCCGTTGCTCCTCCCGAGCGAGGACGATACCCGCGCCGACCTTGTGCTTCTTGAAGAGATGCATCATGTCGACCAGAACGGCATTGCGCTTGGCTTCGATCTCGGCGACCGAGCGCCCCTGGGCTTGCGCCTCGCATCCTTCGACCAGCCGCCGCTCGAGGGCTGGGTTCCACTTCGGAAATTTGAGCTCCGTCCAGGGGAGTTCGAGCGTCGGATCGAACTGCTTGATGAAGTCCCCCATGCCGCCCGGGCCGCCAGCCAGGTGGTAAGTCAGAAACGATCCCATGAAGGCCCAGCGCAGTCCCGCCGAGTAGACGATCGAATCGTCGATGTCGCCGGTGGTGCCAATGTCCTTGTCCAGAATGTGAAGCGCTTCCCGCCAAAGGGCTTCCTGCAGGCGATCGCATATATAACCTTCGATCTCGCGCTTGAGCCGCAGCACATGCATGCCGATGCTCTCGAAATATGCGCCGGCGCGGTCCATGGCTTCGCGCGAGGTCTGTCGACCCGGCACCGTTTCCACGAGCGGCAGGAGATAGACGGGGTTGAACGGGTGGCCGATGACCACCCGGTCGGGGTGGCGGCATTCAGATTGCAGTCGTGTCGGAAGAAAGCCAGAGGACGAGGAGGCGATGATAACCTCGGGGCGCGCATGCCTGTCGATCTCACGGAAAAGCTTGATCTTGAGATCTTCCCGTTCGGGGGCGGCTTCATGGATGAAATCCGTCTTTGCAGCCATCTTTGCAAGATCGGTGGTGAAGCTGAGTTTGCCGCGCCTGCGCCGCGGTCCGGCCAAGAGCTTGCGCATCGAGGGCCATGCGACGTCGATGGCTGCCTTGAGCTTCGCTTCCGCTGCTGGCGATACGTCATAGGCTATCACGTCGAAGCCTCGGATGAGCAGGCGGGCGGCCCAGCCGGCGCCGATGAGGCCAGTTCCAGCGATGCCGACAGTGCCGATGTCCCCGGTCATGCGCGGCCTTTCAGGCCCAGCATATTGCGCGCTTCCTCAGAGGTTGCGACCTTGGAACCCAAGAGAGTGATGAGTCTGACTGCCTTTTCGACGAGCGTGCCGTTGGAGGCGTGAATGCCTCTCTCGAGCCACAGGTTATCTTCGAGCCCGACACGGACATGCCCCCCCAACAGAACCGCCTGCGCCACCATGGGAAACTCCATACGTCCAATTCCAAATCCCGCCCACACCGCATTGTCGGGCAGCTGATTGACTTGATACGCCATGGTCTCCGCGTTGACCGGCGCACCCCAGGGGATGCCGAGGCAGAGCTGGAACAGAGGCGGATCATCAATGAGACCCTCCGCGCAAAGCTGCTTGGCAAACCACAGATTGCCCGAGTCGAAAATCTCCATTTCGGGCTTGACGCCATAGGCCTGGATGAGGCGGGCCTGCTCGCGCAACTGCGCCGGCGTCTGGATGACAATAGTATTGCCGTCGCCAAAATTCAGCGTGCCGCAGTCGAGGGTGCAAATCTCCGGGCGCAGCTCGACAACGTGTGCGAGCCTTTCCTTGGGGCCGACGAGATCGGTGGTAGCCCCCCATTTCATCGGCGCCTCGCCTTCGCCCACTTCAACATCGCCACCCATTCCGGCGGTGAGGTTGACGATGACATCCTCGTTCTTGGCTCGAATGCGCTCGACGACTTCGCGATAGAGGTGGACTCCTCGTGCTCCCTTTCCTGTTTT
>Ga0114129_10014123_pt1 | contig 11376 bp, 11 predicted proteins | sample RhiMetdeltSRZDD1_FD_80071 | JGI IMG/M metagenome (GOLD analysis project Ga0114129, IMG submission 80071) | Populus rhizosphere microbial communities from Tennessee, USA - Rhizosphere MetaG P. deltoides SRZDD1 (version 2) (version 2) | ecosystem: Host-associated > Plants > Roots > Rhizosphere >... | reverse complement strand
CGCGTCCGCGGCGCTGGTTGGCAGTGCAGGGCTTGTGGACGTGCTTCCGTGGCTGACGGCGCGGGTCCCGCCGCCGTCGCTCCTCGTTATCGGGACCTACTACGCCGGTCTTGCGGCGGCACTGGCCGCAACGGGCGTCCGCCGCGGCTGGGGCGTGACGATCGTTCTGCTATCGGCGCTCGCGATCCTGACCGGCCAGCCGGCCGCGTGGCTGATTGACGCGTCAGCGCCCGGGCGGATGCGCGTCACGTTGTTCGATGTCGGGCAGGGAGATGCGACGCTCGTCGAGCTGCCCGGCGCGTCACGCGTGCTTGTCGATACCGGCGGCACACTCTTCGGCAACAGCACGTTCGACGTCGGCAGCCGGGTGCTCGCGCCGGCGCTCTGGGCGCGCGGCATACGGCGCCTCGACACGCTCGTGCTGACGCATGGGGATCCCGACCACATCGGCGGCGCACCGTCAGTGATCGACGACTTCGCGCCGGCGGCGCTCTGGGAGGGGGTTCCTGTGCAGCGTCATGGGCCGCTTCAGGACGTCCTTCGGCGGGCGAGAGCGGCGGGCATCGATGTGGAGCAGCATTTCGCCGGCGAGACGTGGCAGGCAGGCGCCGCGCGGGCGCGTGTTCTGCACCCGCCGCCGCCGGACTGGGAGCGCCAACGTGTAAGGAATGACGACTCGATTGTGCTGGAGATCGTCTACGGGGACGTCGCCGTGCTGCTGCTCGGCGACGTCGGCGCCGAGGTCGAGCACTCGATTCTGCCGCAGCTCACGCTGGCGCGGCATCGCATCTTGAAGGTCGGACATCACGGCAGCCGTACGTCGACCTCACCGGAACTGCTGGAGCACTGGCGCCCGCAGATTGCGCTGATCAGTTGTGGGCGGGGGAACACCTTCGGTCACCCCGCCCCGGAAGTCCTGAGCCGCCTCCACGCCATCGGCGCCAGGGTGTATCGCACCGATCTCGACGGCCAGATCACGATCGACAGCGACGGTAGCAATCTCAGCGTTCACACCTTCGCTGAACAACACAAATGAACCACGACGATCACGACGATCACGACTCACGTTCTTCTCGGTCGTTTCGCATGCGGCTGCCATCTCCTCTTACGGCGGAGGGCGAGCATGCAATGTCAGAAACGATTGAGTGCGCGTTTCGAGTTCATCGTGAACTTGGACCTGGATTCCTCGAGTCCATATACCGCAAAGCGATGTATTTCGAAATGGATCGGGCCGGTCTTTCGTTTCGGTCTGAGGAGCCTGTGTCGGTCAGGTATCGCGAGATTCTTATACCCGGCCAGCGTGTAGACCTAATCGTCGAGAATCTGATCGTCGTGGAATTGAAGGCCGTCGCTCGGTTCGACGACGTTCATAGAGCACAACTGATTTCATATCTGCGGACGACGGGCCTGAGAGGCGGCCTGTTGATCGACTTTCATGTGCGCGTGTTGCATAGCGGGCTGAAAAGAATTGTGTTGTGACTATTGAAGATAGACAAGCCTGGAACCCTCGAAGAGCCTAAGAAACGTCGTGCCCATCGTGCCGTCGTGGTTCAAGTCCTTTCTTGATTGTTTGCCATTGATTTTCCATCTCCTCGAGCGTCGCGTCCTGCAACGATCGCCCGCGCGCGGCGAAGGCGTGCTCGACGGCGTCGAAGCGCCGGGTGAATTTGTCGTTGGCGCGGCGGAGTGCGGCTTCCGGTTCGATGCCCAGCTTGCGCGACAGATTGGCGATGGCGAAGAGCAGATCCCCCATTTCCTCCTCGGCGCGCGACAGCTCGCCGGTCGCACCCGACTCGACTTCGCGCCGGACTTCGGCCACCTCCTCCTCGATCTTGTCGAGGACGTCGGTTGAACGCGCCCAGTCGAAGCCGACCGCCGCGGCGCGGGCGCTGACCTCGTAGGCGCGCAGCAGAGATGGCAGTGTCTTCGGCACGCCGCTCAGCGTCGTCTTCGGCCGTTTCGCTTCACCGCCGGCGGCGACGCGCTCCTGTGCCTTCATCGTTTCCCACCGCTCGATCACCTGGCCGGTGGTAATGCCGGCGTCGTCCTGCGCACGCGCGAAGACGTGCGGATGGCGCCGGACGAGCTTGTCGCATATCGCGTCGATCGCGTCGGCAATGGAGAACCCGCCGGACTCCTCGCTGATCTGCGCCAGAAACACCGCTTCGTAGAGGTAATCGCCCAGCTCTTCCCGCAGCGCCGCCGCCGAGCCACTCTCGATCGCTTCGAGCACCTCGTAGGTCTCCTCGAGCACGAACGGCCGCAGCGAGGCGAGCGTCTGCTCCCGATCCCACGGGCATCCGCCCGGCGCGCGCAGCGCGCGCATGATCTCCAGTAACCGGTCGAAGTGGATGCCCGCTGTCTCGGCCATGATGTCTCCGCGGCGTATGGTACCATCCGGGTTTGCCTATGACTGATGCATCCAGCGAGCGCGTGACGCAGGAACACGAGGCGTCCACCATCAACTTCGTCGCGTTCGTGCTGTCGCTCGCCCATACGGCGGCGGTTCATTTCGGCGACGTCCCCGACCCCGCCAGCGGCGCCCGCACGCAGCCGAACCTTCCGGCGGCGCAGCAGATGATCGACATCCTCGCGCTGATGGAAGAGAAGACGCGCGGCAACCTGACCGCCGAGGAACGCCAGCTGCTCGAGCAGGTGCTCTTCGAGCTGCGGATGCGCTTCGTCGAGATTCAGAACGGCCCCGGCGCGGCCGCGGCCGAGACGAAGTCGCGCATCATCCTTCCTTGACCCGCCCTGAGCGGAGTCGAAGCGCGACGCTTCCCGCTCGTGTCACGTTCCTCGGCAGCGGCACGTCGGCGGGCGTGCCGATGATTGGCTGCGCCTGCGCGGTCTGCCGATCCGACGACCCCCGGGACAAACGCCTGCGTCCATCGATTTGCGTAGAGGTCGCTGGCCGGACGATTCTGGTCGACACGACGCCCGATCTGCGCCAGCAGGCGCTGGCGCACGGGTTGACGCGACTGGATGCGGTGCTCTTTACCCACAGCCACGCGGATCACATCCTCGGGCTCGACGACATCCGTCGCTTCAACTTCATCCAGGGCGGCGCGATTCCCTGCTATGCGACGGCCGAGGTCTGGGAGAACATCCGGCGGACGTTCTATTACATCTTCGACGGCATTCCGCGGCAGGGCGGCGGCATCCCCAGGATTGACGCGCGCGAGATCGCCGGGCCGTTCGATGCGGCCGGCATCCGCGTCGTGCCGGTGCCGCTTTTCCACGGGCAGATGCCGATCCTCGGATTCCGCTTCGGCGACTTCGCCTATCTGACGGACTGCAGCGCGATCCCCGGCGAATCGTGGGCGCTGGTCACCGGCCTCGAGACGCTCGTCATCGACGCGCTGCGCGACAAGAAGCACGCGACGCATTTCACCGTGGACGAGGCGCTCGAGGCGATCGCCCGCATTGCGCCGGGCCGCGCCTACCTGACCCACATGTCACACGATCTGGGACATGTCGAGACCAACGCGCGTCTGCCTCGAGGCGTCGAACTGGCATATGATGGCCTTTCGTTCGACGTCCGGGTGGACGCGTCGTAGCCTGATGGAGGTCCTGCATTTTCCCGACGATCCGCGGCCGCCCTGGCTCGTGCATCCGGTGCTGGCGCTCGGCAACTTCGATGGCCTGCACCGCGGACACCTCAAGATCATCGAGCGCGTGAAGCGCGGCGCCGTCGAGCATGGCGGCATCGCCATGGCGATGACGTTCGATCCGCACCCGCCGCAGGTGGTGCGTCCCGACAAGGCGCCGCCGCTCCTGATGACGAAGGATCAGCGGATTGGCGCGCTCGACAAGGCGGGAATCCACTGCGTCGCCGTGGTTCGCTTCACGCGCGAGTTGTCGCGCTGGGATCCGGACACGTTCGTGCGCACGGTGCTGGTCGAATGGCTGCACGTGGCGGAAGTCTGGGTCGGCGCGAATTTCCTCTTCGGACACGAGCGCAGCGGGAACTTCACGGCCCTGCGGATGCTGGGCCAGCGATATGGCTTTCGCGCCGAAAAGATCGATCCGGTCCGCTACAAGGAATTTGTCGTCAGCAGCACCCGCATCCGTCGTCTGGTAGCAGAGGGGCGGATGGACGAGGCGGCCGCGCTGCTCGGCCATCCATACTCGCTGTCCGGGACGGTCGTCGAGGGGCGGCATCGAGGCCGCGAGCTGGGGTTTCCCACCGCCAATCTCATGACCGCGAACGAGCTGATCCCGCCGCACGGCGTCTATGCGACGACGCTGACAATCGATGGCATCGTCCGTGCGGCGATCACCAACATCGGCGTGAACCCGACGTTCGGCGACGACGCCGTCGCGACCATCGAAACCTTCGTCCTCGACTACGACGGCGACCTCTACGGCCGCGAAGTGCAGCTCGGGTTCGTGCAGCGGCTGCGCGATGAGCGGCGGTTTGACGACGTCGATGCGTTGAAGGCGCAGATCGAAGCGGACCGGCGGCGCGCCGAGCGACTGTTTACGCGGCTGTCAGTGTAAATGGGGTGACCCCCGCCCCCCTTTTCTATGTTGCATCTCTATAACACGCTGTCGCGACAGGAGGAGCCGTTTGCGCCGCTGAACGGCACGACCGTTCGTCTCTATGGCTGCGGTCCCACGGTCTACGCGCGCGCGCACATCGGCAACTTCCGGACCTACGTGTGCCTCGACGTGCTGCGCCGGACGCTGAAATACGTTTGCGGCTACGACGTGCGCCAGGTCGTGAACTACACCGACATCGACGACAAGACGATTGCCGCCTCGCTGGCGGCAGGAATGCCGCTGCGGGAGTACACCGACAAGTGGATCGAGGTGTTTCGGGCGGACTCGGACCAGCTCGGTATCGAAAAGCCGGAAGAGATGCCGCGCGCGACAGACGAGGGCAACCTGCAGGCGATGGGTGAGTTGATCGCCGCCCTGGACCGAAACGGACACACCTATCGCCGCGACGGATCGATCTATTTCAGGATCGCCACGCTGCCGCAATACGGCCGGCTGGCGCGGCTCGACCGCGAAGGCATGAAGGACGGGGCGAGCGTCGATGTCGACGAGTACTCGAAGGACGATGCCCGCGATTTCGTGCTGTGGAAGGCGTCAAAGCCGGGAGAGCCGGCGTGGGATTACGGCACCGGTCCAGGCCGTCCGGGATGGCACCTCGAATGTTCGGCCATGGCGCTGCGTCTGCTCGGCAACCCGCCGATCGACATCCACGCCGGCGGCGTAGACCTGATCTTCCCGCACCACGAAAACGAGATCGCCCAGAGCGAAGGCGCGCGGAAGGAGCCGTTCTCGCGCTTCTGGTTCCACATCGAGCACCTGTTCGTCGAAAGCGAGAAGATGTCGAAGTCGCTCGGCAACGTCTACACGCTGGCCGAGATCGCAGCCCGGGGCCACCGCGCGTCGGCGCTGCGCTACCTGCTGCTGTCGTCCCACTACCGGAAGCAGCTCAACTTCACCTGGACCGGCATGGACCAGGCGGAGGAGGCGATTCGCCGTCTGGTCGATTTCCTCGCGCGCCTCGAGAGGGTGATGCAGGCCGCGCCCGACGGAGACGGCCATCCACATGTGTCACAGTCGGTCGACAAGGCGCGTGACGCCTTTCGATCCGCCCTCCAGCACGATCTCAATACGGCGGCTGCACTGGCGGCCGTTTTCGACCTGGTCCGGGATGTGAATGCCGTCATCGATGCCCGGCAGATCTCGGCGAGCGACGCCGCGGCCGTCGGGGCGGCGTTGAAGGACTTCGATCGCGTGCTGGGGGTCGTCAGTCTGCGGCAGGCCGAGGACGCGCAGCCGCCGGTGCCGGTGGACGAGATCGAGCGGCTGATCGAAGAGCGGAAGGCAGCGCGCCAGCGGCGCGATTTCGCGGCCGCGGATCGAATCCGGAATGACCTCGCCGATCGCGGCATCCTGCTCGAGGACAACCCGGCCGGCACGCGCTGGAAGAGGAAATAGCGGACGACACCATGAGCACGATCATGACGACCGTTCCGCATATCAGGACCAGCCTGCCGGGGCCGAAGGCGAAGGCGATCATCGAGCGGGACGGCAAGGTGGTCTCGCCCTCGTACACCCGCGACTATCCGCTCGTGATCGCGCGCGGCGAAGGGGCGGTCGTCGAGGACGTGGACGGCAACGTGTTTCTCGACTGCACCGCCGGCATTGCGGTGACGTCCACCGGACACTCGCACCCGGACGTGGTGCAGGCGATCACCGACCAGGCCCGCAAGTTTCTGCACATGTCGGGCACCGACTTCTACTACGAGCCGCAGGTGCGCCTTGGCGAAGAGCTGTCGGCGATTGCGCCGATGCCGGGACCGCATCGATCGTTCTTCGGCAACTCGGGTACCGAGGCGGTGGAAGCGGCGCTCAAGCTGGCGAAGTACTACACCAAGCGCCACAACGTCATCGCCTTCCTCGGTGCGTTCCACGGCCGTTCGATGGGATCGCTCTCGGCGACGGCCAGCAAGGTCACGCAGCGGAAAGGCTTCTCGCCGCTGGTACCCGGGACGTATCACGCGCCCTACCCCGACGTCTATCGCTTCGCCGGGTCGGCGGATGCGTGCGCGGCCGAGTGTCTGAGCTTCATCGAGAACCAGTTGTTCGTTCATCTGGTGGCGCCGGACGAAGTGGCGGCGATCCTGGTCGAGCCGATCCAGGGCGAGGGAGGCTACCTGGTTGCGCCGGACGCTTTTGTCCAGGGGCTGCGCGACATTGCCAGCCGTCACGGCATCGTGATGATTGCCGACGAAGTCCAGTCGGGCATGGGGCGCACGGGGCGGATGTTCGCGATTCAGCACACCGGCGTGGAGCCGGATGTTGTCACCATCGCCAAGGGGATCGCCTCGGGGCTGCCGCTCGGCGTGGCCACGGCGCGGTCGGAGGTGATGTCGTGGCCGGCCGGCTCGCACGCCAGCACGTTCGGCGGGAACCCGGTTGCGTGCGCGGCGGCGCTGGCTACCATCGGCCTGCTCCGCGACACGCTGGTGAAGAATGCCGAAACAGTAGGCGCGCACATGAAGGCGGCCGCCAGAGCGCTGATGGACAAGCATGCGATCGTCGGCGACGTGCGCGGACGCGGCCTGATGATCGGCATCGAACTGGTCCGGGACCGGAAAACAAAGGAGCGCGCGGCGAGCGAGCGCAACGCGCTCGTCCAGGAATGCTTCCGCCGCGGCCTGCTCGTGCTCGGCGCCGGCCGCAACGCGATCCGCCTGTCACCGCCGCTCGTGCTGACCAAGGAGCAGGCCGATATCGCCGTCGGCATCCTCGATCAGGCACTTACCGCCATAGGTCGCTAACCACGAAGACACGAAGTCGACGAAGGACACGAACGACCAATATGGTTTTTCGTGATCTTCGTTTCCTTCGTGTCTTCGTGGTTGAGACGCCGGGCTCGGAACGTGCACTTCAGCGGCGGTATGGTCGCCGATGGTCGCCAATCGCTCGGAAAATTGGGCGAAGATCTCGCCTGTGCGGAACTGGCACGTCTCGGGTACGTAATTCTCGAGCGCCGATACCGTACACGCTATGGCGAAATTGACATCGTCGCCCGATCCGGCGGCAGCCTGGTGTTCGTGGAGGTCAAGGCGCGGGAGGGGAGCGAGTTCGGCGGCGGCGAGGCGGCGGTGACCCTCTACAAGCAGCGGCGGATCATCCGGATGGCGATCGATTTCCTGGCCCGGCGCCGCATGCAGGATCAACCCTGCCGCTTCGACGTCGTCACCATTGACTTCGAAGGAGGGCGGCCGAAGATCGAGGTTTACCCGCACGCCTTTACCGCGTAGTCTACGCATACGTGAGCGAGCTGCGTAAGGATCCCGTCACCGGGCGCTGGGTCATCATCTCCACCGAGCGGCGCAAGCGCCCCACCGATTTCCGCCTCGAATCCGTCATCATCAATCCCGACAGCTCGTGTCCGTTCTGCGCCGGGCACGAGCACATGACCCCGCGCGAGCTGCTGGCGAACGGGCGGAACGGCAGCGGGCCCGACACCCCCGGCTGGTCGCTGCGGGTCATTCCGAACCAGTTTCCGGTGCTGCGCGTCGAGGGGACGCTCGACCGGCAGGGCGAGGGGCTGTTCGACAAGATGAACGGGATCGGCGCCCACGAGGTGATCATCGAGTCGCCCCGCCATGAAGACACGCTGGCCACGCTCGAGGCTGATCGTGTGGAGCAGGTGCTGTGGGCGTGCCGCGAGCGCATCCTCGACCTGAAGCGGGATCAGCGATTCCGCTACATCATCATTTTCAAGAACCATGGCGCCGCGGCGGGCGCATCGCTCGATCATTCCTGCTCGCAGCTGATTGCGCTGCCGATCGTGCCGCGCGAAGTCCGGGACGAGGTCGATGGCGCGCGTGTGCACTTCCAGACGAAGGAGCGCTGCGTCTACTGCGACATCGTCCGGCAGGAGACGGCCGACGGCCGGCGGATGATTGCGGAAAACGCCGATATCGTGGCGGTGGCGCCGTATGCGCCGCGCTTTCCGTTCGAGACCTGGATCCTGCCGCGGCGGCACCAGGCGCTCTTCGAGGAGGCGCCGCGCCACGAGTACGCCTCGCTGGCGCGGATGCTCGGCGACATCCTGCGGCGGATGAACAAGGCGCTGCAGCTGCCGCCCTACAACCTGTTGATTCACAGCGCGCCGGTGGTGGAGAAGGCGGGGGAGTATTACCACTGGCACGTCGAGATCATCCCGAAGCTGACGAAGGTCGCCGGCTTCGAGTGGGCGACCGGCTTCTATCTCAATCCGACCGCGCCTGAAGAAGCCGCGCAGGTGCTGCGCGACATCCGCGCGTAGCGCAGGGTCTTCAGACCCGGCGGATTACGGCGTCGTGCACGCCCGGAATGCCGGGCTCTCGCACGGGCGGCACGCGGGCATGAAGATCTCGGTCACCGCCGGCCCGGCGACGTGATCCCGCACGTCGCTTGCGAATCCTGGAATGCCCGCAACCTCGCTGCATCCCTGCAGCTGCAGTCCGCTGTCGTTGACCTGATCGACCGTCAGAAGCCGGACCTGATCCTCGGTCGGCTGACTTCGATCCACCATCACCTCCGCCCGCATCGCGAGCGGGCCCTGCACGGTCAGGTCGCACGACCCGCCGACGCCAGCGAGGCGGTAATCGACGCGCACGGTGGCCGCCAGACTCATGACGGCCGAGATCGAGAATTCCCTGGCCGGCGGGCGTGCCACGCTCATGCTGACGGGCATCAGCTGGAGGCCCGTGCCTCGCGCCGGCCTGACACGCGCGCGCGTCTCAGGCGCAGCGTCGTCAGGACGTCCGATTTCGAACTCGGGGATCTCGATGGTTCGAGCTGGCAGCATCCACTTTGCGGCGCTCCTCACCAGCGCTTCGTCCGAGGGTGGCGGATCGATGCAGGCCGGGGTTTCCTGCGCCTCTGACCCGGCCGGAAACGCCAGAGCGATGAGACACAGCACAGCGATGGCCCGCACGAGTGGACGATACCCTAAACCACGACAGCCTGCCGCGCCGAAGCCATTGGCGAAGGCGGGGCACGACGAGCACGAACCCAAATAGAGAAGTCGTGTCCGTCGTGTTCGTCGTGGTTCAAAATCGATATCCAAGGGTCAACGCGAGCGTGCGGTCTGTTTTGCTGCGGCCCACGGCCGGCGATTGGTCGTAATCCAGGTCATGCCGCAGCGTTGCCGCGAACCCCGCCGCGAGCGCCAGGCGGATGCCGTTCTGCATCCGGATGAAGAGGTTGTCGTCGCCGGTGACGCCGAAGTAGCCGTCGTGGACGTGGAAGAACTGGATGCGATCGGGCACGGCGAAAGCGTCGAACGAGATCGACTCGCGCAGGGCGGCATAGCTGTCGTCCGGCTGAGACTCGAGGTTCTCGTTGACGTAGCCGAGGCCGCCATCCGCCGTGAGCCGCACGCGCGGGGTGGTCAGCACCTGATAGCCGACGCCCGCGCCCACCGCGGTGCGCAGGTCGAGATCGCGGAACCGGTCGTTGGTGAAGATCGCATTGGCGTTGAGAAACATCCGCGTCGACACGAACCGGTCGTACTTGAACGCCGTGGTCCAGTTACGCGCCGTCTCGATGCCGCGGTCCTCGGCGCGGGTGACAACGCCCGACGCGGTGTAGCGATTGACGTCCGCCCGGACGACGATGTCGCCGTCCAGGTGGAGGTTGTTCACGTCCGTGTTGCCGGTGGTGGCGATGATCCCCGCGTTCGCGCCGCCGTCCACGGTAACCGGCGGCGGTCCTTTCAAGGCGTCGGCGAGCGCTGCGAGCATCGGATCCCTCGTGGTCATCCGCGCGACGTCGCCCCATGGAATCCGGACGTTGCCATACGGCGTCCTGAAGGTGAGCACGCCGCCGGCCAGGGACACGGCGGTCCCGGTGAGACGATCGCCGTTTGTGAGGAGCACCTCGTCCGCGCGCGCAGGCGAGGCGGAAAGGATCAGGAGGAGAATGAGCAGTGTGATCGCGCGAATGGTGGGCACGGCTGTCGAATTATGCACTCGAGGTCCGGGTCGCCGCCTTGATTGGCTGAGTTTCGCTGTGGTACGATCACTTTTCGTCGCGAGCGGGAATAACTCAGTGGTAGAGTGCGACCTTGCCAAGGTCGAAGTCGCGGGTTCGAATCCCGTTTCCCGCTCCAACCTTCGCTCTTTGCGAGCTTCGGTTGGCAAGCCACCTTCCGAGTCGCTTACCCAGCACTCTCTGACGGCGCCGTCGCCAAGTGGTAAGGCAGAGGTCTGCAAAACCTCCATCTCCGGTTCAAATCCGGACGGCGCCTCCAAAATCGTTAGGAAAGTCTGACGAGAACTCATGACGGTCCATGGGCCTGGTCTGAGTTCTGGTCCTAAGTGGTCCCAAGTTCCGGCTCGATGCGTCGAATCGCGCCAGAACTGGGGGAATTCGAAGTGAACCGGGAGGTTTTGAGAACCTCTATCTGCACCGGAATCATTTGACCGTGGGCGGAGATCTCGCTGAACGGCCATGACGACTCTGCGATGAAGTGAGTGGAGGGGGGGTCGTAGACACGGCCATTTATGGCGTGGCGAACGAGAGGGTACCGAATCTCCGGACATCGGTCCCTCTCGTTCACTGTGTCGGCCTACTGCGTGGAATCGAAATTCTGCCCGCTATCGACGGGCAATTCCTTTATGCTGCGCGGCACCGTAACGATTACCGTGCCTGAGCTGCTACCCTCAAAATCGGATGCGGTGAACCAAATTCGATACACGCGGCCATTACCGTTGCCAGCACGCTCGGCTCGAAGCAAGACGGTGCCATCATTACCAATGATTGCGTCGACTGCCGTGTCACCATCACCGAGCCCGCTCGTTGGCTCATCCTGTGTAACACCCGTAATCGTGATTGTCGCGTTGTTGTTAGGAT
>Ga0114129_10014122_pt1 | contig 11377 bp, 14 predicted proteins | sample RhiMetdeltSRZDD1_FD_80071 | JGI IMG/M metagenome (GOLD analysis project Ga0114129, IMG submission 80071) | Populus rhizosphere microbial communities from Tennessee, USA - Rhizosphere MetaG P. deltoides SRZDD1 (version 2) (version 2) | ecosystem: Host-associated > Plants > Roots > Rhizosphere >... | reverse complement strand
GACATCGGCCGCGGGCGCGATCTGAAGGTAGTCCACACATCGGCTAGAATCACGAAGAGAACGACCAATCCGACATGCGTCAGGAGGTGTGGGCGCATCGACGAATCAACGCCCTTCGAGGGGACAGCTCCCACCCGCAAAAACCTTGTAGTCGGCGGCGGGTACCGTTTCGAGACGCGGTGTTCGTTCGCTGCGGAAGCCGTCCACCATCGGAGATGGATCTCCTTCGCGCACGACGCGCATTTGCACCATCCTCGTGCTCGGTAGGGGGCCAAGCGTGTAGCACCAGCGAGTTCCGTCGAACGGGATGCTGGTCACGACCCCAACGAGTTCGCCCGTGTCCGCCCGACAGGCCAGGAGCCCGAGGTCATGGTGCGGGGCCTCGCACTGATAGCCTGATCGTTCACTGGGGGAAGGCGGCTGAGCGCATGGCGATTCGAGGGAAGCCGACCATTCGGCACCATGGACACCGCAGCTAAGATCATGAACCCGGCGAGGGCGCGAAGGTTGCCGGCTGAAGCCTTGGCGAAGGCGGGCCGCCTGCGGCCAGGGAGCGCAATTCAGACTACGGCGACCCATTCCGTCTCGACTTCCACGAACTCATCCGACGCACTCAGCCAGGCAGGCACGCAGGCGCCATTCACTTCTCCCAGACTACGCCGCAAGGCCTCGTTATACGCATCCGCATACAGGGTCGAGCATACGATCGCCTGAGTGGTGGGCTGCTGTTTCTCGCTGCTATAGAACCCCTGCTTCCGTACCACAACGTTGTACCAAATTTGAGCAATCAATCCGAAGCTGTATGGCTGAGTCAATCGACTCATCGCACGCACACAAAGGCGCCAACCGGTGGCGTCGGTTGGTATGTACTTGGATCGGCGAAATCTGAGGATGTTCTTGCCATCGCAATACTCGTCGAGGCTCGTCAGTCTGACGTTGCCTCCGGAAGCGAGGTCGTCGAACGTAGCTTCGATAACACTCTGATCGTCCCCCACGTACATCGCGGCATGAGTCCAACGACCGTCTTGATCCGCATAACCGCCTTCCGCCTGAACCTCGGCGATTAATTGCGATATCCGGTCCGGTTCTTGTTCGCGTGACAGCAGCAAGTCTCCGGGTCGGAGATTCGAGGTGTCCACTAGCTTGCCGAAGGTCCTGGTGGCTCGGGGCAGCGCCCGACGCGCAGCGCTGGATGATGCCGCCTTACGATCGGGGTGAAGCTCAAACTGCGAAGTTGATGGGGACGGCTGCTGACGTACTACGGGTAGTGGTTCGCTTGCGGTCACACTCTCCTTGCCTTCGATCTGATCGTGGTGAACCGTCCCGGCGCTCTCATGCTCGGGGCGCACCTGTTTCAAGGAAACGATCTCAACCCGAGTTACCGTGCCTGACGCTGGCTGCCACCAGACTTTGACCTCACGCCCCTCCGTGATGCCCAATTCGTGGAGGGGCTCGCCCGCATAACCTGCGATCGCCTCTGGAACGAATGCCAGAGTCCGCTGCTCATCGGGAGCTGTCACGTATCCGAGCGCGTCGCTAACGACGCGCACGATGACGCCGTCCGATGCAACGACGTTCGGCTCGGCTGCTGTGGACATGGAAGAGGGTGGAATTCTACACAACTCTCTACGCGAAACAACATCGCAGATTGGTCATCAGCTCAGCAGGGGACATTGGACTACGTGTTCATTGGTTCGCAGAACGGTCACCCGATGACGTCGGCGTTTTTCGGCTTTTCGAGCATCCGCTGCGGGACAAACCCTGTCGTTCCTCAAATGCCTGCACGCGACTGAGGAGCTCGTCTCGAACAGCCCGAACAGCTGAGCATCCTCAGCAGACTAGCGGCGGCAGTTACGCCGTTGCCCGCGGTCGGCGTAGTTCCTCGATGACGCGGTTACTGAACTGAAAATGAAAGAGCGGCACCAAGTACCATGACCGCGAAGCAGACGGGCACAATGACCCATTCACTGCCGGGGAAGTATCCTCCCCTGCCACTCCAGTAGAGGAAGAGCGGAGCGAATGTCACGCTCACGCCCTGAGCGTCGCGTTGTCAAGCGGCAGCCGGCTCGCCTTCAGATCTCGAGCAGCTCGCGCTCGTTCGCCGTTCTCGACGCGACTCCCACGGTTGCGGGCCCCGCCTTCGCGACTAGAACGGCCGCGGCCAGATCACCTGTCGCGTTGAGCACCGTCGCGAAGATGTCTGGAAGAGCGTCGACGGCAATCAGAATGCCGATACCTTCGAGCGGCAGGCCAATCGACAGGAACATCGGCGCCAGCATCAGGAACGCGCCGCGCGGCACACCCGGTCCGGCGAATGAGAGGAAGACGATCGTCAAGGCAATCGTCAGGTAGGCCATGGGTCCGAGCGGAACCTGATAGAACCAGGCGATGAACAGCGCGCCGAACGTCCACGACACCGGCGCGGCGAACTTGAAGACCGAGACGGCCAGCGGCAGCACGAATCCGGTGACGTCCTTGGGAAGCTGCAGCTCGCCTTCGGCGCCGCGCACGAGCGCCGGCAGCGACGCGATGGACGAGCTCGACGAGAACGCGATCGTCTGTGCGGGCAGCGCCGCGCGCGCGAACGTCCGGATCGGCAGGCGCGCCGCGATCGCGAGCGTCGGGTACAACAGCAGCACGAACACGATACAGGCAATCGAGTAGGCCGCTATATAGAAGCCCATCGCGCCCACGAACCCCGCGCCGCCATGCGCGCCGAGGCTGAGCATCAACACGAAGACCCCCGCCGGCGCCAGCCAGATGATCCAGCCGACGAGCACCAGCATCGCATCGCCCAGTCCCTGGAAGAACCGCAGCACCACCTCCCGTGATTCCGACGGAATGCGCGTGAGCGCCATCGCGAACGCCAACGTGAACACGACGAGCGGCAGCATCTCGCCATTGGCAGCGGCGGCAATGGGATTCGTGGGAATCAACGACTGGACCCAGTTCCAGAAGCCGACCGGATTGGGGCCGGCGGAGAGCGACGCCGCGGCCTCGGCAGCGCCTGGCGGAAGCCCCGGACGCACGGTCACGAGGCGCGACAGCCAGGAGAAGGCGGCGATTCCCAGCGGAATCGCCAGGATCGTGGCGCCGGCGAGCATCGCGAGGAACACCAGCAGCGTGCGTCCGCCGATGCGGCTGATCGCCCCGACGTTCGACGTCGATGCGACACCGGTGATCACCAGCGACACCACCAGCGGGATGATCGTCATGCGAATCGCGTTCACCCACAACGTGCCGGCAGGGGCGACGGCGTCTACCACGCGCACGAGCGTGCTGTTGTGGCTGGCGGCAATCGCGAGGCCGAGAACCAGCCCTGCGCCAAGGCCGACGAGAACTCGTCTGCTCTCTTTCATCAGCGTGCCTGCGCTGACTTCACGCGCTCCCGAGCCAAACGCCTAGTGACGATCAATGGTGTTTTCCTCAGCATCTGCCTGTCGACTGAATTGGGGACGCCAAATCTATCACGCACGGATGGGCCAGTGGCGTCGGTGCCTCACCGTGCGAGGCACGGGCATGATCCGTCGTCATCCCGCGGCGGGACGTCTCAGGCATTCGTGAGCGACTTCCACTGCCTCAGCCGCTCTGCGATCAACTCGGCGCGTTTCCGATCGTCGCCGCCATCCATGATGCTCAAGTCCTGAGGATCGGCGCGCACGTAAACACCGGACGTCCGCGCGTTGACGTTCGTCTGAGCGTCCGAATGAGTTGTCCAGTACCCGGCCGCGCGATCGGCGGACTCCAGCAGGATTTCTCCCGTCCCATCCAGCTGCGGTGCGTTAGGATCCCGAGGCCGTTCCCCCTTCCAATAATAGAAGACGCCCGAAGGCTGCTTCCTCTCCTTCGTCGCTTCGCACCTGTACCTCGCTGACAGTCTGCCGTCCTCTTGCCATGACCGGCCAGCGACGTCAAGCGCACCGTCGCGGTCGCGGGAGATCCGCAAGAGGCTCACGGCGGACGGTTCCTGGACGCTGCGCTCCGTCAGTGAAAACTGCCACCACAGGCCTTCGATGCGGGCGACACGGCCCTCACTCTCGATCGCGTTCCGCAGCTTCTGGTTGATGACTTTCATCTCGGCAGCGCTCTTCGCGTCGCCGTACCGTACGGCCGTGAGGCCGAGGAGATCGCTCGGAAGTTTCGCGCCGTTCGCGTGAAGAATGAAGGTTCGGCGCATTCCGAGGGTTCCACCGAAAAGGCCGGCTTCGAAGACGACGTTGTCCCGCGGAGAAGCCTGGCCGGATTCCGCGAGAGGAGATGCGGACGCACTGTTGGTCGTCCAGTCGTCGCGAGCGAACACGAACGCGGCGAAGTCGACTTCATGCGCGAGCTCGACGAGGCGCTCCAGGGTGGTGGTCCCAGGATTGAAGGATGTCGTCCAGGGTTCTACGTGCGCGACGTCTTCGAGACCGCGTGTCAGCCCCTGTATCAGCTTCTCCTGTTTTCCTGACGAGCCCAGGAAAATGCGCGGCTTGATCATCCGTCCTCCCGAGAGCAGGTCGGTGCGGCGCCCGTGGCGGTTACCGATGCGCCCCAACGATGCTGAGACGCGCAGGGCTCGCTCGACCACAGCTCAGTGATAAATACCGTCTGCGACTTTAGCTTACAGGATAATCCTGGAGAGCTCCGCGCCCTCGAGAGATCTGCCAATGACGTCACATGACGAGATCGTAGCGGCCCGTGAAGCACTTCTCCGGCGGACGGTGGCGTACTTCGCCGAGCAACCTGATGTCGTCGGCATGTTCCTGGCTGGTTCGCTTCCAGCCGGGAGCGCCGACGCGTACTCGGACATCGATCTCCGCGTGATCGCTACTCCCGAGGGCCACGCCCGGTTGGTATCCCATCGGCTCTTGGCGCCAGGCCATTGGGGTGACCTGCTCTTCAACGAATGGCTGGACGGGACACAGCACTGCGTTTCGCACTTCCGTCCTTTTTTGAAGATCGACGTCTTCTACTGGAACACGACCATGTTCCAGCCTTCTCCCTGGTTCAAGTTCCCCGCCGCGATCCTCCTCGATCGTACGGGCATCATCGAACAGGTTCTGAGTCGGTCGGCGGAGCTTCCGTTTCCAGCGGTCTCCGAGACGGAAGTCAGCCGCGTGTTGAGCAAGGCGCTCGCCGCGGCGCACGAAGTGGTACGTCGAGCGCGTCGTGGCGAGCTGGTCTTCGCGCAGTCGCTGCTCGAAGAACTTCGTTCGTACATGATCCGGCTGGACGAGTGGCTGCTGCGGTTCGATCGGACGACGCCGTCAGACCACAAAGTCGATCATCGAATGAGCCCGCTGCTGTCGTCAGCGCTCCGGGCGTCGTACGTACCGCTCGACGCCGGAGCGCTCGACGAGGCCGTGGTCGCGCTGGGCGAGGTCCTCCTGCAGCAGATTCCTGATCTGCATGGCGCGTTCGCCCTGGGACGCTCGCTGGAGAACGACCTGCATGCCGCAAGGATCGTCACGACACGACAGGTCGCGTAGCGCCGTGCGGCATCAGTGAGGGTCGAGGCCCGGTTGACGCCATGGCAACCCTAGGGGTACGCTCAAGGAGCTTTCCTGAGCCCTGCCGCTCGCGCCCACCCTGGCGCCACTCCAGCCTCACCAAAGCCATCCTGAGGTGTCATGCTCAAGCTTGTTTCGTCCGGATCCAGTGTCGGCCGACGCGAACCACGGCGGCAGTACGCCGGTGGCCGCCGGGCTCTGCTGCAACACATCGAAGCCCAGCGTGCATCGGGAGAGGCCACGCAGCGAGCTGTCGCGCGCGCACGGCACACGATCGTCGAGGAACATCGCCGGGCTGACGTGACGTTAGCCGCGCGCCTCGAGGAAATTCATGCGCGACTGCTCGCCTTGTCCGCGGCAGTCGAGATGGAGATGGATCGGCTCGAAATCGTGTCCGCTGACATCCAGCGTTTATCGGCACCGCAGATTCCGAGTGAGGCCGACGTCGCTGTCGGGAGAGATCATGGACAGCACGGCCTTCCCGACGAAACCGACTGACGTCGCTGCGCTGACGACGGTCGAGTTCACGTTCGACGTCGATGGGAACGATGGCCCATCGCTCGACGTCGTGTGCGCGAGGTTCGTCGATGACGCCAATCGAGCCCTGGTGTGGTTGATCCGGTTTCGGGCGCTCAGGGAGTGGCTCGCGCGCGCGGATATGGCGGCCTGGCAGCACGATGGATTGCGCACGCCCGGTGACATCAGCGAAGTAGCCGCGCGTTTCGAGCTGAACGAGCAGTGGGAGTTCGATCCGGCCAGATTCTGTTCGGCTGTCGATGCCGTCGTGTCAGAGCGCACGGGAACGGTTCGAAGCTGACGGTGACGTCACGTCATCTGGGGAAACATTGAGATGCGGCTGCGCAGGCGGCACCAGGCTCCGCTTGCGCAGCACGCACGAGCCGTCTACCAGCGCTCGGAACGACGACCCCGGCCGCCGCCGCCGCCGGACTCGGATTTCGGACGGGCCTCGTTGACGGTCAGTTGCCGCCCTCCGAGGCTGTAATCGGCCAGTTGACGAATGGCGGCCTGTGCCTCTTCGTCGGTGGACATTTCGACGAAGGCAAAACCCCGCGCGCGACCCGTCGCGTTATCCCGCACCACGTTGACGCTCTCGACGGTTCCGGCCGCTGCAAACAGCGTCTGGAGGTCCTGGTCACTGGTCTCGTACGGGAGGTTGCCGACGTAAAGCTTTCTAGCCATGTAAGTACTCGCTTCCGCTCCACTCAGGAGCATTGACATTGACGTTTGGATCCGAATGGACCCGAGATGGATTCGGCTGGTGCTAGGCGATCACGTCGGAAGGAGAAGCGAGACTGAAGACTCGATTCCGCTCTGGGCGCGGCTGCTGCAGAAGGCTGTCTTCCACCTGAGGACGCATCATACCACGTCTCGGCGGAGACGCCGGGAGGTGAAGCTCGAGCGCTCGGCGCAGGCTAGACCGCGACCCAGGTCTCCACTTTGGCCAGGTTGACGGCGATGCTGCATTCGCCCAGCCGGGCACACACGTAGATCGTGGAGCCCAGCGTTTTCTCACCCAGCCGACGCCGCAGCTTCGTTTGCGGCTGATGACAGACGGGGCACTGATGAACGGGTGGCGGCACGTCTGTGCGCTTCAACTGGCTCATGATCTCCTCCCTGGTGTGGTGGGGGATGAACCCCTCAGTGAACGGTCGGACTCTCACCGCGGTCGAGCGCGGCCTGCAGCGCATCGATGGCGACTTCAAGCGTGACGATCCGCTCGTTCTCGCGAAGCCGCGATATCGGCTTGCCGACGGGGACGTCATCCCCTCGCCGGTGCTGTATCTCCAGTGCGCTCGCGAGCTCGAGCTCGAGGGAGTCCAGGAAACTCAACAAGAACGGATCGACTTGCCACGTCATTGCATCCGCCGCTCTAACCTGTGCCCCACAATACCGGCCTCTGGTTCAGCAACGAGCCGCGCGACGGTCGATGTGTCAGGTGCCTTTGTGTACGCGACCTTCACGATCACGGTGAACGCCAGAAGAACGGTCGCTACCGCGGCGTAGCCGGCCTGACCGATCGTGCCGGGCACAGAGAAGAGAGCGGCCACGCTCAAACAGGTGAGAAGAAGTGCTACGCCCTGAATCGATCCGGAGCGGGTGTGCATCTGGAGCCCTCGTCGCACCGTGCCGACTCTAGGTTGGAAGAACGGATTCCCTGCCAACCACTTTGATGAGGCTGGCGGTCGGTGCAGACCGTGAGGCTCAGGAAAGGACCATCAGCATATCGTACTCTCGGGGATTCCCGATAACGGCGCGCCGGTCAGTCCGGCCGGACAAGACGTGAGGCGTGATCGCCGATCACGTCGGGCAACGGGGACGCGCCAGATCGTGCTGAGGCAGATCGTCGAAGCCACTCAGTCACCTTGCCGACGCAGGGCGGAAGCGGATCGCACGCCAGCAGGTACAGGATCACGGTCGTGAGGACGATCAGCGAGTACGTCAGAGCCGCGATGTGCAGGCCAAGCGCGGTATAGACGAAGAGGATCGGATAGCTGAGGACGATGCACAGCGTGAGGAAGGACGTGCGCAGCACTGCATCGCGAACCCGCCGCGGATTTCTGAAGCCCTTCGAGACACGGCGGTAGACCGCATTCTCGTACATTTCGATGGGCACCTTGAACACCGTCTGGCTCAGCACGTAGAGCAGACCACCGCAGAAGAGGCCGACCAGCAGCCGCAGTGGAAGGCCGGCCGTCCACGAATACAGGACCGCCCACACCACGTAGACAAGAATGCTGAGATTGGTGAGCTGGACAGCGAGCCACACGTTCGTCCTGCCCGTCAGCATCTGGAATTGCTGACAGACGCGTTCGGTCAGATCCAAAACGATCGAATCGATGTAGCTCATCCTCCCGGAAGAGGCCGGGTCTGCCTCTTGACGTACAGACACCGTTCGACCGGAAAAGGTTTCATCGCGAGGCGGTGAGGACCGCCTCAGCTTACAATTCGTCGCACGTCGCCATGGTTCGACAATCCCGGTTGAGAGACGCCAACGCGCGGCTGAAGCACGCCACGGAGTGGCTCGAAGACTTCACCGTCCACCTGAGCCCAGAAGAGATCCACTCCATGGTGGGCGACGTCGAGCAGACGCACGTCTACACGGGATCGAAGCCGGCGGCCGCGCTCTGCCTGACGCTGGCGGGCAGTCTCGGCGGGCTCTTCGGTGGTCTGTTCGTCAGCAGTGGAGTGTGGCAGTCTCCGCTGGCGATCCTCACCTACGTCATCGCGATGCCGTTCGTGTGGCTGGTGATGCGGCGCCTGACCAAGTCAGTATTCGGAGAGGCGATCGGCTGGCTTGCGCTCCTCGCCTGGTTCTGGGCTTTTCTCATTGCGATGGGCGCGGTGGGCGGCGGACAGCTCTCATGGCGGTGGCTGGCGTACGGCGTCAGCGCCGGGTTCGGGCTGCTGGTCGGCCTCGTGCTTGGTGGCCTCGAACCTCCGTTCATCAGAAGCAAGGAACTGTGGATGGTCATGAGCTTGCCGCTCGGCGGGATCGCGTCGACGATGGCGACCTACGTGCACCGCCACGTCTTCAGCGGGTCGGGGGAAACCGCGATTGCGGCCTCGATGGGCGCGCTCGCCGCGACGCTGTTCACGGCACCGTTGATGATTGCGCTGGCGGCCCTCTGGAGCAAGTCGGAGGGACTGCGCCAGGCCGCGATCGTCTACATGCACAATCCCAACTTCGCGCGAAAGGCGATTGGCTATCTCGATCGCGCGATTGCCGACTCGCCGAACGATGCGGACCTCCACAATCTCCGGGGCATCGCCTGGTCGATGGCCGGAGAGCCCGAGAAGGCCGAAGAAGAGTGGCGCCGGGTTCTGGAGCTGGAGCCGCGAAGTGCCGAGCCGCACATGAATCGCGGCGCCGACTTCATGGCCAAGGGCGACTTCGAGAAGGCGATCGAGTCGTTCCGGATAGCGCTCCAGGCAGATCCCAAGCACGCCCGGGTCCTCAGCAACCTCGGCATCGCGTTTGAACGGCAGGGCCAGTTCGACGCGGCCATCGAACACTACGATCGAGCGATTGCCCTGGTCCCCGACTACGCCAATGCATTCTCGAACCGCGCATTCGCCCATTTCAGGGCCGGGCGCCACGACCGGGCCGTCGAGGACTGCGATCGCGCGCTCGCGTTGAACCCCAACATGCCCATGGCGTACGTCAATCGCGGCCACGCGTACGCCGCGATGAACGAGCAGGAGGCTGCGATCGACGACTATCGCGCAGCAATCGAACTGGGCGCGAGCGACGAGGTCCTCGAGGAGGCCGAGAAGGGCCTGAAGGCGCTAGGAGAAGTGTAAGCGACGGTGAATCTCCACATGTGACGGCCGTCGGCGCCACCGTGACCGGCATACCAAGAGCCGCGCCCGAGACCTGCGCGGTTGAAGACGTACGGATTACTGAGAAGCGGCCCGAACGATGTCGGGCGGGAACGTAATCCCGAGCGCCTTGGCCACCTCCTGGTTCAGCACCAGCTTCTTGACTGCGACTTCCTCGAATGGGATGTTGCGCGGCCGCTCGCCGCGCAGTACACGCGCGAGGATCTGCGACGCGGCCTTGCCGGTTTCATACCAGCCGATGCCGACGGCGACCAGCGCGCCCCGCTCCACGAATTCCGGGTCGTTGATGATGAGGGGAAGCTTCGCGTCGCGCGCCGCTTTCACGATCGCGTCAAAGCCCTGAAACGCCGTATTGTCTCCCGTCACCCACAGGGCCTGCACGCCGCGCTGGGTCAGCACCTGCGCCGCCTGAAAAATCTCGTGTGTCCCCGTGATGGCAATCTCCTGCAGCTTGATGCCCCGTTGCTCGAAGATGCCGCGCGCCACGCTCATCACCTTGACCGAGTTGGCTTCGGAAGTATTGTAGAGCGTTCCGACCGCGCGGACGCCGGGCACGAGCCGCTGGATCGTGTCGACCGTATCCTCGACCGGCGGGAACGAGCCGACACCCGTGACGTGCGGCAGGTGATCCGTCCGGCTCTTGCCGACGCCTGCCGCAATCGGGTCGTATACGAAGGTGAACACGACCGGCTTGGACCGGGCCATGGACGCCGCGGCAGTGAGCACAGGCGTCGTCAAGGCGACGATCACGTCGGCGTCGGAACTGTCGTAGTTCTGAATCAGCAGCGGGATGTTGGCAATCTCCCCCTGAGCGTGGGCCCTGCGGACCTCCAGGTTGACCCGCTCCTCGATGCCCTGCTCCTTCAGGCCGTCGAAGAGGCCCCTCATGCAATTGTCGGCGCTTTCGTCCGGCCCGAAATACACAAGGCCGATCTTGTGTTTCATGGCGGGCCCGCTCGATCCCCCTCCACACGCGGCGAGGGAGGCGGCCATCAGAACAGCGAAACCAGTATTCCGTGTCGCACGCGTGTTCATAGGGCCACCTCTCGTGTGAAACTATCCGGGCCCGCTATCTGCGGGACGCCTCAGGTCGATGACCTACCACTGCCCTGTGCAGGTCCCTCCATTCCGATTGCTGTTGCGGCCGTTCGGACAGAGGGTGTTGATCCAGACAACGTTGGTGAGCGTGGCCGTCGCGAGGCCGGTCGCTCCCATCAGGTTGCTACCACTGAAATTTGCACCGGTGAGATTGGCGCCGGTGAAGTTGACGTCCTTGAAGTTGCCGTCACTCAGATTGGCGCCGGTCAGGACCGCGTTCGTCAAGTTCGCGCCCATGACATTGGCGCCCGCCAGACTTGCGCCTTCGAGCGACACACCGACGAGCCATGCATTCCTGAGATTGGCGCCGGTCAAATTGAACGCGCCTGTGGGCAGCCTGGGGAAGGCATTGAGATCGGTGTTGACGTCGTGGGTCAGCGGTGTGCTGGTGCTGGTCGTGAAGTCACCGTTGCCGTCATACCTCG
>Ga0114129_10014121_pt1 | contig 11377 bp, 12 predicted proteins | sample RhiMetdeltSRZDD1_FD_80071 | JGI IMG/M metagenome (GOLD analysis project Ga0114129, IMG submission 80071) | Populus rhizosphere microbial communities from Tennessee, USA - Rhizosphere MetaG P. deltoides SRZDD1 (version 2) (version 2) | ecosystem: Host-associated > Plants > Roots > Rhizosphere >... | reverse complement strand
CTGGACTGCTTTCGCACCCTCCGGCAGCAAACTGGCGCCCACCGCTTCTCGGCAGTCCTGGCGCGGTAGGGCGCCTGAAGTGTCCCAGAGAAATCTGCCGGCCGGCTTCGGCTGGAGAGAGCAAAGGACCATTGTTTAGCCCAGGAGCCACACTAGAAGCTGGGTCCAAAGATTTGTAGAAAGCCCGATTTAGCTTGAGTTGGCGAAATAGAAAAATTAACATAAGCCATCACTAAGACGATGTGCTCAGAGTGGATGGATCAATGCAGAAGGAAAAGAGCCCTACCAAAATCTTCAGAGCACGAAAATTCAGGCGTGTTCCTCTCAAGATAAAGTTTAAGGCTACTGGACGCGACGAAAACGGGAACCAGTTTGAGGACTCGGTAGAGACCCAGGATGTGGGCCCCAATGGAGGGAGTTTTCTTTGTAAGTACGAAATCAGAGTCGGTTCCACACTGAAGCTCGCAGGACCCAAAGGCTTTGTGTCGTTGGTACGCGTCGTGTGGGTTAAAGAGGAAAAGAACCTTATCCGCAGGGTGGGGTTTCAGCTATTGGAATCTCGTGAAGACTGGGTTCTTCGGGCTCAGCGCCGTCGCTTGACCCCTTCAAAAAAAGAAATTCGCTAATCTGAATATAAGGCCTAGAGGTTGGTACGGGCCCGGCAAGATTCGAACTTGCGGACTCTGGCTCTGGAGTTCAATCTCTGATTTTTATTGAGCGTCACTGAATGCGCTGGAATCCACAATCAAGGGTTTCAGCGCATTTGTGTTTGCAGAGTATGTCGCGCTGCCGCCAAATGGTTTTCGACCTTTCAACACGCATGTAGATAGGCGAAATGTTATTGCGTTCCTCCGTCTCCAATAACTTATTCTTCGGGGCGCCAGGGGCACACAGTTGATATTCACCTCCTGAAGCATTCTTCGGGATAAGCACGGTAAAGGCTGGCACGGTTATTCTCTATCCAGGATTCACCGAATATGGACCGGTGAGCGTTTTTCGCGACAAAAATTGAGCCAGGTTTCAAGATGGTACATGGCTATTTCCAGCTTGAACGGGCTGTTAGTTCGCCGCATGCTCACCGACCGGGAAACACTGTCGCGATTGGGGCGGAGCTGCGGCCGTCGCTGGGGGGACTGTTCCAATGCTAGGTTCCCGACTGAGAAAACCGTGAAGGACTGAGTTACGCTGGCGGGCTGAACCCGTCGCGAGATGGGAAAGCCAGTCTTCGTGAAGGCCATTAACAAAATCAAAAGCAGAATCCCACAAACAATGAGGAGCAGCCAATTCCGTTTGATCAACTTCGGCTTAACGGCACGCCTCCCGCAGTAGGTACAAAACACCGCGGGTTCGAGATTCCATTTACCGCAAAATTTACAAACGATCATTCCACTAAGAATCCGGCCGAACGTCACTAAAACTTAGTACACTTCATTAAATCTGTTCATGATTTTCAGGATATCGAGCTGGATTGCAAAGACGGTTCAAAAGGAGACAACCGGGAAGCCAGCAAGGGACGCCGATAGCTCAGCCTTGTGCTGAAACAACTCAGGCGCCGACGCTGGAGGGCTGGGTCACGGGGAGCATAGCCGCCGATGTGGACTGCCAGGGGTCACTTCTCTAGTTTAATTTACCGAAGAATGTGAAGTTGACCGTTCAAAACCTGGACGAATTTCAACGTTTGCGGATCTGGCCAAATTTTTTCTGCCGCACGATCTGCATTGCTGATTTCTTCGTCGATTGCGGGCACCGACAGAGAAACAGAATCGAAGAATAGGGTCTCTTCTAGGGACCTTCGATATTGAGTTGATATTCATCGTTGAAAGGGCGTGCTAGCACATCTGAGCGAACCCAGCCTTCCACGTAGACATTATGATCTTCGCATTTCACTTTGCAAGGAAAGACCGGGAAATCGGCTGACGCGTCGATAGATTTCACGTCTACCTCTGAGACCCAGCCGCGGTCGGTATCACGGCAGGCTTCAAAGACAGAACCTGAAGTGATCCATTCGTCCTTTTCTTTGGTGCGGGCCAATTGAAAATCCGCACCGTTCCTCTGATACAAGAGCTCCTTTGTTCTCGAGAGCAGTTTATACCCAGCGCCTTCAACAAATTTCACTTCCTCGTCCACCCTTGGAAGTCTGGTCGCCTCCCAAAGCCTCTTTTTCCGTGCCTGTTCTTCCTGCTCCTCTGCATATGACGTATGCCATGTTACGCCGAACCACAGCCCCACACCAAGCAGACCGGCGATGAACAACAAGCCAATCAATAGCTCAAAACCATCTCGGATTTCCGGTTTCGATGTCGCCAACCCAAGTCTCCAGTCAGGATCTTTTAAGGACAACGATCCGTCTTATCGGCGCGGGCACCAAGAATGGTTACTCAGATCGACGCCTACAAGCCAAGTGACAAGCCTTGGACAAGGACAGAGCGTCTGGATTGGTTTAAAAGGAGACTGAATCAAGAGTTTCCGAGATGGCAAATTGGGCGGGTTTTGGGTGGCTTATGATACCAAGCACAATCACGAAAGCGGTCTTGACGGTTGCACGGATTGATAACTTGCTGATAGGATTGGTACGCCCGGCAAGATTCGAACTTGCGGCCTCTTGCTCCGGAGGCAAGCGCTCTATCCAGCTGAGCTACGGGCGCAATACCTGAAGGTTGTTGCCAAACGACTTCAAGAATCCTTACGAGTCTATCAAAACTTCCTCAAATCCTCAATTGTTCGTGCGAAAGGAATGACGCCAGTGAGAAAGATATGGTTGAGTTGTTCTATTGGAAGTGCGATCACCTTGGCCACAGTTGCACTCCCTCTTCAAGTTAGTAACCCACAGCTCCCACCGCCTTTTCATTCACCGTCCGCCGACAATGGTCCGCGAGTTATTTCTCGCCCTAGCGGAGCTGAGCTGAGCCTGCCGCAGGGCTTCAAGATTGAGGTCTACGCGGAAGGTTTCCGCCGGCCGCGCTTCATGCTAGAAGGACCCGGCCAAGAGATTCTGCTGAGCGATAGTAGCGAAAGCGGTGGAGTCTACGTCTTAGAGGACAAAGACCAGGACTTTAAGCCGGAAGTAAAACATAAGCTTATTGATGGCTTGGACAGGCCCTATGGCCTCGCACTCTGGAAGGACTATCTTTACATCGCAGAAGCAACCCGGCTGAAGCGCTATCGGTACGATGCCGGTCGTATGACACTGGGTCCGGGAGAAGAGATTGTATCGATGAAAGACTTTGGCAAAGGGCACTGGACCCGAACGATATTGTTTGACAGACATGGCAAGAAAATGTATCTCACGATCGGTTCCGGTTCTAACGTGAGCACCGGCGAAAACCCGGTCCGCGCCGCCATCAACAGCTACAATCCTGATGGCACCGGTCACGAGATCTTTGCTGCCGGACTTCGCAATGTCATCGGCCTTCGCTGGTATCCGGGAACCGACACACTCTGGGCTGCGGTCCAGGAACGGGACGGTTTGGGAGATGACTTAGTTCCCGATTATCTAACTGCAGTCCGGCAGGGAGCATTTTATGGCTGGCCTTATGCATACCTTGGCCCCAACGAAGAGCCGCGAAACAAAGGTCAGCAATCCGATCTGGTGAAAAAAACCGTGGTACCGGATGTGTTCCTGGGCGCACATGTTGCCGTCTTAGACTTGCTCTTTTACACAGGAAAGCAGTTTCCGGAAACCTACAGAAACGGCGCCTTTCTGGCGTTCCATGGTTCCTGGAATCGAGCGCAAAGAGTCGGGTATTCGGTGGCTTTCGTTCCTTTTAAGAGCGGCCAGCCCGTCAGTGGACCACAAGATTTTTTAACTGGATTTCGACTGGATCCTAATAAACGAGAAGTCTGGGGCCGGCCGGTGGGTCTGTTTCAATTGCCTGATGGTTCCCTCCTTGTCTCCGACGACGGCGGCAACAAGATTTGGCGTATATCCTACAAAGGTTAACGAAGGATGCAACCTTCAGTCCCCTTACGCAAGCGTCACCACCCAGGGTCCTCCCGCTCCCCAGCACGCGATTCGCTACTCCTTAATCTCAAGTGAGTCCGATTTCTGCGCCCCAAATCCGGTGGATTTCCTTCTCGTTTTTGATGATTGTTTTGATGGGCCGGACGAGAGCTGAACCCTACCAGTCCTCTTCGGCAGGGGTGCCTCCTCAGCAACCCGTAAGTCTACTATTCTCCCACCGTTTTCACCTGGCACAAACGAAGGCATTATGCCTAGACTGTCATGCCACGATACAAGATAGCACTTCGGCAAGCGACAATAACCTGCCCGCGGAAAAAGACTGTCTGAAGTGCCACGACGGACAGCGGGCTCGCCGCGAATGTCCAGTTTGCCACAAGAATCAAGAAAGTGCTGCTCCGATGGAGAACCCGGCGAGGGACTTTCGCTTCGACCATCAGCTTCATTTGGGGCTGGGGAACTTGGCGCCAGTTATCGCGGCCGCGATTGATCAAGGTAGCTATCTGTCGCAGGCGCAGAATATCCGCAAACACTTGAACGGAGACAACCCCTGTCAGGCATGTCATCGCGGCCTAGAAGAGACGGATTTAGCTGGCAAGGCCAATCTGCCACAAATGGCAGACTGCCTAGTTTGTCACGCCGAGATCGATCCCCCCTTTAGCTGTGAGTTCTGCCATACGAAGGACGCGAAGATCAAACCTGCCAGCCATACTCCCGATTTCCTTGACTTACACAACAGCGACAAGGTTAAGTTAGAAAAACGGTCCTGCAAGATATGCCACGGGACTCGTTTTCGCTGCATGGGCTGTCACTGAGCCTTTATTGAACAGGGTTAAACCAGTTGACGCGTATGAATTCCCGGCGGCCGACGACTCAATTACTCTGGTCGTAGCAGTCTCAGTTTTCTCCCATCTGCTTTACAGGAACTTCTGTCACTACATCGCGGAGAGCAGCCGAGTCCCATCGAAAGAAGGGCATCTCCATATGACTCTTTTTCTTACGGATTCTGTGAAATCGACGGTGAGCGGCAGGTGGACTTTTCCTCATAAACTAGAGAACAGCCATGTTGAAAATCTGCGGTATCCAGAAGCGGCAGTGGCTTATGACTTGGATGTTGTTCAGCGTCCTGTCGAACCATCATCTTTCCTTGACAGAAATCTATAACCAGGATTCGCATCAACAAACTCTCATAGCCGAAAAGAGAATGTGAGTGAGCCCGGAGGTGAAGGGTCCTTAACGTTGCGTCTTTGAATCGCGAGGAATGACGATGGGTTTTTTGATTCAGCTCTGGACGCGGGGACGCGGCCCGTTCATGTTCATGGCGCTGACAGGCTTTTTTATTGGGATTACCTTTGCCTGGCTCTGGCTCGACGGTCGCCATCTCAATGGGACGATTCATGGTATTTGACCAATAGCTTGGTCATGTATGACGCTTTGGCGGAGGGGGGCGTCATCGGCTACGCCAGACGCTTTCTAACGATCCTGGGAACCAAGCCGCCGCTCATCACTGTCTTGCCCACCCCCTTTTTTCTGTTGCTGGGCCGCAACGCGCATGTCGCCTACGGCATAAATCTTGTCTTCATGGCCGTTCTCTTCGCCGCGGTTTTCTGCATCGGCCGACGATACTGGGACACGCGAGTGGGATTACTGGCAGCTTACATCACCGGGACCATGCCGCTGCTCTACGGCCTTTCCCGTTGGTTCATGACAGATTTTGCCTTAGCTGCCCTGGTCTCCATGGCCATTTATTTCCTGATTGGCTCACACGATTTTGACGATCTTCGGAAGACATTCTTACTGGGTGTAACTTGCGGAATGGGACTTCTGATGAAAGTGAGCTTCCCCCTCTACGTCGTCTTTCCGTTCGTCTTTGTTCTCTGCCGAAGATTAGTGAGGACGAAGCGTGGCTCTGCTTCTCAATCGTCCTATTGTTCTACCTTGCTCAATTCAATGCTGGTCTTGGCCCTGCCTGTGATCTGGTTGGCCTTTCCCTGGTACTACCTCAACTGTCGCCGTGCTTTTGAGAGAATCATCATCAGCGGTTTTTCGGACGAAGCAGACTACTTCGGAACCGGCCCTGTCTTTACCTTACATGCGATGGAAACTTACTTGATAAAGCTGATTAACATGGGCCCGTCCGTCTACTATGTCGGCCTTCTTGTTCTTTACTAAGTCTCCTAATATTTACCGGCCGTGGGCGCAGCCTTCGAGCCCTCTTCCCGAGGGAGGCTGTGTGGGTTTTCTCGTTATGGGCCCTGCCCTTCCTTGTTCTCCTGTTTGGACGCAATAAGGACATTCGTTTCGTCGCTCCGCTACTGCCGCTCTTCAGCCTTGTCTCAGCTCCAATCCTCGGTTTTTCCTTGGGCCAGCAAAATCGCTGGGGAAAAGCGTTACTTTGTTTGGTGCTGGCTTTTCCAATGGTGAGCTTGTTACATGTCTCCTTTCGGATCTTGGGGAACTGGCATCTGGCGGTCGGGGACTTCCTGGTCGCATCTCCCCAGTTGGCATATGCCAGACCCTATGACCGCCTCGCCTGGCCTCACACGGAGATTCTGAAGTCCGTGTGCACTACTACTCAATTCTCAGCTGGGAAAAAGAAATGGTTGATGGTGGGGACAGATCGGGCTTGGTTTAATGCCAACAATCTTGAGCTTGCTGCCGGTCAGGCGCGCATGCCGCTGCGGATTACGACCTCTGCGTACGAGAGATATCGAAGTCAATTGCTTTCGACACTTCGTTCCATGTCATTCTTTATTTACAAGGAGGGTGGGGAGCCTGAATCCGGCTTTTACAATCAACACGTCAGCGCTCTATTACAGGAGGTACGAGAGGGTGGCAGTTTTGCAGAGCTTCCCATTCATCCGACAGTGCCTGATGGCGGCCAGATTCACGTTTACAAAAATCGTTTCCGCTGATCTTCACTAGCAACAAACAGCCCTCGATCGAAGCCGAACCAACCACATCAGGCGGGGTGCAAAGATGTGATGGATGATACTCTCTCAGAGGTGGCGAGACCCGGAGAGGCGCTAACACGAAGTCAGTCTCAGAAACTCTTCAACCTTTGCAGCAATGTTCTTGGCGCAGAGAAGGTCTCGAATGACTGCGACTGAATTGATACCCAGGTCAAAAAGTCTCTTGGCATTTTCTGTAGTGATTCCCCCTATTGCGACCAAAGGTTTCGTCACATGTCTACGGATAGCCTTCAGTTCGTCCCATTCCACCAAGGGATCTGGATTCTCCTTGCTGGTCGTCGCATAGATGGGACCAATTGCAACATAGTCAGCGGTACTCTGTTGCGCCTCCAGAGCTTGGCCGAGATTATGCGTGGAGACACCTATGATCCTGTCGGGGCCCAAGAGTTTTCTCGCATCAACAGCGGGCAAGTCCTTCTGCCCGAGATGAACTCCCTGCGCGCCTGCGAGCCAGGCAATGTCGGCGCGATCGTTCACGACCACCACCAATTGCTTAGGCTTGGAAATCTCAAGAGCCTGCTGCGTGATCCTCAGGAATTCACGGGAAGAGGCTCTCTTTTCTCTCAGTTGAACCAGAGTGATCCGGGTACGCAGCAGCTCGCCCAGCACAAAGTGCAGGGTGTGCGGATGGAGCTCAGAATCGATGATCGGGTATAGCGGAGGAAGACTGAACTTCGCTGACATTAAGGCAGAAATCGCTCCATAAACCTGGTACTGAAGGTACCGGCCACGAAATCCGGATCACGAATGATCTTTTGATGCAGCGGGATGGTCGTCTTGATTCCCTCGATGATGAACGTTTCCAGTGCCCGCTCCATCTTTTTAATTGCCTCCGACCGCGAGTCAGCATGAACCACGACCTTTGCAATCAATGAGTCATAGTAAGGCGAGATCGTACACTCCGAGTGGGCGGCCGTCTCGACGCGAACCCCATTGCCTCCCGGGACATTGAACGAGGTGATCTTGCCGGGTGAAGGGACCAAGGTTTTCGGATCCTCTGCGTTGATACGACACTCGATGCTATGTCCGCGTGGCTTGAGATGCCCCTCGAAATGCAGCTTTCCTCCCGAAGCAAGCAGGATTTGTAATTTCACCAGATCTGTTCCGGTAACCATCTCCGTCACAGGATGCTCGACTTGAATTCGCGGATTCATCTCCATGAAATAGAAATTCATCTTTTCGTCCATGAGGAACTCGACCGTGCCGGCATTCGAATACCCAATATTACAAAGGGCCGTTTCTACCTGAAGTCCGATCTTTGAACGATCTTCGGCTGACAAGGCTACCGAAGGGGATTCTTCCAACAACTTCTGATGACGGCGCTGAATGCTGCACTCCCTTTCGCCAAAGTGAATCACCTTCCCGTAGTTGTCGCCCATTACTTGAAACTCAATGTGTCGAGGATTTTCAAGGTATTTTTCAACATAAATATCCGAGGACCCAAAAGCAAGCTTGGCTTCGTATTGAGCCGCCGGGAACGATTCCTTCAGGTCTTCTGGGTTCCGAGTGATTCGCATGCCCCGGCCGCCGCCGCCAGCCGAGGCCTTGAGGATGACCGGATAGCCGATTGTATCCGCCACGCTCCTGGCTTGTTCGTCGGACTCAACGACTCCTCCGCTTCCAGGCAGAATGGGGAGTCCGGCTTTCGACATGGCAGCCAAGGCTCTGGCCTTATCACCCATCAGTCGGATAACGTTGGGAGACGGACCAATGAATTTGATGTGACACGCTTCACAGACTTCCGCAAAGTAGGCATTTTCCGCTAAGAATCCGTAGCCCGGATGGATGGCGTCCACATTGGTGATTTCTGCGGCACTGATGACACTGGGAACGTTGAGGTAACTCTCGCTGCTCTTGGCAGGACCGATGCAGACTCCTTCGTCAGCAAACCGAACGTGCAAGGAGTTGCGGTCTGCCTCCGAGAAGACCGCCACCGTTTTGATGCCTAGTTCCTTACAGGCATAGATTACGCGTAAGGCAATTTCGCCCCGGTTGGCTACCAAAATTTTCTTAAACATTTTGTGAGGGCTACTACTTAAGACCGGAACACCGGGAAGGCATTAGGCTTTCCTGACAGGGCGAATACCGAAGAGAGACTGGCCAAACTCCACCGGCTCGCCGTTCTCGAGGTATATCTTAACGATCTCACCGCTTGATTCGGATTCGATCTCATTCATCAATTTCATAGCCTCTATGATACAGAGCACGCGGCCTGACTCAACAAAGTCTCCCAATCTTACAAACGGTTCCGCATCGGGATTAGAAGCTCGATAAAATGTTCCTACAATGGGAGATCTCACAACGATCAGGTCGTCGTCGCTGCCTGCCCTGCTATTTTCAGACTGGGCCTTGGCTGCACTCTCCTTCAAGAGAGCCGTGGGCTGGCTGACATGACTCACGGATAAGCTGGGAACAACCACGGCCGAAGTGGCGCTGGGCGTAGCAGCCACTTCCCTCCTGATCTTCACTCTCACGCCAGCCCGCTCGACTTCAAGTTCAGTGATTCCGTTTTGACAAACCGTCTCGATGAGCTCTTTGATCTCTTTGATATTCATCAGTATCTCAGGTTTTCGTAATCCGCCTTCTCAGCATGCGGATACTAATCATGTATGGTGATGCGTACTTTTTCGGTGGCCGCAATAGCGCGTAAGTATAGCGAGACAGCCTCCAAATTACAATGGGTTTTCGCCGTGAACCCTTGGAAGACAAACAGGATTGGGCGATGAACTAGGAACTTAGAGGATTTATGGATTAAGAATGGAAAAGGGCGTTCGGGGTGACAGACTCTGTGAAGCGAGCCAAGCTTGTCAAATCATGAACTCGGTGGCGAGAGCGTACCTCGCCTTTCTGAGCTCGAAGCGAGCACGCCCGATGTTGCCGTCTCCCTTGAGTAGCAGCAACAAGAAGTATTCGGACGTGATCATTCGGATTGCGATGATGTTCGAGTTTGTGGAAACAATCAATTCCTGTAACGGGCCCTGGCCAATGTCTTGAGAGGCATTCGACGAGGCCCGAAGAAGGGGCGTGTATTCGGCAGCCAGCGACTCAATGTTCACCGACCCGTCTGGAAAGCATTTCTCAACCGAGATCCCGTCCATACCCATGACGATGGCTCCCAGTGTCCCTTCAACCTTTCCAGTAATCGATTCCAGCAAGTCGCGGAACATAGGGCCCGACTGATATTAGAGAATCTTGGGAGAGATAAAGAAGATCAGTTCCTGAGTCTGCTTTGTCACTGACCGGTTCTTGAAAAGATTCCCGATGAGAGGTAGGTTCCCGACGCCCGGGACCTGTCTGAGATTTGTCTGCTCATTGTCGACCAGGACGCCACCAATCACCACGGTGCCGCCATTGTCGACCAGCACAGTGGTTCTTGTTTCCTGAGTATTTACCGTCGGTACCCCTTGGACCTGCCGCGAGAAGTCAGGCGTGGAATTCTCAACATTCACGATCATGCTGATTGTACCTTCGTCCGTGATTTGCGGTGTCACACGAAGCTTCAGAGCAAAGTCAAAGAACTGAACCGAGATCGTATTGTTAATCGTGGTCTGTACAGGAATCTTGACACCTTGCTGAACGAAGCCTTCAATGTTTTCCTGCGTGATAATCTTTGGCTTGGATAATAATTTCGCTGTACCTCGGCGTTCTGCAGCGGTGATGATTCCGTCTAAAAGTACATCGCGCGTAAACCCGCCGAAGAAGGCTACGCCACTGGTGGCTGCGTTCGCTCCCAGGTTTGAGATCAGGGGTAGCGAGTTAGGCGCGCCACCGGATTGGCCTGGCTGAATTGTGACGCTCGGAGGAGGATTCCGGCTAAAAGGGTTTCCAGGAATCGCTCCGGAAAGCTTATTTTGGGAGTTGTTGCCAAATACGGCGCCGAGTTGGACCCCGATGTCGCGGAGAAAGTCACGAGTGGCCGAAATAACCCTGGCTTCGATCTCTACCTGCTTGATCTTCTTGTCCAACTGCTTGATTAGAGCGTCAATCGCAGTAAACCTCCCCGGCACGTCAGAGATAATCATCGAGTTGGTTCTGCTGTCCACGATGATGTCTCCCCGAGGCGAGAGGATCTTCTTGAGCACCTGGCTCAAGTCAGCGGCCTTGGCATAATTGAGGACCCGCGTCTCCGTTTGGAGCTCAGCCGATAAGATGCGGGCATCTGCCAATCGTTTTCTCTGGGCTTCCTCTCCTTCCAGACTCTGGTTCGTCGCAATACGCAGGATATTGCCTTCGAGCTGTTTCCCGAGCCCGTTGTTCTTGAGAACGACGTCGAGCGCCTGATCCCAGGGAACGTCCTTTAGGAAAATCGTCAAACTGCCTTTAACATCCGGATCCAGGACCACGTTGAGCCCACTGAAATCGCCGATCAGGCGAAAGAAATCTTTCAGGTCGGCATCCTTGAGCTCCAGGGTAAATGGTTCACCCGAGTATCGGGGAGACTGGGCGG
>Ga0114129_10014120_pt1 | contig 11377 bp, 7 predicted proteins | sample RhiMetdeltSRZDD1_FD_80071 | JGI IMG/M metagenome (GOLD analysis project Ga0114129, IMG submission 80071) | Populus rhizosphere microbial communities from Tennessee, USA - Rhizosphere MetaG P. deltoides SRZDD1 (version 2) (version 2) | ecosystem: Host-associated > Plants > Roots > Rhizosphere >... | reverse complement strand
GAGGCGCTGCACACCCTGCGGAACATCCTGGCCACGTACCGCGCCCAGGGGCTGCGTACCCGCGGCGAGGCGGTGTTCCACGCGACGGTGGAGTCGGTCGGGTCGGACACCACGCGCGTACGCGACTGCCTGGACACCCGCGGTACGTCGGTCTACCGGCCGTCCGGCGAGCCGTACGCCGACGCGCCGGGCGGGCTACGGCTCGTCCTCGCCGACGTAATACTCGTCGATGGCGTGTGGAAAGTGACCCTGCTCGATATCCGGGCGATCGGCTCCTGCACGGTCTAGCGCATACGGCCGCCGTATCGCAATGATGTGTGTCGATAGTTTCGTCGGGAAACATGACCCGGGAGGAGTCCCCGATGAGATCGACACCGTGGCGTCGCGTACTCGCGACCGCCGCCGTCACCGCCCTCGCGCTGGCCGGAATCGCCGCGCCGGCCGGTGCGAAACCCGTCCGCGCCCAGGTGGATCCGGCCCTGCTGACCCAGCTGGACGGCTCGGGTACCGCCGGCTTCCTCGTCTACCTGCGGGACCAGGCGGACCTGTCCTTCAGCACGGCCGCCACGACCGACCGGGCCGCCGAGGTCTACCGGCGGCTCACCGCCACCGCCGAGCGGAGCCAGCGCGGGGTACGCGCCGAGCTGGCGGGTACCGCGTACCAGTCGTTCTGGATCGCCAACGCCGTCGCGGTGACCGGAGGCCGGGCGCTCCTGGACCGGCTCGCCGCGCGCGGCGATGTGCTGCGCATCGAGCCACTGCGGACGTACCCCCTGATCGAACCGACGGTGAGCCCCGAGGGCCCGCACGTGACCGCGGTCGAGTGGGGTGTCACGAACATCGAGGCGCCCCGGGTCTGGAGCGACTTCTCGGTACGCGGTGAGGGCATCGTCGTCGCGAACATCGACACCGGGGCGCAGTACAACCACCCGGCGCTCGTCCGGCAGTACCGCGGGAACAACGGCAACGGCACGTTCAACCACAACTACAACTGGTTCGATCCCGCGAGGGTGTGCGGCAACCCCTCGCTCGTGCCGTGTGACAACAACAACCACGGCACGCACACGATGGGCACGATGGTGGGCGACGACGGCGCCGGCAACCAGATCGGCGTCGCGCCCGGGGCGAAGTGGATCGCCGCCAAGGGCTGCGAGACCAGCTCGTGCTCGAGCAACTCGCTGCTCGCCTCCGGCCAGTGGGTCGTCGCGCCCACCGACCTGAACGGCGCGAACCCCCGGCCGGACCTGCACGCCGACATCGTGAACAACTCGTGGAGCGGCGGGCGCGGCGATCTCTGGTACCAGCAGACGCTGCGCGCCTGGGTCGCGGCCGGGATCTTCCCCGCGTTCGCCAACGGCAACAGCGGCCCGAACTGCAACACGGCCGGCTCGCCCGGGGACAACCCCGAGGCGTACGCGGTCGGGGCCTACGACATCAACAACGCGATCGCGAACTTCTCCAGCCGGGGAGCGTCCGGTGTGGACGGTGCGATCAAACCCAACATCGCGGCGCCGGGCGTGAACGTACGGTCCAGCGTGGCCGGCAGCGGGTACGCCAACTTCAACGGCACCTCGATGGCCACGCCGCACGTGGCCGGCGCGGTCGCGCTGGTGTGGTCGGCGTCGCCCACGCTCAAAGGCAGCGTGGCCCAGACCCGTTCCCTGCTCGACGGATCGGCGACCGACGTCAACAACACCACGTGCGGCGGCACCGCGGCCAAGAACAACGTCTTCGGCGAGGGGCGGCTCAACGCGTTCGTCGCGGTGACCAACGCGCCGCGCGGACCGACCGGCACGCTGACCGGGCTCGTCACCGACGCGGGTACCGGCGCGGCCATCGCCGGCGCCACGGTCAGCGTGAGCGGGCCGGCCAGCCGGTCGACCACGACCGGGACGGACGGCCGGTACACGCTGCTGCTGTCGCCCGGCACGTACTCCGTCACGGCCGGCGGCGGGCTCTACACGCCGCAGACCGTCACCGGGGTGAGCATCGTCGCGAACACCACGACGACCCGCAACTTCGCGCTCACCCGCATCCCGACCGGCACGCTCACCGGGCGCGTCACCGACAGCACGACGGGTACGGCGCTGGCGGGCGCGACGGTCACCGCCAGCGGCGCGGTCACGCAGACGGCGACCACCGGCGCCGACGGCCGGTACACGATGACGCTGCCCGCCGGCACGTACACGGTCAGCGCCAGCCTGCAGTTCTACGTCACCGGTACGGCGTCCGGCGTCACGGTCGCGGCGAACGCCACCACGACGCGTGACTTCGCGCTCGTACCGACGTTCGGCACGCTGACCGGCCGTATCACCAACCAGAACACCGGTGCCGGCGTGGTCGGCGCGAAGGTGTTCGTGTTCGGCGGCGGCGGTACGTTCACCGCGTTCACGAACGCGACCGGGAACTACACGATCACCCGGATTCCGGCCGGCTCGTACGCGATGCAGGTCACGGCGAGCGGGTTCTTCCTCGGCTCGGCGCGTCCGACGATCGTCGCGGCGCAGACGACCGTACAGAACGTCGCGCTGAAACCGACCGGCTAGCCCGGACGTACGTGGCCCCGCGGCGCTCCCCCGCCGCGGGGCCGCGTATCAGCCAGGGTCACAGGTCAGCTGGTACGGAAGACGGCGCCCGGGGTCTCGCCGTCCGGTGCGCCGGCCAGGCAATGGATGAGCACCGTGAACGCGTCGACCGGGATCGGCCACGCCTCGCGGCGCCATCCGCGGGTCCGCGCGGGATCCCGGCTGTGCGCCGCCATCGCCTCCGGCGAGCAGAAGGCCGCCATGTCGCCGCGCTCCATCAGGTGGCTGAGGTCGCGTTGGGTCGTCGCGTCGGCCGGCACGTACGTGGCCGCGAACGTCTCCCAGTAGTGCGGCTCGGTGCACAGCGCCGACGACGGCGGCTGGCCCGCGTTGCCGATCTGGACGAGCCCGTGCCAGCACATCGGGGTAGCCGGGCAGAGCGCGTCGCCGCACCCGATGAAGCCCTTGGGCAGCGGGCCCCGGGGACCCGGCCCGCCGCCCGGACCACCGCCCGGCCCTGGGCCGCCGGGACCGCCGCCCGGCCCGGGGCCGCCGGGTCCGCCCGGTCCGGGGGTCTGGCCGCCGGCGAACGTACCCGTACCGGTGGACCGGTCGCGCTGGTCGAGCAGTTTCCAGCCGACAACGCCACCGGCGGCGAGGACGACGGCCACGGCCGCGGCGACGAGGGCCCACGTACGGCGACGCCGCCCGCCCGCCGGCGCCTTGGCCCGGCGCTGGTCGGGCGCAGCCTCGTCGCGGCGCCGGTCCGGTGGGGCCCCGCCCCGGCGCTGGTCGGGGACGGCGGGCGCGACCACGGGCGCGGAGGCGGCGGCCGCGGCGCCGCCCGCGTACACCCGCCCCACGGGCTGCCCCGCCAGCGCCCGCTCCGCGGCCGCCGCGAACTCCGCGGCCGAGGACCAGCGCAGCGACGGGTCGGGGGCGAGGGCCCGGTCGATCACCCGTGCCACCGGCGGCGGTACGTCGGGCCCCAGCGGCGGCGGTGCCTGCCCGACGCGCTGCATCGCGACGGCGAACGGGTTCTCCCCGACGAACGGGCGCCGGCCGGCGAGGCACTCGTACCCGATGACGCCGAGGGCGTACACGTCGCTGCGCGGCGAGGCGGCCTGACCCAGCACCTGCTCGGGGGCGAGGTACGAGGGCGTACCCAGCACCGCGCCGGAGGCGGTCAGCCCGCTGTTCCCCGCCGTACCCACCGCGATGCCGAAGTCGGCCAGCGCGAGCGAACCGTCGGCGCGGATCAGCAGGTTGGCCGGCTTCACGTCCCGGTGCACGATGCCGCGGTCGTGTACCGCCTGCAGCGCCAGGGCCGCCTGCCGGACGAGGTCCATCGAGGTGGTCGTACCGAGCCGGCCGACCCGGTTGAGCACGCGCGACAGCGGCTCCCCCTCGACGTACTCCATCACCAGGTACGCGCCGGCGTGGTCGCCGTGGAAGTCGTGGATCGCGACGACCCCCGGATGCCGCACGCTCGCCATCGCGCGGGCCTCGGCGAGGAATCGGCGCAGGAAGCCGGGCTCGTCCAGCAGCGCCGGCAGGATCAGCTTCACGGCGACCGTACGGTGCAGCACGTCGTCGGTCGCGCGCCACACCTCGCCCATGCCGCCCGCGCCGATCCGCTCCCGCAACAGGTACCGACCAGCGAGCACCACCGATCCCACGCGGGCACCCTACCGGGACGGCGTGACCGAGATCGACGCACGTGGGGGCCTGCCGGCCGAACGGCCCGACCGGACGAACCGGTTCGGCCACCCGTCCGGTGCCGTCCGCCGGACTGCCGCCGCCCGAGCGCTCCCCACCAGCACCGGGTGTACGACCGGGACGGCCGCGTCCGGCCACGCCGTACGGGTACGCCACCGGCTGCCACGGTGGCGTGGTCCGATCCCACGCATGACTTGGAGGGGGCGTATGGGGATCCGCATCGCAGGACACCGCACGAGGTGGGCGGTGGTCGTGCTGGCCGTCGTCGCGGCGACACTCACGGGGGGTTCCGCCGCACAGGCGGCCGGACCGCAAGGGGGCGCCGCGGCCGAACCGCGCGCCGGGGTGGCGGCCTGGAGCAGCTTCCCGCAGATCATCACCAACTTCGCTTCCGGCAAGTGCCTGCAACCGAAGGCGGCGGCCTTGAACGCCCTCGTCGAGCAGCGCACCTGTGACACCACCAACTCCCTGCAGAAGTGGCGGAGCGAGGACGCCGGCTCCGGCTTCGTCCGGCTGCGTAACGTCGGCAGCAACCTGTGCATGGACCTCCAGGCCAACAGCGAGGCGGAAGTCGGCAACGGCACGCTGATCCAGGTCTTCGTGTGCCGGGAGGAGTACACGGGCGAGCGGTGGATGCGCACCGCCGGCTCGCGGGCGCAGCACTTCCAGGTGGAGAACTTCATCAACACCAGCCTCTGCCTCGACGTGCAGAACCGCTCGTCGAGCAACGGGGCGCTGCTGCAGCTGTGGTCGTGCAAGTTCATCGAGACGGCGCAGGAGTTCAAGTTCACCGACACCTTCTAGCGGAGGGGGCGTGCCGGGCCGCCCCCGGCACGCCCGCTCACGCGTCGAGCCGGGCGCGGGCGCGGAGCTCGACCGCGGCGTCCCACAGGTCGAGCTCCTCGTAGCGGGCGATCGCCTGCCGCCACACCTCCCGCGCCGTCGCGACATCACCCGCGGCGGCGTACGTGCCGCCGAGCCGCTCCAGCGTGCCCGCCTCGTTGTAGCGGTCGTGGGCCTCGCGCAGGAGCCCCAGCGCCCGCTCGTAGCAGCGCACGCTCTCGCCGTACTGACCGAGCCCCTGGTACGCGTGCCCGAGGCTGTCCCACGCCGCCGCCTGCCCGCTGCGGTCGTCGACCTCGAGGTAGTACTCCATCGACTGCCGGCAGTGCTCGATCGCGAGCTGGTCGTCGCCGAGGTGGGAGTGGCACCAGCCGATCGCGTTGTGTACCCGGGCCACGCCGGCCCGGTCCCCGATGTCCCGGTAGATCGCCAGCGACCGTTCGGCGTACTCGAGCGCCTCCGCGTACTTGCCCTGCCGCTCCATCAGGCCGCCGAGCGCGTTCACGGTCCGCGCCTCCCACGTCGGGTTGCCGATGCGGCGGAACAGGGCGAGCGCCTCGTGGAACGGTGGGCCGGCGTCGTCGTAGTGGGCGGTGCGGCCGTACGCGTTGCCGAGGATCAGCAGCATCCGCGCCACGATCTCCAGTTCCCCCACCCGCCGGGCGGCGGCGACCGCGTTGTTCTGCACGGCGATCCAGTCGTCGAGCCGGCCGCTCAGCTCCAGGAAGTCCGACAGCGCCCAGCCCAGCCGCCAGACGTGCTCGTCGCAGCCGATCGCGTACGCCTGCTCCGCCGCCGCGAGGAGCACCGCCTGCTCGGTGGCGAACCAGGCCAGCGCGGCTTCCCGGTCGTCCAGCGGTTCGGCCGGGTGACCGGCCCCGGCCAGCTCGTCGGCGATACGCGGCCGGTGCGGGCTCAGCAGCAGCGCCGCCCGCCACGCCGTCCGTACGTAGTGGTCGAGGTACCGGCGCCGAGCCGCCGTACGCTCCGCCGCCGTCTCGGTCGCCTCAGCGCGGTCGATCGCGTACGCGCGCAGCAGGTCGTGGAACGAGTACCGGCCCGGGGCGGGCTCGGTGACGAGGTGCGCCTGGGTCAGCTCGGCGAGCAGCGGAGCCACCTCGGCGTCGGGGCCACCGGCGAGGCTCGCCGCCGCACCGGCGCCGAGGTCGGGACCACAGTGCAGGCCCAGCAGCCGGAAGAGGCGTGCGGCCGGCTCGGACAGCGCGCGGTACGACCACGAGAAGACCGCTCCGACGTCACCGTGCAGCGCGCCGGCCGACTCCTCGGCGATCGCCGACAGCGGGAACGCGGGCCGGGTGGCCGCCCGCGCGGCGACGACCGTGAGCGCGATCGGCAGCCGGCCGCACGCCGCGACGAGCGTCCTGACCGCCTCCGGCTCCGCCGCCACCCGGTCGGAGCCCAGCCGCTGGACCAGCATCTGCCGGGCGTCCAGGTCCGGCAGCACGGTCAAGGCGAGGGGGTACGCGCCGTCCGCCGCGACCAGCCCGGTCAGCTCGACCCGGCTGGTGACGAGTACGCGACACCCGGGCGCGCCGGGGAGCAATGCGCGCACCTGGTCGGCGTCCCCCGCGTCGTCCAGCAGCACGAGCATGTGGCGCTCGGAGAGCAGGCTGCGGTACAGGCCGACCTGCGCCTCGAACCCCGGCGGGAACGCCTGTGGCGCGACCCCGAGCGCCTCCAGCAGCCCGCGCACCGCCTCGGCCGGCGTCATCGCGGTACGCGACGGGTCGAACCCGCGCAGGTTCACGTACAGCTGCCCGTCGGGGTACTCCCGCGCGACCCGGTGGGCGAAGGCGAGCGCGAGGGCCGTCTTGCCGACCCCGGCCATCCCGGTGACGAGCAACGGGGCTCCGGCCGCGGCGGCCCGTACGAGGATCGCCAGCTCGTCGGCCCGCCCGACGAAGTGCGGCGGTGCGGGCGGCAGCTGCCGGGGCACGACCGAGCCCGGGTCGACGACCACGGTCTCGGTACGCCGCACCGGCTGGCTGCACGCGTGCTCGACGAGCGTGTACCGGGGCCGCCAGTACTCGTCGAGCCCCGCCCGGATCGACAAGCGGTCGAGCCGCCCCCGGTCGCGCGCGCAGCGGTAGAACGCCTCGACGAGACCGCGTACGACGCTCCACTCCGGTGGCCGGCGGATCCGGCCGTTGAGAATCGCGTCGACCTGGCTCTTGCCCAGCCCGACCTCGACCGCGAGCGTACGGACGCTGGGCCCACCCGCCTGCTCCCGCAGCAGGCGGAGGTCGTGGCACAGCTGGACGAGGGCGTCCGGTGCGACGGTCGTCACCCCGGCAGGGTATGTGAGTAACGAGGGCGGCGGGTGTCCGGCATCGGACCCAGTCAATTCATGTCGTTTGTGGACAGGCTGGCCCCGAGGCGTACCGCAGCCAGGTGAACGGGTACGGCTGCGGCGCGTTCCACCCGTCCTGCAGCTCCGGTGCCACGTCCACGAATCCCGCGCCGCGGTAGCAGGCGATCGCGACGGCGTTGTCCGGGCGTACCCGCAGGAAGATGTCCTCGAAGCCGGCGTGCGCGACGAGCGCCGCGGTGAGCGCGCGGCCGGCACCGCGCCCGCGGGCCGCCGGCGCGACGATCAGCCGGGCCAGCTCGGCCTCGTCCTCCTCGTCGTCGGACCAGACCTCGCCGTAGCCCACGGGCTGGTCGCCGGCCAGGAGGAGGTATGCGCTGACGTCCGGCTGGCCCGACCAGCCGGCCACCACCTCGGCGGGGAACGGGTGCTCCGGCCGGGAGCACCACCGGTCGGCCTCGTCGGCGGAGGTGGCCCAGGCCGCGACCAGCGCGGCCTGCTCGACGGGGAAGGGGATCAGCGTGTACGCCACCGGCGAAGTGTGCCGCCGCCGGCCCGAGGGCAACAAGCGACTAGTCGTTGACCACTTCGTTCTTGACGATCTCGCCGGTCTTCTGGTTGATGCTCACGCGGTGACGTACGCCGTCCGGCGTCGTCACGGTCACCTTCCAGACGGGCACGTTGTTCTCGTCGTCCGCCTCGACCTCGCTGACCTGGCTGCCGGCGAACAGCTGGGTGGCGATCGCCCTCGCCCGGTCCATGTCGATCGTGATCTGCCCGGCGCTGACGCCGGGGACGGGCAGCGACGAGCTGGGGGTCGGGTTGCCGTTGCTGTCGCAGCCGGCGACCGCGAAGGTCACCGCCAGGCCGGCGCTCGTCAGAATCGCGGGGAGTCGTTTCATCTCATCGATCTACCCCGCTGCTCGTCGCGGAAACCTCGGGCCGGCCGCGGGCACCCGGGTACGCCCCCGGGTGCCCGCGAGCCGGTCACCAGGGCGACGGTGCCGGGGGTACCACGACCGGCGGGCGGTCGTCGCAGGTGATCGTGTTCGGCAGCTCCCACGGCGCCAGCCACGGACCCGCGGTGCCGCCGCCGTCGTTGCCGCCGAGGTCGACGATCGAGAACTCCGAACCGGCCGGCGTGAAGTGGAACGAGCCGCAGTTGTTGACACCGACCGCGCCGACGTTGCGCGCGTCCACGTTGGCGAACGACGCCGACCCGGCCACCCGGGCGCTGAGCACCGAGGTGCCCGTACCGTCGACGCGGATGTCGGCGAAGTGCACGTTGGTGATGGAGTACAGGTCCTTCACCGGGAAGTCGGACACCAGCATGATCGCGTTGTACCCGTTGTCGAGGAAGTGGTCGCCCACCACCTGGATGTCCGCGTCGATGCTGCGCTCCAGCGCGTAGATCCAGAGGGCGCCCATGCCGATGCGCCAGTTCAGCTCGAACCCGCCGGCGCGTACGGTGGTGTTGTCGGTGATCCACAGGTGCCCCGCGAACGCGACGGCACCGAACCGGGAGCCGACCTGGATCCCGCTGCCCTCACGGATCGGGTCGGCGATGAGGTTGTTCGAGATCGTGGTGTCCGTACCCCCGTAGATGGCGATGCCGTTCGCGAGCACCGGCGTCTGTACGGTGTTGTGGTCGAACGTGTTGCCGCTGTTGGCCGAGTGCTCCGACCACATGGCGAGCGCGTCGTCGCCGGTGTTGCGGACGAAGTTGTTGGCCGCCACCGAGTTCGTCACGCCGGTGTGGAAGTTGAGCCCGTCGGCGATCTGGTCGACGATCACGTTGTTCGTCACGCGTACGTTCGTCATCGGCCCGTCGAACCACAGGCCCACCTTCGTGTGGTGGAGGTAGAGCCCGTCGATCGTCGAGTCGCTCATCGCGCCGCCGATCCCGTTCACCTGGTCGGTGTCGATGCGCTCGCGCACGTCGCCCTCGATCGCGAAGCCGGACAGGTGCACGTTTCGGCTGCCGCCGTCGGCCACGTACCGGCCGTAGAACCCGACTCCCGTGTGGACGGACAGGTCCGGGAGCGGCTCGCTCAGCGCCACCTCGTGGCCTTTGACGATGGTGTACCAGCTGCCGGCGCCCTCGATCGTCACGTCGTCGACGATGATGTGGCGGTTCACCTGGTACGTGCCCGGCGGGATGTAGACCTTCAGGTGGGCCCGCTTCGCGAACGCGATGGCCCGGTCGAACGCGTCGGCCGAGTCGCGCCGGCCGAGCGGGTCGGCGCCGAACAGCAGTACGTTGGCCGCGACGAGGACGACGTGGGGCGCACCGACGCGCTCCGAGTCGAGCAGGTCGACGACCGTCCACGCGGCCGGGCTGTTCGCGGGCACGGTCAGCCGTACGGTGTCGCCAGCCCGGTACGTGCGCCCGAGCAGCAGCCGCTGCTCGTCGTAGAAGTGGCTCGGGCGGAACGGCGTCGTGACCGTGAACGGCGGGTTCTGGTCCTGGGGAACGCATTGGCACTCGGTGATCCACCAGTCGGGGTGCAGCAGACCGGCGTGGGGGTCGTTGGAGAACGGGTACTGGTTGTAGAGCCACGCGTACTGCGACGTGAGCGTCATGGTCCGGCGGTGCCCGCCGTTGACCGTGACGTCGAGCGGGGCCGTGATGCCGCCCCCGTCCGGCGCGTCCGGGATGCTGTACCGCACGGTGATCGCGTTGGCCGCGGCCGGCAGCGTGAACTGCACGTACTGGCCGGGCACCAGATGGACGGCCGACCGCCCGGACGCCTCGGCCGGCAGCGTGTACGCGGTGCGGTCCGGCCCGATGACCGTACCCGTGGTGGCCGCGTGCTCGGCCTCCTGCTCGACGAAGGGGACGGTGGCACCGCGGCCGGCGACGAGCGCGGGATCGAGGGCGGCCCGGGTCACCACCGCGGCCGTGTCGACGCCGGCGAATGCCGTACCGCCGCCGAGGGCCGCGACGGTGCCGGCCGCGAGCACGGCCGCGAACCACCGTACGCCGGGTCGTGTGCTGCTCCGTGACATCGGATGACTCGTTTCTCTCGGGAGGAACGCGTGCGGCGCTCGGGGCGGAGAGGGCGCCTTGAGGTGAGGTGACATTAGGACCTCGATACCCCATTCCACAAGGTGCTGCGAGATATTTTCGCAGACTCGTCGTGTTCTTGCGCGATGGCGCTCAGTGGTCGGCCAGCACTACCGTCGGGGCGTGGCCCGGACGAGTACGCGTATCCCTGGTGTCGTCATCGCGCTCGTCGTCGGCGCGGCGATCGTGCTGTTGTGCCTGGCGGGCCTGCTCGCCTTTACCTGGGTCGGCGGCTGACCGCGCCGGGTCGGTCACCCGGGCGCCGCGGCGACGATCAGGTCCCGCTGCCGGTCCGCATGCCGGAGCAGCTTCCCGCGCAGCGCGTCCAGCCAGGGCGGGTCGGCCGGCGTGGGGCCGGCGCCCAGGACCGTGGGCAGCCGCGCGAGCCAGCACGCGGCGTGGGCGGCCGCGAAGAGCGGCAGCCCGGCCTCCTCGGTCGCGGAGAGGTCGCGCTCGCTGCGGTACCCGGCCAGGAACGCGGCGCGGTGGGCGGCGGCGTCGCGCAGCGCGATGGCGATGTCGGCGGCGTACCAGCACCGGCCGGCGTCGTCGAAGTCGTACGCCGTACCCACGGCGCCCTCCCAGGCGAGGTTGTCCAGCTCGAAGTCGCCGTGCACGACGCCGAACACCGACCGGTCGCGGGGCAGCCGGCCGAGCGCCGCCACGAGCCGGGCGACCGCCTCGGCCAGCGGCCCGTCCGCGGCCCACGGCTCCCCGGCGCCCGCGAGCTCGGCGCCCTCGAGCTCGGCGCCCTCGAGCTCGGCGAACAGCAGGGGCAACCCGTGCTCCCTCGGGTCCGCGCGATGCAGCCGGGCGAGGGCGGCACCCCACGCGTACGCCCGCACGCCGTCCAGCTCCGCCGGCTCGACCGGTACACCGGGTGCGGCCGTCACG
>Ga0114129_10014119_pt1 | contig 11377 bp, 9 predicted proteins | sample RhiMetdeltSRZDD1_FD_80071 | JGI IMG/M metagenome (GOLD analysis project Ga0114129, IMG submission 80071) | Populus rhizosphere microbial communities from Tennessee, USA - Rhizosphere MetaG P. deltoides SRZDD1 (version 2) (version 2) | ecosystem: Host-associated > Plants > Roots > Rhizosphere >... | reverse complement strand
GAATATCTCAGGATCTCGTCCACGGGCTCGTTGGAGGCCGCCAGGCTGGCGATCCGCCGCAATGAGTCTGCACGCAGGGCTCGCTGGCGCGTGCGCACAATCAGGACCGAGTTCTCAATGATTCCGGCTGCCTGGTTTGCGACAGTTGTAATTAAGCGAAGCTCGGGCTCTGAGAATTCATAGGAGGACTGTTTGTGGTTTGAAACTTGAAAATAGCCGATCAGTCGATCCTCGGATATCAAGGGCATCAACACTGACTCACGCAGGCTCGCCGCCTGGGCCAGGTTCTGCAGCCCGAGATCGCTCCAGGCCTGATCCTCGGCAGCATTCCGGGTGATGATCGCCTTGCGACTCAAAAGAATTTTCTCCGCCGGACTATTCAGATTGATCGTGGCGCGATAGATATCCACGATATGGGCAGGCAGACCCTGGAATGGTGATTGGGCTTCCAGGGCGTTGCGGCCTTCGTCGTACAGCAGAAAACCAAGAATATCCACTGCAAATAACGACTTGACGCTCTCGACCAGACGGCCAATCAGATTGGCATTTTCCTCAGAACTCCCAAACGTTTGAGCGAGATCGGCAAGCCCCTTCAGTTCTGCAGAGCGATGTTGCTCCGAGGTAAATTGCATTGCATTGCGAATCCCATAGCCCGCCTGGGCCGAAATCAATTGGATGAGATCGAGATCATGCTGCCCCAACGCGCCAGGCGACAAGTGTCCAAATTCCAGTGTGCCCATCAATTGCTGGTCGGCCATCAGGGGCGTACCCAGATAAGATTCCACTGCCGAATTCACTTTCAAGCCCGGCACGGATGGATTGGAAGAGTTTGTATCAGGGATCAGCAACGGTTTGAGCTGAGTGATCAACGAATCAGTAAGACCCTCAAATTGGGAACGCGCCGCCCGCTGAACACTGGAGGCCCCGGATACATCCAGCATATAGGTTGTTAGAGACCTGCGCGAGGCATCCCAGGTTTTCACCTCAAGAAAATCGGCCGGCACGAGGTGTGAAACATTCAACAGGATTGCATGTAAGGTATCTTCCAGACGCAAGCCACTGCCTGAAATCTTCGTGCCAAAGTCAGTGATCACTTTCAGCACGGAAGAATCGGTTTGCGTTTCCTCCAGATCCTTTGAGAAAGCAACACTCCTTAATGCAATCAGCATCAGGAGATATGGGCCTGGCACCTGGTAGGACGTGGCTTCTACAAGCTGCCCGCTGATCGAAATCCGTCTTTGTCCCTGACGGTTACACAGCTCGATGAATTCTTCCAGCGGTCGGACGCGCCGGAATAGACGCTCCAGATCAGGCAGCTCATCCGGACGGAATCCAAACCATTCACGGGCGAGTTCGTTCATATACTCAACACGCCCGCCCGATTGGACGATCAGGATCGCTTCATTTGTATGTGTTGATGAAGGGGAAAGAGACGTGAAATCAGATTGGGCTGTATCCGGCGAATGGCGCTGGGCCCGTCGGAACAGAACAATCACAAACACTGACACGAGGAGTGTCAATGCCAGTATGATCAACCCGAGGCCTACTTCCAGCCCGGCAGTCATTCTCTAATAACACCTTATCCGCCAGTCGCGGAATCCTGCCGGCGGGCCTCCGCCGCCAGCTCAGTAATTTCGCGAATGTCGGCGAACGAATGCGCACTCGGTGAAACGATGCCCACCGACATGGTCATGAACGGAACTTTCGTAGTGGTTCCATCGGCGGTGGGAGCGTTTACAAACCCTTGCTGACGATCCATAAAGTTGTAGTGGGTCAGTACCTCCGTCTCAAAGCGTTCCTTGAGGCGCGCCCTGAGGGCCACAGCCTTGTCCTCCGTGGTAATAATAATGAAGTTATCACCGCCAGCATGGCCAATGAAATCTGAAGAGGTGCCTAGCTCATCCACTACTTCTCCAAGCAGCATGGCCGTAAAGCGCAATACATCATCGCCCGCCACAAAGCCGTATACATCTTTAAAAGGCTCAAAATTATTCACCCGCGCGTCGAGCAAAGCCCAGCTTTTTGTGCGAATGATCTTGCGCAATTGATCCTCAATGATACGGCTGGAGGGAAGCCCGGAACGCGGGTCGGTCAGGCTTTCTCGTTCAGAACGTCTGATTGCGCCCTGGACACGCAGTTTGAGCTCTTCAATATCGAAGGGCTTTGTGATGTAATCATCCGCGCCCAGTTCCAGGCCCTGTAGTTTGTCACTACGCTCATCTTTCTGGGTGAGGAAAATCACGGGAATGTGGCTGGTGCGAAGGTTCGTACGCAACGTGCGACACACCTCGTAGCCATCAATGTCGGGCAGCATGATATCCAGCACGATCAAATGCGGAAGATGTTGCTTCGTCTTCTCCAACGCGTCTGAACCGCGGACAGCAACATCCACGTCATATTCCATGCCGCTGAAATAGATCTTCAGCATGTTGCCAATATCGACATCGTCTTCTACAACTAATAGGCGAGATTTTCCCATACACAGCCTCCAAGTTTACGTGTGCACCATGTGTGCCTGCCGGGCACGTTTTGCATTTTGGCGCACGACTTCAATTTGCTCAGGGGTGACTTCCCTTTCGAATGATCGAAATCCGCTCAAGCGGAAACCATGTTTCTTTGCAATGTCACTAATTTCTTGCACACGTTCGCGCGTCAGGTGTTTACCGAGCGTATAATCCTCAAATCTTCCTTCTAATGCCAGGGCAATCGTCTCCGCCATACAGGCATATGCCTTGCCTGCCGGAAACCCAAAGTTAAAATGGAAATCAACGGGGCCAGGCACATCCACCATACCTCCGTCAATCACTAATATATCATCTCTGACTGCCGCCACCATTGCAGAAACATCACGAGGGCGGGCCACATCGCAGACCACGCTGCCGGGCTGCAGATGTTCGGGGCGAATTACGTCATGAATGGAGCTCGTGACCGTCAGGATCAACTGCGCTTCCTTCAGGACGTCCATGCTCGTGCTGACAATCAACTCGGCACGCGCGTGAGCCTGGAGCCTGTCGCGCAATTCTTCGAGCGCATCCTGCCTTCGGCCGATCAGGTACAGGCGTTCCACGTCCTCTGCCAGCAGTTCGGCACACACCTGTCCGATCGCTCCGGTTGCGCCGACCACCGCTGCCGTCGCGGTGTGCAGGGGTATTTCCATCACGCAGGCAGCCTCGCCGATGGCATCCACTGCTACCATGACGGTGTAGGAATCGCCGGTGGTTACAGGCACATCCAGTTCTTTCGCAATTGTAATCCCGGCATCCCCAACTACGGAAGTGAATGCGCCCAAACCCAACAACTGTGCGCCCAGTTTTTCAGCCAGGCGTCCGGTTTGGATGATCTTACGATAGACCTGGCGCTCCGGCAATTGTAGCATGCGCCGCGGCGTATAGGGGCATGCAATGAACCAGCCCTTGATTTGCTTCCCGGTTGCCTCGGAAGTGATCCCTTCAATTTCTGAAATATAGATCGGTGGAAAGAACGTGGAGAAGAAATCGATCTGCTGCTCGGTTAGAACACGTCCCAAGAGCGGAAATTTACGACGCACATCCCGTTTCGGGTCGATTGGATGGATGATAAAGGCAAATGTATCCACGTGTTACCATGATTCCAGTTGAGCCTCTTCATCCCTGGGCGGATACAGGCGTTTATGCAAACCGGAAGATTTGAATTTGTGATGATCGCTATCCTCAAAGCGGATATTCTTATCGATCACGCGGCGGTCCTTCGAGGCTGCCAGGACTACATCCGATTCGATCATGCGAGCCGGATAGACGATCATCCCGGAGCCAAGCCGACAATTATGGCCGACGGCGCTGCCAATTACCGGACGATTGGAAAGACTCAGGTTTCCATTACCATCCAGGGCACGGATGGGGGCTGGCACAAGATTATAGTCTGTAAAGGTAGAGCCCGCTCCAATGAAGGTGTTGCGTCCAATGACACACATTTGAAGACAAGTGTTCTGCGCCACCATACTGTTCTCCATCACGGTCGTCATGAACAGCGCAGCCCGAAATGGCAGGAATGTTCCGTCGCCCACGACAGACAACATCAGCTGAACATCCTGCGAGATGTTTACATTGCTGCCAATAATGCAGTTCTCAATCACCGCGCCAGCATTAATGGTGACGTTATCTCCAATGGAAGTCGGTCCATGAATAATTGCGTGTGGATCGATTGTACAATTTTTACCAACCTTCACGAGTTCGGAACATTCCAAAATCTGACGCCCTTCGTAGATAGCCTTAGTCAGGATCCCTAGTTTGAAGCCCAGATCCTCATTGAGCCGTTTTTCGAAGCGCGCACCACGCGAGAACAAGCCAAACACCACATCCGCAATAAATATGTGTACCCAGGAATCAATCGCGATCAGGGTCCGTAACGGAACCTGAAACGTCAGGTCCCCGCTTTGGTCAGCCATATATGTGGGGACATGATAATAACCGAGCTCGCGCGCCTCCAGATCGATCACGAGCGGTTCCGCGTCTGCAACCGGGCCGCGTGGGTAATACCAGAGATTCGCCAGATACAATCCGCCGGCTGGTGTATAAGAGGTAGAGAGCGGCAACGCATGCTCGCGAAACGCCGAGTCCTCCACGGAAAATGCGGCCCGCACCGCTTTTCCCTTTTTTCGGGCAAGCGCAATGAACCTGGTGATATATTCCTCATCAAAGAAAATATTGTCCTGATAGACAAGCATTTCGTCGCGTTCCTGAGGCAGCCTCTCACCCGACGTCAGTTCCCTCTCACGGGTTGTGTAGGGCGCCAACAGGTTTCTTTGATGAAGCCAGAGAGGATGATTCTGGATGCGCAGGTCGCGCGCCCGTTCATTAAATGGTGAAACGCGGCGCTTATCCTGAAGAATAATCTTGTACATATCGATGACAATTATTCCACAAAAATACAAAAACAGGGACAATCCGTTCAGACCCGCACGCCCTCGGCGTCTACAGATTTGTTTGGGATTGTTAGTTCTACCGTTTCTTACGGGAATGAGTTTTTCAACACGAAGTACACAAAGAACACGACACTTGCACCTCCCTGACACTGGCCCGTCAGGGACAACGATAGCGTCCTTCGTGGTTGAGCTTTTTTCCCGTCAAGTTCCAGAGAACCGGATTGCTTTTCTAATAAATGGGTGTTTGGTCGATGACAATTGTGCAGGTCAGGTCGCCGGTGGCGATGCACGTCTGCTCTTCCACGCTAAAAACCTTACCCCCACTCAGCCAATAGAGCGCTTCCTGCAGCAAGCCGACGGCCAGGTGACAGACAGGGTCCTGGGTCTTGCGCTCCCAGCATAATGGGCAGCGGTCTATGTGCCACAGCAGTTTTCCGTCCACTTCATCCACCCGCACGCGCTGATCTGTATAATTGTTAAATAATTCAGCAAAAATCCTGGCGCCGGCGCTCACCTTCATGGGAAGCGGCAGCAGACGAAACGCCATTTCAGTCAGTCCCAGTTGCGTTCCATATTGACGAACGCCGTAATTAAAACAGGCACGCCCCACCCGCAGCGCAAGTCCCCGCCCGCCGTGCGGTCCATAGGCACTTTCCAGCATGTCCGTGATGTTACCCAGGGTCTTGAACGGAAAGCCAAGTTCTGTGTTATCGGTAGGATAATTCTCAATCAAATCGGATAGGGAGGCCAGCTTCAATACAGCATTCACGCCGTTGCGACCCATCACCTCTTCCATCGATAGAAGGATGATCCTCCCCATTCGATTCGGGTAATAGAAGGTATCGGATGCGATCATGGTGCCAACGTAACGGAGGGTGCCGGAACTGGAGATGATTGTGCCTGTATCACAGGAGATTCATAATCTTTGTCCAGAAACGTCTTAAGTCTCTCAGAAAAATTTTGAGGTTCCTCCAACATGGGAAAATGACCGGCCAACGGAAAACGCTCGATCAAGGCTTGAGGAATTCCTTTCAGCATGGGTTGCCATTGCTTTGGATGAACAACTTTGTCACGGTCGCCATACATGCCCAGGGCTGGGACCTTCACCTGATCGAGCATCGGGCGCAGATCAGTTCTTCGAAGCGAGGCAATGGAACGCAGGAAAGATTCGAGCGTGGTCCGCGAAAGGTCTCGATCCATCATGTCCGGAAAGCGAGGGTCGGAACAAATCACCCTGGAGTAATAATATTTCATGAAGGCACGAAACGGTCCCATCATATTGAAAATCACGAAAGCACTGGGACGATAGCCAGCCATTTTTAGTAATGGAGCAAGAGACGATCCAACCATTGGAGAACCGACCACCACCACTTTGCTCACCCGCTCCGGATATCGAATCGCTACCGACAGGCTGACGGTGCCGCCCATGCTGTGTCCCACCAGGGGCGCGTGGACGATCCCAAGCTGCTCCATGAACTGGTTAACGAGGCTGACAAAATCCTGCACGGCATAGGTCTCACGCTTTTTGCCCGATTCGCCGAATCCCCAGAAGTCCAGAGCATAGGTGCGGTAATAACGACCCAGGTAGGCCATGGTCTCCTGCCATAAGCCCCAGGAGCCCAACCAGCCATGCAGAAGAATGACAGGCTTCCCCCTTCCATATACCTCGTAATGAACAATACCTTGATCAGTAGTAATTGACGACACGGTTGCCTAACTCAAGAACCGAAAAAACTTCGTTCTGCTATTTTTGCTGATCCATCTCTGCAAGAATGCTGTACAGCAATTCAAGCAACACGGATTTTACTGTATCCTTGTCAGTAGCAACACAGGGCAGGAACTTCACCTTACTTTCCAGACGCAGGGCATGGCGCATATCTTCCAGATCCCAGGCGTCTTCCTTATCCTGCTTGTTTGCTGCAACCACATAAGGCGTGGGCGCATAGGCTCGAAATGTTTCCAGGATGGACCGCGCCTCTCGGAACGTTTCGGGACGCGTGCTATCGACCATTACGATAAAACCGAGCATACCTTCTGAAAGTATTTCCCACATAAAATCGAAACGTTTCTGGCCGGGAGTGCCAAACAGATAGAGAACCAGGTCTTCATCTACAGTGATACGGCCAAAATCCATGGCTACGGTGGTGGCCTCTTTGACAGAGCGCTCAGCCGCGCTGGAAATCTTGCGTTCGGTTGCAACAACGTCGATTTCGCTGACCGATTGAATAAACTCAGTCTTGCCAGCACTAAAGGGACCGGTAACAACCATCTTTACTGTTTGCATAAATTCTTATCCTTCCACCAGATGGATTACAGCGAACGAATGCGTCCAATCAATTTATTCACCAATGATTTCTGTTCTTCCTTATTCTGGGTTGGGAAGGTGCTCGGGTGTTGCTGCACCACCATGCCCTCGGGCCGGACAATCTCAACCAGTCCCGCCTGCAACAAACCATACACAATGCGGCGGATCTCAATATCGTTCATTTTGTTCGTTTGCGCGATCTGCTTCATCGTATTCTTGGGGTTGATATACGAAACCACGCGCCATTCTTCCACACTGAGGTTCACGTTTTTGAGGGGGCGGTCGGTAAACTTCAGCGCCATCTCCAGGCTGGGGATTTCATCCTGCAGCTGTTCCCACTCGCGCAATTGTCGGGAACCTTCGATAATAATATTCTCAAGATCGATCCGCACGTTGATGCGGTCCGGCGGGGGCATCATTTCGCCTTCGAAGCGGAAGAAACCTTCCACCCACGTAAACAGCCGGCGGACAACATCGGTAAAATAGCCCTGCAAATTTGAGAGGATTTCCTCTTGACTCAAATAACCGGCATTGATTAACAATAGACCCAGTTCCTTATCGTTAATCTTGCCAGCGCGTTCCACAATAGCGCGATATTGATTCACGGTCAGTCGGTTGGCCCTGTGCAGAACCGTGGCAAGCGTGCCGTCCTCCTGCCCAACCCGGGCATACGCCAGCTTTCCCTCCCGGAAAGAGACGTAGGCCTGCTCACTTGGACCATCGATGACAAGAGTACCCGTTTTATGAGCGAGATTGATCAAGTTTAGTAGTTGTGTAATCGTGAAATCGCGTAAATTTCCACGCAAAGCCATGGTAACCTCAATAAATCTCCCATATGGGAGAATGGAAAAGATTATACTTGCAAGGGAAACATGCGTCAAACAACTATCCCTGCATTGGTAACCAACTGGAAGGTAACCCAAAAATGATCAAAAACCGCATCGGAGAAAATCTCATAAGGAGGATCGCCGTTCTGCTGGCGCTCATGCTCAGCCTGAAGCTGTTTGCTGTACGACCTGCCTTTGCCGCGCCCCAGGCAGAAGTGGACCGTAATGAGATTACAATGAACTTCCCGGAAAGTGCGACATTCAGTGCCACCCTCACCAGCGACTCAGACATTCAATCGGTTGTGCTGGAGTACGGGAACGAGCAACAAACCTGCGGTGAAGTGATCGCCAAAGCCTTCCCACAATTCACACCCTCGACGAGCGTAAATGTTGAGTGGACCTGGGATATGCGCCAAAGCGGATCCCAGCCTCCCGGCGCACAGCTCTGGTGGCGCTGGCGCATGACCGATGCAAACGGCAACGAGACCGTCAGCGAGACTCAAACCGCCACCTGGCTCGATGACGTCCATCCCTGGAAGACTCTTTCAAGTGGGCAGTTACGCGTACATTATTACGGTATCCAGGAGTCGTTCGCGCAGGAAATGCTCGACGCCGGCCTGGAAGGCATGGCCCGCAACGCTAAAGATGCCGGTCTCACTACGGAAGACCCTGTGGACATTTATGTTTATCCAAACTATGACGACCTGCGGGATGCCATCCTCTATGAGCCTTCCTGGACTGGCGGCCAGGCGTTTTCAGATCAGAATATCGTCATTATGGGTACATCTGGCTCGAACGCCGGCTGGGATAAAGACACCGTCATCCACGAACTGACCCACGTGCTTGTGGGTCACTTTACTTTTTCCTGCCTGGGCGACGTTCCACAATGGGTGGATGAAGGCCTCGCGGTTTTCTCGGAAGGTCCCCTGGACCCGCAGTTTCAAGAACCTCTGGATAATGCCATCCAAAACGACTCGCTGCTCAGCGTTCGCTCCATCAGCGGCTCGTTCTCTGAAGTCTCGGACAAAGCTAATCTTTCCTATGCCGAGTCGTTTAGTCTCGTCAACTTTCTCATTGAGACTTATGGCCAGCCAAAAATGACCGAACTGCTCGGCGCGTTACGCGACGGGTTGACACTTGACCAGGCGCTTCAACAGACGTATGGGTTCGATGTAGATGGTCTTGAGGATGCCTGGAGGCAATCTATCGGCGCCCAGCCACGAGATGTTTCTGCGGAACCAACTGCGCAGCCAACGCCAACGTATGTGCCAACGATCGTTCCGATTTCCGGTGCGCCGCTGGTGCTGCAGACGACCGCAACTCCGATTCCAACTTCGTCCCTTGGCCAGCCGACCACGGATGTCGGCGGGGGTTCACGAACCGGCCCACCCCTGTGGCTGACACTTGTCTTGCTCGGCTTCTGTTGTCTTCTCCTTTTGGTCGTGGGAGTCATCGTTCTGGGATTCGTTGTCCGCTCGCAAAACCGCAAAGGAGGCAACAATGGCTAAGAAATTCATCCGCGCTGAGCGGAGCGTCCTTCGACTGCGGGCGAAGCAAATTGCGCTTCGTCCTCCGCTCAGGACGGAAATACCCCTGAGAGGGAGCGTAGTCGAAGCGCGCGTTTTGAGAATACTCTTACTAACCATTATTGCCGCCGTGATTTGCACCATCGCGGCTCCGAAACCCGCCTCAGCCTGGCAAATCGATGTTCCCCTTAATCAGTCTCTGGTACTCGAAGGCGGCGAATCGACCAATCCCAGGGATTATGATCCCGCGACCACACATGGGTCTGGCGATAAGCGCATCTTCAGCGGGCTAGTCTCATTTGATCCGCAATTGAATCTCACCCCTGATCTGGCCGAAACCTGGGAGGTGAGTCCGGATGGCACTGTCTACACCTTCCACTTGCGTGCGAATGCCAAATTCCACAACGGACGGGCGGTCACCGCGCAGGACGTGATTTACTCATGGGAGCGCGCGGCCAGTCCGGCGCTCGCTTCAGATACCGTTCGCACCTATCTGGGTGACATCGTAGGCGTGAATGAAATGGCATCCGGTCAGGCAGATCACATTTCAGGATTATCCGCATCAGATGAACACACCTTGCAGGTGACCCTCGACGCGCCGAAACCCTACTTCGTCTATAAACTCACGTACCCCACTACATTCATCGTGGACCGGGAAAACGTGGAAAGTGGTGACGAATGGTATCGTAAGCCCAATGCCACGGGCCCTTACCGTTTACGCGAGTGGAAAAGTTTCGAATATATGATTTACGAAGCCAATCCGGATTTTTATCTGGGCGCGCCTTCGATCCCATATATTGTTGTGCAACTCTATTCAGGCGTCGGCATTCGGCTCTACGAATCGAATGAAATCGATATCACGGGCATCAGCCGTTATGATGCTGACCGCTTTCTGGATCCCACCGAGCCCATGCACAACGAACTCATCAGCGGCGTGGATTTATGCACAGGCTATATCACCTTCGATACCACACGTCCTCCATTCGACGATGCCAATGTACGCAAAGCCTTCAGCATGGCGTTCGACCGGCAGAAATATCTGGATGTGGTGCTAAACGGTCATGCCCTGCCTGCCAACGGTTTGTATCCACCTGCCCTGCCGGGCTTCGATCTTGCGTTCAAAGGCTTGCCCTATGATCCGGCTCAAGCGCAGGAGCTTCTGAAACAATCCAAATATGGTGGTCCTGACGGCCTGCCAACCATCGTCTTCACGGATTCAGGCATCGGCAGCAGTATTGGCGGCGATGTCGCCGCCATGGCTGAGATGTGGGAACAGAATCTCGGTGTGACGATCACAGTTGAAAACATCGAGTACGATTATTATCTCGATCAGATTTATTCAGGCAATCATGGCCAGTTGTTCAGCAGTGGCTGGTGCGCCGACTACCCCGATCCTGAAAACTTTGCGGACGTGTTGTTTCACACCGGCTCCAGCCAAAACAACGGCGGATATTCCAATCCCGAATTGGACTCGCTGCTCGAAGCGGCGCGCGTAGAACGCGACGTAAGCAAACGAGTCCAAATGTATCAGCAGGCTGAGCAGATGATCGTGAACGATGCTGCCGTGTTGTTCACCACCCATTCGCTTTCATACCAACTGGCGAAACCGTACGTGCACGGTTACGTCTTCACGCCGATTGATATTCCGATTGAAAGATACATGTGGCTGGATGGGAAATGACGTACCCCCTCCCAGCCTCCCCCAAAAATCCGACGAACCCCAGTCGGATTTTTGGGGGAGGTGCCCCGATAGGGGCGGAGGGGGTCAAGGCCGCGCTTCCACCGCAAATTCAACTCGTGCAATCTTTCCACCGATACT
>Ga0114129_10014118_pt1 | contig 11377 bp, 11 predicted proteins | sample RhiMetdeltSRZDD1_FD_80071 | JGI IMG/M metagenome (GOLD analysis project Ga0114129, IMG submission 80071) | Populus rhizosphere microbial communities from Tennessee, USA - Rhizosphere MetaG P. deltoides SRZDD1 (version 2) (version 2) | ecosystem: Host-associated > Plants > Roots > Rhizosphere >... | reverse complement strand
TTTCCCCTGATGTTTACGGCAACATACGAACCGCCCGGTTTGGGTATATTGTTAAACTGAATGCCCAGTTCTTTCAGCTTATTTGCGATGGTACTTTTTTCCATTGGAGGTTTTGTTTTCCAAGATAGCACAACATCGTTTTACACAGCGCATCGGGTGCGTTTTTATTATAATGTAACCGGGATTTCTTTTCAACGCTTAGCTTTGGAATATGATTTCTGCATCGGTTCAGTTGTATGTTCAGCAATGGCTAAAAGATACCGTGGGTGTCGCATCCGCTTATTTACGATTTACACCTGTTGGTGGCGGTTCTATCAATGAAACCTACCGCATTACAGCAGGGGAGCGATCGTTCTTTTGTAAGATCAATAGTGAGGCAAAATTTCCCTCCTTATTTGTACACGAACAAAAAGGGCTTGAATTGCTGGCACAGCAAGGCATTATTCGAGTTCCGCAGGTAGCCAATTGCGGCCAGGCCGGCAATGAACAAATATTGATACTGGAATGGATTGAACAGGGCCTGAAAACCTCAACATTCTGGAAGCGCTTTGGCGAACAACTGGCGGCTTTGCATCAGGTACAGGGCGAATCATTTGGCTTACACACCGATAACTATATGGGCGCCCTGCCGCAGTATAATAATCCTGCAAACCGGTGGACTGATTTTTTTATTCACCAGCGGCTGGAGCCACAGATACGGCTCGCCCTTGAAAACAAACTGCTGGAACCTGTGCATGCAAAGCAGTTTGAAAACTTATATAAAAAAGTGCCGGATATATTTCCTGCCGGGCCTGCCGCTTTGTTGCACGGCGATTTATGGAGCGGAAATTTTTTATGTGATGACAATGAAAAACCGGTTCTGATAGACCCGGCAGTGTATTACGGGCATCGCAGCATCGATTTGGGCATGACCACCCTGTTTGGCGGTTTTGACGCTTTATTTTATGAAAGCTACCATTATCATTATCCGCTGCCGGCCAATTATCGTGAGCAATGGGATGTATGCAATGTATACCCGCTGCTGATACATGTAAATTTATTCGGTAAAAGTTATCTGGCCGATGTGTTGAATACAATCCGTAGGTATTGATTTACGTTACTGTTTCAAGTGGGCAGTGGGCAGTAGCTCTTGCGGAAGAATCCTGTTGATTATCTGGCGCCTGTTGTAAATTCGGGAGGTAACTGCAAATTACGAGCTGCAAACGGCTAATTAGTATATTTGTACAACCTAATGCAGCAGAATGAATTATATAGCCGTCTTAAACAAAGTGATAACTTTTTAACGTATTGAATGCTGGCAGTTACTATACTGGGAAATAATTCGGCTTTGCCCGCTTACGACCGGCACCCTACATCGCAGGTAGTGACGCTGGATGATAATTTATTTCTGGTAGATTGCGGCGAAGGCACCCAGCAGCAACTGGCTAAATATCGCATCCGCTGGTCGCGTATTAATTATATTTTCATATCTCACCTGCATGGCGACCATTACTTTGGTTTACCGGGTTTTTTGCACAGCATGGGTTTGCTGCACCGCGAGCACGAGGTGCATTTATTTGCCCCGGCTCCGTTAAAACAAATACTCGATCTGCAGCTTGAAGCTGCCTCAAATACATTGCCTTACCAGCTGCATTTTTATCCCTTGCAGCAGGAAGGCGTACTGGTTGAGAACGACCGTTTTAAAGTAACCTGTTTTGCAACGAAACACCGCATTCCCTGCTGGGGTTTTCGATTCGACCAGGTACGCGCTCCCCGGCGCGTGAATCCCGAAAAAGCCATTGAACTGGGCGTTCCGGCTGCCTTTTACGACCGGTTGAAATGGGGAGAAGATTATACTACCAAAAGCGGCGAACTTATAAAGAATGAACTGGTGACCAACGCGGGTGTGAAACCCTTATCATACGCGTATTGCGCCGATACTATTTTTGATGAAGAACTCATTGAAAAAGTACAGGGCGTTGACCTGCTGTATCACGAAACCACTTATTTAAAAGACCTCGAAATGAGGGCCGCCCTTCGTTTTCATTCCACCACCACGCAGGCCGCCTGCATAGCCAAACGGGCAAAAGCAGACCGGTTACTGATTGGCCACTTCAGCTCGAAATACGATAAACTCGAAATTTTTGAACAGGAAGCCTGTGAAGTTTTTCCTTCTACCAGTCTGGCGCTCGAAGGAGTTACGTTTGTAGCAAGAATGGGCAAGTAAGACTGGGATGCTGGGATTATTGGGATTATTGGGAATATGGGATTTGGGATTTAGAGATTTTTGGATGTTGAGATTTAAATCCCGAAATCCAAAAATCTCCAAATCGCGAAATCTATTTTTTGTCTTTAAGGTATCCTTTTACTTTCTGATGAATGCCTTCGCTTAAAGGCACCATGGGCAGGCGCAGGTAATTGCTCAATAAGCCCAGTTCAGCCATAAAGGCTTTTACGCCGGCAGGATTATTTTCAGCAAACATCAGGTCGTATGCTTCAATCAGCACATCGTTCAACGATTTGGCTGCTTTGAAATCGCCTTTCAAACATTGCCGGATCATATGCGTGAATTGCTGGGGAAATGCATTCGCTGCTACGCTGATCACGCCATCCATACCACAGGCAATTTGAGGTAATACCAATGCATCGTCGCCGCTTACTACCAGGAAATTAGCGGGGCGGTCGCGCAGGATTTGCATGCATTGCGCCATATCGCCGCTGGCTTCTTTAATACCGGCAATATTAGGTACTTCATTGGCCAGGCGCAGGGTAGTGTCGGCCGTCATATTACGACCGGTGCGACCGGGCACATTGTATAATATAACAGGTTTTGGCGATGCCGCAGCCAATGCTTTATAATGTTGAAAAATGCCTTCCTGTGAAGGTTTGTTATAATAAGGGCTGGCGCTTAAAATAGCCACCGATTTATCTAACGGAAATGTTTCGAGCTCACTTATTACTTCGTGTGTATTGTTGCCGCCGATACCTACCACTACAGGAACGCGGCCGTTCACTTTTTCGTAAGTGAAGCGGATGATGGCTATTTTTTCTTCTTTGCTAAGGGCGGGAGTTTCACCGGTTATACCAAGGGTAACAACATATTCGGTACCGCCATTGATTACAAAATCGATGATCCGGCTCAGGGCATCAAGATCTACCTCAAAATTTGATTTGAAAGGGGTGACTAACGCCACGCCGGTGCCATATAATGTTTGACGAAGAGACATACTAATTTATATTTTGGCCGCCGTTGTTTTCGGCAGCAATTTGGTTGAAAAGATGAATAGAGATAAGAACGTACAAGTGTGCGACGCAACAAAAGTTGAGTAGTAAGTTGGTGCCGGGTACATTTTAATGTTATTTACCCTTCGACACTTTGACCTCTTCGACCCGCCAATAGTCGGGCAGGCTTCGCTCATGTCGCACAGGACCTTTAGGATGCTGATTCTTCCCAGAAGCCCATCTTACAAAACTTATCGACCCGCTTTCGGATGCGTTCTTCAGGATCCATCTGTTTCAGCTCATTGATGGTATTGATGAGATGAGGTTTTAAAAGATTTGCGGCTTCGTCGTAATCCCAGTGGGCGCCGCCAACAGGTTCGGGAATGATACCATCAATTAATCCAAATTGGTGCATATAATCGGGAGTGAGTTTCAATTGATCCGCTGCTTTCTCTTTCTGGTCCCAGCTACGCCATAAAATTGAGCTACAGCTTTCGGGCGAAATAACTGTGTACCAGGTATTTTCGAGCATGTACACACGGTCGCCCACGCCAATGCCAAGGGCGCCGCCGGAGGCTCCTTCTCCGATGATCACGCATATTACCGGTACTCTCAGTCGCATCATTTCATATATATTACGGGCGATGGCTTCGCCTTGTCCTCTTTCTTCAGCCTCGAGGCCGGGATAGGCGCCGGGCGTATCGATAAGGGTAATGATCGGCTTATCGAATTTTTCGGCCAATTTCATGAGCCTAAGGGCTTTGCGATAGCCTTCGGGATTGGCCATACCAAAGTTACGCAACTGGCGTGCCTTGGTATTGATACCTTTTTGCTGACCGATCATCATTACGGTTTGTCCGTCGAGCGAAGCAAACCCACCCACCATAGCTTTGTCGTCTTTTACGTTTCTGTCTCCATACAGCTCCACAAAATCGGTTGTCATTTTGGAGATGTATTTCATGGTATACGGACGATCGGGGTGGCGGCTCAGCTGAACTTTTTGCCAGGGCGTAAGGTTTTGGGTGAGGGCCTTACGGGTTTCGATCACCCTTTCTTCGAGTTTTTTTATCGGGTCGCTCAGGTCAATCTTACTTTTTTCGGCCTTTTGCTTCAAACCTTCTATATCATCAAATAAATCTTTGATTGGTTTTTCAAAATCCAGGAACTGACGATTTTTATCTTGCGGCATAGGCGGTGCTAATGAGCTGTAAAATTAAGGTATGATGGATTTTTAATAAAAGTTTTCTGTAAAGCGATGCTTTCAGAGAACTCAGAAACGTGCAAATTGCTGTTTTTCTGTGGTTCTTTTATGGCCTGGAACTATTTAAAAGAAAATATTATCTTGTAATTAGTTCATTATCAATGCGTTTTATTTTATAGTGACACAGATTTTGGTTTTTACATGAATTAAGATTTCCTGCAAAGAAACACTCTCTGATGATATATTGATCAGTTGGGGCGGTTTTATTGGTAATTATAATTCGGGCCCCGGGACCGAAGCCGGAAGTCAGAAGTCGGAAGTCAGATGATTATTGCTTGTAAACTTGTTATCTACTTTTTTTCTGCTTCGGGAAAATCAGGTTTGAGGCCAAAAGCAATAGGGTCAACTTCAATTAACCGGAGTGACTTTACCATATGAAGCGTTCCATTCTTATATTTCAGGAAATGCGGCGTTTTTAAATGAGCCTGGTACGCATCTTTATTGGCATAAATTTCCAACACGGTTACCTGGCCGGGATGATTTTTATCATACATAGCATATAAGGACAATACGCCCGGCTCCGCCGCAATCGCTGCTTTCGTGTGTTCTTCGATAGCCGCCCGATACTCGCGAATGTATGTTGTATCGATTTCAATTTTTGCCAACCGGATTAACTTGTCAGTTGGCTTTGCGTAAACTGGTTTCTCAATATTCACATCTGGTTTACCGGATAGTGTTGCAATGAGTGTATTCACCTGGGTTAGCTGGCTTTGCGTTAAACCCACATTCATTCCTATTTTTTGATGTGCCTTTAGTTGGGCCTCTACACCAGTCATTGCCGTTAATGCAGCAATGGTGGCCAGCTCCCGCTGCTGGTAGGTTAAAACATTACTTTGAAAAACATCTGCGAACAGGTGTTCCTTTAGAAATGCATCGATGCGGGGAGCGAATTCGCCATACCCCGGCGATGGTTTTGGCTGATGCATTTTTGTAAGTGTTTCCAGCACGTTTCTTCCCTGTTCATATTTGTTGTTGTTATCGGCAATTATTTCCGGCTCTTTGCCTTTAACATCGATTATACCTTTGGTTTTTCTTTCGTCGAGCACCGCCATAAATGTATTAATGCCATTCAGGCTTCTTGGAAACCCACAATAGGCATACAGGTGTACCAATATTTCTTTGATTTCATTAATAGTAAGCCCGGCATCGAGCCCCTGATGAAATTGTTTTTTCAGCTGTTCGATATCACCAACAGCAGTCAACGCCGATATACCTGCAATACTTTGCTGCCGCGCATTTAAGGATTGATTGGAGCTTTCGTTATCCTGCGCATTCATCGTATTCATCATTATAGTTAAAAACAATAACAATAATGCCGGCTTAAGAAGATTGCTGTTCATTACTCATGTGTTTTAGTTTTATTCACTTCCTGATAATCCTGGTCTGATACCGGTTGAAGCCAAACAACGTTGCTATCGCCTTTGTAATTGGTAATGGCAATGTGCACGAGTTTGTTATTGACAGAAGCACCATGCCAATGTTCTGTATTTTCCGGAATGTTCACGACACTGCCTTTTACAAGGAGCTGCGCTGGTTTACCCTTTACCTGGTAAAAACCTTCGCCTTCAGTAATAATTAAAACCTGCCCTTTGGGATGCGTGTGCCAATGCGTTCTTGCACCAGGTTCAAACGTTACGCTACCGAGTGCAAATTCATTGTTTTTATCTTTTGCAAGGACCAGGTGTAAAAAAGCATTACCGGTAAAATATTCATTGGGCAATTTCTCCCCTTTCGGAAATATTGAAGTACTATCAGATATGGTCATCTTTTGCTGGTTTTTGTGGTTATTACAAGCTGTTATCGATACAATGATACCGATAAACAGCAGTTTTGGTGTGAACCTTTTCATGATTGTTGATTAATTGAATACTATCAGCAACGCCACAAACTACCAATCCGCCAACACTACCGCGGCTCCGGCTTTGGCTTCGGCGAACACTTTTGTTGTTGCAAATACAGGACCGGGTACAAAATTCTGATGATTGCGGGAATTGCTGGTTACCGGGGTTACGGATAGTTATACCATTTTTACTGGTGGGGGGGGGTAAATCATATCACAAAAAGTGAGTAAGTTTCGTAAGTTTAGGAGTTAGCGGCATGCGGCTGAAGTCATTTTATAAAAGAAAGCAGATCATATGGATTTCAATTTTTCGCAGGAGGCAACAGCTTTAATTAGTGAGGCAAGATTGTGTGCCATTGATTTAGGCTCAGACCACATTTCAACTGTTCATTTATTTCTGGCTGATTGTAAAAGTGATAACCCGTATTCCATTAAAGATTTCGTTTTCAAAACAACTGAAGAGTTTCAGCAGTTCTTTAACAGCCAAGGGGTAGCCGAAGCTTCTTTTTTGGATGCTGAGTTGGTGGGGAGTTTGCCTATAACCCTGGAAATGGAACAAACTATCTTTAATGCGCAAAAGCAGTACAAACAAATGCTACAGCCACATCATTTCTTTTTGGCTGCAAGCCTGTTAAAAGAATCACTGTTTTATTTAATACTCGACCCGAAGGAAGGCCTCTACGAACGTTTGAGGAACTATTATACACAGAAAGGGATTACCATAATCGATAAAACTGTAATCGATAAAACTGAGAAAAAAAGCTTTTGGAAACACTTCACCAGACGCTAAGTGAATTCAATGCTTTCTGAATTCATTGTCACTTTATTCGATCAAAGCCTTTGGCTGAACCATAGTTACGGTACACATCATTGATAACACCCTTGTTTTTTGTAATATCACATAAAAATATTATATTCATTATTAATTCGTCCTGCCTTTTATTCCATCTCTGTACCGGAAGATGCCAGTCACTTCTAAAATTAATTATATGTTGACTAAACAACTATTTGCATTAGCAATTGCTTGTGTGCTATTTGCTATGCCTTCTTCTGCACAGGATGATGATATTAAACAAGTAATAATTAAAGAAACTGATTCGTATTTTAAAAAAGATGCAGTAGCGTGGAAATCTGTGTGGTTGCAGGACCCGAATACATCTAGAAGTTTCGTAAGCACTTATGCATATTATTATACTGCCGGATGGGATAGTATTACAGCCCGGCAATTAAGAAATTTCGCTAAAAATGCTGAACCCGAACCAGTGGAAATTAAAAGAGATAGTTTTTCTATTCGCAAAGAAGGAAAAATCGCAATTGTCGATTTTATACAAACAATAAAATTCCTGAAAAGCCAGCCGCCATTCGATCAGTCTGCCAGACGTGAACACAGGGTTATGGTAAAATCGAATGGACAATGGAAAATTGCGTCTTTGATGTCAACTGAAACGTCGTTATATCAACAACCTACAGGAGAGCTAACATTAAATAATGCGGGATACGCTTTTTTGTTTGGAGGAAAAGTTGATGAAGCAATTCAGGTATTTGAATTAAATACAAAGTTTTTTCCTGAATCATGGAATGTATGGGATAGTTTGGCAGAAGCTTATGCAAAAGCCGGAAAAAAAGAATTAGCCATACAGTATTACGAAAAATCAGTTCAAATTAATCCACAGAGCGAAAGTGGTAAAAAAGCGCTTGCGGATTTGCGGCATAAATAAAACAAGGTTGTATTAACCGTTATTTTTTAGTGATTGAATCAGTATCAAACAAACCAGTGAGCGGCAGCCCTTTGGGAGTTCGCTGCAATCCGGGTCGTTGTCAGAAGCAAAGGCGATAATCCCATCAGGGCATATCAGTACGGCGCTTACAGCCACAGGGTAAGAGAAGATGCATGGCACAAATCATCGAAATATATACATAAAGTATAATAACATGATCACCGTCATAAAAAATGCCCATTAAACAGGGGTTTTATTTCTGAAGGAATGAATAGTTTAGATTGTTTATTAGGGTTATAAATATCGGTTATGATAAACAAGCTATTCTGCATTTTATTGATAATTACGGTTTTTTATACGGGCGTTCAGGCGCGGGAAAGCACAAGAGATTCTTTATTTGATTCAGGATGGAAATTTTTCAAGGGAAAAACAGAGGGAGCGGAAAAACCTGGGTTTAATGATAAAACCTGGCGAAATGTTGATCTGCCGCACGATTGGAGTATCGAAGATTTGTCAACCAATGATCCATTACTATCCCCGGTAAACAAATCGAAAATTGTTTTAGGGCCTTTCGATTCAACTGCAACCGGTGGCGCTGCAACGGGCTTTACAGTCGGCGGTACGGGATGGTACAGAAAGCATTTCAGTTTACCCCAAACGCTGGCAGGCAAAATTGTTACCATTCAATTTGATGGAGTATATATGAATTCCGATGTTTGGGTGAACGGTCATCATCTCGGAAATCATCCCTATGGGTACACTGCTTTTGTATATGACCTGACGAAATATTTACATTTTGGCGATCCGGAGAATATTATTGCGGTTGAAGTTAAGAATGAGGGGCGCAATTCGAGGTGGTACTCCGGTTCAGGTATCTATCGCCATGTGTTTTTGAACATAACCAAAAAAATACATGCAGCCCAATGGGGTTCGTATATTACAACAACCGCTGCAGATTCGTTAGCGGCAAAAGTAAATATAAAAACAACCGTCAATAACTATACTGATCAAAATGCCGACGTAGTTTTGAACTATACCATTCTGAATGCCGGTTTAAAACAGGTTGCCACGAAAAAGATCTTTACACAGGTGTACAGGAATATACCCTCAACGATCGACCTCTCCTGTGATATTCCAAACCCCGATCTGTGGTCGCCTGGTTCGCCAACACTATACCGGGCAATTTGTGAAATTGTACAGAACGGCCAGGTTGTTGATAAAACAGAAACAACATTTGGGATCCGCGTGTTTCGGATCGATTCCCGGAAAGGACTTTTTCTGAATGGAAAACCAATAAAATTAAAAGGCGGGGCCATGCATGCAAACAATGGTCCTTTGGGAGCAATTGCAAACGACCGTGCGGAGGAACGCAGGGTAGAACTTATGAAAGCAGCCGGGTTTAACGCCATCAGAACCGCACATAATCCTCCTTCCATTGCTTTTCTCGATGCCTGCGACAGGCTTGGGATGATCGTTATCGAGGAAGCGTTTGATGTTTGGGTACGGGGTTGGTTAGAGGACGATTATCACGTATACTTCAATGAATGGTGGCGGAACGACATTTCCAGCATGGTAATGCGCGACAGAAACCATCCAGGTGTTTTTGCCTGGGGCATTGGGAACCAGGTTCGCGAAAACAGGGACAGCATAGGCATTGCCCTTGTACATCAAATGGCCGGATTTACCCGTTCTTTAGATCCATCCCGCCCGGTAGCGGCCAATGTGGCCCAATCGGGAAAGAACTGGCAGAATTGTTCACCGGACGAATGGCGCAAATGTGATCCGTTTTTTGCCGCCCTGGATATTTGCGGGTATAGTTACCAGTTATCGCAATACGAAAATGACCACCAGCGTTTGCCCGACAGGATAATGCTTTCAACAGAAATTGATCCCCGGCATTCATTTGATAATTGGATGAAAGCAATGGATAACGATTATGTATTGGGAAATTTCGAATGGACCGCCATGGATTTAATGGGTGAAGCAGCACTTGGCTGGTGGGGATTCAATAAAAAAGGAACAGCATTGTTCCCATGGACTTCCTCCTATAGTGGCGATATAGATATTTGTGGTTTTAAAAGACCCAGATCCTATTACCGGGATGTTTTGTTCAATCACGGCAACAGGGTGTCGGTTTTTGTATATGCTCCTGTCCCTTCTTTTGAAGGACCAGGTGATTCTCCCTGGGGCTGGGATGATGTTAAGCCGGGTTGGACATGGCCTGGGTACGAAGGCAAGAGCGTTACGGTGGTTGCCTATTCGAATTGTGATAGTGTTGAACTTGTTTTGAACAATAGGGTAGTAGGAACTAAAATTACTTCAGGAGAAACCGGTTTTATGGCCACATGGCAAATTCCTTATGAACCAGGTCATTTAACTGCAACCGGGTACATAAAGGGTAAACGGATAGCGGACTGGAAACTTAGTACTGCCGGGAAGCCGGCAAAGATTCATCTCACTGCCGACCGGGCAATTATAAATGCCGATGGACAAGACCTGAGTTACGTGACGGTTGAAGTAACTGACAAAAATGGAGTACCGAATCCTCAATACAATGGTGTTATCAATTTTAGCATTGAAGGGGAAGGAGGCATAGCCGCTGTAGGTAATTCAAACCCAAAAAGTGTTGAAAGCTTTCAGCAGCCTTTTCGAAGAGCCTATGAGGGGAGATGCCTGGCAATCATTCGATCAAACAGGAAAGCGGGTCAGATTGTATTGCACGCTTCTGGTATAGGCTTAACTTCTGAAAAGATCATAATAAATACAATAAACAGGGATTAACTGTTTGCAAGATTGCCGGACATCAGGAAAAAGACTTCCACTTCACTGTTTTACCGGGTGATATCGGATCAAGTCAAATTCTTGTGAGGATGCTATTTCCGGGATGAAAGCTGCTGAAAACTGTGCATGTTGATAATCAATAACATACTAACTCCTAAGTAGCGTTCACCAGAATTGTTGCATTTTAGAAAATGCGCTTTAAATACTCCTTATGATGCCGGTATCCTGGGAGTTGCCGGCGTTCAACTATACGGTATGTACCTATTTGCAATAGTGTTGGATCGGCTATACCACGGCATATCCATACTGAATCATAAGCTGTCATGGCTAATTGAGTAAGCTCAAATTTGTCAAACAAATGCATTGGGTGTATTTATAATTGCAATTTTATTATATGGCCGAAGTTTTTGCACCATTTATTGTAAACGGAACCATTCGTAATCTTACCTTCTATGTTATGGAAGGCAGGAACTTCGTGCGTAAAAAAAGCAGTCTCACCCGAAGGAAAGTGCTATATGCCCCCTGTTTTAAAAACACCCGTCACTATGCCGGATTAATGGCAAAAGCATCCCGCAT
>Ga0114129_10014117_pt1 | contig 11378 bp, 9 predicted proteins | sample RhiMetdeltSRZDD1_FD_80071 | JGI IMG/M metagenome (GOLD analysis project Ga0114129, IMG submission 80071) | Populus rhizosphere microbial communities from Tennessee, USA - Rhizosphere MetaG P. deltoides SRZDD1 (version 2) (version 2) | ecosystem: Host-associated > Plants > Roots > Rhizosphere >... | reverse complement strand
GGGGATTTTCTGCAGCTCGCCGTCGCGGATCCGGTAGTTGAGGGTCTCGTTGCGCTCGTCGAAATGCGAGCGAATGCCCGCCGCGCGCAGCCGGTCGTGTAGCGCGCGCCCCGCAGGCGCCTGCGCGTCCGAAATGGGCAAGACGCGCACCTGCTCGGGGGCGAGCCAGAGAGGAAATGCCCCCGCGAAGTGCTCGATCAGGAACCCGACGAACCGCTCCAGCGTGCCGAAGATGGCGCGGTGGATCATGACCGGGCGGTGCGGCCGGTTGTCCTCGCCCGTGTACTCGAGTCCAAAGCGCTCGGGCTGCTCGAAATCGAGCTGAATCGTGGCGCCCTGCCACTCGCGGCCGATGGCGTCGTTGAACTTGACGTCGATCTTCGGTCCGTAGAACGCCCCGCCACCCTGATCGATGCGGTAGGTGGCGCCACGGTGCTTGAGCGCCTGCTCGAGTGCGCGCTCCGCTACATCCCAGGTCGCGTCGGTGCCCAGCTTTTTCTCGGGGCGCGTCGCCAGGTCGAGCCGGTAAGAGAGCCCGAAGGTCTTCCCGAGCACCAGCTCCACGATATCGAGCAGCTGGAAAATCTCCTGCTCGATCTGGTCCTCGCGGAGAAAGATGTGGGCGTCGTCCATCGTGAGCCCGCGCACTCGCAGCATTCCATGCAGCGTTCCCGATCGCTCGTTGCGGTACACGTTGGCGATCTCGGCGAGCCGGACCGGCAGGTCGCGGTAACTGCGCTGCTGCGAGGCGTAGATGAGGATGTGCATCGGGCAATTCATCGGCTTCACCCGATAGCGCACGGATTCCGCCTCTCCCTCCCCCGCGGCCATTGGCGGGAACTGGTTCGCCGCGTACAGCGGGAGGTGCCCCGAGCGCAGGAATAACTCCTCGCGGGTCACGTTGGGCGTGTAGACCAGTGAATAGCCGCGCTCCAGGATCGTGTCCTCGATGAAGCGCCGCAGCTGGTGCTGGATCATCGCGCCCTTCGGGTGCCAGAACACCAGCCCCGGGCCCACGTCCTCCTGAATCGAGAATAGATCGAGCTGCTTCCCCAGCACCCGGTGGTCGCGCTTCTTGGCCTCCTCGAGGCGCCGCAGGTACCCCTCGAGGTCGTCCTTGGTGAACCAGGCGGTGCCGTAGATGCGCTGCAGCATCTGGCGGCGCTCGTCGCCGCGCCAGTAGGCGCCGGCGGCGTGCAGCAGCTTGAAGTGCTTGATCCGCCCGGTGCTCGGCACGTGGGGCCCGCGACACAGGTCCACGAACGGACCGTCGGTGTACACGGAGATCACCTCGTCGGGACCGAGGTCCTCGATGCGCTCGAGCTTGAGCGGATCGTCCTTGAAGCGGCGCTTCGCGTCCGCGCGGTCCACCTCCTCGCGCTCAAACGGGTAATCGGCCTTCACGACCTCGACCATCTTCTTTTCGATCGCCTCCAGATCCTCCGGCGCGAAGGGCCGTTCCACCTCGAAGTCGTAGTAGAACCCGTCCTCGATCGGGGGACCGAATCCGATCTTCGCCTGGGGGAACAGCTGCCGCACAGCCGTCGCCAGCACGTGGGCCGAGGAGTGCCGCAGCACTTCGAGCGCTTGCGGGTCCTTGTCCGTGAGGATCGTGACGTTCGCTCCGTCGGGCAGCGGGCGCGCCAGATCCCACACCTGGCCGTTTACGCGCATCGCGAGGGCGGCCTTCGCGAGCCCCGGCCCGATCGCCTTCGCGAGGTCGGCGCCGGTGGAGCCGGCGGGGACACGTTTCTCGCTCCCGTCGGGGAGCGTGACACGGATTTCGGGAGGCATCGGGTTAGTTGGCCGGCTGACCGGTCGCTGCGGGAGTGCCCGTCAGGGGCGGCACCTGGCGCCCGTCGCGGAAATAAAGCGCGACGGTAAACGCGATCACCGCGGCGATGGCGAGCCAACGCACCATGCGGCTGGGCGGAAGCACCGGCGATTCGTCGGGCATGTGGAGAGTAATTCTAAGGACGTTGGTGAAGGTTCGGGAGGTTGGGGAGGTTAGGGGAGGTTCAGCCGTTCGCGTCTCAACCTCCACAACCTCCTTTAGCCGTCTATTATAAGGAATGTCCCGCTTCGACCTTTCCCCCCAATACGACCCACACGGCGTGGAGCGCCCGTTGTACCGGCGCTGGCTCGAGCGCGGCGTGTTCACGGCCCGGGCCGACTCGCCCAAGCCTCCCTACGTGATCGTGATCCCGCCGCCCAACGTCACGGCGGTGCTGCACATGGGCCAGGGGCTGAACAACGTGACGCAGGACGTGCTGATCCGGTTCGAGCGGATGCGCGGCCGGGAAGCCTTGTGGCTCCCCGGCACCGACCACGCCGGCATCGCCACGCAAAACGTGGTGGAGCGGCTCATCGCGAAAGAAGGGAAGACCCGCTTCGACCTCGGCCGTGAGGCATTCGTCGCGCGGGTCTGGGCCTTCGTGAAAGAGACCGGCGCCACGATCCTCGAGCAGCTCAAGCTGATCGGAGCGTCCTGTGATTGGACCAGGACGCGGTTCACCTTCGACCCGGCCTACTCGCGGGCGGTGCGGGAAGTGTTCGTGACGCTGTGGGAGGAGGGGCTCATTTACCGGGGCCATCGGGTAATCCACTGGTGCCCGCGCTGCCTCACGGCCTTGTCGGACGAAGAGGCCGAATCCCGGGATATCGACGGCAAGCTGTACTACATCCGCTATCCCGTGGAGGGCGGCCCCGCGCCCTACGTCACCGTGGCCACCACGCGCCCCGAAACGCTGTTAGGCGACACGGCGGTGGCCGTGAATCCCACGGACAAGCGCCACCGCGCCTTCGTGGGTAAGGTCGCCCGGCTGCCGATCATCGACTTGCCGGTGCCGATCATCGCCGATGACGCAGTCGAGCCCGAGTTCGGGACGGGCTTCGTGAAGGTGACCCCGGCGCACGACGCGACGGACTTCGAGATCGGCCTGCGCCACAAGCTCGAGATGCCACTGGTGATGACCGAGGACGGCCGGATGGACCACCCGACGCGCGTACCGAAGGCGCTCGCCGACCTCGACCGCTTCGTCGCGCGCGAAAAGGTCGTGGACCTGCTCAAGGAACGCGGCCTGCTCGAGAAGGTCGAGCCGCACCGGCACGCGGTGCGCCACTGCTATCGTTGCGACTCGGTGGTGGAGCCGCGCCTGTCCGATCAGTGGTTCGTGAAAATGAAGCCGCTCGCAGAGCCGGCCCTCGAAGCGTACCGCAGCGGGGCCATTCGTCTCGTCCCCGAGCGGTGGGGCGCGACGTACGAGCATTGGATGGAGAACATCCGGGACTGGAACATCTCGCGGCAGCTGTGGTGGGGGCACCGCATCCCCGTGTTCACCTGCACCAAGTGCGCCCACCAGTGGGCGGACCGGGAGGACCCGAAGGCCTGCCCCAAGTGCGGCGGCCCGGTCGAGCAGGATCCCGACGTGCTCGACACCTGGTTCTCGTCCTGGCTGTGGCCCTTCGCGACACTCGGCTGGCCCGACCGGACGCCCGACTTGAAGCGCTTCTATCCCGGTCACACGCTGGTGACGGCCCCCGAGATCCTGTTCTTCTGGGTGGCGCGCATGATCATGGCCGGCTACCACTTCCTCGGCGCGCGCCCGTTCTCGACGGTCTACCTGCACGGCACGGTGCGGGATACCCAGCATCGCAAGATGTCCAAATCGCTGGGCAACGGCATCGACCCGCTCGACGTGGTCCGGTTGTTCGGCGCCGACGCGCTACGCTGGACGGCCATCGCCGGCCTGTCCCTCGGGTCCGACCTGATTCTCGATCCCAACGACCTCGAGACGACCTTCGCGCCGGGCCGGAACTTTGCGAACAAGCTCTGGAACATCGGGCGCTTCATCCTGGCGCAGCTGCCGGAGCGGGTGGAGCCGCTCGAACGCTTCGCGCAGGCGAACCTTCCGCTCGCCGACCGGTGGATCCTGACGCGTGCCAACGACGCCGTCGCCGCGGTCACAGCATCCCTGGAGCAGTTCCGGCTCGACGAGGCGGCCAAACGGTGCTACGAGTTCGTGTGGGGCGAGCTCGCGGACTGGTACGTGGAAGCGGTCAAGCCGCGTCTCGCAGCCCAGCGGGCACCCGCTGCTTCGGGCGACGCCGCCGCTGCTCACGCGGTCCTCGCCCACTGTTTCGACACGGCGCTGCGTCTGCTGCACCCGGTGGTGCCATTCATTACCGAGGAGCTGTGGCAGAAGCTGCCGGATCGAAAGCCCGACGAGCTGCTCGCGGCCGCCGCGTGGCCGTCGTTCAAACCGGAGCTCGTAGATTCCGAACTTGATCTGCAGTTCTTGCGCGTCAAACAGGTAGTGGAGGAGATCCGCAGCATCCGTGCGGAGTACAAGGTGCCACCGAAGGCACGTCTCCGTGCCAGCATCACGGCCCGCGGGCGGGATAATCGGAAGGTGTTCGAGGCGGAGAGCGAAACGATCCGGCGCCTCGCGCAGCTCGAGGAGCTTTCGTTCGACGGCGGGTCGAAACGTGTCGGAGCGTATGCCGTCTTCGGCGACGGCAGCGAAGTGTACGTCGCGCTTGAAGGAGCGATCAACCTGCAGCAGGAGTGTCGGCGCCTGTCGGGCGAGCTGACCCGGCTGGACCAACAGCTGGCGGGGCTCGCCGCCAAGCTCACCAACCAGCAGTTCGTCGCGCGGGCGCCCGCCGAGGTGGTCGCCAAGGAGCGCGAGAAGGAGCGGGCGTGGCACGACCAGCGGCAGGTGCTGGCGGACAAGCTCAAGTCGCTGGGCTGCTCCTAAGCGCTCTGGCGTTGGGCTGCGCGAACCAGGGCGCGCCGCCTGGCGGCCCGCCCCGCACCACGCCGGCCGCGATCCTGAGCACCGTGCCGGAGTCGGGAGCGGTCGTCCCCGACTTTCGGGGCAAGGCCGTCATCCAGTTCGACGAGGTGATCGACGAGGCGCCGGGGAGCTCAGGCGGAGGAACGGGCGCCATCACGGGGCTGGCGCAGAAGATCGTGTTGTCCCCGGTTGCCGGCGACGTCAAAGTGTCTTGGCACCGCAGCGCGATTCACGTGCAGCCCGAAGAGGGGTTCAAGCCGAACCGCGTGTACCACCTCGAGGTGCTGCCCGGCATCGCGGATCTGCGGCGCAACGTGACGAAAACCGGAGCCACCATCGTGTTTTCGACGGGCGGCCCCATTCCCACCGCCGCGCTCAGCGGTACCGCACTATTGTGGGTCGACCAGCGGTTGCTGACCCAGGCGGTGATCCGGGCCGCCCCGCTCCCCGACACCGCCGCTTACGTCACGCTGACAGACTCGGCCGGAAACTTCCGGCTGCAGGGAGTCCCTCCGGGGCGGTATCGCGTGTGGGCCATTCAGGACCAGAACAACAACCGTCGCCAGGACCGGCGCGAGCCGTTCGACACCGTCTCGGTCACGGTGGACTCGACGGCGAGTGCCGTGCTCTGGGCGTTCGTGCACGACACCCTCGGCCCGCGGATCCGCACCATCGAGCCGGTGGACTCGTTCACCCTCCGTATCAACTTCTCGTCTCCGCTCGATCCGGCGCGCCCGCCGGATACGGCCGCTGTGCGCGTGTTCGCGCTGCCCGACACCACACCGGTGGGCGTGCGGGCGCTGTACCGGCCGGCCCAGTTCGATTCGCTGCAGGCGCGGGCGCGAGCAGTGGCCGACTCGCTCAAGCGACTGCAGGACACGACGGCGCGCAAGGACACGACGGCGCGCAGAGACACGACGGCGCGCCGGCGGACCCCCGCTCCGGCAGCCCCGCGGGCACCCGCCGTCGCCGGGGCCCCCGGCGCGCGTCGGGACACATCTGCCGCCCGTGTCGACACCGCCCGCGTCCGGAGGCTCCTGAGCCAGCGGCCCGTGCCCTACGACCGGCTCGTCGTCCAGACCACGCAGGTGTTGACGCCGGGTGCGAAATACCTCGTGCGCGTGCATGGGGCGATCAACTTGAGCGGCGTCGCCACCGACGGCCTCGGGGTCGTCGAGATTCCCGTGCCGAAACCCGCGCCACGCGACACCACCAAGGCCAAGCGGCCGTGACCAACCCTCGCGACCCCCGGCGCCGGCTGCCCGCGGTGGACGCCGTGCTCGCCGAGCCCGATGTCGCGGCGCTCGTCACCGCCCATCCGCGGGGCCTGGTGGTGCGCGCCGTGCGAGACACGATCGAGCACGCGCGCGCCAACGGCGGCGCCGTGCCCTCCGAGGGCTGGGGCGCAGCCGTCCGCGCGCGGGTGCAGCGTCTCGCGGCCCCGTCACTCCTGCCGGTGATCAACGCGACCGGCGTAGTGTTGCACACCAATCTCGGCCGGGCGCCGCTCGCGCGCGTCGCCCGCGACGCGATGGCCCGCATCGCCGCGGGATATTCGAATCTCGAGTACGATCTGGCCCAGGGGACGCGCGGCTCACGCCACGCGCTCTGCCGGGACCTTCTCGTCGAATTGACCGGCGCCGAAGACGCCATCGTCGTGAACAACGCGGCGGGTGCCCTGCTCGTCGCCCTGTCGGCGCTGGCCCGCAACGGAGAAGCCGTCGTGTCGCGGGGTGAGCTGGTCGAGATCGGCGGCGCGTTCCGGATCCCGGATATCATGGCCCGCTCCGGTGCCACACTGGTCGAGGTGGGGACCACGAACCGCACGCACCTGCGAGACTATGAAGGAGCGGTGAGCGACCGCACCAAGCTCTTACTCAAGGTCCACCGTTCCAATTTTCAAGTTACGGGCTTCACCGCCGAGGTCTCCGCGCAGGAGATCGCCGGCGTCGCACATGCGCACGGCGCCACGAGCCTGTACGACCTGGGCAGCGGGCTCCTGCTGGACCTCTCACCCTGGGGCCTCGCGGGCGAGCCCACGGTGGCCGAGGCCCTCGCGAGCGGCGTGGACGCCGTGGTCTTCTCCGGCGACAAGCTGCTGGGCGGCCCGCAGGCGGGGATTCTGCTGGGGACGCGGGCGGCGATCGACGCCTGCCGCAAGGATCCCCTGGCCCGGGCGGTCCGCTCCGACAAGTTCACCCTAGCCGCCCTGGAGGCGACGCTGGCATTGTACCGGGAACCGGAAACAAGCCGCCGGGAGATTCCGGTCCTCCGGATGCTCACTGAAGACGTAAACGAGATAAGGCGTCGGGGAGAAGCGTTGAGGAAGGGCGTGGAGGGGGAACGTGAAGGAAAGGCGCGCAGCGAACTGATCGAGGGCGAATCGGAGGTCGGGGGCGGATCATTTCCGGGAGCGAAGCTCAAGACGTGGCTGGTGAGCTTGAATCCGCAACAGCTGGCCCCCGACACGCTGGTGGCGAGGTTGCGGGCAAACGACCCTCCCGTCATCGGGCGCATCGCCGACGATCGTGTCGTGCTCGATCCGCGCACCATCTTCCCCGACGAGCTGGAGGCCGTGACGCGCGCGGTGCGGGCCGCGCTCGATGCCTGAAGCCGGTCGCCGCGCCGTCTTCCTGGACCGGGACGGAACCATCGTGGAAGACCCGGGCTTCCTGCACCAGCCGGGCGACGTCGGTCTCCTTCCCGGCGCAGGAGAGGCGATTCACCAGTTGAACGAAGCGGGTTGGCTCGTGATCACCGTTTCCAACCAGTCGGGGATCGCGCGCGGCCTGTACGACGCGACCGCCTACCATGCCGTGCAGCGCCGCCTCGTCGAGCTCCTGGCGGCGCACGAGGCCCGGCTCGACGGCGACTATTTCTGTCCTCACCATCCCGAGTTCACAGGGCCGTGCGCGTGTCGCAAGCCGGGGGTGCTGCTGTTCCGGGAAGCCGAGGCCGCCCTCGGCCTCGACCTCGCCCGTTGCTGCTGGGTGGGCGATCGTTTGAGCGACGTCGAGCCCGCACGGCAGTTTGGTGGGCGTGGCTTCCTGGTGGCGACCGGTCGAGGGCCAAAGTACGCGGCGCAAGCGCGCGCCCTCGGCGTCCCCGTCGTGGCGGACCTCGCGGCCGCCACCACCGAGATTGTGCGCGGCGCCTAGCGCCCGCAGATTGCGAGGCGCCATGGAGCCGTGGAAACTGGTCGCCTCGCTCGCGCTGACTGCGAGCGCGCTCGCCGCGCAGGGGAAGCGCACGATCGCCGTGGGCGACACGGTACGCGACTCGCTCACGCGGCACGACGCCCTGCTTCCCGCGGAGAGCACCTACGCCCAACAGTGGCGCCTCGCGGGAACGGCGGGCAAAACCGTGACGATCGACGTCGTCGCCGACGCCTTCGACGCGTACGCGTTCCTGCTCGGCCCCGGCCTCGAGACCACGAAGCCGCAAGACGACGACTCAGGCGGCCGCTGTAACGCCCGGCTCACCGTACGACTGCCCCAAACGGGAGATTATTTCATCGTGGTGACGAGCAGCGAGCGGTTCGCGACCGGCGCGTACACGCTCAGCCTCGTCCCCGGAACGAAGCCTCGCTCACTCGCCCCTTGCAATCGGTGACGCCGGTTCCCGTGGCCGTGCTCGTCTCGGGCGGCGGCACGAACCTCCAGGCGCTGCTCGACGCGCTGCGCGATTCGACAGTGGCCCGGGTTGCCCGCGTGGTGGCGAGCGGCGCCGACGCGGGCGCGCTCGAGCGAGCGCGACGGGTGGGGGTGCCCACGGGGGTGCTCGCGCACCCGGACGATCCGGACGAGGTCGTGACGGCCACCGCCGGCGCCAGGCTCGTCGTCCTCGCTGGTTACCTAAAGCGTATTCCGCCCGCCGCGGTGGCGCGGCTTCGCTGGCGCGTGATTAATATCCATCCGGCGCTGCTCCCCACGTTCGGCGGGCCCGGCATGTACGGCCGCCGCGTCCATCAAGCCGTGCTGGCGAGCGGCGTCGCCCTCTCCGGGGCGACCGTCCACTACGTGGACGAGGAGTATGACCGCGGTCCGATCATCGCGCAGTGGCCCGTGCCGGTCCGTCCGGACGACACACCCGAGACGCTCGCCGCACGCGTGCTCGCCGTGGAGCATCGATTATTGCCGCAGGTGGTGATGGAGCTGGCGCGACTAGGCGTACCGGAGAGGCCCGTGCGGCTCGCCGCGGACGGGTCTGCGTTCGTGGTGGCTGACCAACCTTCTGTGAGATTGGGGAATGATCGGTAGGGAGAGAGATTCTACGGGCCCATCCTTCAGGATGGGAAAGACAGCGTCGGCGTTCCTGTTGCTTCTGTCCGCCTTTCCGCCCGTCCTCCTGTCCGCCCAGGATGGGGTAGACCGTCTGGCCCTCCGGTTCGCCTCCATGACGGCCGTCACCGGTCTCGAGCAGGCGATGGTCGACTCGCTCCGGGCGCTCTTCCCCGGCAGCGCGCGGGATCAAGCGGGCAACGTGACGCTCACGCTGGGTCAGGGCTCCCCGAAACGACTCTTCACTTGCCCGCTCGACGAAGTCGGTTACGTCGTGGGCAATATCCTGCCCGACGGCTTCTTGCTGCTGCGGCGGGTGGGAGGCGGAGGCGCGAGCCGCACGGCGTCGCCGCTGTTCGATCAGCAGCTCGAAGGTCACCGCGTGACGGTGTTCGGTGCGCGAGGCGCGGTGCCCGGCGTGGTCGCCGTGAGGTCCACGCACCTGACGCGGGGCCGCGGCGCGCCCGGTGCGCCCGATCCCGTCTTCACCGTGGACAACGCGTACGTGGACGTGGGCGCGAGCTCGGCGGCCGAGGTGCAGGGGCTCGGGATCGCGATGCTCGCACCCGTGTCGCTCGCCAAGCGACCGCAGCTGTATGGCGAGCGGCTGCTCGCCGCGCCCGTCGCCGGGCGGCGCGCCGCCTGTGCCGCGCTCGCCACGGCGGTCCAGGCGAAGCCCAAGGTGAAGGGCACAGTCATGGTCGCGTTCACGGTGCAGAGTCTCTATACGCGCAATCCCGGCCTCGCGAGCGTGAAGGCCTTGCTCGGGCCGTTCGACGAGATCAAGACCGCGGCGCTGCCGGCGCGCTATGCGGACACGGCGGTGGAGACGGTGGCCCTCGCCGACGCGGACCGACTGGTCCGAGAAATCGTGCAATGGATGGAGGGGAGATGATGGCGGACGGGGGGACCGGCGGACGGGCGGTGGGGATTGCGGTCATGGTGTTTCTGTCCGCCAGTCTCTCCGTCCCGCTGTCCGCCCAAGACTCCACTCGAATTGTCGAGGCGCAGTCCATCCTCGCCCCCCTCGTGGAATCCTACGGTGTCTCCGGCGCCGAGGGTCCGGTACGGGAGGCGGTGAAACGACTGCTGCCCACTTGGGCCAAGAGCGAGACCGACACCGCGGGCAACCTGTGGGTGCGAGTCGGCCAGGGGAGCCCGGTGGTCGTAGTCATCGCGCACCTGGACGAAATCGGCTTCCGGGTGTCCGGGATCCGTGACGACGGCACGCTCGAGCTCGAAACCCGCGGCGGATTCATTTCCTCTCTGTTCGAGGCCAAGCCGGCGCTGGTGCACACCGACCAGGGCGACATCGCGGGCGTCTTCCTACCGCGTGACTCGGGCTTCACCGGCCACACCCCTCCCCCGCTCCGCGTGGACGTGGGTGCCGGATCGCGCGCCAAAGCCATGACCCTGGGCGTCAGCCTCGGGCAGACGGTAACCATGCCGAAGCAGTACGTCCGCCTGTCGGGGACCCGGGCCACGGGCCGGTCGTTCGACGATCGCGTCGGCGCGACCGCGCAGCTCATCGCGCTGCGGCGCCTGGACCGTGCGGCGCTCAAGCACCAGGTGATCTTCATTTGGAGCGTGCGCGAGGAGATCGGCCTCGAGGGTGCCGCGGCGGCAGCCGCGGCGCTCGGCACGACGCCGCGACGGGTCCATGCGATCGACACCTTCGTGTCGGCGGACTCACCGATCGAGCTGCCCAATTTCGCCGTGGCGCCGATCGGGCGAGGGGCGGTGGCGCGGGCACTCGACAACTCGTCCATCACGCCGCCCGCCTACGTGGACTCGCTGGTCCAAGTCGCGCGCGCGCGGGGCGTCGCGCTGCAGGTCGGCACCACCAACGGCGGCAACGACGGATCGGAATTCACACCGTACGGCGTGGTGGACGTGCCGATCGGCTGGCCGCTCCGCTACTCCCATTCTCCCGCCGAGGTGATCGACCTGAAGGACGTGGTGAGCCTCGCCGACGTGATCCGGGCCGTGGCCGAAACCTGGTGAAGCCGCGAGCCCTGCTGTCGGTGTCGGACAAGCGCGGCATCGTAGAGCTCGCGCGCGAGCTGATGGCGCTCGGCTGGGAGATGGTTTCCACCGGCGGCACGGCCGAGGCGCTGCGCAAAGCGGGCGTCCCTGTGATCCCCATCGAGCAGGTGACGGGGTTCCCCGAGATGATGGACGGGCGCGTGAAGACGCTGCACCCCAAGGTTCACGGCGGCCTGCTCGCCCGCCGCGCCCACGCCGGCGACCGCGCCGCGCTGGCCGAGCACGGCATCACGCCGATCGACCTGGTGGTCGT
>Ga0114129_10014115_pt1 | contig 11379 bp, 7 predicted proteins | sample RhiMetdeltSRZDD1_FD_80071 | JGI IMG/M metagenome (GOLD analysis project Ga0114129, IMG submission 80071) | Populus rhizosphere microbial communities from Tennessee, USA - Rhizosphere MetaG P. deltoides SRZDD1 (version 2) (version 2) | ecosystem: Host-associated > Plants > Roots > Rhizosphere >... | reverse complement strand
GATTGTAGAGGAATTGCTCCAGTTCCAGCAGTTTCTCGGCGATCGGCTTTGTTCCGTCACCCATCCCCTGCTGCAAGGCGGCGGTCGAGCGCGGCAGGCCGCCTGGCCCCCGACCGATGCCCAGATCCACCCTGCCGGGGGCGAGCGACGCTAACACGTTAAAATTCTCCGCCACTTTATACGGGCTGTAATGCTGTAACATCACCCCGCCTGAGCCTATACGCATGCGCGTCGTTTTCGCTAAGAGATGCGCTATCAGCACTTCTGGAGACGACCCCATGACACGGTCGGAACTGTGATGCTCTGATACCCAGAAGCGGTGATACCCCCATGCTTCCGCCTTTTGAGCGAGTTCAATGGTATGTTGAAACGCTTCTGTGGCAGTTTCTGTGGCAGTTTCGGTATCATTCACTGGACTCTGATCCAGAATACTCAACGTTAAACTCACAGTGTGCCCTTCCGTCCCCACTGCGCATGGCTGATAGACCATACAGTGCGGCTGCCAGCCTCTTGCTGCCCTCACCTTGGTGGCCGTATACCAGGGTCTCTCTGCAACCTCTCTGTCAATCGTATGATATGTGGGAAGGACAGGCATTGCAAACGCCGTTTTGGACGGAGTAGGAAGAACAAAAGCCCTTTTCGCCCCACCCCCATGGCCGCACGCCTGCACCAGCAGCCACCCCTCGCTCACACCTCTTCCCGCGGCGCCTCCAAAGTATAGGGATGTAGGCTTGACATTAGTCGACGCTGGAGAGGTGGTGGACATACGAGGGCACCGGCATGGATGAGCCTCTCCTGTGGTCGTGAGATCGGGTCGGAAATAGAGCGGAGATGCTCACCTATGGCGTACGGTTTTGCACTGCTATCAACTCCGAGAAATTGAGCGGAGCGAATTTGTGATAGCGCAAAATTTGTGACCTATTTAAATTTTATGCACTATAATAGTAGTAATGGTATCCATAGTAATGGTCGAGCAGAAACCTCATATTACTGTTGACCAGAACGCTTTTTCACGGCATAGAGAACAGTAAAGAATGGTCATCAGTGATGTATGTCTACAGTGCAAGTCAGCCAAGCACAAGAAAAATGGTTACATTTATAACGGCAATAAGAACCATCTCTGCCACGATTATGGACGCCATTTTGTCCGATGCTTCGCGCAATACCTCAGCGCGGAGGACAAGCGTAGTCTTATCGAACATTTGTTGCTGGAACGTATCTCGCTGCGGGGGTATTTGTCGTGCGGGGGGTGCCAAGCTAAAGTGGCTCTTGGGCTTTCTCATCCAATGCGTTAAGGCCTTGTCTGATTATCTCCATGTCCAACCCATCACCTGTCAGCATGATGGGCTGATACAACGGCTTGAGGTGAAAGCCGATAAATAGCCAGTTTCGTGCGAAAGAAGGCGCATAAGCAATGGTTCTAGCTCGCCATGAAGGCCAAGACGCGCCAGGTGATTGCCTTGCACGTCGGAGATCGTAACCGCATGAGTGCCGAGCGCCTGTGGGCAAAGATTCCCGGAGCGTACTGTCAACATGCCACGTTTTATACCAATCGATACGTGGTGTACGAAAGGGGTGATTCCCGCGCCGTAGTACCGAGCGATCAGCAAGTGGGCACACAAAATCAATCGCATCGAACGATTCAACAATACGCTACGACAGCGCGTGTCACGCTTGGTACGCGCTGCATTGTCGTTTTCCAAGAAGCTCGCCAACCATATCGGTGCTATCAAGCTGCTTATTTACCACTACAACCTGACGAGAGCTGCAGCGTAGAACGAGCATTACATGGATAGCACCACCGTGAGTCTTGCAACAGAACGGATTTCCCAGCTAATTTGCAGGTATTTTGCAGGTAGAAATCAGGTAACGGGTGTCCGGTATCCGTATGCTTATGACACGCTTGCGTAAGGGGGGCATTCAGTCATTCTTACCGCGCTTAGCGTGCGACCCATGGCCAAATCGGCATCTTAAGAACCACTGAATGCTCCCTTCGGCGTGCGATGTGGGACCCTCGCCGGGAAGCTCGCTCCGGCGTTGGGATGGATCAGCAGCGCTGCGACTCGATGGCAGCGCATAGACTTGAGGCCCGAACACCGATGCAGTAGCGGCTCGGCAACAGCTATGGAGGCTCCTTATGCATCTCTTGCAGCGAAGATTCACAACGGCCGGCTTAGGCGTGGCCCTCGTGGTAATGGGGTTGGTGGCTAGCGGCTGTGGCCTTAGGCAACTTGGAGATACCCAGGCGTTGCTGACCACAGCGAACGACCGCACGGTCGTTGCGAGGCCGTACAACGCTATGACTCTTAGAGAAAGAAAGATCATTCCCAAAGAGATTGTATGCGCAGAACCGAGCCCGGACGTAGCGACGATTGTATCAAAATCCTTCAATGTGTCGACCGCACTCGAGGCGCTCGTGCGGAAACCTGATGTGCAAGCCGATGTCGCCGGGAAGGTCGCCTCAGCTATATCGGTCTCCCAGGCCCAGGCCCTGGCTCAGCTCACCAATCGGCTGGCCACCATCCAGCTCCTGCGTGACGGGCTGTACCGCGCCTGTGAAGCCTATGCGAACGGAGCACTTTCGGACATTACCTACGCTGTCATCCTGAGCGGGTATGGTGACGTGATGGTGACTCTGTTGACCGGGGAATTAGTGGCAGGCAACTTTGGGCAATCACTCGCTGTCCTGGGAACTTCAGCGTCCGGCGCGGCGACCGCTGCAACTAGCAAGTCGTCGCAGGATGCAGCGAAGATGGAGGAACAGCAGAAGGCACTCCAAGAAGCCCAAAAAGACATTGACACGAAGCGTACAGCACGCGACACCGCTGCAGATGCATTGCAGAGCTGTCTGTCGGGTGACACTGCCTGTCGGACTGCGAAGGAGCGTGAGCTTCAAGCCGCAGAGACAGCCCTGGGAGGCGCAGAAGCCAAGTTCGCTCAAGCCTTAGTCACTGCCATGGGCGATGTGGCCGCCGGGACCACCAGCCAGGCCTCCGTACGCTTCGCTCAAGCCGTTAGCGCTGTTTCGAACGACCAGAGAGATATCTCGCACGTGCTCGGCGACATCCAACGGAAGTTTGTGGAGAGAATCACTCCGGAAACGTTCACGGTGGCATGCCTGACTGTACTGAGTGAGGCAGAGACGTCAACGAACCAGTCTGCGCTCGCACAGTTATGCAAAGACAAGCTTGTGGGGCTGCTCAGTGCACAAGGAGACCTCGTGCAGTTTAAGGTGAAGAGGGAGCATACAGCGGCCACTATTATCGAGTCGTGTCTGTCACTAATGCGGGAGAGCAAGGATCGCGTGGTTGGGATCGGTGTTGAGCAATCTGGCATTAATAGGCTGTGCACGGATGCCCTGAACAAAGCCCTTGACGCCGATAAAGCGGAGAGATTGCTCAAAGTACAGCTCCAGTTCGACAGACAGGGTGGTACAACGCCGGAAAGTTCTCAGAAACCGCTGCCAATACAGCCGGCGTCAGCCCCCACCAGACTAGGAGGGCGTTAAATGGTAGAGCTACTTGAGAGGCATATCTGGCAGCTTTACAGATAAAAACCCGGACACTGCTACGTCGAGGCACTCTATGCAACATCCGTTCACGTGGTTGCCTGGGCTGTACCAATGGGTTTTGCTCGCCATTTTCTGCACTGGAACAGCCGTGTTTGCCATCATGCTCACAGCGCAGGGTAAGCCGCTCAGGACCTCTGCTGCCCCACACGGCATTCTGGCGTATGAGTTCGCTTGGAACCGGGATCGAGCAGAGCAAATCCTAGGCTCATGGATCTCCCTCAAGGACACTGCACAGCAGCAGTTACTGCTGGATTTTGGCTTCCTTATCCTCTATCCCCTACTGCTGTCGCTTGCCTGCGCCATGCTGGCAGAGTCGGCCTTGAACTCTATGGCTATCGTGGGGGGCTTCATCTCGTGGGCGATGCTTGCTGCTGGCCCTCTCGACGCTGTGGAAAACTTCGCTCTTCTTCGCATGCTGGACGTGGGTGCCAGCGGGGGCCTGGCACGGTTGGCCGGATGGTGCGCTGGGGTGAAGTTCCTCCTCGTATACTCTGGTCTTGGTTATATAGTGCTGCAGGGGTTGGGTGTCCTGATAGAGAGGATGCGCGCTGCCTGATGAGCCTGTGGCAAGTGACCATAACATTAAGCTTCACAACACCAGGGAGGTCACATGAGTCAGAATTTAGAGAATTCTGCTTATAAGTTCGAGCAAGTGTACAAGGACGAATGCCGCTATATCTATCAGAGACGTCACAAGTCAGCCTACTACTGTCGCGAGCCGCGCGAACAAGAGCTAGAGGATCTCAAGCAGAATCTCATCGGTCTCGCCCTCTCCGGTGGCGGGATCCGATCGGCTACTACCTGTCTTGGCATGTTGCAGGCGTTTTCCGAGATGGGGATCCTGCAGATGGTTGACTACCTGAGTACAGTTTCCGGTGGGGGGTACATCGGGAGCTGTCTCTCCGCCCTCCTCTCAGTCAATACAAATTCCGTGAACACACCGGGCAAGCCGCAACAGCACCACTTCAAAGGACGGAATGATGCCTTATTCACGACAGAATGGGAGAAATTCCCGTTCCGTACCCGGGGCAATAAGGGGAAGTACGGAGAGCTGACGGGGGAAGCGGAAATTAAACACCTCCGTACCCACGGCAATTTTTTGATGGCACGGCACGGCCTGTTTGCCCGAGAAACGATGCGGAGCATGGGCAACCTGCTAACCGGTATTGCCTATCACTTCTTGATCATCCTGCTCTTCCTCTTTTTGGTCAGTGCGTTCTATATGGGCACTCTCCTCCTCTTCGCGCCAGGTATCGAGAATGCTCTTAGGCAACAACCCCCTGCCCCCACTACAGTCACGACACAGACGAGGGTCGAGACTTCTCCCCAGCCAGCCGGCGCGACCACCAGTATCGTCGAAAAAAGAACCGTGGTATGGGAGCCAACCCTCTGGGAATCTCTCAAACAGCAGGGCCGAATCCTGCGTGACTCCGTACCTCGGCTCGGGAAAACGCCTTGGCCGTTTATTTGGGCGCTCGTGCTTGGCCTGGGTCTCTCCATAGTGGCGTTTTGCTGGATGCTCAGGATATGGAAAGTGGCTGCTAAGCAAGACCGACTAGCGACAGAGAGCGCAGAGCCGGGAGAATCCGCAGAGGATCGTTTCGAGTGCAAGCTCTTGTCGAAGATCGGTGGCGTTACGATCATCTTGGCACTTGTTGGGATTACCGTCATCCGTTGCCTTTTCGTTTCCTCCTCCAGCAATTCCTCCTCCAGCAATCCTGACGCAGTCCTCCGGCTTTTTCTCCCTCTCACCGTTTTTGTAGGAGCGTGGCTGGCAGGCATCTGCATCTCTGCTGTGCTGCCCTATGGCACGTTGCGCACACCAAATACCCTCCTTTGGACGCGGAATTTTCGCTCTCTCTGGGGATCGTTTCAGGCGATCACTCTCTATGGCGTCATATTTTCCCTGGCGACCGCCTGCTTCCCTTTTCTTATTTATACTCTGGTGCCGCAACAGCCTCTGGGGGTAGTAACACATCTGGGAGGGCCTCTCCTTTCACTCCTTGCTAGCCGCGTGCTCGCCAAACGCCTCGCCGAGATCCCGGATAAAAAGAAGATGTTGCCACCAGGGCTGCTGAAATTCGCCCTCGGGATCGTTGTCGGACTTTTTCTCCTGTTTGTCATGCTGCAGTTTTGCATTCTCCTCGCCCTCCTTCCATGGTGGAGCTGTTTTGTCTGCGCATGCATAGCATGTGTCGTGTGCTGTTTTATTGGCTACGTCGTCGATTTTAATAAACTTGCACTCCACTACTTCTACCGTGACCGGCTGGCCGAGACGTATCTCCGGACCGAGGTCGATAACGGTAAGGGCCGGATGGAACTGCGTTTTGATACCATGGAGATGCCCTTGACCCACCTCCACGGCACGGAAGCGGACGTCAACACATCCGCACAGGACTGGAAGCCTGCTGAGCGCTTCTGGGGGTGCACGGCTCCTTACCATCTCCTGAATGCAGCTATTAATCTGGCCGGCAGCCGCGACCTCACCCGCAAGGACCGGAAATCAGGGTATTTCCTGTTCTCCAAGCTCTATTGCGGCTCCGCCCAGACCGACTATCGGCCAACCGCACGATACCGCCAGGGGGAGAGTAAACTTGCCCTGGCGGCGACGATTTCTGGAGCGGCTGCCGCGGCAGCAATGGGATACAGTACATTCTTTGCCCAGGCCTTCACTATGACGCTCTTTAACCTGCGCCTCGGCTATTGGATGGAAAATCCTCAGCGTCCAAAGAGCTTACAGCGCCAGGAAGGAGGGGTTTTCTGGCCAAAGTACCTCGGGCGGGAGATGCTGACCAAAACGGGATCCCGACGCCGCTTGGTGAATCTCTCAGACGGGGGACACACAGGTGATAATGTCGGCATTTGCCCACTGCTGGAGCGGCGCTGTAAGGTCATCATTGCCTGCGACGCGGAGTGTGATCCTACGCTGACTTTCGGTTCTTTTACAAAAGCCCTGCGGCAAGCGTATATCGATTGGGGTATAGACGTAGACATCGACCTCTCGATGCTCCGGCGCGATGCCCGGACGGGTTATAGCCGCAGTCATTGCGCTATCGGGCGTATCTATTACCCAGACCGTCCAAAGCAAAAAAGCTGGCTGATCTACCTCAAGAATTCTCTGACTGGAGATGAGCCAGATCCAGTGAAGAACTACACGGCTGAGCACCCGGTGTTTCCTCATGAGACGACAGCGGACCAGTTCTTTGACGATGACCAGTTTGAATCGTATAGGGCACTTGGTGTCCACATCGCCAAGCACACGTTCTGTAACTGGGTAACACTGAATGAGTTTAAGGATTTGCAGATGAGACACTCGCCCTTTCTATCAGGTGTAGCACAGAAGGACGAGGATGCCATGTGGGCATATCTGCTCTTCTTACACTCACCGTTCAAAGCTTCCGACTCTCCCGAGTTCCAGCGTACAACTGATACTTTTGTCAGGCTAGAGCAGATGTTCCTTACTGATAGTGATCTGAGAGATTACTATGCGGAGTGTTACTTGCAAAACACACCCATATATCTAGGTGGGCATACACTAGGAACAGTTGGCCCAAAAATAGCCCATGTGTGTATGATACAAATGCAATTAATGGAGCAGGTCTTCTTTGCGCTGCGACTTGACCGCTATGCCAACGCCCTCGATAACCGCGGGTGGATGAATCTCTTCCGACGCTGGGGCAATGCGCGAACGTTCAAGAAGCAGTTCGATGAACGCCAGACGACTTTCAGCAGTGATTTCGTTGCCTTCTACCATAGGTATATAAAGGACTGTAAACCAATAGAGTCTGCGCCCGTCCCCCATCCATGGGACTCTTTAGATCATACATCTCATGTACGGGGCTCTTTAGACCATGCAGGTATTTTCCTTGATCCTGGCCGTAAGTAACATGGACCTCATGGATTGGATGCGCTTTGGGGGATGCTCTCTCCCTGTAACTCTAGTGCAAAGAGAGGGAGAGTGACGATGGCCGTGAGTTTCAAGGGCGTCCATTTTCCACCGGACATCATTCTGACGGATGTCCGCTGGTCTGTGGCGTATCCGCTGAGCACACATCATGGCGAAGAACAACGTCCCATGGGGAGGATAGCCCATGCCATACACGGATAATCAGGTCATGTTGACCCTGGCGGGTCTTACCTATCGAGGGTTCCAGGATTTCCTCCCGGGTGAACCACATGCATATGTCGTACGACGAGCTGTACTGGATGGGTTGCAAACACTCGCCCCTGTGAGGAACGAGTGGAAGCTCGTCTGGGGCCCGGTGACGAGCCGTGTGCCATATGGGGTGTTCGACTCGAGCGCGATGTATATTGTGCGCAACGTGCAGGTCCCCTCTCGCTATGTTGTCGCGATTCGCGGGACAAACCCGATAGCGTCGTCGGATTGGCTTTTCGGGGATTTTTTAGTTGGTACAACGGTGCAGTGGCCCTATGCGAATGATAATGCGGCAATCTCGACAAGTACGGCGCTGGGGCTCGCCATGTTGCAAGATATGCGCCCGCAGGCGCCATCGATCGTGGCGCGCTTTGCGGAGGCCTCGTCGGCAGCCGTTAGGGATGCGCTCGACGGGCTCATTCGGTCGGGACGGGCGTGGGTCAGTGGGACCACTGAAGCATTGGCCGCGCATCCATTGGCGCTCACGGCGCAGGTCGAGAAAATCGTCGCGCATTGGCTGGCTCACAAGTCAATCCGCGACGACCTCCGGGATCAGTTGCAGCGGGCCGCAGCTACCGTTCGCGTCAACCCAGCAGACCTCAAGCGGAAACCGCTACCAGCCACACCACATGAGGTAGGGGTTGACTTACTGACATTTCTCAAGCAACAGGCAGACACAAACAGCAAGGCTTTAGAGGTGATCGTTACAGGCCACAGCAAGGGGGGGGCGCTTGCCCCAACGGTGGCACTCTGGCTTACGGACGCCCTCAACTCACCAGACCCTGCGGAGTGCTGGGATGCGAGGAGGCGTGCGGAGGTCCTGAGCTACGCGTTTGCGGGACCAACGCCGGGCAACGCGGCGTTGGCCAATCGGATCGACCAAGTACTGGGGCGGCATCACCACCATCTCAGGAATATGAACGATATCGTCACTCAGGCATGGCAGGAGGATGATCTCCAGCACATCTCGAACCTGTATGGTTCGCGTAGCGCTCCCTTTGGCCCCCTACTCCGTGACATCATCGCCGACGTCCAAAAATTGGATTATCGTCACGCGCCAGGAGATATCGTCACGTTCACTGGGGGACTCGATCTCCATCGCTCGCTCGGAATGGAGATCGTCTATCAGCACATGGACGCCTACCTAGCGGAACTCAAGCTCCTTGAGCAAGGAATAACCGCCGCGACCTTCTTCATCTGAACCCTACCGCATAGCGATCCATGGGCTAGGAAGTATGCTTTCTGGTTGCGTCGCAAATTATCCTTTGAGCTATGCGGGGCATGCTCTCCCGCTGTGCCCTGCGGTGCAAAGAGAGGGAGAGAGAAGACGATGACGGTCAGCTTCAAAGAGGCCCATTGCCCAAGGAGATCATTCTCAGGAGTGTCCACATCGGCGCGAGTGGCAGAGTACCCAAGAGGGAGCAGAGGAAGCTATAGCGCTCTCATTGGAGCTGCGGCTTACCATGAGCTTCGTACTCCTGTGGCAGCAGGGCAAACGCGCCGCGGCCTCTGGCTTGCTCGCACCGATTTATGGCTGGTTCACTGAGGAGTTTGACACGAGTATGGAGGATGTGCTCCTTATGATTGATCATCAATTAGAAATTAAATCGGCCGAACTGAAAACAGCACTAGCCCCGTATAGAGACTCAGTTCTTTGGAGAAGTATCCTGCAATTGCTCTCGTCTATCTTATCCATTTTTTGTCTGTGGTTCCTAATGTGGTTTAGCCTGCAGTATACATACATGATTACCTTGGCGTTGTCTGTGCCGACTGCTGGGTTTATGCTTCGGCTTTTTATGATACAGCATGATTGTGGCCATGGCTCCTTCTTCAAATCACAATATGCAAATGATGCGATAGGTTTTTTACTGGGTGTGATTACCTTAACACCTTATCACCATTGGAGGAAGAGTCACTCTCTGCATCACGCCACTTCGGGAGACCTCGACCGACGTGGGCATGGCGATCTAAAAATATTGACAGTAAATGAATATCTTGCTCTTTCTCCCTTAAGGAAATTCATATATAGGATTTTTAGGAATCCTTTATTTCTTTTTGGTGTAGGTCCACTTTTTTATTTTGTTGTAATCCAGCGTTTTCCTTATTACTTCTCTCCATCATGGAAGAAAGAAAGACAGGGGGTATACTTGACTAACGTACTAATCTTTGTGATTGTTTGGCTTCTGTCGTCATATATAGGATGGCGCGAATTCCTACTTATAGAATTGCCTGTTGTAACTATTGGCTCTTCCGCTGGTGTATGGTTAGTCTTCGTACAACATCATTTCCAAGGCACATACTGGAAGGCCCATAACAACTGGGACTATTTCATGGCTGGATTAGCAGGGAGTTCGTATTATGATTTGCCTAAGCTGTTGCAATGGTTCACTGCAAACATAGGATTCCATCATATACATCATCTTGATAGCAGAATACCAAATTACCGTCTCCAAGAATGCTTTGATCAGAATCTAATTCTACAAAAAGTAAAATGGCTCACAATTTCCGAAAGCATATCCTGTGCTTCTTTGAAGCTTTGGGACGAAAACGAAGCTAAAATGATAGGATTTCATGATCTCTGTTCATGACATGCTATTATTCACATTCCACTGAATTACGTGGTGCAGGATGCCACCGCCCAGCGAAAGGCGTGGTCCGCTTATCGTATGTGATCACATTCTCCTTGAGCAGCGAATCTACTTCGCGGTAGGCGGATAGGAAGAACAAAAGCCCTTTTCGCCCAGCCCTCTGGCCGCCCACCTGCACCAGCGGCCACCCCTCGCTTACACCTCTTCCCATGCCGCCCGGCGCGCCGCGGCAGCCCGCCCGAGTGGCCTGCAGCACGGCGTAGCGCGACTTGCGCTGATGCTAGACAGGCGTCTCAGGCTGAGGGAGGGGAGCGCCTCAACGGCCATGGTGCGGGCGAGCTCAGGCTCGTTGTCGAGCACCGGATCATACCCCGTGGCCACCGCGTCGTTGCTTCCCGCCTCGCACATAGGCGGACAAGCCTTTAGCATTGGGATCGGCATCGAGCGAGGCGAGAGGCGTACGGCGCCACGCTTCGCCTTGCTACGGGGCACTCCGAAGGCTGCCGTGCCACGCGGGATGCACGGGCAGAGCCACGGGCATGGGGCACTGCCTGGGTAGCGGCACAAAAATGCTGTATTTTTCCTATCGGCTGACTACAGGGACAGGCATGCCGGCATCACTACGACCGCCACAGGCGCTCAGAGGCGAGTCGTGCCCCCTGGACCAGCGCCTCGAACTTGGCCCACATGACGGTAGGATGCTGGCGCTGGTACATCGCCCCCTGGGCAAACCCACAGTCGGCCCCGGCCATGACCCGCTCCCGGCCCACCACGCGAGCGAAGTTGATGATTCTCTCCGCTACCGTTTCGGGATGTTCGACCACGGCAGTGGTGTGCGCGATGACGCCGGGAATGAGCACCTTGCCCTCGGGCAGCTTCACGTCTTCCCATATGCGCCACTCATACGAGTGACGGGGGTTCGCTGCTTCCACCGAGTAGGCCTGGGCCTTGACCCTGAACAGGAGGTCCACGATGTCGCGCAGGCCGAGGTCATGGACGTGCGGCCCCTGCCAGCTCCCCCAACAGAGATGGTAGCGCACGCGCTCCTCAGGGATGCCGGCCAG
>Ga0114129_10014114_pt1 | contig 11381 bp, 18 predicted proteins | sample RhiMetdeltSRZDD1_FD_80071 | JGI IMG/M metagenome (GOLD analysis project Ga0114129, IMG submission 80071) | Populus rhizosphere microbial communities from Tennessee, USA - Rhizosphere MetaG P. deltoides SRZDD1 (version 2) (version 2) | ecosystem: Host-associated > Plants > Roots > Rhizosphere >... | reverse complement strand
GAAAACGCTTGGCATTGCTGACTGCTTACCTGGAGAATCGTCCTATCTATGTCTTCGATGAATGGGCAGCCGATCAGGATCCTGAATATAAGGAAATCTTCTACCGTGAGTTGTTGCCGGATCTGCGTGCGCGCGGGAAGAGCGTGGTCGTGATCACGCATGATGACCGATATTTCCATCTCGGTGATCGGGTGCTCAAACTGGAAGATGGAAAAGTTGTTGATTCGGCGATAACAGGTTTCACTGTCCATCCGCGAGTGAGTAGTGCATGAGTGTCGACGTGGAGACCATTGGCAGGCAGCGAGTCTTGTTTGCGCCCTGCGAGACCTTGGTCTCTCATTTATTTGCTGCTGTGACATCCCGCATGCCGACAATGGGATAGTGCCCCCGGCGGTGGAGCTAAGGCCTGCCCGCATCGTCACTGCAAAAGGAACTATGCTCTCGTGCCTGACAGTGGCAGGCTTGATGACCACAGTTCTTAGGATAGTTGATGGTAGGACGTGGCGCTATATTCATGCTGCTCTCCTTACTTTCCCTTCGGCAGCAGCCCCTTCTTTTCCAGCTCCTGAATCCGCTGCACCGCAAAACGAGGGCTACGATTTTATGTGCCAACATGCGAACGCAGCAATGCATGGCTAGAAAAAATGATCGCAACTACGATGGTAGGTCAGGCGGCGATGATCGGCCTCGGCCTGTTTCCGGGATACCAACGGCGGCCACAATTTACACAGACCAGCTCATGAAGGGAGACGTCCGTAATCATGTCAAGCGTTGTGTCTGGCATGAGGAAGCCATCGCATTTCCAGCACCGTCTCGAACTTCGCAGTTCAGTTTCTCTACCGGTGAGACCTCGCAAGGCACATTTGCAGCGGGGATAGCCCCGAGGAAGAAAACGAGAGATGCTATGACCGTCGCCTTGCTATTGTCCCTGGATCCCAAGCAATCCGATTGCAGCGAACGGGGTAAGGACGATGAGTGCGTCTATGAGTTCCGACCAGTTTCGCATGATTGGCCTCCGGGGGAGTAAAAATCGTTCGGGTAGAAGCCATCAGGCGTCGCTTCCTTCCCTTGGCATTCGAGCTCATGCTCAATCGAGGCGCCGTGAGGTTGGATAGCTCGAAGAATTTCTTTGAGAAGGTTTGGTGAGGAGGCTTGAACCACAATTCGTGCACGGGAAGGATCATCACGTTTTTTTCCAATTGAGATTTCCTCGATATCGAAGGTTCCCCCGATCATGAGAATCGTATCCAATACCTTCGCCAGGATCAGCGAGTCGATGATATGCCCGCTGAGGACGACGGTTTCTTGAGCACTAGGCATGATGGGTAGGGTGAGCAGCCCGATGCTGAGATCGTGAGATCGATGGCGACACAGGGCGTTTGATAGAAGAGACAGCGGTTCTTGATCGCGACTGCTTCAGATTTTGTAGATGATCGGCCGCCGTATCGAGAATGTGCAACTGCTCACGAAGCGTCACTAAATCCACATCAGAGAGAGCCTCGCCTTTCGAGCGGAGCCGGTGAAATAGGCCAGTCCCCTGGGAAACAAATTCGCTCACGGCGCGTCGGATATCCATATACAGTGTCTCCTTTGTTCCTGTGGGTGATTGTTTTACAACGTCGCTAGCATGGCGCGTTTGTTGATGGAAAATGTATTCTCCTTTCGTAGGGGGTAATGTTTCGAGATCTCGCGAGGCACATGTTCAGGGGGGAGATGTTCCAGTGGGATGACGAGAGTCAAGCTGCTGTTGCGGGACGCATTGAACCTGTTAGAGGAGGACAAGCCGTGAGTTTATCTTGCGCTGCCCGCCACACTTTTGACGGTGGTTCCGTCGGTTGTCCAGTCCGACGCGAGTTAGATCACGACGAACTTCACTCTTAACCTTCCTATGGCTGAATGACCCCATTAATGGTCACCGTGCCATCCGTGCCGGTCTGGGAAGAGGCGTCGATCACGGTACTGGGATCTTGATGAAGGGCATGAGTTGTGATGCCGATGGTGCCACCGTGTCCTTCTGTCGCAGTGCTGAGAATCTGACTGTTCGTCAGCGTCGTGTTCTTCGCGTCTATGGTGATCGTGCCCCCGACCGTCTGTGGGCCACCGGAGACGGAGGTCATAACCTGCGTGTCGGTCAGTTGAACCTTGTTGGCTTCCACATGGATGGTGCCGCCATTGCCCAACCTCGATGTTGCGGAGAGCGTACTTCCTTCACTGGTGAAATTACCCCCGCCATTGATGAGAATAGAGCCGCCATTAGCGTTAGGGAGTGGCGGGAGGTCGGGCAGCGGCGGGTTATAGCTGTTGTTTGCATTGAGGACTGTGCCATTGGTAAGACTCACGGACTTCGTCCCCGTCAGACTGATCGTGCCGCCAGGGAGAACGCCCCCACTAGCCACGTTGAGCGTACTACCTCGTATTGAGATGAAGGGCGCAGACATGGAAATGGTGCCGCCGACCACGCTGAATCCGTGGGCATCAATGCTCGTATTGGTCAGGTCGATTCCAGTCCCTGCTCTCAAGTCAATCGTGCCGCCTAAAAACCACCCCTGGTAGAGAGTAAACTATTATGACTTTCGATGCGGGCTTTGCCCACAAGCGTAATGGCCCCCTCTCCGGTACCCTCCATCGAACCAGCGCTCAGGCTGCTGTGATTCAACGCGATGTTGTCGGCTTGCACTGTGATTGGCCCCCCATGCACAGGCCCCGAGAACGGAGTGGGCAGTCCCTGGGAAGAGGTGTCAATGCCGGTGTTTGTGAGGGAAACCGAGTGCGCGCTATCGCCTGCTCCCTGCAGACCTTGAATCGTCACGGCCCCACCAGTCGGGGCAGGAAAAATCTCTACTGGCTGATGAAATGGTTGAATCGGATGCGGAGAAGTTCTGTACATTAAACGTGATATTCCCAGGGGAACCCAATGTGAAACCTGCCGCACTGGCATCGATCCTGCTGTTATTTGAGAGCGTAACCTCCTCTGCAGTCACCTCAATGTTACCGCCAGCCCCTCTCGCAAAGCGGGGTAAGATTGATTCAATGGAGGAGTTATCCATGACCAACTGCCCCCCACGAATCACGACAGTGCCTGCCGAATGTACGACGGTAAGGTCGGCGATTGCGCTGGTGTCGACGGTGCTACCCTGAGAAAGATTGATGGCGCCTAAACTCTTGAAACCCGTCGCGGCAAATTCGCCACCGTTCGCGACTTCTCCCCCAATGTTCGGATTCGACGGCCTGCCCACGCTGACCAGGTTGATCTGGCCACTCGGCGCCGTGAGGGTGCCGCCCTGAACGGTAATATTCCCTCCGACCAGCGAGATGCCGGTGCCCTCTGCCACTGTAAGCTGGCTGCCCTGAACTGTGATTGCGCCAGGATTCGAGCCCAAGAAGCCGAAAGCTGCCACTGGCGCAGTGCTGAGTAAGGCATCGGCATTGGCATTCGGGACTGCATTGAACTTTGCTCCGTTAGCGAGGCGAAGATAATCCGCGGATGTGAAGGACACCATGCCGCCCACGTTCACCGTGGCATTTGGTCCGAACAAGAATCCGGCGGGGTTCATAAGGTACAGGTTAGCATTTCCAAATCCTGTGGTCTGTACCGTACCGAAGATGTTGGAGAGGTGGGAAGACCGGCGTCATTCAAAAAGTTTGCGATGTTGTTGTTCGGAACATTGAAGTTGCCGAAGCTGTGAAACAGATTCGTTCCGCCACCTGGTCGAGTTCCGCCGGTGATGTTGAATTGCGTCTGGCCACCTACAGCGATCGGACCGCTAATTTGTGTGTTGAGGCCCGATGACGTAATGGGAGTTTGTGCGAAGGAGGTGGACCCGATAATTAAGAAGATTGCGCCGAAGAAGTAAGCGAGAGTCAATAGCCATTCTCCATGAAACTTCTTCATCGGAGCCTCCTTTGAATGACGGATGAAATTGGCGCAACGGCAGGCTGCGTTGGCCGTAACGTGCGGGAAGCTAGCGGAAGGAGGAGAAAACCACAAGTCACTCTTTCGTAGGGATCGCTTCTACGTATAATTTGTTTATTGCACGTATTTCAGAGAGCCCGTGCCTAAAAGGTTTATGGCACTAAAAAAGGCGTACGTACGCCGTCTGTGGTAGGCTCTTGCCCCATCTGCGGCGGCCCTTTGACGGGTCTTCAGACCGTGTGTTCCGGCAAGTGCCAGATTACCATCAGAACTGGCCGTCGTAACAAAGGACAATCTCATGGGAGAAGTGACTTAGGCTGCTTGGATTTTAGCGAGACAGAAGGCGTAACACTCTGGGCAATAGCTATGACTTTGCTCAAGAGTGATCGGATCAACTCCGGTGGCATCTTGGTAGACCTGTTTAGAGATCCAGCCACCTAGAGTCTCGTCATGAACGAGCCGACACAGAGCGCAAACCTCAAGCACTTTTGGGCCTTGGTCCATGATTAAGCCGCACGATTCTGTAAGGTGTCGTGTTGGTAATGTTCTGCACAGTTCGACAAGATATCTCGCAGGAGTTCATCGCCTTCGTCGAGCCCCTTATGGTTGGACACGAATTGATGGTTGGACACGAATTGCTCAATTCGTTCACACGCACGTAGGAAGTCTTGCGCTGGCCAGCACAGTATCCTACTCATAGCTCATAATACTGCCGCCAGTAGCCGGTAAATAACCCGGAGAAACCCAAGAATGGGGCGATTCGCCTCAGCGGCAATCATGCTGAAGTTTCGATAGATCTCTCGTGAAAGCCAGAAATTCACTAGTCATCCCACGTATAGAAATAGGAGCCAGCGAAAGGCCCTTTTTCAAACTTAAACGAAAGGAGGACTGTATGGGCATGATAAAGACCGAGGTGAGGTCTATTGGATCAAATATTATGTGGGCGGCCGGCCCATCCGCGAGAGTACGCATACGAACAAGCAGAAATTGGCCGAATGGTTCTTGAAGGATTGGGAAGGCCGCGCAGCGATGGGCGCCCCGGCCTTACCGAAGGTGGAGCGTATTCGCTTTGCTGAAGTCGCCGATGCCTTGATCGAACACTACCAGGTGACAGGTGACCGACAGATGCGAGACGTCGAAACCAAACTCAAACCGGTTCGAGCGTTTTTTGACCACTACCGGCTGATGGGAATCGATCAGAAAAGTCTCACGGCGTACATTTCAGCACGTCAGGCCAGCGGTCTGACGAATGCCATTCTCAATCACATGCAGGGATCAGAGGCAGGCGAACCGATCGAATCAGATCAGATACGATAGTTCTGCCACAGTTTAGCCACAGTCTCATTTGAAGAGGGGTGGCTCAAAAAACCGCTTTAAGCGCCACTTTCCTATCCGCTATTAGGGCCTTTTGACCCTGATTGACCCAGGATCCATCTTTCAGCTACATAAGCGATGAGCCTAGATACTGAGAGGGGCCGATGCCTCCAGTGTACATCCTCTTGCGGTGGCGTCTTCTGATCCTGGCCTGGTTGATCCTCTGGGTCACCACTCTTCCTCTTTTTCATATCCACGTTCCCGATACCACCGATCGTTGGTCGGCCCTCCAGAGTGGGGGAGCACATACCGTTTTCACGCGAGATCTGCCAGGTGAGTTTTCCCACCCTTTTCACGACCACTTCGGTCACCTATCGCAGCGGGCTGTTAATTCTCCGGAATTGGGCTTTGCCCTCTTCGGCAATAAATACGAAGATCAAAAGGCAAAGCAGTTATGCTCCCTCTGTGCTCCTGGTCACGCTCCCCATACACTGCTATCCAGTTGGCCGTTCGAATGTTCTGGCACTTACCGTGGTCCCCCGCTGTCCCACGCGTTTCCTGCCTTGCGTGCACCCCCTCGCGTCGTTTGCGCCTAAATCTTTCCAGGAAAAGCTGAGCCACTTTTCGGTTTGAACGGGACCGGCGCATGGCCTACGTGCGCCACCGCGTCTTCTCGAGATGCCGGCTATTGCTGGGAAGGCAAACACAAAGCGAGATCACGGCAGATCGCAGCAGCTATATCAGACGGTCAACTCGTCGAAGGACGCTGCCGCTGCTGTGAACTGCCATTGGCCCTACCCAATTACGAAGGGGTAAAAACCATGTTCGCCAAAACGCGTGACAAGGTTTGTAGCTTGGCCACTCGTCAGCCGGTAACGATTCTCGGAATGAAGAGCCTCTTGAGCTACACGTTGATTGTGTTCACCACGATCTTATTGTTTGATGTCAGCCTGTTCTTCGTTCTACCTGCGGAGTATGCGCTGGACTTTAATGGATACCGCGAGAATTTTAATCGAGACACACGCCCCCCAAATAATCCCGGAACAGTGTATACACCCAAAGATTATTTTGTGAAAAGATGACAGAAGAGGATTTGATATTGGGCCTAGGAAAAATGGGCATCACTGGGTGAGCGGAGTTACCTATCCCATCTGGTCAAACTCCCTGGGCTGCTTTGATACGGAGCATGCTAATAGCGAGGAATACGTCTACCTGACGGGGGACAGCTATACGTGGGGGTATGCCCCATTCGAACAGAAATTTGGCACGATCGTGGAGAAGTTGACCGGCACACCCATCTTCAAATGCGGAGTCCTCCATACTGGCCAGCAACATCAATATGAGAAATTCGTTGAGATTGTGGAGCGCATTGGAATCCTCCCGAAGGCCATCATTGTTCAGTACTGCGCTAACGATATTGCAAACGACCATGCCTATCCGCACAGCACCGTCATAGACGGGTGGCTCGTAGATAATGTGTATCTGACCAGGGACGATAACCTTACTAGGATTTCCGACGAAGAGATACGAAAGCGCATCGAGGAGCGGTTGCTAGGTTTTCGTCTTGAGGCAGAGGACCGCAGTCTGGAAGCGCGGAACACCTGGTGGGAAAAAGCCCGTTGGTTCCTAAAAGAGTACTCCCTATCATCGCACCTCGTTAAATCACTGATTGACAAAAGGAGCGTCGCTACTCCTGTTTCAAGAGAGACACCATTGCTGAGAGCTATGGAGTATCTCGATAAGGATTCAACCGGTCACTGGATCGATCGCATGGAACGACATGGACAGTACTGGTACGTTGATAATTCTAAGGCTGTGAAAAACCAGCAGGCCATCTTAGCGTTCCAGGCCTTCGCCGTTGACAACCATATTCCGTTAATTCTAGTGCTAATGCCCTTTGACGAGGTGTATGCCAATACCCACTACTATGCGGAGCTACGGAATTTTCTTACCGCGCATGGGATTCGGTTTCTCGACCTCACGCGCTCATTTGCGCAAGCTCAGTGGTCACCAGGGGCACTGTACTGGCGTCACGATGGCCACCTGAGTCCTAAAGGCAACCAGATCGTTGCAGACATTCTCATCAACGAATTGCCGGATGTGTTCTTGAGGAAAGAAGGTACACACTTGTAGCGGTCACGGGCGCGTGTGGCTCGGACACCATGCATATCCTCGGTATCTCAACCTTCTATCATGACAGCGCAGCCTGCCTTCTCAGGGAGGCAGAGATTGTCGCCTCGGCCCAAGAGAAGCGCCTATATTCCTACATAGATATAGGCAAGCAATTGCCATACCATCTGCTGTGGAGTGTAAGGACCTGTCCCTAAACGAGAAGTGACAAATGAGAGGGAGAAAGTTTCTCATGCAGCTGGCTCATGCAGTTTGCAGCTCTGTTTCGGATAGAAGTCGCGCACGCCATCTGCCACGTCCACGATGTAGTTAACTTTGTTCTCGGCGTCGAATCGGCCCGTGTAGGTGATCTGGCGGGTGTTATCATTCCAGCACATAATGCGTTGCGTTGTGCACCTCTTAAGGCAAACGGTGTAAGGATGTGCGGTGCAGCTGGCAGTCAGTACCAACAACAGAACTGAAAGGTATTTCATGGTAATCTCCCTTTCTGATGGCCGATAAAAAGAGCCATAGTTGAAAAGATTACCCCTCGATTCTAGTGATTGGCTATCCTCCTTTGGGATTGTAGGCTTCCACGTAGTTTGAATCTTACTTGGCGTCTCCGCTATTCTGTGAAAATCGTTAATCAGCGTGTTTGCGTCTAAGTGCATCATTTCTGCTTCGCCACAATCTGGTTCTTGATCTTGTCGTAGGTGGCTTGCGAGTGCCCACCCAACTTTCGACCTAAAAGCGCCCTGCCATCTTTTCCGCCAATCCATGCACCCGGTCGATTGGAAGCATGTCCTGTTTCTTGTTCCCCGTGAACTCGATACCAGCCATCGCCGTGTCCTTGTTCACTGTGCAGGTCGTGTTGTATCCCAGTTGTTGCTTATCGGCAGGTGGCTCTACGGTGGAACACACGATGGGGCCGAACGTCTTCACCTCGACCCGCCCTCCCATCTGCTTGAGCATTTCTATGCCAGCTTTTTCCTTGCTGCCGGAACGGTCTCTACCAGGGTCCAACCCCGTCACCAGCCGCAGCATCAGCCGCCCGTTAGCAGCCTGACCCATGCAGATTTCAGCCTTGCCTCCAGGCATCGCGCCGCTGCCCTTCAAGGCCACAGTGGCCCCGAGAATCGATTCAACTTCGAGCGCCGTCACCAACCCGCAGGCTTTATTGTCATCTGCGGCTTCGGCAGTCTCCTGCACGTCCAATGTGACGACGCTAGTACATACCACCGCAAGCAGTCCCATAAATCGAACTCGGGTGCGCATGAGTCCTCCTTGCAGGAATGGTTACTTCTGTTTGGCAACCACTTGACCCTTGATCTTGTCGTACGTCGCCTGGGGAATAATTTTCTTCTGCACTAGGTCATCCTTCCGCTTGTAGGGTCTGCCCTTGATGATCTTCTCGGAGAGGCATCGCCGATGCCTGATAGGGCTTTCAGTTGGTCAGTCCTAAGTCGCTGGAAAATATGGTGGCGGTGACCCGGATCGAACGGGTGACCCGCGGCTTATGAGTCCGCTGCTCTGCCAACTGAGCTACACCGCCAAAGATGCAAGATGAAGAGAAGGTAGAGGAAATGATACCCGAAGAGATAGGAAAGTGTCTACTCCATGACGATCCAGCAGGCGAGTTCTCACGCCGTCTCAATCCCTCTGTGAGAACAAGCCCTGGGCAGGACAGGGGCCAGGGCACTTACCGACGTTCATTCCGAAGCTTGTAGAGGTTCACTGCGCTGCGCACCTTTTCCAGTAAGGCGTCTCGCGAAACAGGTTTTCTCAGCCAGTCACACACGCCCTCTTGCACGATGCTATCCAGGAACACAGTATCGGTCGCGCCGCTGAATACGATAATCGGGATGGAAGGAAATTGTCTTCGAAAATGGTCAATGAGCTCCTTCCCGTTCCCATTTGGCATCTCTAGGTCACACAGAAGTGCACACACTTTTCCAGAGGTGTCCGCGGCGGACATGAGTTCAATGGCTTTCCGTCCATCAGAGGCAGTCAGGATCCCGTAACCCTCGCGTGCAAGGACGAGACGGGCCGTGTCCCGCACGCTGATGTCGTCATCGACAATTAAAATGGTGCCAGGCATTCACGCCTCCTTTCCCCACAATTGGAGCCGAGTGTCCACTCCGTTACGGTTCATGTGTGCCGTTTCCCTCAGGAACTCCAGACCCTGGCTTCGGCGGCCGGCCAGGGATCTGTTTTTGGCGGATCAGCTTCGTGAAATAGGTGCGCTGCAAACTGAGTTCTTCTGCCGCCCGTGTCTGGTTCCAATCGTTCCGCTTTAGTGCCTCCTCCAATACCCATCGACTGTAGGTCTCCATCAGCTCGTGATAGCCCTTCGTTGAGCTGGGAGGATGCTGAGCCTGATGTGATGTGGCGGTGGCGGCACCTGGCGATTCGGAAAGACAGACATCTTCGGGTTCGATGGTCGTACCAGGTGTCAGAATGTACGCGCGTGTGAGCACATTCTCTAGCTCCCGAATATTGCCTGGCCATCCGTAATTGGTCAGTTTCCGTATCGCGTTTGTGCTCAGGGAGCAGCGTTTGTTGAGGCCTAACTTCCCTGGGCGGCTGATGAAGTAATTGGCGAGCGCAGGGATGTCGTCGGTCCGTTCCCGCAGTGGCGGCAGCGTGAGCGAGATGACTGCGAGGCGAAAATAGAGATCTTCCCGGAACGTGCCCTGACGGATGGCCTGCTTGAGGTCTTTGTTGGTTGCCGCGAGGAACCGCACATCGGTATGGACCGAGTGCGTGCCTCCCACCCGATAAAAGGTTTGATCTTGCAGGACACGCAACAAGTGACTTTGTAACGAGAGCGACATGTCTCCGATTTCATCGAGAAACACCGTTCCGCCTTCAGCGATTTCAATTTTTCCGGCCTCACGCTTCACGGCGCCGGTGAACGCTCCCTTTTCATGGCCGAACAGCTCATTTTCGAGGAGATCTTTCGGGATTGCGGCACAGTTGACTGCCACGAAAGGTTTGTCTCTTCGAGGGCTCCATCCATGGATCGCACGGGCGACGACCTCTTTACCCGTTCCGGTCTCGCCCAAGATGAGGATCGTGACGTTGGAGGCTGCCGCCTGCTTGGCAAGCGCAAGCTGGGAGGTGAACTTGGTATTCTCTCCAATAATGGGCCCGTACCGGTTGTCGAGCTCCTGTTGAAGGACGGTAACCTGCCGGCGAAGTGAGATGGCGTCCAATGCCTTGTTGATGACCACAGTAATGTGGTCTCCGGTGTACGGTTTGGTGATGAAATCCACCGCGCCGAGTTGCATGGCCTTCACCGCCAGCTCGATCGTACCGAAGGCGGTGAGCATGATGACGGATGGAGTTGTCATTCGGGAGGCCGCACCGGCGGACGCGTCTGTTCGCGCAGCGTCGTTGAGTCGCTCCAAGACGTCAATGCCAGACATCGTCGGAAGTTGAATGTCGAGGAGGACAAGATCCGGCTGTTCCTGCTGGATCAGGCGAAGCGCCTCTTTGCCGTCGCTCGCCGTCAGCGGCTCGTGCCCCATCCAGGTCACCCGGTTTTCGAGTCCCAGCACGATATCGGGCTGATCGTCCACAATGAGTATGCGTGCACGCATGGTCAGCCTCTTTCCGTGTTCAGCAGATCCACATGTAGAAGAATACTTCGGGTGTTCATTGCGACGTCTCCGTGCTCGAGCTCGGTGACACGATCTGGGGCGAAGTGTGCGTCTGGCCCTCGGCGGAGACGATGGGCATCGTAAAGAAAAACCGTGATCCCTCTCCGAGTTTACTCTCTACCCAGACGCGTCCTTTGTGCATCTCAATGAAGCTCTTTGTGATGAACAATCCCAATTGCGCACCTTGGGAGGTGGGCATGTTTGACGGCACTTTGGAAAATTCGTTAAATACGCGGTCGAGGTGATCCGGAGGAATGCCGCACCCGGTGTCTTCAACGCAGGTCTGGACCATGCCGTCGGCGAGCTCCTCGAACCGAACAATGATCCGTCCGTTGGGCGGCGTAAACTTGACAGCATTGCCGACGAGATTCCAAAGAATCTGT
>Ga0114129_10014113_pt1 | contig 11382 bp, 10 predicted proteins | sample RhiMetdeltSRZDD1_FD_80071 | JGI IMG/M metagenome (GOLD analysis project Ga0114129, IMG submission 80071) | Populus rhizosphere microbial communities from Tennessee, USA - Rhizosphere MetaG P. deltoides SRZDD1 (version 2) (version 2) | ecosystem: Host-associated > Plants > Roots > Rhizosphere >... | reverse complement strand
CGCCGGCGGTGCGACGGCAGCGCCAGCCGCGCGCGTGGTGCTGGACGCCGCGCTCTAAATATCCAGCTCGAAGGTGAGGTGGTCCTCACCCTCGCCCTGGATCTCCAGCTCGAGCGGCCGGTACTCCGTGTTCTCGAGGGGCAGCCTGAACAGCAGCATCGAGCCGGCGGTCGGGCCGAGCTGCGCGACGCTGCCCTCCTCCGGGATGCACTCGTCGGGCAAGAGCTCGCTCGCGTGGTACGCGAAGTGGTTGTCCTCCGGCAGCTCCTCGGGCTCGAACTCGTTGCCCTGGTTGTCCTTGATGCTGAAGCGGTCGACCGTCTGCTGCGTGTCCTCCGAGTGGTTGCAGACCTGGATGAACACGCCGTAGAGCGTCTCGTCCTTCTCGGCCTCGGGGCCGTCGAAGTAGGCGTCGTCCGGCGGCACCTTGGGGTTGAGCTGCCGGGTGATGAAGACGTTGTAGTCCACGCCGTCGAGGTCGAGCGCGAGGCCCTCGCGCGCGGGCTCGTCGACCCCCTGCTCCTCGTCCTTGTTGCCGCACGCGGTAGGGCCGGCCGTGAGCGCGGCGAGGCAGAGCAGCATCAGGAGGCGGCGCGGCATGCGGGCGGGCATATTAGCTCCGGTCTTCAGTGCTCCGGCTGGCGGGCCGGGTCCATGCCGTGGGGCGCGCCGAACCTCGGTGCCTTCTCGGGTTCATAGCCCGCGATCGTGACCCGCTTGAGCGGCTTCTTCTGCGGCTCCTCGAAGATCGCGCGCAGGCGGTCCAGCGACCTGCGCGTCTTGCGCCGGATCCAGCCGGCGGCACCGATCTCCCTGAAGCGGTCGACGATCGTCGCCGGTTCGCCGAAGGTCGTGAGCTCCACGCGCGTGACCCGCGCCGACTCGCGCGTGAAGTCGTAGACCGCCACCGAGCGGTTGCGGCCGCGGCGACCGACGCGGACCTCCTCGATGATCCGCCGCGGGCGATCCGACTCGGTGATCGTGAGCTCCGCGTACTGGTTCGCCATCGGCGCATTGAGCCGGAAGCGGGCCGCCGCGCCGACGCCGACCGGATCCACGCGGGCGAGCCGGTAGTCGTCCATGAAGTGGTCGGTGTAGGCAGGCCGCGCGGCGAGATCGTTCACGAAGTCGAACACGTCCTCGCGCGGCGCCGAGATGGTGGTCGAGACCGTGACCTCGCGCATGCGCGCGCCATCGTACCTGGAGACCATCGCTGCGCCGCGGGCAGCGCCCGCGGCTTGCGCGAGGCGCAGCGCAACCTAGGCGGCGCGGGGCACGACCGCGAGCCGGCGCTCGCTCGCGTGGACGCGCTCGCTGCGCACGGCCCGGCGCCGGTCTTCGGGCAGGTCGGCGAAGCACAGGTCGCACAGCATGCGCCCGCCGTCGAGCTCGTGGATGCGCTCCCCGGCGAGCGGTGTCCGGCGGCATTGGCCGCACGAGGCGTCCGCCTGGGCGAGCGTGCCGATGCTGCTGCGGACGAGCATGGCGGCCAGATCGGGCATGGAAATTTGTTCGAATTCCGGTCCGGAAATCCTGCAAGGGCGAAAAAAGCCCGCTATTAGCGCTTTTTTCACTTGGCTAGCTCGTATCTATCGATACCATCCGTTGCCCCCCACCCCCTGAGGAGAGAAACGAATGGAAGCCTTCAACGCCGGCACGCTCGCTGGTGCCGGGTCCTTTCGATGTGACTCCTGCGGTTTCGGCATCGCGCTGCAAGAACGTGACCAGGTCCCCTCGTGTCCCGAGTGCGGGGGCGTGAGCTTCCGCCGCTCGTCCCTGTTCGGCGACGAGATCCGGCGGCGGATGCGGCACGAGGTCGAGGGGGCGCCCGACTGGCTCGAGGAGGCGCGCGACGCGCTCGTCCGCGAGGGCGACTACCTGGCCTTCGAGGACGACGAGCGCGTGCGTGTGTTCCCGCTCCAGGATGGTTGGACCCGGATTGGCCGCAGCCTCTCGGCGCACGTGCGCTTCGACGACCCGACCGTCTCCCGCCGCCACGCGCTCCTCTATCGCGACGCGAGCGGCGCGCGCATCCTCGACGACCGCAGCCTGAACGGAGTCTTCCGCAACGGCGATCGCGTGGAGCTGGCCGAGCTGGAGGACGGCGACGAGATCTCGATCGGTCGCTTCAGCCTCTACTTCGTGAGCCTGGTGCCGGAGCTCAGCTCCGCCAGCCCCTCCTCACGGGACTTCAGCGGCCGGTAGCCCAGCTCGCGCTCGGCGCGGGAGATGTCGATCGTGCACTCCTGTGACGAGACCCAGACCGCGAAGCGCGTGAGCGGTGGCGAGCCGGGGCGCTTCAGCAGGCGCCAGATCCGCTCGGCCGCGGCGGCTGCCACGCGCGCCACGCCCGGCGGCACGGACTTGTCCGGGATCGACACGCCCTGGGTGCCGAGCATCCGGGTCAGGAAGTCGCGGAACACCACCGGCTCGCCGTCGGTCACGAAGTAGACGCCTCCCGCCGGCGCTTTCGTGGCGCCCAGCCAGAGGCCCTCGACGGTGTTGTCCAGGTGGGTCGTAGCGGTGAGCTGACGTCCGCCTCCGATCCAGCGGAAGCGGTTCGAGCGCACCATCTCGATGAGGGCGGGCAGGAGCGTGGTGTCGCCGCGGCCCCAGACGAAGCGCGGCCGCACCACAACCGTCTCGAGCCCCTCCCCGTTCGCCGCGCGCACGAGCCGCTCGGCCTTGGCCTTGGTCGAGGAGTAGAGAGCCACGGAGTCGGGGCGCAGCGGCGCCTCCTCGTCCACGTTCACGAGCGGCTGGCCGGCCATCAGAGCGGCCTCGGTCCCCACGTGCACGAGGCGGCGCACGCCGGCGTCGCGGCAGGCGTCGATCACGTTCTTCGTCCCGCGGACGTTGAGACGCTCGAAGTCCTCGGGCTCGCCCCACTCCTCCACCTTCGCGGCGGCGTGAAACGCCACCTCGCAGCCATCGGCGCCCGCCCGCAGCGAGTCGCGGTCGTCGAGGTCGCCGCTGACCGCCTCGGCCCCGAGCTCGCGCACGCGCTCCGCGGCGCGCTCCGAGCGAGCGAGGGCGCGCACCTCCCAGCCCTCAGAGCGGAGGCGCTCGATCAGAGCGCCTCCGATGAAGCCCGACCCGCCGGTGACGAACGCGCGCGTCAGCGGTTCTGCAGGTCCTCTCCGCACTGCCAACCGCTGCACGGGCTGTGCGAGATCTCGCTCACCTTGGCGTTCCCCTGGCTGTCGCGGGTGATGCGGAAGCTGGTCCAGGCCATGTTGTTGGTGGTCGTCGTTTCGATGAACGTCCCGTCGGGGTTCGCTATCGAGACGAGGTAGTAGATGCCGGGCTTCGCGCCGGTGATCGCCAACTCCTGGCCCTCGAGGTTGTGGTGGTACTGGTCGCCCCAGCCGGCCGAGATGCCCTGGAGCGCGTCCGGTGCGCACTCGAAGTAGTTGCGCTCTCCAGTGGGCGAGTTCCCCTCGAGCTTGATCCAGTCGATCAGGCAGAAGGTGGTCTTGATGGACTGGTTCGAGAAGACCTGACCGAAGCGGCCGCGCGTGCCGTCGTCGGCCGCCGTGCGGATCTCGAAGAGGGCGACGTCGGTGATGTGCCAGTGGTTGTGCGCCGGGTGGAAGACGAACTCGCTGACCGGCTGGCTCGATACCACGTTGCCGTTCGCGTCGAGCATGTCCTGCCAGCCCGTGGTGATACCGCTCGTGACGTTGCTCTCCGGGTGCAGGCGGAGGTCGCCCGCGCCGGTGTTGCCGATCAGGTTCGAGAAGCGCAGGGTCTCGCCCTGCTGCTGGTTCTGCACCGTGAAGTGGTGGGGCACCGCCGTCTCCAGGTCCGGCAGGAGGCCCGCGCCCGTGGGCGTCTTCTCTCCGGTGGCCGTGGCGGCGAGCCACAGCACCGGCACGAACACTGCGGCGATAGCGATTGCGAGTCGTCTACGAGTCAGCATCCGCCGACCCTAACCACGCTCGCGGCGGAGCGCTAGCGCTCGTCGCGGGGGCCGGTCCAGAAGGCGTCGCCGACCGTAACCGTGCGGGCGATCTCCGCCTGATGCCGGAGCGAGTGCGGATCGCCGTCCTCGTAGGCGAACATCGCCTCGGCGGAGATGCGGCGCACCTCGCCCGAGCCGCCGAGGTACTGGTCCACGACGCGGGCGCAGCGGCGACCCTCGGCGATCGCGGTGACCACGAGCGACTGGCCGGTGCGGGCATCGCCGCATGCGAACACGCCCTCGACCTTGGTGCCGTACACGGGCGCCTTCACGTTTCCGCGCCGGTCGAGGTCCAGCCGCAGCTCCTCCACCGCGCCCTCGTGCTCGGGGTGGTCGAAGCCGATGGCGATCAGCACCACGTCCGCGCGCTCCTCGAACTCGCTGCCCGGTATGGCGTGCAGGTCGCGCGAGGAGGTGCCCTCCACGCGCCTGCCGATTACCGCCGACACCCTTCCGTCCACGCCTCGAAGCGCGGTCACCTGGGTACCGAAGCGGCGGTCGCCGCCCTCGTCGAGGGCGTATGTGGTCGGGGTGCGCTTGGGCGGCAGCGGCCAGGGCGTGCCAGGCGGCCGGCCGCTCGGCGGAAGCTGGGGGTACACGTCGAGCAGCAGCACGTCCTCGGCGCCCTCGCGCAGGGCGTTCGAGATGCAGTCCATCCCAGTGTCGCCTCCGCCCACCACCACCACGCGCTTGCCCTCTGCGCTGATCACCTGGCCGGGCGGCGTCTGGCGGAACGGGCGCCCCTCGGCCGCCGCCACGGCGCGGTTGCGCTGGTAGAGGTACTCCATGGCGTAGTGCACCCCGGTCAGCTCGCGACCCGGCACCTCGAGGTCGCGATGCACGCGCGAGCCGATCGCCACCACCACGGCGTCGTGGTCGCGGCGGAGCTCGTCCGCGCTCACGTCGCGGCCCACGTCCACGTCGTAGCGGAACTCGATCCCCTCGTCCTCGAGCAGGCTCACCCGCCTGTCGATGATCCACTTCTCGAGCTTGGCGTCCGGTACGCCGAAGCGCAGCAGCCCGCCGGGGCCCTCGTCGCGCTCGTAGACCGTGACGCTGTGCCCGAGCTTGTTGAGCTCGGCGGCCACGGCGAGCCCGGCTGGGCCGGCGCCGATCACGGCGACCGTGCGGTCCGTGCGCACGTCGGGCGGCTCGGGGGCGATCCAGCCCTCCTCGAAACCGCGCGTGACGATCGCCAGCTCGATCTGCTCGATCGTGACCGCGTCGTCGTTGATGTCGAGCACGCAGGCCGACTCGCAGGGTGCCGGGCAGATCAGCCCGGTGAACTCGGGGAAGTTGTTCGTGGCGTGCAGCTTCGTGAGCGCGTCGCGCCAGTGGTCGCGATAGACGAGGTCGTTCCAGTCCGGGATCAGGTTGCCGAGCGGACATCCCTCGTGGCAGAACGGCACGCCGCAGTCCATGCAGCGCGCGCCCTGGTCGCGCAGGGTGCGGTCGTCCGGCAGCGAGAAGTACTGCCGGTAGTCGCCCACCCGCTCCGCGGGGTCGCGCTTCTCGAAGCCCACCCGCTCGAGGCGGAGAAAGGCGCCCAGCTCGCCCATGGCTAAATCGCTCCTCCGGCGGCGTAGCCGGGCGTTGCCGACGGCCCGGCCGCGGCGGCCGCCACCTCGGCCTCGCCCTCGGCGGCCAGCTGCTCGGCGAGCGCGCGCTTGTAGTCGTGCGGCATCACCTTGACGACCTTGTTGAGCGTCGTATGCCAGTCGTCGAGCAGGCGGGCGGCCACCGGCGACCCGGTGCGCTCACGGTGCTCCTCCACCCAGCCGCGCAGCTCCTCGCTCTCGTCCGGGGAGATGGCGTCGAAGCCCACCAGCTCGGTGTTGCAGCGGCCGCGGAAGGCGCCGTCGGAGTCGTACACGTAGGCGATGCCGCCGCTCATCCCCGCGGCGAAGTTCAGTCCCGTGGGCCCGAGCACCACCACGCGGCCGCCGGTCATGTACTCGCAGCCGTGGTCGCCCACGCCCTCGACCACCGTGATGGCGCCGGAGTTGCGGACCGCGAAGCGCTCGCCCGCGAGGCCGCGGAAGAAGGCGCGGCCGGAGGTGGCCCCGTAGAGGACGGTGTTGCCGACGATCACGTTGTGCTCGGCGGCGAAGGTGGCGTCGGCCGGGGGGCGGACCACGATCGTGCCGCCGGAGAGCCCCTTGCCGCAGTAGTCGTTCGCGTCGCCGTCCAGCAGCAGCTCCACGCCGCGGGCGAGCCAGGCGCCGAAGCTCTGGCCGGCCGATCCGGTCAGGCGCACCTCGACGCTGCCGTCGGGCAGGCCGTTCTCGCCGTGCACGCGCGCGATCTCGCCCGAGAGCAGGCCGCCGACGGCGCGGTTCTTGTTCTCGATCCGGTGCTCGAGGCGAACGGGCCTGCCGTCCTCGATGGCGGGCCGGCAGAGCTGAAGCAGGTCCACGTCGATCGAGTCGTAGAGCACCGGGTCGGGGCGGCGCACGCAGCGGCGCGGCGCGTCCGGCGCCACGTTGTCGGGCACGGAGAGCAGCGGCGCCAGGTCGATTCCCTGGGCCTTCCAGTGGTCCACCGCGTCCTCGGTCTCGAGCAGCTCGGTGCGGCCGATCAGCTCCTCGATGCTGCGCACGCCGAGCCGGGACATGATCCGGCGCGCCTCCTCGGCCACCATGAAGAGGTAGTTCACGACGTGCTCCGGCTGGCCGTCGAAGCGCGCCCTCAGCTCCGGGTCCTGGGTCGCGACGCCCACCGGGCAGGTGTTCAGGTGGCAGACGCGCATCATCACGCAGCCGAGCGCGATCAGCGGAGCGGTGGAGAAGCCGTATTCGTCGGCCCCCAGGATGGCGGCCACCACCACGTCGCGACCGGTGCGCATCTGGCCGTCGGCCTCCACCAGGATGCGCGAGCGCAGGTCGTTGCGCAGCAGCGTCTGCTGGGTCTCGGCGATGCCGATCTCCCACGGGATGCCGGCGTGCTGGATCGAGGCCTGGGGAGAGGCGCCGGTGCCGCCGTCGTGGCCGGCCACCACCACGTGGTCGGCGTTCGCCTTGGCCACGCCTGCCGCCACGGTGCCGACGCCGACCTCGGAGACGAGCTTCACGGATATGCGAGCGCGCGGGTTCGCGCAGCGCAGGTCGTAGATCAGCTGCTTGAGGTCCTCGATCGAGTAGATGTCGTGGTGGGGCGGCGGGGAGATCAGGCCCACGCCGGGCGTGGAATGGCGCAGGCGCGCGATGTAGCGGTCGACCTTGTGGCCGGGGAGCTGGCCGCCCTCGCCGGGCTTCGCGCCCTGGGCGACCTTGATCTGGAGCTCGTCGGCGTTCACCAGGTAGTGCACGGTCACGCCGAAGCGGCCGGACGCCACCTGCTTGATCGAGGAGCGGCGGTCGTCTCCGAAGCGCGCCGGGTCCTCCCCGCCCTCGCCGGTGTTCGACTTGCCCCCGAGGCGGTTCATCCCGGCGGCGAGCGTCTCGTGCGCCTCCGGTGAGAGCGCGCCGAGCGACATGCCGCCCGACTTGAAGCGCTTCACGATCTCCGTCGCCGGCTGCACCTCGTCGAGCGGCACGGGCTCGGGCGCCTCCCTGAAGCGGAGCAGGCCGCGCAGCGACGACTTCGGAACCGCCACCTCGTTCACGTAGGTGGCGAAGCGCTCGTAGGCCTCGGCGCCGCCCTCCTCGCGGGCCGCCTGCTGGAGCGTGGCGATCGTCTCCGGGTTCCAGCCGTGGAACTCGCCGTCTCGGCGCCAGGCGTAGATCCCGCCGGGCGGCAGCAGCTCGGAGCTCGCCGCGGGATAGGCGCGCGCGTGGCGGTCGAGGCACTCCCAGGCGAGCACGTTCATGCCGACCCCGCCGACCCGCGACGGCGTGCCGGTGAAGTGCCGGTCCACGAGCTCCCGCTCGAGCCCGACCGCCTCGAAGATCTGGGCGCCCGTGTAGGAGCGGATCGTGGAGATCCCCATCTTCGAGAGGATCTTCAGAAGGCCCTTGCCGACCGCCTTGATGGTGCGGCTCACGGCCTCGTCTGGCGGCATGCCCTCCGGCAGGCGCCCCTCGCGGTGAAGCGCGTAGAGCGACTCGAACATCACGTAGGGGTTGACCGCGGCGGCGCCGTAGCCGATCAGGCACGCCACGTGGTGGATCTCCTTCGCCTGGCCGGTCTCCACGATCAGTCCGCTCTGGAGGCGCGTGCCCTCGCGGACCAGGTGGTTGTGCACGGCAGCGGTGGCGAGCATGGCCGGCATCGGGACGCGCTCGGCGCCGAGGTTGCGGTCCGACAGCACGATGATGTTCACCCCGCGCTCGATCAGCTCGGACGCCTCGCGGCAGATCTCCTCCAGTCGCTGCTCCATCCCCTGCGCGCCCTGCGCGGCGGGCCAGGTCATGTCGATCGTGCGCGCCTCGAACACGCTGTGGTCCACCTGGCGGAGCTTCTCGAGCTCGGTGCTGCGGAGCAGCGGCTGCGGCATCACGAGCTGGTGGCAGTGGTCCGGAGTCTCGCCGAGCAGGTTGATCTCCGGCCCGATCACGGCCTCGAGGCTCATCACGATCGACTCGCGGATCGGGTCGATCGCCGGGTTCGTGACCTGCGCGAACAGCTGCTTGAAGTAGGAGAAGAGCGGCGGGCGCATGTCGGAGAGGACGGCCAGGGCGGTGTCGTTGCCCATCGAGCCGGTCGGCTCGATCGCGTCGCGCGCCATCGGGACCAGCGTCACGCGCAGGTCCTCCTCGCTCCAGCCGAAGGCGAGCTGCTTGGCGCGAAGCGGCTCCACGCGCGGTACGCGCGGGGTCTTCTCAGGGAGGTCTTCGATGCGCACCACGCGTTCGGCGAGCCAGCGACCGTAGGGGCGCCTCTGGGCCAGCTCGAGCTTGATCTCGCCGTCCGGCACGACGCGGTCGCTCTCGAGGTCGACGAGGAAGAGCTTGCCGGGCAGCAGCCGGCCCTTGGACGCGATCTCCTCGGCGGGCACCTCGAGCACGCCGGTCTCGGACGCGAAGACGACCCAGCCGTCGCGGGTCGTGAGCCAGCGGCCGGGGCGCAGGCCGTTGCGGTCGAGCGTCGCGCCGATCACGCGGCCGTCGCTGAAGGCCACCGCCGCCGGGCCGTCCCACGGCTCGACGAGCGAGGAGTGGTACGCGTAGAAGTCGCGCACCTCCTGCGGCAGCTCGGGCCGGCCCCGGTGCGCCTCGGGGATCAGCATCGAGATCGCGTGCTCGGGCGAGCGCCCGCCGAGCACGAGCAGCTCCATCAGGCCGTCGAGCGAGGCCGAGTCGGAGATGTCGTCGCGCAGCAGCGGGTGGATCTTGTCGATGTCGTCACCGAAGAGCGGCGAGGCGAGTTGGAGCTCGCGGGCGCGCATCCAGTTGCGGTTGCCGCGCAGCGTGTTGATCTCGCCGTTGTGGGCGAGCATGCGGTACGGGTGGGCGAGCTCCCAGCTCGGGAAGGTGTTCGTGGAGAAGCGCGAGTGCACGAGCGCCAGGCGGCTCACCACGCGCTCGTCGCGCAGGTCCGGGAAGTAGCGCGGCAGCTGGGGCGCGGTCAGCATGCCCTTGAGGACCATGGTCCGGCTCGAGAAGCTCGGGATCGCGAGGTCGTCGAGGTCCTCGTGCTCGACGGCCCGGCGGATCACGTAGAGCTTGCGCTCGAACGCGTCGTGGTCGGGCAGGTCGTCGGCTGCGCCCACGAACAGCTGCGCGATCCGCGGGGCCACCGCGCGAGACGCCGCGCCGCACGCGCCCTCGTGGACCGGCACCTCGCGCCAGCCCAGCACGTGCTGCCCCTCGGCCTCGACGCGATCCTCGAGAAGGCGCATCGCCTCGGTCGGGTTGCCGGATGGCATGAAACAGAGGGCAACTCCGTAGCGGCCCGGTTCGGGCAGCTCGAAGCCGGCCTCGGCGCGGAAGAACGCGTCGGGGAGCTGGAACAGGATGCCCGCGCCGTCCCCGGTGTCGGGGTCGGCGCCCTCGGCTCCGCGGTGCTCGAGGCGCTCGAGCGCACGCAGCGCCCGGGCCACCACCTCGTGCGAAGCGGGCGCGCGCAGCCGTGCCACGAACGCGACGCCGCATGCGTCGTGCTCGTAGCTCGGGTCGTACAGGCCACGCGATGCCTGCAGTGGGTTACCTCCTGTTTGCGTGGCCTGCTCGGCTCAGGCGCACGACGCGGGAACGAACGCGAAACTATAGAGCTATGGCGATGCTCCCAACGGCCCAAACGATCACCGTGCTGTCCCAAAAGGGCGGCACCGGCAAGACGACGACGGTCCGCACGCTGGCGGACACCTTCCGCCGCCTGGGCCTCGACGTGCTCGTGGCCGATCTGGACCCCCAGGGAAACCTCTCCGACTACTACGACGTGCCCGCCGACGCATCGCCCACGGTGGCCGAGGTGCTCACCGGATCCGCGAAGGCGGCGGACGCGATCCACGACGGCGTCCTGCCGGCGAACCTCGGGCTGGCGGAGGCCGAGCTGATCCTCGCGGGCAAGATGGGCCGCGAGCTCACACTCAAGCGCGCGCTGCGCGACCTGCGCCGCCGCTACGACCTGATCCTGATCGACTGCCCGCCCGCGCTCGGCCTGCTCACGGTCAACGCGCTGGTGGCCGCCGACTACGCGCTGATCTCGACGGAGGCCGAGTACTTCTCGCTTCAGGGCGTGGAGCAGGCACTCGAGGTGATCGAGCTCGCGAAGGACTCGCTGCACCCGGACCTGGAGTGGATCGGGGTCGTGCTGAACATCGCCGACATGCGGCTGGTGCACGCGCGCGAGGCGCAGACCCAGCTGAAGGAGCGCTTCGGCGAGAAGGTCTTCGACACGGTGGTGCGGCGCAGCGTGCGCTACGCGGAGTCGGCGGAGCGCGGCGTATCGATCCTGGACTACGCCCCCGACCTCGGCAGCGACTACCTGACGCTGGCCGGCGAGGTCCTCGAGCGCCTGGGCGGCTTCGACGAGGCGCGCGAGCGGCTCGGCACGTTGACGCCTGCGTGAGCGAGGTCGTCGAGCACGGCGCGCTCGTCGTCCAGCGCCTCACTCGTCAGCCGCATCGTGCGTAGCCCCGCCCGCCAGAGTCGGCGGTCACGCAATCGATCGGCATTGAAGGTGGCACGCGTCTTGTGAGCGGCAAAGCCGTCGAGTTCTACGACGAGGCCCGCCCGCGTCCATACGAAGTCCGCCTCGTAGCCCTCGATCCAGACGCCGGTCTTGGGCTCTTCGACCCCGTGCCGCTCGAGGAACGCCAGGAAGCGCTGCTCCAGCATGGAGCGCGTCCGGTGGCGCCGCGCTCCCGCCGCCGCCATCAACCTGGCGCTTCTGCGGCCCGGGTTGTCTTGAACGCGTGGGTTGGGCGCTTTCCCTTTCCATCTCGCAATGGAAAGCGCCCACCCCATCGAATTCGCCCCCGTCACCGCTGCTGTAAGCGCCGAAACCGCCCCAACGGTTAGGCTCGCCTCCCGTGT
>Ga0114129_10014111_pt1 | contig 11382 bp, 8 predicted proteins | sample RhiMetdeltSRZDD1_FD_80071 | JGI IMG/M metagenome (GOLD analysis project Ga0114129, IMG submission 80071) | Populus rhizosphere microbial communities from Tennessee, USA - Rhizosphere MetaG P. deltoides SRZDD1 (version 2) (version 2) | ecosystem: Host-associated > Plants > Roots > Rhizosphere >... | reverse complement strand
GATCGGTCGACATGCGTCTCTGCGGCGAAGTTGACGACGGCATCGCAGCCGTCCATGGCGAGGCGCACCACGTCGGGATCGGCGATGTCCCCCTTGACGAAGCCGTAATTCCGCCGCCCGGCGACGTCGGCCAGGCTCGCGGGGTTCGCGGCATACGTGAGCTTGTCGAGGTTGACGACGGTCACCCCGTCGCCGCGCGACTCGAAAAGGCGCCGGACGAAGTTCGATCCGATAAAGCCGCAGCCGCCGGTGACGAGAACCTTCACAGGATCCCGATCTCCGAGTTGTCGCTGACGAGGAATCGGTGAACCCGCGGGCGTTCGGCGCCCGGATGGATCCGGACGTGCTTGCCGATCAGCGAGTCGGCGATCCGGCCCGGAATCCGTTCGAGCGCCGAGCCCTCGAGGACGATCGAGTTCTCGATTTCGCACCGCTCGATACGACAGCCCGGACCGATCGACGTGTACGGCCCGACGAAGGCGGCACGGATCTCGCTCCCGGCCCCGATGATCGCCGGGCCTCGGATCGTGCTCGCGTAGATCCGGGCCCCCGGTTCGATGACCACTTTGCCCTCGACGCGCGAGCCTTCGTCCACCCCATCGGCGCCGCTCGCGAGAAACGTGTCGAGGATGATCCGGTTCGCCTCCAGCATGTCCTCGACCTTCCCGGTGTCCTTCCACCAGCCGGAGACGATGTGGGGATGGACGCTCCTTCCGTGGTCGATCAGCCACTGGATTGCATCGGTGATCTCGAGTTCGTTTCGGGGGCTCGGCCGGATCGCCCTGACCGCCTCCCAGATCGTGTCGTCGAACATGTAGACGCCGACGAGAGCCAGGTTGGAGCGGGGGTGCTTCGGCTTCTCCGTCAGCCGGACCACGGTGCCGTCGGAGAGCTCCGCGACCCCGAACTGCTCGGGGTTCGGGACCCTCGCGAGGAGGATCTGGGAGTTGCAGCCGATCTGCCGGTACTCCTCGACGAGCGACGCGATCCCGTCGGCGATCAGGTTGTCGCCCAGGTACATGACGAACGGCTCCCCTCTCAGAAACAGTTCCGAGATGAGAACGGCGTGCGCCAGGCCGAGTGGTTCGGCCTGCTCGATGTAGGTGAACTCGGCTCCGAACCGCGAGCCGTCCCCCAGCGCCGCCTGGATCTCGTCTTTCGTCTCGCCGACGACGACCCCGATCCGGCGGATCCCGGCGGCCACGATGGCCTCGACGCCGTAAAACAGGACCGGCTTGTTCGCGACCGGGACGAGCTGCTTGGCCCGCGTGTAGGTGAGCGGGCGCAGACGAGTCCCCTTGCCGCCGGAGAGGATGAGGCCCCTCATTGAAGAAGATGATAGCCCGTCACCGTCATCCCGAGCCCGTCCTGCTGTCATCCCGAGCGCAGCGAGGGATCCCGTGATTCTTGGAGAGATCCTTCGTCGCTGCGCTCCTGAGGATGACAGATCAGCTCGGTGCCCTCGGCCCTGCCTGCCTCGGAATCAAAGTCACCGCCCCCCGAAGATCCGGTCGAGCGACCCGTTCATGTCGAGCAGCGTGCCGACGTCCTTCAGGTTGACGACGAGCCGGTAGTCGCGCCGCGTCGTGGGCGGAAGCCGGAGCTGGCGGACTTCGAGGAAGAGCGCGTAGCACGACCCGGTGTAGGACAGGAGCGAGCGGTCTTCGAGCAGCTTGCTCTGCTGCGCGTCGTAGTTCAACTGCGTATCGAGGCGAAGCGCTTTTCCGAGGTCGAGCCCCGCCGCGACCCGGATCTGGTCGGTCCGCGTCGAGGTCGTCGCGCCGGCGACGGGCACGGGCTCGCTTCCGAACCAGGTCGCGTTGACGTAATTCGTTTTCCAGTTGACCGACGTCGCCACGGACACGGCGGTGATCCGCGAAACGTGGACGTCGTAGGCAACCCGGCCGTCGAAGCTGAACAGGCTGCCCGGGACGAGCCGGAGCGTGCCTTCGACCGGTCCCGTCTTCTCGACGAACGACTGGAAGGAGGACGCCGTCGCGGCGGCGACCTGCGGCAGCCGGAAGGCGTGCGTCTGCGCGATTTCGAGCGACGCGATCTCGTTGGCGCCCCCGCCGGCCTTCGCGTCGGCCGGGCGCGCCAGCAGCCGGTTCACGATCGCGTAGCGGACCTGGTTCCTCCCGAGTGACGTGTCCACTTCGTCGTAGACCGGGATCCGCAGCGGATCGCCGACGTCCGAGACGTAGTCGTAGTCGACACGCGGCTCGATGACGTGCTTGAAGCGGCCGAACGGCCCGATCGTTCCCTCGTAGATCCGGGAGAACGACGGTCCGACGAGGGACGCCCCCGCCTCGGCGTACGTCCGGGTCCGTGAGTCGCCCGAGAAGGCGGTCTGACCTTCGTTCGTCGAGTCGGTGTACTCCGTCCAGCGGCCTCCGCCTTTCGCGGTCAGCGAGAGCCACGGAACGCTCTTCCATGGAATCGAGAGGGTCGGATGGAGATCCGCCCGCCCGTACTGTCCGTGCGTCAGGCCCGGCCCGCGGTCCACGTACAGCCAGGAGACCGACGACTCGAGGGCGAGAAAGAACGGGGAGCGGCCGAGGCGCGACGTCCGCCGGAAGTACTCGAGCGAGGGCAGCCGCTCCTGGATCACCTTCGTTCCGTAGAAGGTCTCGGTCCGCTCCGCGCGCAGGTTGACCGAGTCGTCGCCGAAGTTCTTCGTCAGGAAACCGCGAGAGAGAGTCTGCCGCGAGGAGGAGAGAGCGAACGCTCGCTCGAAATCGCGAAGGAACTGCTCGTCGGAGTACTCGCGCACCGAGAGGACGCCGCGAAAGCCGAACGGTAGATCGTCGGAGACGTGGTCCAGCCGGGTCTTCCACCGCGTTTTTTTGCGTTGGGCGAAGACGCCGGACGAACCGTCCGGCAGGATGCACGGCTGCGTTCCACCGGGCTCGTCCGTGAACGGCACGCAGACGGTGGCGTCCGGATCGCGGATCAGGTACGCCTGCACGATTCCCGCGGACTCCGGCGAGGGAGTCCACCGGAATTCCTCGCCGACGCCGAGAGCCCCTCGCGAGTAGAGGTCGAGCTGCGTCGTCGAGTCCGTCGCGCGGCCCGTGACCCAGTAGTACGAGAGACCGAGGTACGCGCCGCGCGTGCCGTTATAACCCACCCCGGGGACGAGCAGGCCGGTGGCGCGGTCCTGTTTCGTCGGCCAGACGAGCCAGGGCGTGTAGAGGACGGGGAGCGGTCCCGCTCGGAACGAGACACCTTTCATCCGCGCGTAATCGTCCAGCGTCACGTCCGCCTCCGAGAGGTAGAAGGACCATTCGGGGCGCGGCAGATCGCAGGAAGTGAAGATCCCTTTTTCGATCCGGTAGGTCTCGGGCCCGATTTTGTCGATCGCCTGCGCCACGACGTGGTAGGTCGGCGCGAGGTCGGCGGTCGCGTTCTCCAGCCGGCCGGTCTTCTCCTCCACGCGGAAGACGCCATGGCTGCCGGAGAGCCGCGTCGGGCCCTGGTCGATAACGACATGGCCGTCGAGCGTCGCGGTCTTCGTCGGAAAGTCGTAGTGGGCGCGATCGGCCGTGATCTTGACGTCCTGATATTCGATCGTGACCTCGCCCGATCCCTCCCAGAAGACGTCCTTCTCGTAGCGAACCGGGTTCTTCGTCGTGAGCCGGACTTCCCCGCCCTTCTCCGGCACGCGGAAGCGGATCTGAAAGGTCGGCTTCGTCTTGAGGCGCGACTCGAAGGGGTCGGTCGGGCCGAAGGGCGTCTGGGCGGCCGCCGGGAAGGCGGGCAACAACAGGAAGATCGCGGCGATCCCAGCGCGGCTCACCGTTTACGGCTCACGGCTCGCGAGTCGGGCAACCACCACGAACTCCGCGACGTCGAGATCGGAAGAGGCGCCGGGGTACTCCGAAAGCCGCGCGAGTTGCGCCGCGCCGTCGGGCGTTGGGGGCAGAGAGACCGTGTCGACCGATTCGACCTGGTAGCCGGTCGCTTCGAAGAGGTCTCGGATCGTCGATCGCGTGAAGTGCCGCACGTGCGTACCGGAGAGAAGGGAGTACGGGATGTAGTCAAAGCGGCCGGCGAGGAGGTCCGCCACGATCGCAAAGTTCCCCACGTTCGGAACCGACGCGACCACCACTCCCGGTGAGGAAAGCCAGGGCCGGACACGGGCAAGCGCGTCGGACGGATCTTCCAGGTGCTCGAGCACGTCGCCGAACAGGATCGCGTCGAAGTCCGCCGAAAACTCGTCGGGCCGGACCGCCTCGAGGGTCCGGGCGAGAACGCGGTCGTAGACGAGGGCCGCCTGCGCGGCGTCGTCCTCGTCTGGTTCGATGCCGACGATCCGGGCGACCCCGCGCCGCCGAAGCGCCGGCGCCGTCGCGCCTCGAGAACAACCCACGTCGAGGACCGCGCGGGCGCCCTCCGGAACCTTCGCCGCGAGGTCGTCGCGCGCCTGCGCGTCCATTTCGCCGTACCGGTGCAGGTATGCCCCGGGGTCCGCGAGCGCCCGTCCTCCCGCCTCGTGGATCGCGGGCGGCGCGTCTTCGAGCGGGAGCTCCATGGGCAGCGCGGAAAGCGACGCGCGCCGCACTACAAAGACGGGCGAGCGCGGGGAGGCGACCGGGAAAGAGGGAGCGGCGGATCGGGCCACGGCGAGCGAAGCTTCGAGAAACCCGGACGGCGTCGAGTACGCGAAAGACGGCGCGTGCCGGATCTCTTCTGTCCAGGGCTCGTTCGACACGGGCAAGACCAGGGCAGCTTCCGGAAAACGTTCGAGCGTCTCGAGAAGATGCCCGGCCGCCGACGGGGCCAGATACGCCTCGGGATCGGCCCACACGAGGACGACGGGCGAATCTCCGCGGGCGTCCGCCACCGTCGGCTTGCGCCCGCGGACCTCGAAGACACCCCGCGCCGGGATTTCGCGTACCCACCGGCGCGCCACGCGCCAGGCCCAGGGAGCCTCCGGCCCGAAGCGGGGAACGCCACCCAGGATCAGGTCGAACGGTCCCGTCAGGCCGCCTCGACGAGCATCGCCGTCGCTTCCCCGCCGCCGATGCAGATCGCCGCGATGCCGCGCCGTTTCCCTTCGTGTCGGAGCGCGTGAACGAGCGTCGTCAGGATCCGCGCGCCCGAAGCGCCGATCGGATGCCCGAGGGCAACCGCGCCGCCGCGCACGTTGACTTTCGCGGGATCGAGCCCGAGCTCGCGGATCGCCGCGAGCGCGACGGCCGCGAACGCCTCGTTGATCTCGAAGAGGTCTACGTCGGAAACGGAGAGTCCGGTCTTCTCGAGAAGCTTGCCGATGGCGCCGACAGGCGCCGTCGTGAACCATTCCGGCGCCTGCGCGACCCCGGTGTACGCGATGATCGACGCAATTGGTTTCCACCCGCGCTCGGCCGCCTTTTTCGCGGAGGAAACGACGAGCGCGGCCGCCCCATCGTTGATCTTCGACGAGTTCGCGGCGGTCACCGTGCCGTCTTTCCGGAATGCGGGCTTCAAGGAGCTCATCTTCTCGAGCGGCGCCGCGAAGGGCTCCTCGTCGACGTCCACCACCTGCTTGCCCTTCTTCCCGGACACCTCGACTCCGACGATCTCGTCCGCGGCGAGGCCCGAGGTCGAGGCCTCCCGGGCGCGCCGGTACGACTCGAGGCTGTAAGCGTCCTGCTCCTCACGGGAAAACGAGTACTTCGACGCGCACATCTCGGCGCATCCCCCCATGTGCACGTCGTTGTACGGATCCCAGAGCCCATCCTTGATCATCGAATCGACGAGAGCGGCGTTGCCCATCCGGTATCCGGTCCGTGCCCGCTCCAGCAGATACGGCGCATTCGACATCGACTCCATCCCGCCGGCGACCGCCACCTCGTACTCGCCCGCCCGGATCGCGTTTGACACGTCCATGACGGCGCGCATCCCGGATCCGCAGACCTTGGACACGGTGACGCACGGAACGGAGTTGGGGATTCCCGCGCCGAGCGATGCCTGCCGCGCGGGCGCCTGCCCGACGCCCGCGGAGAGGACGTTGCCCATCACGACCTGTTCGATGTCGCCGGGTCCGACGCCCGCCCTTTCCAGCGCCGCCCGGATCGCCGCCGACCCCAGGGCCGGCGCCGGCAGGGACGAGAGCTTCCCCAGGAACGAGCCGACAGGTGTTCGAGCAGCGGACAGAATGACGACATCCTTCATGAGCGCGTGAATGTTAACCCGCGGCGTCTAAGTCGACTTCCCGAGACCCTTTCACGCGGCTCGGTTACTCTTCGGCAATGACGCGGATTCTGGCGATCGACTTCGGAGAGAAGCGAATCGGGCTCGCAACGGCGGACGCCTCGGCCGGCCTTGCGACGGCGCGGCGAACGATCCGCAGAGCAAGCGACGGATCGGCGGCCAGGGAGATCGCGCGATTCTGCCGGGAGGAGGAGATCGGGGTGCTCCTCGTCGGCCTGCCGCGATCACCCGAGGGTGAAGAAAGCGCGATCTCGCCCCGCATCCGCTCGTTTGCCGAAAAGCTCGCTCGCGAGACGGCTCTGCCCCTCATCTTCCACGAAGAAACCCTGACTTCCGACGAGGCGGGGCGGCGCCTGCGCGGCCGCCCGTCTCGCGCGGGGGTCGACGCCGAAGCGGCCGCGGTCCTGCTCGAAGACTGGCTCGCTCACCGCGGGCGGGAATCCGCATGAGCGCGCGGCGCCGCTTCCCGAGATTCGTTCTCCTCGCGCTCCTCTTCCTCGCCGCGCTCGGGGCGTACTTTTACTATCGCCTGGAAAACCCGCCGGGGTCGCGCCGGCCCGGTGAAGAAGTCACAGTGGAGATTCCGCCGGGCACCTCCACGTCCGAGATTTTTCGCCGGCTCAAACGGGCGGGTGTCATCGAGGACGCGCGGCTGGCGGAGATCTACTACCGGCTGCACCGCCGTAAGACCGCGCTGCAGGCCGGTGAGTACCGGTTCCATCACCCGATGCCGATCGACGAGGTGATCAACCGGATGGGGCGCGGCGACGTCGTCCGCCACGCCATCGTGGTCCCCGAGGGATTGACCGCCGAGGAGACGTTCGAGCTCTTCTGGAAACAGGGAATCGGCGGCCCCGACGCTTTCCACGCGGCGCTCGTCGGGACCGAGCTCGTGCCCGGACTGACGCGCGGCGTCTCGGACCTGGAGGGCTTCCTCTTCCCCGATACTTATGTGGTCACGCGAACGACGTCGGCGAGGCAGATCGTGGATCGGATGGTCGCAAACTTCCGACAGCACTTCACGCCCGAGATCCAGCGGCGCGCCGAGGCGCTCGGGCTGACCACGAGACAGGCGGTGACCCTTGCTTCGATCGTCCAGCGCGAGAGTTCGGTGAAGTCCGAAGGACCCGTCATCGCCGGCGTGTATCTGAACCGGCTGCGCCGCGGGATGCGGCTCCAGGCGGATCCCACCGTTGTCTACGCGTTGAAGCGGGACGGAAAGTGGACCGCAACGCTCCATCGGTCCGACTACGATTACGAGTCGCCTTACAACACGTACCTGCACGAGGGACTGCCTCCCGGCCCGATCTGTAGCCCGGGGGCGGACGCGCTCCGGGCCGCGGTCAACCCGGCGCACATGGCCTACCTCTATTTCGTGGCGGACCCGACGAACGGCGGCCACACCTTTTCGGCGACGTTCGAGGACCACCTGGTCGCGATCGCGATGGCGAAGAAAGCGCGCGCCGAGGCGGGCGCGGCTAACGGCGAGACCTCAGGGGTGATCGGGCCGACGGCGCCGGTGACGCCGCCGGAAGGGACGAAACAGTCCGGCGAAAAGAATTCGGAGGAAAAGAGGCCGGGAGGCCGCTGACCCCTACTTCTCGTAAACGATCGACTTCAGCCTTGGAAATTTCGTCCTCAGGAAATCCTCCATGACCTTGTCCTCGGTCCAGGTGATCTGGGTCCCGTCCACGAAGTATGTCGGCGTCGTGTTCACGCCCAGTCGGTATCCCTCCTCGATGTCCTTTCGCACGCGGTCGAAGCTGTCGTCGCGCAGATAGCAGCCGAGGTAGTCGGACCGCGCGACGCCTTCTCCTTCGGCTGAGGTGATGGCGAGCTCGTCGACGGCCGAGACCGAGAGGTTCTCCTGCCGGCCGTACACGAGCTCCTTGAACCGGAAGAGCGCCGGCGCGCCGGCCAGCCGGAAGAGGCAGTCTCCCGCGGACGCGGCTTTCATCGCCCACGCGTGGTGCGTCCAGAGCGGAAAGAACTTGTAGTGCCGCCGCACGCTGGCGATGCCCGCGTTCGCGGCCAGCAGCTTGTCGAGGTGCCGTCCACGAAACCGGCAGTACGGGCACTCCATGTCCGCGTACTCGACGATCGTCACGGCGGCGTCCGCGGGTCCGGAGGCGCGCTGCGCGGTCAGGTCGATGCGGCGGCGGCGCTCGGCGCGGGGGTCGGCCTGGAAGTCCCAGAGAGCCCCGGCGAGATACACACTGCCGTCGGAGGTGACGAGCCCGGGGGACCGCACCGGAACGAACCCGGTTTCGAGAATGACCGACATCCCCTTCAGCCCCGCTGCGTCGCGCTCGGGCACGAGCTGGGCCCGCACGTTCGAGCCCAGCAGTTGCGCGTATTTCGACGTGATCCAGCCGAGGTCGGCTTCGGACTGGACCGGCTTCGGTTTCGGGTTCAGGAAGGAGTCGCCTTCGAAGAACCACTTGCCGTCGTTCGACACGAACACGACCGCTTCGGCCTTCAACGTTTCGTAGCGGCCGGTCCGCTGGACCCGCCACGACGTGAAGCCCGCGAGCTTGAGAGTCGCCTGCTGGACGGTGACCTTGCTGTCGGGATCCCAGGGAAGGTAGAGCCCGACGAACTCCATGAGCCGTTTCTCGGTGCCCGCGGCCGGGCCCGCCGCGGAAACGGGACCAGCCGGGCGCGCCGGCGGTCGTTTCGATTTCGCCGGAGCGAGTCCGAAGAGCGAGAGGGTCGCGAGAAGCAGAGCCGCGCTTTTTCGTTTTCTCATTCGGACAATTCTCTCCTGTATCGAAAGGATTCTCAGATGCCGCGGCGGACCATGTTCAGCGACTGGACGACGGCCGGCTGATCCGGCTTCAACTTCAGCGACCGTTCGAAGAGCGCGATCGCTTCCTGCCGCCTTCCCAGACACGTCTGGAAGAGCCCGAGCGCGTTCAGCGTGTCCGGGTCGGCCGTCTTCGGCTCGAATCGCGAGAGCGCGTCCCAGGCGCCCGGACAGTCGCGTTTCTTGAACCGCAACAGCCCGAGCTCGCGCGCGAAGGGCTCGTTGTCCGGAAAGCGCCGGACAGCCTTCTCGAGGAGCGAGCGCGCTGCGGCCGGCTTTCCTTTGTGCTCGTACTCACCGATCCAGTCGGAGATCGTCCGCTCCGGCTCCGCATGACCCGCATCCAGGGAGCGCAGGAGCCATTCTTCCGCCTTGCCGTCTTCGCCCTTCATCCGGTAGAGCACCGCGAGGTTGAAAATGGGAGACGCGTAGTTCGGGGACAGCTCGAGCGCCTTCAGAAGAGCAGGCTCGGCGGCGCGCAGATCGCCGACGGTCTCCCGCAGATAGACCCCGAGGTTGTTCCACGCGCCTTCCGTCATCCCCGGCCGGTCTCCCCCCGCCGGCGGGACCGGCTGGCTCTCCCCTCCCGTCAGATATCCGAGAGCCCGGAGCTTCTTCGCGTACTCGCTCGCCTGCTCCGCTGTGATCGACTCTGCCGCCACGCGCCGGACGGTCACCGTGGAAAAAACGTCCTTCCTGGGAAGCGGGCGAACGCCGTCGAACGCGGCGGTCACCGGCTTTCCGGTCATCCGCCGGTCCGCGGGAAGCTCCAGGAGCGCGAGTACGGTCGGGGCGACGTCGAAGATCGAGACCTTCACATGGTCTTTCGACGGACGGACCCGCGCGCCCCAGGCGGCGAACACGCCGGTGAGCCGGTGCCAGTAGGCGGCGGTCGACCAGTTGAGCGATGACCGAGCGCACGAGCGGTCGGCGCCCCATCGGAAGCCGTGATCGGAGTGCACGAGGAGCGTGGCCCCGTCCTCCTTCGCGCGGCGCATCCACTGGCCGAGGATCCTGTCGACGACGCCGTAGTAGACGTCGACCGCGCGGTGGTACCGATTGAAGTCCTCTTCACTCGTGCACCGGAGCCGCGGCGGCGAGTCGGGGGCGAAGACGTGACCGATCTCGTCGGTGCCTTCGAGATACAGCGCCATCAGATCGGGCCGGTTCCGATCGTAGAGCTCGCGAGCGATGTGATGGTTCACCCGTGTCGCGCCGAGGATCCGCGAAAGCGCGACGATGGGATTCTCCATTCCGGCGCCGCTCGCGCGCGCCGCGGAGATGTCCACGAGGGGGACGTCGACGAACCGCGCGAGCTCGGCGTCGGTGACCGCGCCGTCGCGCGCGACGATCTGTTCGACTCCCGACGCGAGCGTCGCCGGATACGCCACACCCGCGCGCGGGAGATCCCCGAAGAGGAGCGGACTCGCCCGGTCCGAGACGAAGAACCCGTTGACCTCCTCGGCGGGATGCGTCGCCCACCATCCCACGACGCCGACCTTCTTTCCGGCGGCGGAGGCCAGGTTCCAAACCGCCGGCACCGCTCGGGAAAATCCGGAGATCGGAAGCTTCGCGCCGGTCCGGGGATCCGTTTCCTGGAAATCGAGGATGCGATGCACGTCGGCGCCCACGCCCGTCGCGGCCGTCGTCCAGAGGATCGGCGAGAGGACCGGGTAGAAGCTCGCGAGGTCCCCTCGGGATCCCTCCGACGCAAGACGCGCCCAGTTGGGCATCTTTCCTTCGCGCGAAAGACGGTCGAGGATTTCCCAGTCGAGCCCGTCCAGGCCGAGCCAGATCACGGGAGGCGATGCGCCGGCCGGACGCGGGGAACGGGAGGCGTCGTCGGCGTCTTCGACTGGAGTCACCGCGGAAGCGGCGGCGCCGCTCTCCCGGGAAGGCGCCGCGGACGTCGTCGCGGCCGGCTCGCTCCTGCGGCAGGCGGCGGCGGAGAAGACGAGAGCCAGTGCGCAGAGAAGCCCGGCGCGCCCGCGACGCATCGTCAAGACGGGAAGGCTACCGGACCGCCGGCTTCGAAGGTGACGGCACCGGTTTCGGCGCCGGCGAAAGCTTGTCTCGCAGGTAAGCCTCGAAGAGCTCCGGCTCGGCCGAGACGAAGTTGCCTTCGTGAAGGAACGACGGAGTGCCCGAGAGACCCAGCCGCATGGCCAGGCGGATGTCGCGGAGGACTCGTCCGCGCGCGCGTCCGCTCGAGAGCTCGGATTCGAACTTCTCTTTTGCGCCCGCGGCTTCCGCGATGTCGGAGGCGAGTTGCCGCGCGATCGGCGCGGTCGTCCCCTCTCGCGTGAAGAGCGCGTTCTCATAGTTCGCGTAGAGCGCCGGGTCCAGATTTGCGAGGGCGGCGCCGTACTCGGCGGCCG
>Ga0114129_10014110_pt1 | contig 11382 bp, 8 predicted proteins | sample RhiMetdeltSRZDD1_FD_80071 | JGI IMG/M metagenome (GOLD analysis project Ga0114129, IMG submission 80071) | Populus rhizosphere microbial communities from Tennessee, USA - Rhizosphere MetaG P. deltoides SRZDD1 (version 2) (version 2) | ecosystem: Host-associated > Plants > Roots > Rhizosphere >... | reverse complement strand
TGTTTCATCCATTCCAGCCGAGGCCGGGAACAAAACGTAGAATCGCGTGCCCTCTGGGAGCTTCAAGACTTCGGCGGCTGCTGATTCGGGCGAATCGCGTTTGACTTCTTCGCCGCAGTTCGAGCAGAAGGTCCTGCCGACTCGCGCGAACAGGAGCCTCAGGTAATCATAGATCTCAGTTTGTGTCGCGACGGTCGAGCGAGGATTCCGGGTCGCGTTTTTCTGACGGATCGAAATCGCCGGACAGATGCCGATGATTTCATCGACGTCCGGTTTATCCATGCGCTCGAGGAATTGACGGGCGTAAGCCGACAGGCTCTCGACGTAGCGCCGCTGGCCTTCGGCGTAGATGGTGTCGAAAGCGAGACTGGATTTTCCGGAACCACTCACGCCGGTGAGCACAGTGAGCTTGTTGAGAGGGATATCGACGCTGATGTTCTTGAGATTGTGGACTCGCGCGCCTCGAACGCTGATGACTTCTTCCGGCATTGCTTCGTGCTCTGGCATCGCTTCTCGGGGTCGCATGTGAGCGCCAATGCGCTCATGCGAATCCTAAAGTCTATCATCCGATGTGGACGGGATCAAAGCACGGAAGCAATCCAAGATTGCTTCCTCTTTTAGGTTGTCATATTCTATGGGTAGCCCCTTTCGGAGACCAGAAGCTTGAAACTGTGGCTGAGCACAAGGACCGAGTCGAGGAGAACGGGATGGCTACTGAGAATACTGAGATTGCCCTCGAAAGGATCATGCTAAAGGTCGCAGCTGGCGATACTGCAGCGTTGGCCTCGCTGTTAGAGGACGCCACCACGACACAGCTAATCGACCAGGTTTCGAGATGGGCAGAAAAGAAATATGAACAGGATTCAGCCGAGGTTCGCCAAGCCCTTGTTTTGAAGATCTTGACCCGAATTCACACGCTGAGAAACGCACGCTCTTTTCGGGGGTGGCTGCAGCAGGCAGCGCGAAACTACTGCCTCGATGAGATTAGGCATCGAGATCTCGAACGTAACGCGCGGGAGAGCAGGTCCTTGATACCCCTACAGCCGTTTACGCCGGAGCAGCTACTCAATGAAAGAGAGGTGCTGTTGCGGTTGCGGCGGGCAACGAGATCATTTCCGCCGGAGGTGATGGAGATAGTGGATAGGTTGGCTAGAGGAGAATCAGAAAGGGAAATTGCCGAGGGAACTGGAGAGTCGGTACAGACCATCCACCGAATCCTGAAGAGTTATCGAAAAGCGATCATTGAACATGTCACTCGCGAGCAGAATGAACCCAGTTTTGAAAAGATGCACATTGAACCTACGGTTCCCCTAGTATTAGACCGAAAACCGCGATCTCGGCAAACCAGTAAGTTCTCGACGGAACAGATTCTTTCTGCGATGGAGCAGTTGGACGCCGCCGAGTTGGAGAAGCTTGTGCCTCGGGCGATAGCTCTGGGCGCCGCTCGAAGGGCACCTCACCTCAAGCGCAAGGAGTCGAAACTGCTCGCGCGAGCGAACGAGGCTCTACCGGCCGAGTTGAAATCACGCCTTTCAAAGCTGCAGCAGAAGCGGGACGCAAGCTCATTGACTGACGCCGAATTCGAGGAGCTCACAAGTTTGTCTGACCGAGTCGAGGAGTTACACGCTGAGAGACTTGAAGCACTAGCTGATCTTGCCAAACTGCGCGGGCTAACCCTGACAGCGTTAATGGATAAACTGGGCATAAGGTTTCCGGATAATGCCTAAAGGGCACACTCCGAGGCAGCTAAGGCGCCTGGTGTTCGCCCGCGCTAGAGGTTGTTGCGAGTACTGCCTGAGTCAAGAGCGGTTTTCTCCGCAAGCGTTTTCGGTCGAGCACATCACGCCGAGCCACTCGGGTGGGCCAACAAGAGAATCTAACCTAGCCCTTTCGTGCCAGGGTTGTAACAACCACAAGGCAGTCAGAACTATCGCGAGTGATCCGTTGACGGGGCTGTCGGAATCGCTATTCAATCCGCGCGAGGAGAGCTGGAACGATCACTTCACGTGGAGTGAGGACTACGAGACGATTCAGGGCATCAGTCCAACGGGAAGAGCGACAGTCGTAGCACTGAGGCTTAATCGAGAGGGCTTGGTTAACATGCGGCGCGTGTTGTACGCGACGGGAGAGCATCCACCATTCAGTGGCTCAAACCCTCAAGGGGAGTGAGTAACCATTCGCAATCGGGCCGCCTTCGATAGTTTGAACTCGTCCGGTCGGTGTGACGGGACGTGGCGTCGCGTGCTGAGTACGGCTCCTACTCGTCGTACTTGAGCAATGACGAGATCTTGTAGCCCGAAAAGCGCTCGCGGCCTTTCAAGAAGCTCAGCTCAACTACGAACGCGAGCCCGGCCACCTTTCCGCCGAGACGTTCCACGAGGTCTACAACCGCGCGAGCCGTGCCGCCGGTGGCAAGCAGGTCGTCGGCGATGATGACACGATGCCCATCGCCGATCGCATCCTTGTGAATCTCGAGCGTGTCCGTGCCGTATTCCAGATCGTAAGAAATCGACTCAGTAGCGGCAGGCAACTTTCGCGGCTTGCGGACGGGAACGAAACCCGCCTTAAGCCGATAAGCTAGCGCCGGCGCGAAGATGAACCCGCGCGCTTCGATTCCGACCACCGTATTGATGTGCGGGTCGTCGATGAACTCGACCAATCGGTCGATTGTAGTTCGCAAGCCGTAGGGATTCTTGAGCAGCGTGGTGATGTCGTAAAACTGAATTCCCGGCTTTGGAAAGTCGGGAACGGTTCGGATCATTTCTTTAAGATTGTCCACAAAGTCTCTCCTCGGTGATCTTCTGAATCAGCGGTAATGTGAAAGCGTTGACGCCGCTTTACTCGATCGGCAGATGGGGCGGCGAAAGCGGCGTCAACGCACAGAGGGCCGCCGCACTCCAAAGGAAACTGTCAAAAGACAACATCGAATCCGTCGTAGCGTCCGGTCGGCTGCATCTCGGTCTCGTCAACCTGAGTTACGTGAGCATAAGATGGTCCGCGTTCGAGCAACGTGCGAAACTCGGCAACCGCCTCCTCCGAGCCTTCAGCGATCGCTTCGACTGACCCGTCAGGGAGATTCCGAACTGTTCCGGCGACGCCTGCCTGCCTCGCGGCTCGGATCGCGAAATAGCGAAAGCCTACGCCTTGAACCCGGCCTTTGACAATGAATCGCCTCGCCGTCTTCATACGCAGACCTTTGCGCACCAGCTATCGAGAACCCGGCACTCGCGGTCTCTTGCTCTCGTCCTGAAGCGGTTGCGACGGTATGTCTGTCTCGCCCTCAGGACGGCACTGCTGCGAACCTTCGTATCGTTTCAGATCTTCCTTAAGTTTCCCAACAATATCCATGTTTTTATCCCGCTCAGCGGCGGCGATCATCTGTCGCTGCCACTCGGCGGCCTCGCTGCAGCGCCCAAGCTCGGCAAGCGCCATCGCTACGATCGCTCCGTGATTCACCAGCCTCGTTGCCTGGTAGACAAGCTTAGCTAACGCCAGCGCCCTTGTGCCATCCCGCAGATCGTACTGGGGGCTGGAAGCAAGAAGGTAGGCAAGCATGGCTGCTGTCCGCCCTCTTTGCGGAAAGAGCGCATTGCCTTTCGCAAGGCATTCTATTGCCTGCTTGTATTGCTTCTTGCTGAAAAGCAACTTCACATAATCCAGCAGGGCTTCCTCATTGCCGGGATCGGACTCGACCGCGCGCGAGAGCTCGATCATGGCTTCTTCCGGGTGCGCGGACTTCACCAATTGTTGCGCTAACAGCAAACGCGCTTCCGCGTCCTGTGGATTTGAGCCGAGGGCCGTCCGTAGATGGAGAATCGCCTGGGCGTGTTCGTTCTGTTTCGCGAGAAGCACGCCGAGGTTGTAATGCGCCGCGGCATTCGACGGGCTAATTCGAATCGCTTCCTGAAGTTCCGCTATGGCTCCCCTGACCTCGCCGATCTGAGCCAGGGTCGAACCCAAATTCACACGCGCCGTGACAGAGGCGGGGTTGGCGGCAACTGCTTTGCGAAACTCGTCCGCAGCTTCCGAAAATCTTAAAGCATCAAAAGCCATCCGGCCGCGAACCAGGTGAAGACGCTCTCCGCGGATGAGTTCCTGCAGCCCATCTATAAGAGGATCCGAGACTCGAATACCGACCGGCCCCTGCTGCTGAAGATGAGCCTCAGCCTTCTGAGTATTCCCCAGTCCTCGGTAACTCATCGCCAGCGCATAGTGGATGCGAGTAGCTTCCGGAGCATCTGCCAGCGCCTGTTCGAGGTACTCGACCGCTTCGGCATAGTCTCGACTCGACAGGGCTACCTGGCCTAGACCATATCGAGCGGCGGTGCAACGGGCGTTTACAGAGAGTGCTTCCTTGAAACTCGAGCGAGCTTCTCCCAGACGGTTTAGTTTCAAGTACAGGTTGCCCATCTGAACCGGCGCCGCGAAGTAGTCAGGACGCAACGCGCGAGCGAGGGTGTAATAGCTCAGGGCCTCCTCTACGCGGCCTTCTTGCGTTGCGATACTCGCAAGAAAATACGTCCACCGAAAATCCTCCGGCGCCAAATAGCGGGCATTAAGATAACACTCTCTTGCGGGCGAGGTCAGAGTATAGGCTTGGTACACCTGCCCCATCTGGCCATAAGCCTCACTGAGTTTGAGGTCGGTCGTTGCAGAGTCGCTCGCCTGCGCGGCCAGCGAGTTCTGGAACGAAATCAACTGGTCGCGGACATTTGGCTCCAGTTCCTGCAGGTCCGGTTGATGTACCGCGGTTAGCCCTGGCCGCGGCGCCGCCAGGACGCCGGCACTCTGTGCGACTACAAGTGAAAGCGGTTCAACTTGCGCGAAAGACCATCCAACCAAAGCTAGAAACAGAGCAAGTTGGCGGAAGCCACTAGCAGTCGGTGCGATTGTTTCAGTGCTGCTCCACCGGGTTCTCATTTGATCTCAGGAGACGCGCCTTCCTTGAGTGTAATATAGCGATTAACCGGAGGATCGCGCCACTCCTCCACTTTGCCTGATGGCCAGTGAACCCGCACCGCGTCTACGCGATCGGACTTCCCGAGACCGGCGAGAATTCTAGGATCCTGTGAGGAACAGTATCCGCCATCCGTACGAACGCGCCGCCACAACGTGTTCTGTTTCGTGATTCTGACTTCCACTCGCGCGCCCAGCATATCTCTATTAGTCTTTTCTCCGGCCAGTCGCAGCCCCAACCAGCGGTTCCGATTTCCGACCTGGTTCAAGAATAGTCGCGCCCTTCCGTTGTTGTTTGAGATCAGAACGTCCGTGTCGCCGTCATTGTCTATGTCGCCAAAGGCGGCGCCACGGCCGACGGCTGAGCGATTGAAAGCCTCGCCGGCCTCTGCCGATACATCGATGAAGGTAGCTTTTGCGGAGTTGCGGAAAAGCTGGTTGGGCTGGTCAAGTGGATGACCATTCTTCTTGCGTGCGGGATCTTCCAATATCCGAACGGCCCCGTTTGTCACAAGCAGGTCGAGCCACCCATCATTGTCATAGTCAAACCACAGGGTGCCAAAACCCGTAAAGCGCGAGGACTGCAAGGCGAGGCCCGCCTCTCTCGTGCGATCCTCAAAAAGCCCGTTGCCGAGGTTGACGTAGAGTGTGTTCGTTTCTTCCATCAGATGAGTGACGAAGATGTCCTCAGTGCCGTTGCCGTCAAAATCACCGGCATCCACTCCCATGCCAGCCTCCGCTTGCCCATCCCGATTGACCGCAACTCCCGCCAACAGCGCTTCGTTCTTGAATGTACCGTTCCGCTGATTGATCCAGAGTTGATTCGGGTCTCCATCGTTGGCGACGTATACATCGGGCCATCCGTCTCCATTGAAGTCAGCCGTAACCACGCCGAGTCCTCTCCCGAATTCCATGCTGACTCCTGCGGCGGCTGTCACGTCCTCGAAAGTCCCGTCAGCCTTGTTATGGAACAAGCGGTTACCGACCGGGCGAAACGCTCGAGGCCCACAGTAGTCTTTTGCGCTTGTGTTGGCGTAACAAGTCGGACTGTTGGCTACGCTGAAATCCACGTAGTTCACGACAATCAAGTCAAGCCACCCGTCCCTATCGTAGTCGAAGAAAGCAGCGCTGGTACTCCATCGATAGTCGTCAGTCCGCGACTTCGCGGTGACATCACTGAACGTTCCATCACCGTTGTTGAGGAACATCTGATTCGATCCCAGATTGCAGATATAAAGGTCGGGCCATCCGTCGTTGTTGATATCGCCTGCGGCCACGCCCATTCCGTATCCAGCCGCGAGAATGCCGCTCCTTTCAGTCACGTCGGTGAACCTCAGTTTTTTGCTACCATCTCTGCCGGTCACCAGATCGTTTCGGTACAGTCTTCCTCGCGGCGGGCCAGGCCCCTTCCAGGGGAAAAGCGTGGATTCCGGGCTGCTTTTCGGATCTATCACGGATCCCTGAACTATGAAGACGTCCAGATCGCCATCACCGTCAAAATCGAAGAGCGCCGCACCCGATCCCATGATCTCGGGCAAATAAAGCTGTCCGGTCATGCCATTGTAATACTGGAAGTCGAGGCCCACCTGGTCCGCAACTTCGGCGAAAATCGGCGAAGAGCGGGGAGAACTATTTTTCTTGGCGACTGGCTTCCTTTGAACCGCCGCGAGATTCGAGGTGACACTCTCGGTGAGCCTGGCTTCTCTCGTTCTCGTTGAGTTAGCGCTGCTGCCGAAGACCAGGCAGACAGTCGCCAGCGTAACCGGCAGAGCACTGAAGACAATGTCCTTTGAGTAGTTCATACGCCGCGTTGCTGACATCCTTAGTGCCTTGGCTTACGGTCGACCGTCATCGCTCTTATATCATCGCGCCCGCGCGTTGTCACCTGAACGGAATCCGGCGGGAGTCAGGAGGGTTTTGCGCGCTCAGAGCAAATTAGCGAGAAGGCTTAGAGAAGAGTTGGAGCGCAGAGAAGGTAGCTTTTGTCATCGGCAGGAGCGGGGGAAATTACCTTGACAAGCGATGGCGGCTTTGAAATGATTGGCCGCTTTTTGTTTGAAACTTACCTTTGAGTGACAAGAACTGCGAAGGGCGCCGCGCGCATGTCGGCGAGTGCTCTCGAGAGTTTGGCATCGGTTAACCCGAACGCTAGGAGGAACGCATAAATGAAAAACACTAAGAAGATCCAGTTTTTCGCATCCCTGGTAGTGCTCGCACTATGTTTCGGCGGCAGCGCCCTCGCTCAATCTGAGAACAAGGTTGAGTCCGTGGCTGCCGTTAGCGCTGATCGTGGTGAAGTAAGATGGCAGCCCCAAGTTGAATATGGCCGCCTTATCCTGACAGTCTCAGCGCCAGGCGGCGAAGTATTTAGGAAGGAATTTGAAGCGGGCGCTGCGCCCTCGTTTAGGCTTACTGACAATAATGGCAACAGTCTGCCCGACGGTTCCTACTCATACGAGTTGCGTGTAATCCCGAACCTGAGCGTTGAAGTCAGGAAGGCTTTGGCGGCGTCACGGGAAAAGGGCAACAGCGACGAGGTAATCAGGGACCTGCAGAATAGCGGCCAAATACCGACCAAGGTCTCCGTTCAATCCGGGTCTTTCCGAATTGACGGAGCAAAGGTTTGGGTAGGCTCTCCCGAAGAGGGAACTGAACCGGGAGCCGGAAACAGCAAGCCAGCCCAAAGCGCCAGTGAGATTCAGAGTAAGAAGAAGGGCGGCGGCACCTTCACAATACTAGATCAGGTGATTCCCGATGATCTGATCGTTCAGGGTTCGGCTTGCGTCGGGCTGGATTGCGTCAACAATGAAAATTTCGGCTTCGACACGATTCGGCTCAAAGAGAACAACACGCGGATAAAGTTCGACGATACGTCGACCGCGGCGGGATTCCCCGCCAACGACTGGCAGCTCACCGCCAACGACTCGGCTGCCGGGGGCGCGAGCAAGTTCTCCATCGAGGACATCACCGGGGCGAAGGTTCCGTTTACGATCACAGCCGGCGCTCCGACGAACTCAGTGTTTGTTTCCAGCACAGGTCGTGTAGGACTGCGCACTTCGACGCCGGTGTTGGATCTGCATATTGCTACGGGCGACAGTCCGGCACACCGGCTCGAGCAAACCGCCGCGAGCGGCTTCACCGCGCAGACGTGGGACATCGCGGGCAACGAAGCCAATTTCTTTGTGCGCGATGTCACCGGTGGGAGCAGGCTGCCCTTCCGAATCCGACCCGGCGCGCCAACGAGCAGCATCGATATCTCCGCGACCGGCGCCGTCGGCATTGGAAACTCCTCGCCGATCGCGCCATTGACTTTCGCCGGCGCGACTGGAGACAAAATCCAGTTGTTCCCGTCCGGGGCGGGATCAAGATTTGGAATGGGTATTCAGAGCGGCGAGATGCAGTTTTACGTTCCATCAGGTGGCCAGCATTTCGCGTTCAACACCGGCGGTGATTTACAGACATCCGGGACGAACGAATTGGTCAGGATAAATTCCAACGGCAACGTCGGGATCGGGACGACCAACCCGTTGGGAAAACTGGATGTAAACGGGTCAATTTTTCAGCGAGGTGTTCAACTCTTTGCTGATTATGTCTTCGAACCGACCTATACTCTCGAATCGATCGAAGATCACGCTTCCTTCATGTGGAACAACAAGCACCTGCCAGCCGTGGGAGCCAGGAAGGTTGATGAGCACGGACGAGAGATCGTTGAGATCGGCGCGCGAATGCGTGGGATGCTCGAAGAAATTGAAAAGGCCCACATATACATCTCAACACTCAGCGCGAGGATCAGTCAGAAGGACGAGGAGCTGGCAAAGCTCGCGCGACAGAACGCAGAACTTGCCGAGCGACTGGCTCGAATCGAGGCTATGCTCTCCAGCTCGAAGAGCGAGAACAAGTAGTCCTTTGATCGCAGTAAGAGCAGTGAGTAAAGGGACGAGGATCTTCTTCGTCCCTTTACTAATTGAGGTGCGCACATTTCGCAACCCGTCGTTGAGACTCCGAAGCAAGAGTTCTTCAAAAGAAAAGCGGGAGCATCTTCGCTCCCGCTACTTCACTCGAAAAAAATTGGTCGGGGCGATTGGATTTGAACCAACGACCTCTCGGTCCCGAACCGAGCGCTCTACCAGGCTGAGCCACGCCCCGTAATAACGACGTTGTATGATAGCCGCGCATTCAAGAAATTGTCAAAGCAACGATCAGTCAATCTAACTGCATAGTGGCGAATTTATTCGCTCGATGAGACAAAACGAATGAATTCGTTACTACGAAGGCGAGTCGCGCGGGACTGGCTGACCCTCAGTCAACATATCGATAAACTTTCGCGCAGCCGCGCTGAAGATCTTGCCTTTTCGATAGATGATCGCAATCGGCCGAGCGAAGCTCTCAGTGAAATTAACGGCACGCAACCTTCCGGCTCGCACTTCGTTCTGAACCGTCGCTCGCGGAACGATAGTCACTCCTAGATCGGCTTCGACGGATTGCTTAACGGTCTCGATGTTATCAAGCTCCATCACGTACTGAACGCTGATGCCGCGCTCCCTGAGGATTTTGTCGACTGCTTTACGAGTTGGAATATCGCGCTCGAACGCGATGAATCGCTGCTCGTCCAGGCTCTTGATATCGATTCGTTTCTTCGACGCCAGCTCGTGTTCGGGACTGCACACCAGGACCAGAGGATCGTTCCCGAACGGAATTATCTCGATCTGAGGCCGCGGCGTCGGATAAGCCACGATTCCCATATCGATCACGTGATTGATGACATCTTCGTAGACCTTGTTCGGCCGGCTGTATTCGATGTGCACGTTCACCTGCGGAAAGGACTTGATGAAACGTTTCAATACAGGCGACAGCTCGTGAATGCCGACAGAGTAGATCGTTGCAACTCGCACCTGGCCGCTCACGATGTTGCCGAGCCCCTTCATCTCCTCGCTGAGCGAATCGAATCGGTCCGTGATCTCCCGGCAACCCTGATAGAAGGTCATTCCTGCGGCCGTTGGCACAAGGCTGCCACCTCGGCTTCTTTCGACGAGCCTTTTGTTGAAGCGATCTTCAAGCGCGCGGATCTGCTGACTGACCGCCGATTGCGAAATGAAATTCTTGGTCGCCGCCTTCGAGAAGCTGCGCGTGTCAATGAGATCGCAGAAGACCTTCAGAGACTCGATGTGCATAACGCCACCTTATTAGCCAGGATTACGATTCTCAGAGTTACTTATAGCATAACGGAAGCAACCCAGCTCAATAGCGCCGGATTTGATCGACCGCATCGGATTCTTAGTGTCTTTTCGGGACTTTGCGACTCTGCGCGAAACTTGTCTATCGCCTTGATCGAGTTCGCGCAAAGACGCAAAGTCCCGCTGAGACGCAAAGCGCGGAAGGATCGTTCATTGAAAGCCTCTCGCCTCATCACTAGAATGCTCGAATGAGCGAAAAGGGTGCGGAGCGTCGCGTGGGTTACATCGAGCTCCTTCGCGGCAATCACGACTTCCGTCACCTGTTCATTGGACAACTCGTCTCGCAGACCGGCGACTGGTTCAACTCAGTTGCGCTGTTCACTCTTCTGCTCTCGCTGACCGGATCCGGCGAAGCAGTCGGCTACATTCTCATAATCAAACTGCTGCCGTCGTTCTTTGTCGGACCGCTCGCCGGCGTCGTCGCAGATCGATTCAATCGCAAGACGATAATGATCGTCGCCGACATCGCTCGCGGCGTTCTGGTGTTGGGCTTCTTGTTTGTGCAGCGCCCTGAACAAGTCTGGTTGGTGTACGCGCTCGCCGCAATCGAGATAGCGATATCTACATTCTTCGATCCAGCCAAGTCGGCCGCTGTTCCGAGCATCGTCTCGAAACAAGAGTTGATCCCGGCTAATGCGTTGTCGGCCGCGTCGTGGTCGGTGACGCTCGCGCTCGGAGCTGCGCTGGGCGGAGCAGTAACCGACCTCTTCGGCCGCAACACTGCGTTCATCATAGACTCGCTGTCCTTCTTCGTGTCGGCGGCTTTCATCTCAGCGGTGCGTATCCGATCTTCAGCGCCGAGGGAGCGATCAGAGCATCTCTCGTTAGCTGACGCGACCGGAGTGACCGACTTCATCGAAGGCGCGCGTTATCTGAAATCGAACCCGCGAGTGATGGCGCTTCTGCTGGTAAAGAGCGGCTGGGGTTTGGGAGGAGGAGTGCTGCTGCTGCTGACGATCTACGGCAAGCAGATATTCCCGTTGGGCCGTGACGGAGCTGCTTCGATAGGTTTGCTGTATGCGGCTCGTGGAATTGGCGCGCTTATCGGGCCGTTGATCGCAGGCTTAATCACCAGCGGCGATCCTCGCACGATGCGTAAAGCCATTTCGATCGCGTTCTTCGTTTCCGCGGCTTTCTATTTGTTATTCGCCCACTCGCCTGTGTTGGCGGTTGCGTTGATATGCGTGCTGGG
>Ga0114129_10014108_pt1 | contig 11383 bp, 10 predicted proteins | sample RhiMetdeltSRZDD1_FD_80071 | JGI IMG/M metagenome (GOLD analysis project Ga0114129, IMG submission 80071) | Populus rhizosphere microbial communities from Tennessee, USA - Rhizosphere MetaG P. deltoides SRZDD1 (version 2) (version 2) | ecosystem: Host-associated > Plants > Roots > Rhizosphere >... | reverse complement strand
GCTCGTGACCGGAAGGCCGGCCGAGCGCGGCCGCCTCGCCGTCCAGCTACGTGTGGGCGTCCGCGTGCGTATCCGCGCCCCAGGCCGACTCGTGCGCAAGCTCGCCGTCGACGGGCTGCGCGCACGACGGTTCAACCGACAGCGCGCGCTACTCGTCTCGCTTGCGAACCGCGGGAACGTCACCGAGCAACTACGTGGCCGACTCAGCGTCACGCTCGTCGACCACATGCGTGTCATCTCACGGCTGCGGCTCGGCCGCGCCCGCGAGCTCTATCCGGGCACGCGTGCGGTGGTCGTCCTGCCCTACGCGGGCCGCGCACGCGGCGTCCTCACGGCGATCGTCACTCTGCGGATCGGTGCGAGCGGCCATCAGCTCGAACGCCGCTACCGCCTCTTGCTTTGACCGAGGCGCGGAGTCCGCGGCCGTGGCTTTCCACGGCCGCGGACGTAACCCGCGGTTCAGGGAAGCGTCACGTAGCTCGCGAGGAACTCGCGCGCCGATGCGGTGTCGAGGCGATAGTCGACGTTCGTGGAGCGGCACGGCGTGTCGCCCGTGATCGTCGTCGCGGCGACGATGCGCGTCTCGCTCGAGCCCGCGCCGAGGAAGTTCGGGCCGCCCGAGTCGCCGTAGCAGGTACCGCCGTTGCCCGTCGACGCGTTCTGCGAGATGCGCAGCCAGGAGTCGTTGCCGGGCGCGGAGTTGAGCGTGCCGACCGCCACGTAACGGATGTCTGCGTAATGGAACGTCTTGCCGCCGGGACCGTTCGTCACCGCCTGAGCGCCGTACCCGACGGACGTGAACTGCTGGGCTCCGGAAAGCGTGCTCAACGAGCTCGCCGCCGGCAGCCGTGCGGGTGCGATTGCGCGAACGGCCTTGTCGAGGACGACGACGGCGATGTCGTGCGGGTCGCTCTGCGACTTGCGGTATGCGGGATCGCCGTGCCACGTGCCCCAGTACGTCGTGCTCGTCGCGCGATCGAACGACGACGCGAACGTCACCTCGACGCGGGCGACTCCTTCGTCGCAGTGCTCGGCCGTCAGGAAGACCCGCGGAGCGATCAGCGTGCCGGTGCACTCCTCCCACGTCCCGTCGGGGAACGCTTGCTGGGCGAGCAGCGCGCCGACCTCGGGGTGGCCGTTTCCGTCGGGCTGGCCGTTCGTGATCGCAAGGGCGCCTCCGACCACGATGAGCGTCGCGAAGATCGCGGCAGACGCCGCCAAGATGTGCCTCTTCAAGATTCCCTCCCCTTCGACTGGTCCGGGCAGGGTAGACGCCGGATAGCCGAACGTCTACCGGCTCCGAGCCAGTCCGTCTGGATGCCGCCGGGCTCAGCCCCGGCGAGCGAGAAGCTCGAGGCCGGCAGGTCGCTCGGCTCGAGGAACGGGATGCTCATGGCGACCGTGATGACGCAGCCCGCCGACCCGGCACGGCGGGCCGATCACCGCGTAGACGCCGCGCGCGAAGTGCAGGAGCGGCGGCCCGGCGAGCGTCAGGCCGGGCGGAGCGAGCGTGCGCTCGACTGGACGAACGAGCGGCGGCTGAGCGCGTACACGGCGGCGCTCGCCGACGCAAAGACGCTCGACGACGTGTTCGCAACGGCGGCTCGCCTGTTCGAGGAGGACCGTGAGTCGGGTCATGTCACGGTCGTCTCGCAGATGATCGCGGGGAGCGTCGCCCGCCCGGAGCTTGCCCCCGAGACGCTGAAGCGGATGCAACCGTGGCTCGAGCTCTGCGAGCAGACGCTCGAACGCGTGCTGGGCACCTCGGCGCTGGCGCAGGCTCTCCCGACGCGCGACCTCGCCTACGCAATCGTCAACTTCTACCTCGGCGCGAACCTCCTCACGCACCTCGAAGGCGATCGCACCCGCGCCGACGAGCTGCTCGCGCGACTCCGCGCGCTCGAGCCGTTGGCAAGCGGGTTGCTCTAGTCCGAAGGCGCCTCGACCTGCACCTCGAACCACTCCTCGTCCGGCCGCGCCATGTGCTTCCGCGACTCCATTCGCCAGACGACCAGGCCCACGAGGACGAGGGCCACCAAGCCGCCGACGGCGAAACGGCGGTCCTCCGCCACCAGAAACGCGACGAACACGGCGATGGCGGCCGCACCGGCGAACCGCCGGGCCCAGTAGATCCTCGCCGGCAAGGGTGATGCCGAGTGCTCGACGACGGCGCCGCGGGCATCCAGCAGGTGCCGGTGACGCTCTCGCTTGCGAAATGTCTCGACCTCGACGCCCCCGTCTGCCACGTTTCGCACGCGCACGCTGCCCTCGTCACCGGCGTCGCACAGGTCTTCGACGGCGGCCAGTTGCGCGACCGTCCGCGGCTCCCAGCCACCGAGGCGATACGGGATCCGCGCCGACACCGTCCCGGGCGCGGCGAGCTCGCCCCGGTCTTGGCTGATCAAGGCGCCGCAGAGCACCAGGCCGAATGCAATGAACAGCGGCCCGCCCATCCAGCGCGTCGAGTTCTCCGGTCGGAAGATGAAGCCCGCAGCCACGATCAGCGGAATGCAGGCGAGACCCGCGTAGATCAGCTTGCGGCCGGCGCGATATCTCCGTGAAGGTGCGCGCGTCTCGACCTGTTCGGTGGCACCCGACGCGTATGCGACATAACGCTGGAACGCCCCGTCCTTGCGGACGAGGAGCTCCGTCGACTCGTCTGCGGCGTCGCACAGCAGGCAGGCGTCCGGCTTCAGCGTCTTCGCGAGGCTAAGCGCCGCCGCGACCGACTCGCCGGTCGGGAAGCGGTCTCGACCCCAGACGTCGCCTGCCATGCGGTCTCCTGGACCGCACGAAAGCACAACTCAGCGGAATTGCAACAGACGGCTACTCGAGCACGTCTTCGCCGTGCATCAGCACCCGGCGGATATCCAGCGAGTCGTCGAGCACCACGACGTCGGCGACGGTTCCGGGCGCGAGCGTTCCAAGCTCCGGACGAGCGGCGACCCGCGCAGGCAGCGCCGTCGCCGCCGACAACGCCGCCTCGAGCGGCGCGCCCAATGCCACGAGGTTGCGCACCGCGTCGATCATGCAGACGGTGCTGCCCGCGAGCACGCGCTCGGCGTTCCGCGCGACGCCGTCCTCGACCTCGAAGTCGACGCCGGCGATCGTGTAGGTGCCGTCGCCTGCGTGCGCGGCCGCGATCGCATCCGTCACGAGCGCTACGCGGCCGGCCGCCGCCTGCCACACGAGCCGCGCAGTGTCGTCCGCGAGGTGCACGCCGTCGAGAATCACCTGGACGACGACGTCGTTCGTCACCAGGGCAGCTCCCGCGAGCCCCGGCTCGCGCGCGGCGAACGGCCGCATAGCGTTGAAGATGTGCGTCACGGTCTTGACGCCTCGGGCGAACGCTTCGCGCGCCTCGGCGGCCGTGGCGTCGGAGTGACCGCAAGAGACGGTCACGCCGCGCTCGCGGAGCAACTCGACGAGCTCGAGCGCGCCTGGCAGCTCGGGTGCAAGCGTCACGTGACTCACCGGCCCGGCGGCCAGCAGTCGCTCCAGCAGCGCGCGGTCCGGGTCGCGGCGCGCATCCGCCGGATGCGTGCCGAGCCGCTCCGCGGAGATGAACGGCCCCTCCAGGTGCGCGCCGAGCACACGGGGCGCGGCGCCGTTTGCGGGCACCTCTGCGAGCGCGCCGACGAGCTCCTGCTCCGGCGAGGTGATGAAGGTCGGCTGGTACGTCGTCACTCCGCACTCGAGCAACGCCTTCCCTGCGCGGCGATAGCCGTCCGCATCGGCGGAGAAGAAGTCGACGCCGGCGAACCCGTTTACCTGCAGGTCGACGAAGCCGGGAGACGCGATCCCGCCCCCGTTCGGCGACCCGAGCCCGACGGCGGCGATCTTTCCGTCCGCGACTTCGACGTCGCCCGGCAACAGCGTGCCGTCGACCAGCGCTGCCCCGACGCCGAGCCGCATCGCTAGCCCGCCACTCCGGCCACGGCCGGAACATCCGACGTCGGGAGGGCGGCACCCGTCTCGAGGTCGAAGAAGTGCAGCAAGCGTGGGTCGATCGCCACCTCGACCGCTTCGCCCGGCGTGAGGAGGAGGTGCCGGTCGAAGCGGCCAAGGAGCGTCACCGACCGCTCGAGCTCCTCGACGCCGAGGGAGGGTCCCGGGGGCTGGGCCGCGGCGTCGACGAGATCTGCCCGCTCGAGCGGGGTTGCGGCGATCTCGATGTGGACGAGTTGCTCTGCGCCGAGCGCTTCGACGAGGAGGACGCGCCCGCGCACGTGCGCGCCGTCCCACCCGGAAGCCTCGCGCACTTCCTCGGGGCGGATGCCGACGACGACACGCCGCCCGTTGTAGTCGCGCAGCGACCGCGCGCCGAGGTCGAGGCGCGTGTCACCGAAGACGAGCTGCGCTCCGTCGCCCTCGACATTCGCCTCGAACAGGTTCATGGGCGGCGAGCCGACAAAGCTGGCGACGAAGAGGTTGGCCGGCAAGTCATACAGGCGCTGGGGCGTGTCGACCTGCTGCAGGATGCCGTCGCGCATCACGGCGACTCGGTCGCCCATCGTCATCGCCTCGACCTGGTCGTGTGTGACGTAGAGCGTCGTCACTTCCAACGCCTTCTGGATGCGCGCGATCTCCGCGCGCATCTGCACACGCAGCTTCGCGTCGAGGTTGGACAGCGGCTCGTCCATCAGGAACGCCTTCGGCTCGCGGACGATCGCGCGCCCCATCGCCACCCGCTGCCGCTGGCCGCCGGAAAGCTGCGACGGCCGGCGGTTGAGCATGTCCGCTAGCCCGAGCTTCCGCGCGATCTCCTCCACCCGTCGGCGCTGCTCGTCCTTCGGCACCTTGCGCATGCGCAAGCCGAAGGCGAGGTTCTCGTAGACCGTCTTGTGCGGGTAGAGCGCGTAGTTCTGGAAGACCATCGCGATGTCGCGGTCGCGCGGCGCGAGCTCGTTGACGACGCGGTCACCGATGCGGATCTCGCCGTCGGTGATCTCCTCGAGGCCCGCGACCATGCGCAGCGCCGTCGTCTTGCCGCAGCCTGACGGCCCGACCAGCACGACGAATTCGCCCTCGCCCACCTTGAGATTGAGGTCACGGACAGCCGGGGTGTCGCCGTAGCTCTTGCTGACGTGGAGGAACTCGATCTCGGCCATCAACCCTTCACCGCCCCAGCGGTCAGTCCGAACGCGATCTTCCGCTGCACGAGGACGAAGAAGACGATCACCGGCAGCGAGCACAGCGTCGCGCCGGCCATCAGCGGCCCCCAGTCGGTTCCGCGCAGCGTCGTGAACGATGCGAGCCAGACCATCAGCGTCTGCTTCTCGGGCGTGTGCAGGAAGACGTACGCAATGATGAACTCGTTCCACGCCTGGATGAACGCGAAGATCGACGTCGCCACCAGGCCGGGCCCGAGCAGCGGGAGCAAGATCCGCACGAACGCGCCGAAACGCGTCGCGCCGTCGACCATCGCCGACTCCTCCAGCTCCTTCGGCACGCCGAGCAGGAACCCCCGCAACGTCCAGACCGCGAACGGCAGCACGAACGTGAGGTACATGACGATCACGCCCGAGAGCTTGTCGACCTGATGGACGCGCGACATCAGGATGTACAGCGGAATGATCAGCGCCGCGAGCGGGACCATCTGCACGCCGAGGATCACCACGATGAAGGGCTTCCGTCCGTAGAAGCTGAACTTCGCCAGCGCCAGCGCCGCGAGGAACGCCAGCACGAGCGAGAGCACGACGACGACGGTGGTGACGATCAGGCTGTTCTTGACCGCATTCCAGAAGAACTGCTGGTGGATCGCGTCGGTGAAGTTGGAGAGCACCGGATGCGTCGGGATCCACTGCGGCGTGTAGCTGAGGATGTCGTGCCCCGGCTTGAACGCCGTCGAGACCATCCAGTAGACGGGGAACACCATCACCGCGAGCACGATCAGGCCGAGGACGTTCCAGCCGGCCTTGCGCAGGCGCTTGCGCGAGCGCGGCCGCGTCACGGCCGGCGCGACGGGTGTCGGCGCGATTTGCGTGACGGAGCTCAATTGACCTCTCCCGTGCGCAGCATCTGGCGCAGATAGATCAGCGTTGCCATGAACATGAACAGCACCATCACGACGGCGATCGCGGCGCCCAGGCCGTACTCGCTGATCTGGAACGACTGGTGGAATGCATAGATCGCCATCGTGTAGTAGTCGCTCGAGGGTCTCGCGTCGAGCATCACCCAGATCTGCTGGAAGACCTGGAAGTCCCAGATGATCGACAGGCTCGTGAGGATGACGAAGATCGGCTTCAGCAAGGGCAGCGTCACCTCGCGGAAGATCGCCCACGGCCTCGCCCCGTCGATCGCCGCCGCCTCGAGCAGCTCGTGCGGCACCTGCGCGAGCCCGGCGTAGACGGTGATCGTCACGAACGGAATCGCTCCCCAGACGATCAGCAGGGTGAAGACGCCGAACCCCGTCCACGGGTTCGCGAACCAGTCGTGCCGCGCGAAGTCGCCGAGGTGCAGCTTCGTCAGCGTCCAGTTCGCAACGCCGAACTGGTAGTCGACCATCCAGCGCCAGATGTTCACGGCGACGATCACCGGCACCGCCCAGACGAGCACGAGCCCTGTGGTGAGTGCGATGCGCACCCACCGGCTCACCTGTAGCAGCAGCAACGCGATGGCTGTGCCGAGCACCATCGTCAGCGAGACGCACACGATCGTGAAGACGAGCGTGCGCAGCACGACGTGCCAGAACTCCCCGTCGTGGAAGATCGACGCGTAGTTCGCCGTGCCGATCCACCGCCCCTTGTGCCTGATCAGCTCGAACAGGCCGTACTTCTCGAACGACATCTTCACCAGCAGGTACAGCGGGTAGGCCAGAACGAGGCCGATCACCGCCGCTGCCGGCGTCAGCAGCACATACGGAGCCGCCGCCTGCCCGACACGGCGCCGGCTGAAGCGCCGCCGCCGAGAGGCGGGGGTGACCCCGCTCTCGGCGACGGACGCCACAGCAGCTCCTTCGGGCGCGAGGCGACTCACGCGCCTGTGTTCAGGATCCTCGTGATCTGATTACTGGCGCTGGTGGCCGCGGCCCTCACGGACGCGCGACCGGTTGCGATCTTGACGAGCATGTTCTGCAGCACGTTCGCATTCTCCACGTTGGTCCAGTTCGGGCTCGTCGGCACGAACCAGCTGTACTTCGCCGCCCGCGCGAACGGCGCGAGCTTCGGGTTCGAGGCGTTGAACGAGAGCAGCTTCGTCGTGTTGGCGATGTTGCCCGCCTTCGCGATCTCGCTCTCGGACGCGGTGCTGGTGAACGCCTTGATCCAGTCCGCCGCGAGGCCCTGGTTCTTCGTCGTCACGGGAATCGCGAGGTCGGAGCCGCCCAGGAACGTCGGCATGAACTTGCCACGCAGGTGGCTCGGCATCGGATAGGCATTCATCTTCCCGTCGAGCGCCGGGTTCCCGACCTTCGTGTCGAGTGCGTACGGCCACTCCCAGCCGTTGCCGACGAACGAGCCGACCTTGCCCTTGGCGAAGACGAGCGCCTGCTGCGGGTTCGCCTCGTCACCGGTCTTGCTCGCCCGGCTCAGCTTCATGACCCTCTTCACCTGGTTGAGCGCGGCGAGCGCACGCGGCGTGTTGAGCGTGCCCTTCCACTTGCCGCCCTTGCGGATCGCGATCTGGCTGCCGTAGTCGTAGACGAACGACATGGCGTAGTACCAGTACTTCCCGGGGAAGTACACGGCCGAGTAGTTGCCGTCCTTGCCGTACTTCTTCATCAGCTTCTGGCCGTCGACCATGAACTGCGCCAGGCTCTTCGGCGCGGACTTGATCCCGGCCGCCTTGTACTGATCCGTTCGGTAGATCACGGCACGTGCGCCCGCGTAATACGGGACGCCGTAGAGCTTGCCGTTGAACTGGCACGAGCCCTTGAGGCCCTGGAGCCAGGTCGCGCTGTTGGGGAACGCCGACTGCGTCAGTGACTTGAACGCGCCGGCAGCCATGTACTTCGTCATCTCGGTGTTGCCCATCTCGATGACGTCCGGTGCGTCGCCGCCGGCAAGCGCGGCGTCGAACTTCGTCAGGTGCGTGCCCCAGCTCTGGTACTGGACGTCGACGTCGACGTCCGGGTGCTGCGCTTTGAAGTTCCTGTTGGCCAGTGCGACTGCCTCGGGCCAACCGTTCTGCGCGTCGTTCTGAAGCCAGACCACGATCTTCGTGGCGTGACTCCGCGACGTGCCGCCGCTTGCGGTCGAAGCCGCAACGGCAAGCATGGCGACGAGCAATCCCGCCGCCAGGTAACGAACTTTCATGTCGCCTCCCGGAGCTCTCGGAAGCCTCCCTGGCTTCCGGATTGGTTAAGACCACCAACCACCGGCGAGAGATTGGCATAGACCAATAACTGTGTCAAGGGGGTGAAAACAGCGCTTGTAGCGGCGAAGTGGTCTTGACCATGGGCCGAAGCCTGTGCTTCCATACGGACTGGATGCGGAAGCAGGTCTTGACCAGGCAGCGCGTGCTCGAGCTGATCGACCAGCTGCAGGTCGGCCAGGCGATTCCTTCCGAGCGACGGCTGAGCAGCGAGCTCGGCATCTCGCGCCTCACGGTCAGGGCCGCGCTCGACGACCTCGTGCGCGACGGCTACCTCGAGCGCCGGCACGGCGCCGGGACCTTCGTCAGCGAGCCGAAGATCGCCCAGCAGCTGACGCTGACCTCCTTCAGCGAGGACATGCGGCGGCGCGGGATGGTCGCGGGCAGCCGCACGATCGAGCTCCGAGAGATCCATGCCGGCGCCGCCGTCGGCCGGTCCCTCAGCGTGTCGCCGGATTCCCGGGTCATGCTGATCCGTCGCCTGCGCCTCGCCGACGGCGAGCCGATGGCGCTCGAGACCTTGCACGTCCCGGCGGCGCTCGTCCCCGGCCTGACGCGCGAGCGCCTCGAGAACTCGTCGTTCTACGACCTGCTCGAGCGCGACTACGGGGTCGTCATCTCGCACGGAACGCAGTCGATCGAGCCGACGGTGACGAACGAGGAGGAATCCGAGCTGCTCGGCGTGCCGCTGCACTCGCCCGCATTCCTGTTCGAGCGCACGAGCCGCACGGACGACGGCGAGACGGTGGAGTTCGTCCGGTCGCTCTACCGGGGCGACCGCTACCGGCTCGTCGCGGAGCTGTCGCAGCGCCGTGACCGCCCCGCGTCCGCGCAAGCAGCCCTCGTCGCCGCGGAATGAGCCGCGCCGGCGTCTCGTACTTCGGCGTCCGCATTCTCCGTCACGTTCGTCGGGATCTCGAAGACATCGCGGCGCGTGGGTTCAGCTCCGTGTTGCACACCTTCTCGGAGAACGATCTCGCGTATTACTGCGGCACGATGGCGGACATCGTCTCGGCATCGCACGACGTCGGGCTCGACGTGCAGATGTGCCCGTGGGGCGTCGGCCGCACGTTCGGCGGTGAGGCCGAGAGCCGCTGGGTGACGATGCATCCCGACGCTTGCCAGGTGCTCGACGACGGCCGGCGCGTCGCGACCGGTTGCTTCAACCACCCCGAGTACCGCGCCTTCTGCAAGGAGTGGGCCGACGCGGCGCTCGAGTGCGGGACCGACTACGTGTTCTGGGACGAGCCGCACTGGACGGTGCCCGAGCACGTGGGCATCACCGACGGATCGGCGCGGACGGCGTGCTTCTGCGACGTCTGCCGCGAGCTCGCCGACGGGACGCCCACGCAGGAGTTCAGGGAAGCGTCGCTCGTCGACTTCCTTCGGGACATGCTCGCCCACGTCACCGCGCGCGGCGGCAGGAACACGATCTGCCTGCTGCCGCTGACCGAGGGATCGCACGGGATCAGAGACTGGGACGCGGTCGCGGCGCTGCCCGGCCTCGACGTCTTCGCAACCGACCCGTACTGGAAGAACTTCGACGAGGAGCCCCGCGCATTCGTCGGCCGGTTCGCGCAGCTGCTGTCGGAGACGGCGGCGCGCCACGGCGTCCACCCGCAGCTGTGGGTGCCGAGCTTCGGTCTCACGCGCCAGGACATCCCCGACCTCGAGGCCGTGATCGAGGCGACGCGCGCCGCCGGCGTCGACGACATCTGGACGTGGGGCTACGAGGCGTGCGGCCACATGACGCACCTCGCCACGCCCGATGCACCGCTCGTGTGGGAGGCGGTGACGCGCGCGCTCACCCGGCGGCCCGCGCTCGAGCTGCGGCCCACCCCGGACCTCGTCCGCGCGGTCAACGTCGGCGACGCGACGGTTCCCGACGCGGTCGCGCGCGCGACCGACCAGATCGCCGCGGCGATCGACGCGATCGTCGCGCGCCTCGACGCGGGCGGGCGGCTCGTGTACGTCGGTGCGGGCACGTCCGGCCGCATCGCCGCGGCCGATGCGGCCGAATGCGGGCCGACGTTCTCGACCGACCTGATCTCCGCCGTCCACACCGAGGTCGACGCTGAGGAGGACGACGAGGAGCTCGCCCAGCTCGACGTCGGCGTGCGGGACGTCGCGCTCGGCGTCAGCGCCAGCGGGCGCACGCCGTACACGCTCGGCGCCCTCGGCCGCGCGAAGGCCGCCGGCGCGCTCACGATCGGCCTCGCCTGCGTGCCTGGGTCGGAGCTTGCGCGCGCTGCCGACCTCGCCATCGAGGTCGACATCGGCCCGGAGTTCATCTCCGGGTCCACCCGCATGAAGGCGGGCACGGCGCAGAAGCTGGTGCTGAACGCGATCTCTACAGTGACGATGGTCAAGCTCGGCAAGACGTTCGGGAACCTGATGGTCGACGTGGCGCCCACGAACGAGAAGCTGCGCACGCGGGCGCGCACCGCAGTCGCGCTCGCGACCGCGGCACCCGACGACGACGTGACGGCGGCGATGGCGGCCGCCGACGGTGACGCGAAGGTGGCGATCGTGTCGCTGCTGGCGGGCGTCGACGCGGACACCGCACGCTCGCGCCTGAGCGCCGCGCGCGGCGTCGTCCGGGAGGCGGTGGCCGATGTCGTGGGTTGAGACCGAGCTGCGCGAGCAGCCGGCCGCCATCGAGCGCTTCCTCGCAGCCGAGACGGCGCATGCGACGGAGATCGCGCGCGGCCTCGTCCGCGACGACGTCAGGTATCTCCTGATCGTCTCGCGCGGAAGCTCGAGCAACGTTGCGCGCTATCTGCAATACCTGTTCGGCACGGCCAACCGGTTGACCGTCGCGTTTGCGACACCGTCGCTGTACACCGTCTACGAGGCACCGCCGCAGCTCGGGCCTGCGGCCGTGATCGGCATCTCGCAGTCGGGTGCGTCGCCGGACGTGGTCGCAGTGCTCGACGAGGCGAAGCGCCAGGGGCGTCCGACCCTTGCGATCACGAACAACTCACGGTCACCCTTGGCGGACACCGCCGACTGGGTGCTGCCGCTCCATGCGGGCGAGGAACGCGCCGTCGCCGCGACGAAGACGTACCTG
>Ga0114129_10014107_pt1 | contig 11383 bp, 9 predicted proteins | sample RhiMetdeltSRZDD1_FD_80071 | JGI IMG/M metagenome (GOLD analysis project Ga0114129, IMG submission 80071) | Populus rhizosphere microbial communities from Tennessee, USA - Rhizosphere MetaG P. deltoides SRZDD1 (version 2) (version 2) | ecosystem: Host-associated > Plants > Roots > Rhizosphere >... | reverse complement strand
GGCTACCGGAACTTCGACACCCCCGACGACAGCCGCAACAACCGGGTGGTGGCGGTCCTGCTTCTCGGCGAGGGCTGGCACAACAACCACCACCACCGGCCGCGGGCCGCCCTCCACGGCTGGCGCCGCAGCGAGCTCGATCCCATCGGCGGAGGCCTGCGGCTGATGGCCCGCCTCCACCTGGTGTCGGGCCTCCGCCCCGGCCTGCGGCTCTAGGGCCGGCGGCCGGAGGCGACCACCGCTAGCCCCGGCAGCTCCACGCCCGCCGCGGAGGTGTAGGGGACAAGCGCGGCTCGCAGCCGGTCGGCGAGCGAGGCTCGCGTCGCGTCCGGCAGCCCGGCGACGATGGCGGCGAGCGGGCCGGCCAGAGCCGTCGTGCGCGTCCACCAGGCCTCGAACGACGGCGAGCGCAAGGGCACGGCCACGTCCTCGACCACGACGTCCGCCAGCCCGGCCCCGGCCAGCAGCGTGGCGAGCCCGTCCCGGTCGTCCAACGAGAACGGTCCGGGGATGCCGGGGGGCGGGACCGGCATGCCCAGCTCGGCGCCCACGGCGTCCAGGACGAGAGCGAGCCACGGGTTCTGCGCCCGAGGGCCCCAGACCGCGACCGCTACCCGCCCGCCGGGCCGCAGCACGCGGTGGATCTCGCGGACGGCGCCGGCGGGCTCGACCGCGAACATGAGGCCCTCCCGGCACAGGACGACGTCGTAGGACCCGTCGGGCCGGTCGATCTGGTCGAGGTCGAGCACGGCCGTGCGGACATTGCCCAGGCCCCGATCGGCCGCCCGGGCCGCGGCAATGGCCACCATCGCGGGCACCGCGTCGGACAGCGTGGCCTCGCCGCTGTCGCCGACCAATGCCGCGGCGGCCAGCCCGGCCCCTCCCGGCCCGCAGGCCAGCTCCAGCACGCGCTCGCCCGGCGCGGGCGCGGTGCGGGCGAGCATCGTCTCGGTGATCGCCGCGCCTCGCTCGTCGATCTCGTCGGCCTGGTCGCCCCACTGCCCGGCGACCCCGGCCCACATCTCCACCGCCATATTCGTCATAGTCAACGAGTATTGAATATCCGGTTAGAGTGGTCAAGTGGCGGACGAGCCTCGGACCAAGCGGCGCTACGACTCCCGTCGTCGCCAGGAGCAGGCGGCCACCACCCGCCGGTCGATCCTCGCCGCCGCCCAACGCCTCTTCGAGCAGGACGGCTACGTCGCCACCACCATGGAGGCGATCGCGGCCGAGGCCGGCGTCGCCCTCAAGACCGTGTACAGCGCGTTCGCCACCAAGCCCGGCCTGCTGCGGGCGGTGTGGGACCTGGCGCTCAAGGGCGACGTGGACGACTCTCCGGTGGCCGACCGGTCCTGGTACCGGGACATGCTCGACGAGCCCGACGCCGAGCGCCAGGTCCGGCTCAACGCCGCCAACGCCCGGGTGGTCAAGACCCGCATCGGTCCGATCCTGCGGGTCATCCGCAGCGCGGCGGTGGTCGACGCGGACAGCGCCGACCTGTGGGCGTTGATCCAGTCCGACTTCTACGCCAACCAGCGCGTGCTGGTGGAGTCGCTCGCCGCCAAGGGTGCCCTGCGTCCCGGCCTCGACCCGGCGTCGGCGACGGACATCCTCTGGACGCTCAACCACCCCGACGTGTGGTTGCTCCTGGCCTACGAGCGGGGCTGGACGCCCGAGCGCTTCGAGTCGTGGTTCGCGGCCGTCGCGATCGATCAGTTGCTGGGCGCGGGCGGGTCGAGCGCCGCCACCGACGGCAGCCAGTAGCACAGCTCGAGCAGGCGCAGGTTGGCCCACAGCGACAGCCGCCAGCCGCCGAGCACCGCAGCCAGCGACGCCGCCACCAGCAGCACCGCAGCGCAGAAGGCGGCGAAGGGCTCGGGCCCGGTGAAGATCTCGACCAGCGCCACCAGCGCGCCGAGCAGCAGCGCAGGCGCGCTGTTCCGCAGCATCAGGCCGGTCGCCTGGAGGCGGGACACCTCGGCGGTCGCCTCGGGCAGGCTGTGCTCGACCGCGGCTCGCAGCAGCCCGAAGTCCGCCTCCACGAAGCCGCGGCCGGCGGCATCCGGAGCGCGGGCGACGAACACGCGCCGCGCCTCGGCGGAGGTGTGGAGCCGCTTCGGCAGCGCGCGTCCCAAGGTCCGGCTCAGCCCGTAGGTGAGGTGGCCCAGCAGGTAGCTGCCGACCAGCGCGGCCACCAGCGCCACGAAGCTGTTCGTGTCCAGGCCATCGCGCTGTATCCATCCGGCCCGAGCTGACACATAGTAGAGGAGGGTGCCGTAGACCGAGCCGGGGATGGCGTAGGCGAACAGGTCGTACACCCCAAGCGTGAAGCTCACGCGGCGCTTCCTAGCAAACTCGTGGACCAGGCGGGCTGCGGCCCGGGCGGAGGCGGCCATGACGACGGACCAGCGGAGTTGGTTGCGGGCCGGGGTCTCCGTCGCGGCCTACCTGGCGGTGTGTGCCGGGCTGGTCCTCATGAGCCATGGTCCCCTGATCGTGCGGGTCATGGCTGTGTTCGCGGTGGGCCTGCTGGCGTCGCGGCTCCAGCGGGTGGTGCGCCACGAGTTCGGCTACCTGCACGACAAGCCGCGCCATTGCTGGATGCTGATCGCCGGCGTGTTCGCCATCGGGGCGGTCATGGGCCTGGTCTGGCTGCTGTGGCACAACGACGGGGTCGGCTTCTGTGGCCTGGCGCTGCTCTACGTGGCCGTGGGCCTGGGCCTGGAGGAGCTGCGCAGCCGCGACCGGCTGCCGGCGGTCCGGTTCGTGGCCGTGCTGGCCGTGGCCGGGGGCCTGGCCCTCGCCGGGCTGGGCGCGGCGGCGCTCGGGCAGAGCCGGGGCTGGTGGGTGTTCTGGGTGGCGGTCCTGCTGGCTCCGATCGGGATCGCGCTGGTGAGCGAGCTCGGCCTGAACGGGCTGGCGCACCAGTCCGTGCCCCAGTCGCTGGTGGTGGGCGGTGCCGGTGCGGTCTTCCTGGCGATCGGGGTCGGCGGTCTGGTGGCGGCGGGCCTGGGCGCGACCTACGTGCTGGCGCTGGGCGCGTTCCTGGTCGTGCTGCTGGTCGGCATCGCGGCCCGGTCCAACACCGACGTGGTGTTCGTGGTCGTGGTGGCGGCGGTGGTGTGGACCCTGGGCCACCGCAGCGTGCCCGAGCCGGCCGCCCTCCAGCCCGGGGTCGACGACGACGTCGTGGTGGCGCTCGGGGACTCGTTCATCTCCGGCGAGGGTGCCGACGAGTTCTTCGACGGCACCAACATCACCGGCATCAACACGTGCCGGCGGGCACCGACGGCCTACCCCGTCACCGCCATCACCGAGCGCGGGGTCGTCGACGTGCCCGACCGGCTGGAGTTCCTGGCCTGCTCGGGCGCCAAGACGATCGACATCGACGCCCAGGTGGACCAGCTCGTCGAGCAGCTGGGCTCGCCGGACGACGACATCTCGTTCGTGCTGCTGAGCGTGGGCGGCAACGACGCGCTGTTCGGGACCATCGGCCGGGCCTGCCTGCTGCCGGTCGACTGCACCGTCCTGCAGCCCGCCGTGGACGCCAACCTGGCCGCGGTGGAGGCGTCGCTCGACGACCTCTACGCTCGCCTTTCGGATCGCCTCGGCGACATCCCGGTGGTCGTGGTGCCGTACCCCGACCCGCTCGCCCCGCACGGCTGCGCCGAGTCGGCGTTCTCGGACGCCGAGCACGAGTTCCTGCACGGCTTCGCCTCGTCACTCGACTCGGCGGTAGCCCGCGCGGCCGCCCGCGCCGGCTTCCCGGTGGTCGACACCATGCCGACCGCCCTGGCCGGCCTACGTCTGTGCGACGGCCCGGCCGACGAGGTCGGCGTCAACTTCCTCGGCGCCAACAGCGTGGCGGGCACACTGGAGCAGTCGCTCAACCCGACCCGCTGGGTCCACAACAGCCTGCACCCCAACGCCCGCGGCCACGAAGCCATGCGCAGCGCCCTCGTCTCCTGGCTCGCCGGCAGCCCCGACCTCCGCCCGTCCCCCTCGGAGCCGGCCCCTCCGCCCCGCGTCGCCGCCCCGTCGGGCGCCGAGTGCCTCGGCCGCACCGGCGACGACCTCAACAACTGCGCCAACGCGTGGACCAGCCGCCACGCCGCCGCGTACGTCCTCACCCGAGGCTGGCTCCTGGTCCCAGCCCTGGTCGGCGCCTGGCTGATCGCCCTCCAGCTCATCCGCCTGTGGCGCGTGGTCTTCGACGACCCGGATCGAGTCCTCTCGCCACGCAAAGTTGTCGATTAACTCTTCTACGTGAGATAAAGCTCACACAGTGCGCGTTAGCCTCTCGCAATGTGGCTGCGCGCAGGTCGGGTGACCCCGCTGGCGTCCTGATGTTGACCAAGGGGCTGGGCCGTGGCGGTGCCGAACGGCTGCTCATCAACACCGTCGCTCGCCTGGACCGCGCGCGGTTCCGGCCGGAGGTCGCCTACCTCCAGCCCTGGGCGGACGATCTGGTCGGCGAGGCCGAGGCTGCCGGCGCCCCCGTCCATTGCTTGGGGGCGCCGAGCCAGCTGTCGGTGGGATGGACCCGGCGCCTGCGTCGCCTGGTGGCGGAGCGGACGATCGATGTGGTCCACACGCACAATCCCGCGTCGGCTGCGGCCGCACGCCTGGCCCTGCCCGGCCGGTCCCCCGCCTTCGTCCACACCGAGCACAACACCTGGAGGGCGTACCGGCTCCCCACCCGCTGGGCCAATCGCCTCACGTGGTCCCGGAACACCGCCGCGGTCGCGGTGTCCGAGCACGCTGCGGCATCCGTCGGGCCCGTGAGCCCCCGGCCCGAAGTGGTGGTCCACGGCTTGGCCGACTCGTCGGTTCCGCCATTGCCCCGGCGGGCTGCACTGGCGCAGCTCGGACTGGGCCCCAGCGGGCCGGTGATCGGCGCGGTCGGCAGCCTCTGGCCCCGGAAGGGCCATGACGTCGTGATCGACGCCCTGAGCCGCCTCAGGGGCGCCGGCTCGGACGCCCGCCTCGTCATTCTCGGCGACGGTCCGGGGCGTTCCGACCTTGCCGCCCAGGTCCGGCGCCTCGGGCTCGGCCACCGGGTGCTCCTGGCCGGACCGCGCGACGACGTGACCGGACTGCTCGGCGCGTTCGACGTGTTCGCCATGGGCTCGCGCGTGGAGGGGCTTCCGGTCGCGCTGCTCGAAGCCATGGCGGCCGGGCGGGCATGTGTCGCCACGGCCGTAGGCGGGATCCCCGAGGTCCTGATGCATGGGCGGGACGGCCTGCTCGTGCCGCCCGACGATCCGGGCGCGATGGCCGGCGCCCTCGGCGGCCTGCTCGAAGACGATGGCCTACGGGAGACCATCGGCCAGCGGGCCGCCCTTCGCGCCCGTGCCTTCGACATCGCCGCGACCGTCCAGCGCCTGGAGGCGATCTATGAGCGGGTGCTGGCCGCGGGAGCCGTCCCGAGCGCCCGGGCGGGCGGGTAGGGGATCGCAGCGATGTGCGGCATCGCCGGCGTCGTCGACCTCCGGGGCGCCGGCCTCGACATGGTCGGCGACCAGGTCGCGACGCTGGAGCATCGCGGGCCGGACTCCGCTGGCGTCTTCGCCGGCTCGCACACCCGGCTCGCGCAGAGCCGCCTGGCGGTCATCGATCTCGCCACCGGCGACCCGCCTCTGACCGACGAGACGGGGAGCATCGGAGTCGTCTTCAACGGCGAGCTCTACAACTTCCGCGAGCTGCGGCACGACCTGAGCCTCCAGGGCCACCGGTTCACCAGCGCAGGCGACACGGAGGTGATAGCTCACCTGGCTGAGGACCTCGAGCCGGTCGAGCTCGGCCGCCGCCTCCAGGGCATGTTCGCGTTCGCGGTCTGGGACGAGCGGCGACGCCGCCTGATCCTCGGCCGCGACCGGTTCGGCAAGAAGCCCCTCTACTACTGGTCGGACGGCACCCGGTTCGTGTTCGGCAGCGAGATCAAGGCCGTGCTGGCCGACCCACGGGTGCCGCGATCGCTCGACCCGCTCGCGGTGCCGGCGTACCTCTCCTTCGGCTACGTGCCCACCCCGCGCACCTTCTTCGAGGGCGTCACCAGCCTTCCGCCGGCACACGTGCTCACGCTGACGGAGGATGGCGAGACACGCATCGAGCGGTACTGGCGGGCGCCCCTTCCCGGCGTCGACGGATGCGACGTGATGGACCTGACCTTCGACGAGGCTTGCGAGGAGATCCGCCGGCTGCTGTCGGACGCGGTCGCCCGCCGAATGGTCGCCGACGTGGGCTTGGGCGCGTTCTTGAGCGGGGGCGTCGACTCCTCGGTGATGGTCGCGTTGATGGCGCGACTGAGCCCGGGCGCGGTGCGCACCTTCACGATCGGGTTCGACGACGGGGACGGCTTCGACGAGCGACCGTATGCCGAGGAGGTCGCCAAGCTCTACAGCACCGATCACACGACCTTCGTGGTGGACCCCGACCGCGCCGAGCTGGTCGAGCGCCTGGTCTGGCACCACGACCAGCCGTTCGGTGACTCGAGCGCGCTCCCGACGTTCCTGCTGTGCCAGCTCACCCGCGAGCACGTCACCGTGGCGCTCGCCGGGGACGGTGGCGACGAGATCTTCGGCGGGTACGAGCGATTCGTGGCGGCGCGGATCCTCGACTCGCTCCGCCACGTTCCGAACCCGGTGCTGAACGGTGCTCGGAGCGTCGTCACGCGCCTCCCGCCCACGCTGTTCCATGGGCGAGTGCGCAGCCTCGACCGCCTGCTCTCCTCCACCTCGCAACCGATGCCCGACGCCTACCTCGGCTGGCTCAGCTGCGTGCCGGACAGCTGGCGGCATCGACTCTGCCCGTCGACGTCCGACTGGGCCCGCGACCTCTACCGCGAGCAGTGGGCGGCGACGGCCGGAGCCGCCGGCCTGGATCGGCTCCTCGCTCTGAACCTCGACACCTACTTGGTCGACGACCTGCTGGTGAAGGTCGATCGCATGGCGATGGCCCATGGTCTCGAGGTCCGCTCGCCCTACCTCGACACCGCGCTGGCAGAGTTCGCCCTCCGCCTCCCGCCGCGGTTCAAGGTGCGCGGGCTCACCCGGAAGCGGGCGTTGCGGGCCATGGCGCGCGATCTCGTGCCTCCGGCGCTGCTGCGCCGCCGCAAGCGAGGTTTCGGGGTCCCGCTGGACCGGTGGTTCCGCACGGATCTTCGTAGCTACGCGGAAGCGCGGCTGTGTGCGGACGAAGCCTCGATCAACGACCACCTCCGGCCCGACGGCGTCCGCGACCTGTTCGCGGAGCACCAGTCCGGGGCCAACCGAGGTCATGCCCTCTGGGCACTGCTGACGCTGGAGACGTTCCTCCGCCAGCACGGGTGGTGAGAGCAGGATGCGCACCCAACGCAACGACGCCGAGGCCTGGGAGGCCACCGTTCGAGGCTTCGGCCAGGAGTGGTCGACGTTCGACCAATCGCGCGTCGACGAGCGCCACCTCGCCGCCTTGTTCGACGACTACTTCGCCATCTTCCCCTGGCAGGACCTGGGCTCCGACGCCCGAGGTGTCGACATCGGCTGTGGCACAGGCCGCTGGGCCCAGTTCGTCGCGCCTCGGGTCGGCGCTCTGCTGTGCATCGACGCCAGCCCGGATGCGGCTCGCGTGGCGCGTCGCCGGCTCGCGACCAGCCCGAACGTGCTCGTCAGCGCGGGCACGGCCGAATCGCTCCCGGTCGCCGGCGGATCCCTCGACTTCGGTTATGCGATCGGCGTGCTGCACCACACGCCCGACACCCGTGCCGCGCTCGCCGAGTGCGTCCGGGCGTTGCGGCCCGGCGCACCGCTGCTCGTGTACCTCTACTACGACCTGGACGGGCGGCCCGGGTGGTATCGCGCTCTCTGGGGCCTCTCGAATGCGGCCCGCCACCGCATAGCCCGCCTCCCCTTCCGGGCCCGCTACTGGGTGACCCAGACGATCGCGGCGCTGGTGTACTGGCCGCTGGCGCGCACAGCCCGCGTCGCCGAGCGGCTGGGAGCGTCCCCCACGCAGGTCAGCAGCATCCCGCTCGGCTTCTACAGGGACCTGCCCTTCTACACGATGCGCAACGACGCGCTCGACCGGTTCGGCACCGTCGTGGAGCAGCGCTTCAGCCGCCGCGAGATCGTCGAGATGCTCGAAGGGGCGGGTCTCCGCGATGTCCGCTTCAGCCCGGACGCTCCCTACTGGTGTGCGGTCGGGTGGGTGGAGTGACCTCCGTGCCACCGGACGCCGAGGTCACGGCCGTGATCCCCACCACGCTCGACCGGCCTTCGCTGCTGGCGCGGGCCCTCGACTCGGTGCGACGCCAGCGCGGTGTCGGCGTCGACATCGTCGTGGCCGCGGATGTGCCTCACGGGCATCCACTCCCCGATCTCGGAGCGGACGTACGCGTGGAGATCGTCGGGGGCAAGGGCGCTCACGCGGCGCGCAACGCCGGCGCCTCGGTTGCCACCACGCCGTGGGTCGCGTTCCTCGACGACGACGACGCGTGGGAGCCTGACAAGCTCCGCCTCCAACTCGCGGCGGGTCGGCAGTGCGGTGCGGAGGCGATCGTGGCCAGCCGCTACAGGTTCGTGCTCGACGGCCACCGCTGGTATGAGCGGCCACTGAAGACCCTCCACGACGGCCAGGACATCAGCGAGTACCTCTTCTGCGCCGTGACCCCGGTCGGTCCGACCGGAACGCTGCTCATGTCCTCGCTCCTGGTCAGCACATCGCTCGTGCAGCGCTGCCCGTTCTCCGCCGACACGCCCCGCGGGGCCGAGGACCTCGACTTCCTGCTCCGAGCCGCGAAGCGCCACGCCGCCCGGGTCGTGCAGCTCCAGGCGCCTCTCGTGGCGTACCACTACGACACCGGGCGGCGACACCTGAGCCGCGAGGGCTCCTGGCGGGACAGCCTCGACTGGGCCGATGCGAACGCCGACCTGTTCACGGCCCGGAGTGCCGCGGCGTACCGGCTCAAGTTGCTCGGCACTCCCGGGGGCCGAGCTCACCTGCGGGAAGTCGTAGTGGCGGCGTTTCGGACCGGACGGCCCCGCGCGGTCGACGTAGCGTGGGCGCTCGCGCTCACGTGCGTCTCGCCTGCCCTGCGAAGATCGGTCGCGAGCCGAGTCCTATCGCTCAAGGCGAGGGTGGCGTCTCAGCGCGGGTAGTCCCACAGGGTGCACAGGTCCCGGTCCAGGTACTCGCCGACCTTGCGCACCTCCGAGGCGAACCTCTCCCGCAGTGCCGCCATCAAGCGCGGATCCGGTGGCGGCGGTTCGGTGCCCAGGACGTGGCGGTCAACGGCCGCCATGATGACGCGACGAGCGCCATCGGTGGTGAGTGCCCGGATCGCCTTGTGCACCACACGCGCGCCGACGCCGCGGTCGGAGATGACCCTCCGTATCGCCTGCGACGTGGCGGGGAAGCGGACGCCTTCGGCGACATTGCGCACGATCGGCTCCGGCTCGATCGAGGCGTCGACCTCCAGGAACTGCAGGATGTCCTTCACCGTGTCGCGGTTGGACTCCTGGAAATCGTCGTAGATCAGCACGAGCACCTGGTCTCTGGAGAGCGCGGCATGGAAGCGCTGGATCTGCTCGGTGTAGCGCACGTAATCCGAGTAGACGATGGGCGAGCCCGGGCGGCCTTCGTCGGCGAGTGCCGATTCCAGATCGAGGATGCCGTGGTAGCCGTGGCGGACCTGCCACAGGTGCCACGACCAGATGAAGCTCGCGGGCTCTCGCAGGATCGCGATGGCCTTGGCATCGGGGTTGTACGAGGCGAGCTCGGAGGCCGCCCGCTCCGATCGGAGGTATTCCGTCGTTCCCTCACCCCGGAGCTGATGTGGCTCGGCTCCGGCAAACAACGCGACGTACCTGGACCCGGCCTTGTCGCTAGCGATGTCCCCGGAGCCGAAGAACGCTGGCGCCTTCGACGGCGACATGAAGATGTCCGGATGCTGGTCGAGCATCGCGTAGAGCGCCGATGTGCCCGACTTCGGGTGCCCGGCGATGACGAAGTCCGGGGGTTGCCCGTTGCGTCTCACGCTTGCCGCCGCGACATGAGCGGGTCGAAGATCGCCGGGCCGCTGTCGAGCCCGAGAGCCTCCGGAGGGCCGAAGGCCGTCATGCGGCCGTGCTCGAGTACGAGGACACGATCGCACGTCGACAGCCGCGACAGCCGGTGGCTGACCACGAAGAGTGTGAGCTGGCCGTGCAGGGACTCGAGCGAGGACCAGATGAGGGACTCCGAGCGCAGGTCGAGCGCGCTCGTGGGTTCGTCGAGGATGAGGACAGTCGGATCGCCCGCCAGAGCGCGCGCCAGGCAGATGCGCTGGCGCTGGCCCCCGGAGACGGCCTCGCCCCGCTGCTCGATCCGGGTCGCGTAGCCGTCCGGCCAGGAGAGGATGTCGTCGTGGATGTGGGCCATCCGGGCCGCGGCCTGGATCGCCCGGTCGTCCATGTCCCGCAGGAACCGGATGTTGTCGCGGACCGTGCCTGTGACGAGCTGGGGGTCCTGAGGCACGTAGGCGACGTGACCATGCCAATCGTCGGCCAGGTACTCGCTCGCAGGCCGCCCGTTGACCAGGTACTCACCGTCCGCCGGCGTCCGCAGCCGGATCAGGATCTGGACGAGCGTGGACTTGCCGGCGCCGGACTGCCCGACGATGCCCACCGACTGGCCGGCGACCACTTCGAAGTCCACGTCGGCCAGCCCGTCGGCACCCCGGCCGTACCGGTAGCCGACCGACCGGCACCGCAGCGCCCGGATCTCGTCGAGGCTCCGTTCGCCCGGTGGTCGGGCTGCATTCCTGTAGCGCGTCTCGGCGGCGACGACCCGCTCGAGGAACGGGTTCGCCTGCTGCACGAGCACATACGCCGTGTGGGCGATCTGGGCGTATGACGCGCTGCGCACCAGCATGAGCACGACGGCGCCGAGGATCGCGACCTCTCCGGCCCCCGACCAGTACAGCCCCGTGAGGCCGCCGATGATCATGATCGTCGCGAGGCTCTGGTAAAGGTTCTGCACGAGCCGGGCCACGAACACGTTCTTGAAGCTGGCTTCGCGCACCCGGTCGATGAGCCCGTCGATGTGATGCCTCTGCACCGCTGAAGTGCCGAAGACCTGCGTCTCCTCGGCCAGGCGGACCGCTTGGCCGACACCTTCGGCATAGGCGAGTTGTGCGACGGAGAGCTCGTGGCCGTGGCGCCGGCCTCGCCGGGTCAGCGGGCGGAGCACGAGCGAGAGCAGCCAGGTCGCGCCGATCAGGAGGAGCGCCACCCAGGGGCTCAGGAACAGGGCGGAGACCACGAGGGCGGCAAAGGCGAAGACCGAGCTCACGAGCGTGCCGGCGTTCACGAGCCCTTGGCTCGCCTGGACGATGTGGGAGGAGAGAAGCTCCTGCACGTCGCCG
>Ga0114129_10014106_pt1 | contig 11383 bp, 8 predicted proteins | sample RhiMetdeltSRZDD1_FD_80071 | JGI IMG/M metagenome (GOLD analysis project Ga0114129, IMG submission 80071) | Populus rhizosphere microbial communities from Tennessee, USA - Rhizosphere MetaG P. deltoides SRZDD1 (version 2) (version 2) | ecosystem: Host-associated > Plants > Roots > Rhizosphere >... | reverse complement strand
CGCGGCCCACGCCATGGAACTCGCTTCTCGACAGCGGCCAGCCATCGCTCACGTCGAGCCGCTGGAACGCCCCGCGGATTGCTGCTCGCCTACTGGTTGTCCTGCTCGCCAGCGGCGCAATAACGGACGCTCGAGCCTGGTACGCTCCAATCCCCGAAACGCTGCCGGTATTCGGGCGAGTCGACGATTTGATCGATGAGCGACGCGGAACCGCGCATCGAGACGAATATCCCGGCGTTCTTCAGCGCTTCCGGATCCGGTCCGCGGTTGAGAAGATGTCGATAGACATCGACCACCATATCGTCCCGGTCTTGGCTGCCAACCCGCCGCAGATGTTCTGGCGATTTGGCGATGGCGCGAACGATGTCGCGAACCGTGGCGCCCCTGCTCAAATGATCGAGCCAATCGGAGGCACTGGGATCGGCCGACCGCTCCAGGACCTGTCGATACACCTGCTCAATCACTTGCCTCGCATCCGTCGTGCATGGTTGTTGAGCCACTGCGAGCGACGGGATGACGGTGAGCGCGCTGACGAGTACGGCTAAACGCCACATGACATCCTCCTGAGTTCCAGCCTCAGCACATCCTCTGCGGGCAGCGCTGCACGTCAGCGAAAGTTTGTGCAAGTGAGATGCCCTGGTCCGTGCCGCCGATGCTCTGTTAGGGCTTGCGGCCGTGTTGAGCTGTTGTAATTCAGCGGAGCCCCTCACTTCAGAAGTGACGACCTCTACGTTAGGTATCGTCGAGCCGACTGAGCGGAGCGATGACAGAAGGCCACAAGAAGCGGCTGCGCGGCATCAGTTAGCCGTACTCAGGCATTCGAATCGGCGCTTCCGCCCACCTGGCCGTCTGCTGTGGCTGATCTTGCGACGGATCTGGCCGCAGTGGAGAGACGCACTGGTGCTAGGTTCAGCCGGCCACGGTCGAGCGTTGGCATCGCGATCGGTGTGACGGGCGCTGGTGGCGTCATTCGCGACGTGGGTGACTTGTCCAGGAGCTCACTGACCCGTGCTGTGCCGCCTTGTGTGCGCGCAGGAGGAGCGAGGCAGCTGGGCAACGCCGTTCCTCCGCGCTTGACGAGCGGCAAAGAGCCGCTCATGCTGTTCGTGAGCGCAGCGCGTCCACATTTCGCCCGGCATGGCCCTCTGCAGATTTTGCGGGGAGCGGGTGGCGACCAATCGCCTCTCAACGCACATTGCCAAAGAGCATCCTCGTGCTGGCCGGATCGACATGTCGCCTACGCTCGTGCGGAAGCGCGCGGCCGCCAAAAAGCGGTCCTCGGGCTAGGAGATGGCGCGGCGCGCCGACGCGAATCGCGCACTCTCGATTGAGGAGCGCTCTCCCGGGTCGAGGTGGCAGTGAATGACCCCTTCGGCTCGCGAGTCGCTGTCGGCGGAGTCGTGAGGTGTCGAATTTGAGAACTTTGGGAGGCGACGTTGACGGGAACCATTCGAACATTACGAGTCGATAAGGGATTTGGGTTCATCAAGGACGATACCGGGAAGGAGTATTTTTTTCACAGAAGCGCGGTGTATGGCGAGGGACTCGACAATCTGCGTGAAGGAGACAGCGTCGAGTTCGATGTCGGGCAAGGTCCGAAGGGTCCTCGGGCTGAGAATGTGCGACGCACGTCCACCTAAATAGGGGCGACGAACAAGACCTGGTCCTCTTAACGTCGCACGGTTTACAGACTTCTCGAGTGCGGTAGATCGTCATTTGGCGACCCGCCAGCCAACTTGCCGATCTTGCCTACTCAGTACGTGCCACTTCGTCAGTAATCGATCGTCAGCGTCGATGCCGTTCCGGTGGAATCCGAATCCAACGAGCGTCGACGATGCTCGCGTTCGACACTTTCGTTCAGTCCAAGTGCCTACTGCGATAGAATGCGCAGCCCCGATAGAGAGCACGGAGGCGCTCGCATCGGGTAATGTATCGCCCCGGCAAGAGATATGGACGAACCTAACGGTACCGCCTCGAGTGACTCGCCCAGCGCCCCGTTCGTCGTCCGCAGCTATGGGGCTACCGACCGCGGACGTAATAGGCCCACCAACGAAGACCAGTTCTTGATCGCCGACTTGACCAAAGCGATGCACGTTCGCCAGACGAGTCTCGAGGAACCGCGGGCCAGATTCGGGGAGCAGCACGGTCACTTATTCCTGGTGGCCGATGGAATGGGTGGGCACCACGCGGGAGAGCACGCCAGCGCGATGGCCGTGACTCTGATCGAACAGTTCGCTTTGAACACCTTTAGGTGGTTCATGCCGTTGACGGCTGTCCACGCTGATAACGTCGTCACCGACTTCCAGGAAGCTGTGGAGCGCGCCGACGCCACAATCGTGGAAGCGGCGACCAAGAGACCCGATCTTCGCGGGATGGGTACCACGCTGACGCTTGCGTTCCACTACGAAGCGGAGCTCCTCGTAATCCACGTGGGCGACAGCCGCGCGTATCTGTTTCGCGACAACACATTACGTCAGCTCACCCGGGATCATACAGTGGTCGCAGAGCTGGTACGGCGCGGCGAGCTCGATCTCGCCGAAGTGCGCCAGCACAGACTCCGGCACATCATCACTAACGTTGTCGGTGGAACCGAATCCGGGGTGCAGGCGGAGGCCCACACTCTTAAACTTCACGTCGATGACGAGCTCCTGCTCTGCTCGGACGGTCTCACTGAGATGCTGTCGAACGCCGAGATTAGCGAAGTTCTGCGTGGCGAACCGAACCCCGAGGCCGCATGCACGCGCCTTATATCCCTGGCGAACGAATGCGGTGGTCAGGACAACATCACGGCCATCGTGGCGCGGTTTTCGGCATCACCGGCGACGACGGGGAATGCGTTCGGCAATCAACCGTAAGAGGTGCGACGCGTTGAGAAATCACTAACAAGCTCAGCTTCGTTACCTTTCGTGTGACCGGGCGAAATACGCAGCTTCCTCAATTGTTCTGCTCGTCGTGTCCGAACACTGAATCTAATGCTGCATCACGGCTGGATATCTACACGGGTTGTCACGGCGTGGGACGACTAGCGGTCGTAGACTAACCGTCGTGAATTCGCGTCTTCCACGGTGGCACCTGGACGAGTCAATCAGGTTCTCTATGGCGACTCCTGACGCGGATTACGCTGCCGCCTTCGCCAGATGTGAGAGGGCGCTCCGTGGATGCTCGCTGGATGTGAGCGAGTGTGAAGTTCTAGACTCCATATCTCAACTATCATGGCCAGGCGGAGGATCCCGTGCGCCAGTTGTCATTGAAGAAGAAGGAATCGCGTCTCGTTTGGCAGATTCTGCTGCGAGGGATCTTGATCACGGACCGGATGACCAAAAGCGCAACAACCGCGGAACAGGACGCATACAGGGAGTTACGGCCAAGGATAATTCGCGCATGGAAGTCAGGACTTGTTTTGGGCGGCGTGAGACCAAAGAGCAAGATTTACGACATCATGCCCAAGCGACTTCTACAGGACGTTGAACTAGCAGCGCTGAAGAAGTTAAGCAGGAAAGATGGGGCCAAGGCGAAGGGCAATATCGTCGTTCCAAAGAAAAGAGCCTCCGCTTAGAGGATGATAGATGCGGCAACGCTTCATTGGCACGGTCAGGCGCAGTGTCTCGATTGAATGATTCCGCTCAACGAGCGACATCTGCGGCGCGGGTTGACGATCCGGTGCGCGTGACGGTTGCCGGGGTTGAGGTAGAAGGCGGCCATGTCTGGTCCCACGACGAATCGAATCCGAACTCACCATCATCGGCTTGGATGGTAGTCAAGAATCGATGGTCCGACCCATTTGTCTTTCCAAGCACACCTTATGAAATGGTGCTGATGCAGAGGTCGGCGGATCAGGCCGCTGGGAGACGGCTTCTATGAGCGGAGCAAGCTCAGCATCGCTGTTGATCCCGTCGGCCAACGGGTCATACCACCACGGGTGGTCTTTAATTGGTTTGTTGCAGTCCAGACAATTGAAGGTCTGCCTCAACTGAATGGCGCGCAGATCGTCGCGCCAATTTTGCGCCAACACTCGCGCCGATTCGATGTCACGCATCATTTGCGAATGTAGGGGCACGCCACCGAAGTAACCGACCCGCAGCTCGACACTGTGAGGGGAAACACCGAATATCGCGCACGTCAAGATGCGAGTGGTTGAACCTTCAATCACGCGCCAACAGACTTCTAACGGCTCCGATATTTTGGAGTTCGTCATATTTAATTTGCAGACGTTGGGAGTAACGAGGTTGCAGTGCTAAATCACGGCGGATGGCCGCTACGCAGCTATCGTGCCGCCTTGGATGTCCAGGATGGCGTGGGAAACTTCACTCTGTCTCATACGGGTCGGCGTGGGGAACGTCATTCTTCTATCTTTCTTGGATTTTGCCTGTTATTCGGTCGGCGGGTCTGCGGATTATTTCGTTGCCCCAAACCGATACCGAACCAGATTATCGCAACTCAGGACCCTGCCGTCGCGACCGATGAAGGTCGTGGCTCAGGTGGCGCGAGGGACAATGCTCGATGAGCCGTGTTCGTTGTACCTGCAGTCACGAGCTTGGTGTCAGTGCCGATCGAGTACTTGGCGAAGCTTCGTGGCCAGTCCATTAGTCGTGAATGGCTTTTGAACGAAATGTGCTTCGCCCGCTTCAATACGCTGGCGCAGCACAGCATTGGATGTGTAACCACTCATGAACATCACGGCGATGGAGGGGTAATCCCGACGCACACGATCAGCTAGCTCGGGACCGCTCATGCCGGGCATCACCACATCGGTCAGCAGCAGATCGATACGTGCCTGTTTCGCTGAGACGGTTTGCAGCGCGTCCTCTCCACTGCATGCCGACACGACCTTGTAGCCATACCCTTCGAGTGCCGTCTGGGTCATTGCGCGCACGGCTGGTTCGTCTTCCACCAGCAGCACCGTTTCGGTACCACGACCCGGCGCGCGCTCACTGGCTCCCGGGTCATCGACGGTGACACCTCCTTCAGTCGCAGGCAGGAAGATCTGAAACGTCGTCCCGACATTCAGCTCACTGTCAACATCGATCCAGCCACCCGATTGTTTGACGATGCCGTCGACCACGGCTAATCCGAGACCAGTGCCCTGTCCCTTGGGCTTGGTGCTGTAGAACGGTTCGAAGAGCCTGGCCTTGGATTCGAGCGCGATGCCACATCCCGTGTCGCTGATGACGAGCAGGACGTAATCGCGGACAGCCGGTCGGCCTCCATCACGATTCGGCGCGGTCACGCTCTTTATTTCGATACTGAGCCGGCCGCCATTGGGCATCGCATCCCGCGCATTGATTGCGATGTTCAGGAGGACGCGCGAGAGCTGATCGGGGTCGACTTTGACTGGACGAAGCTCCGCCTCCGCGCGAACAGTCAGCTCGATGTGCTCTCCAAGTGTCCGGCGAAGTAACGTCTCGGTCTGTGCGACGACCTTGTTGATGTCCACGACTTTCGGCTCGAGCACTGACTGACGGCTGAAGGCCAGGAGCTGGCGGGTCATCGACGCAGCGCGCCGACAGGCCAGTCGAATCTGCTCGAGGTCGTGTTGCGCCTGGGCGTCGGCTCCGCGGAGCAGCATGTCGGCGTGACCAGCAATCACGGTGAGCAGATTGTTGAAATCGTGTGCGACGCCGCCTGCCAGTTGACCGAGTGCTTCCATCTTCTGTGAATGGAGCAGCTGCTGCTCGAGTTTGCGCTTCGCTTCTTCGGCGACGACACGCTCAGTGATGTCGTGGCCCTCGGGGATGAGCAAATTCACGTTCCCTTCGGAATCGCGCACGGGTTTCAGCGAAAAGTCGATGCAATGCAGTCGCCCATCAGGCCCCGGATGTGTCGCCTCAAATCGAACTGCCTGTCCACTCGCTGCCGTGCGCACCGCGTCGCGCAATTGGTTCTGCAGATCGGGTGAGTGGGTCCACCAGGCGGTGTCCCAGATTTTCTTCCCAATGACTTCCTGAGGTGAAACCGATGCGAATCGCAATGCTGTATCGTTGGCCTCGAGAAGCGTGCCGTCGACCGCCATCAGCCCGATGAACTGAAACGTCTGGTCGAAGATGGCGCGGAACCGGCGGTCCGCTGCCGTGAGGTCATCGTTACGCTGGCGGTTCGTTCGCGCGAATTGGACTGCGATGACGGTAATGCTGATCGCGACGCCGAACATCCCGGGATGTGGCGACCGCACCTCGAAAAGATCGATGAGGGCAGCGGACACGATCGCCAGAGCAAAGCCAAGAGCAGCGACGATCAGGAGGACACCACCGGTTCGATCCCGTCGCATGTACCTGATGGCGCTGAGGAGCGTGAAGGCATCAACCGCGAGGATGACCGCATAAATCGCGAACGTGATGACGAGCGGTGCGGTGCGCGTGTAAGCGGACGACACCTGGCCCCACGGCAGGGACACGGGTTCCAGCCCGGTCACTGTGCCAACGAGGGGAACGCCTGCTACGGCAGCAACCGCGACTGCCACCATTAATATGGTGCTGAACCAGACGAAGGCGCGCGCGCGCACGCCCGTGGTCTCCGCCAACGTCCAGGCGATGGCGGCAACACCGAGCGAACCGAACATCGTTCGGAGCGTCAGCGCCTGGCGGGCGCCTTCGATCGTGCTGGAGGTGGCCAGGGCCACCACGGCCATCGACTGCGCGGCCCAGATGAACGACCCGACCGCGATGGCGAGCAGCGACAAGTCGCGGCGCGACCGCCACCACATCACAAACGACGCGATCGCGGCAAACCCGAAGAAGCCGCACAGAAAGGCCTGAGCAAAGGTGTACGGACCCATCGCCAGAAGTCTCCGTGGCACGGAAGGACAGCAATTAGTTTTCGGGCAGATTCACTGCACGAAACATCCGGAACCTCACCGGCTCCCCATTCTTTGTGGCTGGTAAGTACCGCCATGCCTTGGCGGCACTAACGATCATCCGTTCGTGATAGCGGTTGAGTGGGGTATGAAGCTTCACGATTTCCACCAGTCCATTCCGGCCAATCACCATCTCGAGTTGCCCGATCTTGGCGGCTGGTATTCCCGCCGGGGTCGACTCCGGAAGCTGGCGTCCCTGCTCGATTGGTGGAATGACGGTTAGATCGGCCATGGTATAAACGCGATTGTCCTCGAGCGTTCTTGCGGCACGTACTTCCGTGAGAAGTTGCTGAACGCGTTCACGCAGTTCGAGCGGAACCGGCCCGAAATCCGAGTCGCCCATGAGGCGCACAGCACGTTCCAAGGTGCGGATCGCAGCCGTGTATTCGCCAGCTTGGAATTCCGTCTGGCCACGCAGGTACTCGCGCTTCGCAATCCCGGGCAGCAACAAGCGCTTGCTCTCGCGTAAGGCCGCAACCGCCTGGGGGGTCGCTTGTGTCGAGTCCAACTGGTATAGCGGGTCGGTAAGCACGCGAGCTTCGAACGCCATTCGAGCCGACTCGATGTCATCAAGCACCGGCTCGGTCCGAGGCGTATTTGCGATCCCTGCAACGGATTCCGCGCCGGGCACGGGCGAGACCGAGCGCGGTGGAGCCGTCATCGACGTCACTCGCAAAGAGGGTCGCGCAGGAACTGGTTTGGCTGGTCTGTCTGGCGTCGATTCGTGGGGGGCCACCTGCGCTGTCCCACGATCGCGCGACGGTACTGGTTGCGGCATTACGTTTTCAGGTACTCCGCCCACATCGCTGCGCGCCGGCTCAACACGCTCAGCACGTGCTGACACCTGAGCAGCTGTAGCATCGGACGGAACACCACGGTCGCTCGATTGCCGCGCAAGCTTCACGACAATACCGCCAATCAACATGATTACAACCGCGGCCGCCACGAGGGCATAGACATGGCGACGAGCCGGAAGTACGGGTTTCGAAGGGCTTTGACCGACGGGTATGGTCGAAGGGGCAGGCAGTGCGACCAGTTCGTTGTGCGACGGTAATCGGCCGTGATCCAACGGCCTTGACCCTCTCGCTTCCTGTCCACGTCTGAACGCGTTACGTATCGCATCCGGTTCGCTTCGAGCCTCGAATGTTCTCAACGCCTCCGACAGTTCTGTGACAGTGGCAAATCCGGGGAGCTCGAAAGCAGCCTGGGAGGCAAGAAGGCGCAGCGACACCGGCGCGTTTCCCGCTTCAAGAAGCGCCCGGAGGATACGGCCAACCTGCTTCACGAACGGATCGCCGCCGGGTTCACCAGGCAGCACGCGAACGTCACCGTCAGCCGTAATCTCGATGTGCCGCGTGTCGAGCAGATATTCGTGTGTGCCGGCCGAGGGATGCTGGCCAATCGCGTCGCAAATTCGTCGAGTTATCGCTACGGCTTCCGGCCAATCGACGACGACATCGTTTTCTAGCAACTCCGAGACCGAAAGCACTCCTTCTTCGGCGTCGTTGAAGGATTGTCTGATTTCGGAGTCGACGGCAGCAGGCGTCGACTCTACGCCCACCCCACTCGCGGGTGTGGAGTCCAGCGCGGGCTTCGCAATTTGAGTCTCGATGTTCGCGTCGATCGGTACCGCCGTCTGTTCTTGCGGTGACGCGTCAGTCTCGGACAGGAATTCATCATCGATGTTGAACAGCGGATCCAGGGGCACGATCGTTGGCGTTGGCATGCCAGGACCCGTCCGCTCAGGCCGCTCCGCGTGTGGGCCGTCATCGAGCGGCATCTTCAGCGCTCCGGTGCGAAGTACCCACCACGGCTCCTCACGACGACATCGTCAGGCCGGGGCCGAATTTCGACTTTGCGCCAGGACCCGTCTCGCACGCCGTTTGTCGACGTGTAGCTGACGACATAACGCCGCCGCAGGTTTTCGACCACCCGGCGATAGTCGTCCCGCAGACCTTCGACGTCGTCTGGGAAGTACGACTCGCCGCTCGAGAGGCTCGCGATGTTTTGCAGGAAGTCGTGATCGACTTTCGGACCGAGCCCGATCGTGTAGATCGTCGTGTTCGCCTGAGCGAGAAGGTCGAGGACGTCCTGTGCCGTGCGCACACTCCCTGGCGCGGTGCCGGGATTGTTCTCATCCCGTCCGTCAGTAACCATCACGATCGCACGGCGGCCGTCTACGTGGTCTAACCGGGTGAGCGCATCGCAGAGCGCGTCGTACAGCGCCGTGCCGCCGCCCGCTGTGTATTGACCGATGGTCTTCAGGATCCCGTCCCGTACCGTGGTGAGGTCGTGGACCAGGTCGGCTTGATCGGCGAACTCGAGGAGGCCGAGGCTGTCCTCCGGTCGCAGCACTTCCACAAACTCTCGTGCGGCGGCCATTGCTTCAGTGGCGCTCTTCTTCATGCTGCCGCTCGAATCGAGCGCCAGGACAATGGAGACGGGAGCCACGACCTCGTGGAACGCATCAACCTTCTGCTCGATGCCGTCCTCGAACACAGTCAGGTCATTCGGCCCCAAGTCGAGGTACCGCCGGCTCTTGTCCGTGATGGTGAACTCCAATTCCGGCCGGACCGGCGGAGGCTTGGGAGCGTTGTATCCGTCACGAGTTCGGACGATGTAGCCGGGAGTCGTCGTGAGCGTCACGTTCCGCCAGGTCCCATCCCGTTCCTGATTGGTCGGGGTGTAACTCACCAGATACCGGTTCTGAACGTCTGCGGCGAGACGCGCCTGCACCATCGCCACGGCATCGTCGCGCGGAAGAAACGTCTGCCCGCCCGTCTCGGACGCGAGCCGCCGGAGCGCTCGTTCGCCGATGCGTGACACACCGGCAACGCCTCCGATACCGATCACGTAAACGGTCACCTGGGCCGCTTTCACCGCCGCAATGACCTCGTCGATCGGTGTGCTGCTATCCTCGTCGTACCCGTCGGTGATGAGTACCACCGCTCGTCGGGTCAACCCCGTGGGGATTTGCTTTACCACTTCGACAAGGCTGTCGAGAATGGCGGTGCCACCGGTCGCCCGGATGTTCTGGATGGCATCCGCCACCGTCCGATGGTCAGTGGTCGGACCGGTAACAGCGGTCAGATGGCGTGAGAATGGCGCGACGATCACGCGGTCGTCTGGTCGCAGGAAATCGATCAGCCGCTTGACGCCGTCCCTGACGAACCCGATCCGCCGGTGCATGCTGTGGCTGCTGTCGACGAGGATCACAAACACCGCGGGAAGTTCTTCGTGGCGTACGACGTCAATCGTCTGAGGAACACCATCCTCTTCAACGGCAAAACTCGACGCGGCCAGGTTGTTGACAAATCGGCCGCGCGAGTCGTAGACGCCCGCCTCCAGGAGCACGCTCGATACATCGGCGGTCTCGACGACATCGAATGGTGGGAGCACCACTGAGTCGCGCGCGGTTCGGCCGTTATCGTCTTCAACTTCGACGGACAGTTCTCGACGCTCGAACGGGTTCTCGTCGATCCACTCGACCGCGTACGGTGGCCCGTCTTCGTCGGTCTTGTAGAGCTGGCCGTCGACGTAGAACCTGATGGGCCTCAACGTCGCGTTCGACTGCACCTGGGCGACGATGCGCAAGTTGGTGAACGTGCCGATACGACCGAGCGGGGACGTGATGTGAACGGCGAACGGACGGGTATCATCGCCGCGCGGAGCGGCGGTGCAGAGCAGCGTCACACACGCTACGACGAACACGCAGATGTCACGAGGGCCGGCCCGCATGAAGCCTCAATTCATTGCGACACATCAGCGACCTGTGCTGCCAACGCGCGGGTGCTCCTGGCGCGGGCGCGGGCAACGCTCCACGCGGGGCGCTGGCGAGACGCCGCATCAAACGCCTGAGAGGCATCGGCATATTTCCCCTTGGCCAGCAGAGCGATGCCAAGGTTGTAGGCGGCTACCGCCGTGTCACCCGAGCCACGAAACTCGCGCAACGCGAGATCGTCACGCTTGTCAGCCGAGTAAGCGAGCGCCAGGTTGTTACGCGCCGCAGCGAGCGAAGGGTCGATCTTGAGCGCCGAACGGCAATGCTCTATTGCCTCTGTCAGTTGTCCGGTGCGGAACGAGAGATAACAGAGATTGTTGAGTACATACGCCGCGCGACGGTCGAGCGCGAGCGCCTGCTCGTATGAACTGCGCGCTTCCGCTACCCGGTCCATGGCCGCGAGAATTGTCCCGAGCGTGTTGTGCGCCGCCGGCCAGGACGGTGCGTAATGAACAGCGCGGGCGGCGTCCGCCAACCCCAGATGCGGGAATCCCCAGTCGCGCCAGATGCGTGCAAGACCGTCGTACGACGCCGCATCCGTGCGATCGAGTTGACGAGCGCGGGAGTAATGGTCAAACGCGGCATCGAGGATCTTCAGCGTCCGATATCGTTCGGCGACACGCCGATGCTGGACAGCGCCAGGATGTAACCGCAACTCGAGCAACGCGGCCGACAGGATCTGGTCGCTGTTCTCGATGCTGCCGCTGAAGGATTGCACCGGGCGTGCGCCGACTCCCAGTTCGCGCAACTTG
>Ga0114129_10014105_pt1 | contig 11383 bp, 7 predicted proteins | sample RhiMetdeltSRZDD1_FD_80071 | JGI IMG/M metagenome (GOLD analysis project Ga0114129, IMG submission 80071) | Populus rhizosphere microbial communities from Tennessee, USA - Rhizosphere MetaG P. deltoides SRZDD1 (version 2) (version 2) | ecosystem: Host-associated > Plants > Roots > Rhizosphere >... | reverse complement strand
TTTGCCTTTCGACTTACTGGGCGTGGTCGACAGACGAAAGCGCGAGGTCCGCAATCGTCATGGCAATCTTTGGTGTGGTGTTCACTCTTCTAGCCTGGCTAATTGCAACGTTCGTTCTCGGTCGGTTATTTCGTCCTCAAACATGGAAGCCAAGACATTTCGGAGCGTTATCATTGCTCCTAATCTGCGGTGGCCTCGCCGGTCTACTCATCACACTTTTCTCAGAAGTGCTGAAGCTGGAACACGCAACCATCGGCTTGATTCCGTCTACTGTTTGGCCGGGTTGGCTCAACTGGAAAACTGAAGTCTACGCCTGTGTCGGAGTTCCGTTGTTTCTGTTGCTTGTAGGACTGGGTTTGGCGCTGTTCGTTGGTCTTTCCAGTGCCGGTAGGACCATTGATGATGAGGATCGCGAGTGGTGGGCACGGGCTTCTGCATGGCTTGTAATTGCTATCATCGGATGGATCGCCGGCACTGCGGTAGTAATCTTTGGGCCAATCGTTTTGTTGGACGCGCCCGGCAAACTGGCATCCCTGGGCGGGATCTCAGGCCTGCTCACCATCCTACTGGGACGCAGCGCTCTTACTCCGGCGACGACAGAAAGCTCGACGAATAATAAGTCAAAAACGACCCTTGCCAGTTCAGTACTCGGTAAGATTCTGCCGTTACTGGCTGTCGTCTTTCTCTTCGTATTTCTTGCCGTGTTATCTCTCGCGACAACTGGTGTATTTCAAGGCGCTGCACGACTGCTCAACCGGGACAGCTTCATTAATGTTAGCTCCCTGATAACCAATCTTCCCCAACAATCAGGTGCATCGGCTTTGCAAACTTATAGTCGCTACGTAGCGCCGATGGGTGGCACTGATCCTTGGATAGCAGCAAAGATCGTCCACATGAACGTGTTGCATTACACAAGTGGTGTTTTGGTTCTCGTCGTTGGTGGTGCTCTATTTGTATTTGGATTAATTCTTTCCTGGTTTATCAAACTCAACATCTTCTCATTACATGGTGGCTACAGAAACAGATTGATTCGCGCATTCCTGGGCGCGTCGCGTCGTAGTCATGAACGTAAGCCAAACCCATTCACTGGCTTCGATCCGGCTGACAACGTAAGCATGCACGAATTGCGCCCGGTTCTCTTCAATGAAAACGATTTCATCGATCCGGTTGGTTTGGTTGGAGAGTTACTGCGTGATCAAAGAACGGACATTTCGAAATGGCTGGTGAACAATGGACAGCTCCGCAATATTCAAGCCCTGCCTAGCATTAGTGCCCCGTCACCCAGATTGATCACTGCCTTGCAGAAAGATCTGAACTCGGCGTTGCAAATTAAGAATCTGCAGGAGAGAGTCGAAGCGAAACCGGAAGCCGGCATTGATACGAACAGGTCACTCAGTACAACGACTGATCTCTTGGCGAACCGTCATTATCTTGAGCAGCAGTTCGACACGATGGTCCGGGTTCGGCCAGGTGAATCGTCAACTTTCAGATTGATGCCCTTTATCAACACCACTCTTAATCTCGTCGCCGGCAAGAACCTCGCATGGCAGCAACGCAAGGCGGAGCCTTTCAGTATTACTCCGCTGTATTGTGGCTGTGTTCGGCTCGGCTATCGCAATTCAAGAGAATACGGCGGGAAGGGAATGGGGATCTCGATTGGCACCGCCGCTACAATTTCGGGAGCAGCCGCGAGCCCTAACATGGGTTATTACACCACCTCACCCGTCATTTCCTTAATTCTGGCGTTGTTTAATGTTCGGCTCGGATGGTGGCTGGGTAATCCCGGTCCAGCAGGAGATACGACGTACGACTTATTCGCACCGAAGTCGTCAGTGATGCCCATCGTTCAAGAAGCACTTGGTCTAACGAACGATGAAAACAAATACGTCTACCTCACGGATGGTGGTCACTTCGAAAATCTGGGTCTCTATGAAATGGTTCTGCGGCGTTGTCACACGATAGTGGTCTGCGACGCAGCTCAGGATGAGAAGTATCGATTCGGAGACCTCGGTAACGCGATTCGGAAGATCCGTATCGATCTTGGGGTGCCAATTGATTTCAAGTCGATGCCCATCTTCGCTGGCTGGCCCGCAAACGAAAAGCAGGGCCTGTACTGGACAATAGCGAATATACGGTACTCATGTATCGATGGCGACGGTGTGCCGAACGGAACCCTGCTCTACATTAAACCGGCGATTTACGGGACTGAGCCCCGTGACATTTTGGAATACAAGAAAAGCTTTCCTGCCTTTCCTCACCAAAGTACTGCTGATCAATTCTTCGACGAGCCTCAATTTGAAAGTTACAGAATGCTTGGCTCTCACATCATGGACCAAATATGTGGCGACGACTCAAAAGATTTGCAGCTCACAGATTTGATAACCAAGGCTCGCGAAAAGCTCAAAAGTTACAACGACGCGAACTACGGTATGGCCCAAGGGAAGAAGCCAACTGAGATTGTGACCGACCAGCTTGAAGGAATGACGAGTACTTGAGTCCGATTCATTTCGATTAGTAAATTACTCAGACACCACTGGCTTTAGCCATGTGGTATTCAAATTCAGCCTAACGTTGATGATTGTTCTACATTTTCACAGTTTTGATTGCGGGCGCGTGGAAACTGATCATGGCTTGTTTCACTCAAGTTCCTTTTCCACGCGCCGGCAATCAAAACTGTGAATTGGGGACGCGTCCTTATTGGCTAGGTTGAATTTGAATACCACATGGGCTAAAGCCAGTGGTGTCATATATCACTTACAGGGCGTCACTAAGATTGAATCTCGCGCGTGTTCCTTGTCCTCTATGGCGGCTTGACCAAATGTGATTCTGGTCGAGATCATGTGTTTACCGAACGAGGACAAGCCGATGCCAAAATATCATTTCATTCAACTCGACGTTTTCACCGACACAGCATTTGCCGGCAATCCACTGGCCGTCTTCCCAGAAGCTAAAGGAATCACGGATGAACAGATGATGAAAATCGCTCGCGAGATGAATCTCTCGGAAACGGTTTTCGTCCTGCCTGCCAAGCCGAAAGTAAATTCCGAAGACCAGGACGTATTGCGACGACTTCGCATCTTTACGCCCGCGAGAGAGATCCCTTTTGCCGGTCATCCCGTCGTCGGAACATGGAATTGTCTGGCGCGCGAAGGCGTTGTGCCATTGCCCCAAGATGGGAACGGCTTGACGACAATACATCATGAAGTTGGTATCGGAGTTCTTCCGGTAGATATCGAATTCCGTGATGGCCACCCCGAGAAGGTTGTGATGACACAGGGCAAGTTCCAAATCCTGAATGAGATTGACGATTCGCCTGAACAAGCGGAACTCGCACGAGCGCTTGGTCGAGCACGTGAGGACCTTGATGAAAGCCTCCCTATACAAGTGATCAGCACCGGTTTGACTTGCATGGCGGTGCCGATTCGGTCGCTTGCGGACCTTCGTGATTGTCGGGTGAATGGCTCGCTGCTGGCTGAGATTTACACGCGTCGCGGAGCAACAGGCTGCCTTGTGTTTTCGCGTGAGACGCTCGAAGTTGGTGCGTCCCGGGCGCACGCGCGATTTTTTGCTCCGGCAGACAACATTGCCGAAGACCCGGCAACTGGGAGTGCGTGTGGAGCACTAGGCGGCTATCTCATTCATCACGGCGCATTAGAATTGGTGCCGAAAGACGGCACGCATGAATTCGTGATCGAACAGGGTGATTTCATCAATCGTCCGAGCCGAATCCACCTCGAGGTTACTGGCGGACCAGGTGATGTAAAACAGGTGCGCGTAGGTGGATCTTCTGTGGTGGTTGCGCGTGGAGAGGTTGACATTTAGGCGTTAAGCTTGGGCCTTTGACATCTCATTCTCCCCAAGCTTTAGCTTGGGGTTAGCGACCCCTACAAAAGCAGCAACCGTTTTAACGGTTTGTCTCGTACGCGCACTATTAACGTCACTCAAACCGTTAAAACGGTTCTCCGGATCAGCGCGCGCGATGCCCCAAGCTAAAGCTTGGGGTGAATGAGAGGTTGATTCGAAGCGCAAAGTTCAACTATGGAGACGCCTCTCGATCTCATCATTATTGGTGCCGGCCCGGCTGGCTTATCAGCTGCTGAGGCGGCGCAGCGTGAGGACTTGTCCTACCTTGTCATCGAGAAGGGCACTATCGCCGACACGATTCGCAAATATCCTGTTGGGCGCACAATGTTCTCGACTCCAAACGAAGTCGAGATGGCCGTCGGTACTCTCAAGCCAGTTAAAGAGAAACCTAGTCGGGAGGAGCTGTTATCGCACTACATTCATTTCGTTCTCAATCACAACCTGCTGGTGAACACAGATGAGAAGGTTGAAGATGTCAGCGGTAATATCAATAGCGGCTTCAGTGTTCGCACTACTAAGAATCAGTACAAAGCCGCGCGAGTATTGTTCGCTATAGGCGCGATGGAGTTTCCGCGCCGCTTGAATGTCGAAGGTGAAGATCTCGAGAAGGTCCATCATCTCTTTGTCGAACCGTATCCTTACGTACGAAAGAACGCGCTCGTTGTTGGCGGTGGCAACAGCGCAGCCGAGGCGGCGCTGTTTCTTTCTGAAGAAGGTGCCCGCACAACGCTTGCGATTTGGCGTGAAGATTGGGAGAACCGCGATCCAAAAGCAGGCGCCATGAAGCACTGGGTCCGTTCCCCACTCGAAGCGGAGATTGCTGCTGGACGTCTGCGAGTTGTTCTTTACAAGCAAGTCGACAAGATACGTGAGAAGGACGTGACACTAACTACGGAAACGGGCGAGTCGTTGACTATTCCAAATGACGTTGTCTTCGTTTTGGTAGGAAGTGACGCCGACTTAACTCTGCTAAAGCGACTAGGAGTTAAGACGGAGCCCGGCAAGCTCACGCAAGTGCCGGTTTATGATCCTGAAACTTTTGAAACCAACGTGCGTGGAATATACGTCGCCGGTCACTTTACACACGCGCGGCATATCAAACCGGCGATCGATGTCCCACGGAAGATTGTGCCCTTGATTGCGAAGGAACTAAGAGCTGCGCTCATTACGCCCTCGAGTGGGTAGCTTACAGAACCGGGAACAAATGCGTAGTCGCGGCGCAGCTTAGTATCGCCAGCCAGGCGAACATCGCGGATTCAGTACCGTTTGCGGTAGCAAATGGCCAACACTCAACTACCTGTATGTGGCTCTGAACTACGCGTGTTGAGTGTTAGCCATTTGCTACCGCAAACGGTACTGAATACGTTGATGCTGTTAACGGTGGTGTCGAAATCTCGTTTTTTCCTAGATTGAATCAGAAAAGAGACTAGCTCATGAATAAGCTCACCATTCTCGCAATAGTCTCGCTGTCGCTAACTCTATCGCCAGAGAAAGCGGCCGCCCAGAAAAAACCTGAACCGCCTGTCTCACAACTCTGCACCCGCAACAGCGCTTTAGACATCATCCAGCAACAGAACGCGACGGCAAAAACTATTGATAATTCCGTTCAACGCATTGCCGTCATGCTGCGCGTGGCCGATATCAGCTGGCCGTACCAACAGGAAAAAGCACGAGCAACGTTTGTCGAAGCGTTTGATCTGGCTAGCCAATATTTCAAAGAAGCGGGAGATGCGGATCGCAAAGATTCTCAATTCCACTTCACTCGGGGTACTGATCAGCGTTTCAAAGTAATAACCGCTTACGCCAAACGCGATCCAGCCGCCGCACGAAAGCTCGCAGAACAAATTGCCGAAGAACAGATAAGGGAAGCTGCAGATAAACCCGCCACGGATGCGGCGACTAGTCGTAGGATCGCGGAGAAGCTACTCGACGTGGCTTACAACTTGGCTGCCACAGACCAAGCTGCCGCGCTCGCTTTTGCGCGTTCGAGTCTGCGTCATGCCGCCACAATCCAACTGCCAAGTTTTCTGTATACGCTATCCGCCGTGAACCGTTCAGCCGCAGATCCGTTTTACGAAGAGGCATTGGCGGCATATAGCAAAGCTCCGATGGATCAGCTCCTGTACTTGTCTTCGTTTCCGTTTGGCAACAATCGTGAAGCTGGCGAAATGCCAACGTACTCATTCTACAAGGTGCCCGATGGTTTCACTCCAAATCCTCGACTTGAGCGATTATTTGTGCAGACATTGCTAGCCAGAACTCAATCAGCGCTTGAGGCTCCAGTTGAGCCCGTTTCTTCCAATGACTATCGCAGCTCCGATCCTGCACAAATGTGGATGGCGCTGTCGCGGCTGCAAAAGCAGATCGAAGAAGCATTACCCGATCTGTCAGAACCGGCGCGGCAAGCCAAAGACAAACTCTACGCACTCCTTAACGCCCCTTCGCAGCGCACTGTTTCACGAATCGTTAATTCCGATAACGCCCCAAAACTCTCGTTTGAAGAACAGGTAGAAGCTGCTTTGAAGCTGACGGATGTTGACCGGCGAGATCAGCAGCTAACGTTCGCCGTCACAGGAGCACCAGCAACTGTGAGCGTGGAGCAAGTAGTTGATGTAGTGGAGAGGATTTCCGATACAGGTGTACGAGCACCGGTACAAAACTGGTTCTATTTTTTCCGTACTCAGTCTCTAATTAAAGAGAAACGGCTGGATGAGGCACGAAAACTTGCTGGTAGGGTTACGGAACTGGACCAGCGGGCGTATCTCTATTCACGGATTGCCGAAGAGTCGTTGAAGGAGGCTGAAGATCAAATGGAGGCGCGCGAGATACTGAACGAGATTTCAACCGCAGCCGCCAAAGCGCCTAATACGATTGTTACTTCTCGAGCCCTATTGGCTCTGGCCTATCTGTATTCGAAGATTGACACAAATCGAGGCATCGAAGAATTGGCAAACGCAGTGAAGAGTATCAATCGACTGGAAGCACCTGACTTCTCACAACAGTCGGTAATAATGAAAATTGAAGGAAAAACCTTTGGCAGTTACGCTGCTTATGCAACTCCCGGATTTAATCCAGAGAATACATTCCGCGAAATAGGCAAGCTTGATTTTGATGGATCACTGATGCAGGCGGCGACGTTTACCGATAAGTCGCTGCGAACCTTAACGACGCTGGCATTAATTGAGCCGTGTTTGCAACAAACTGGCAAACCAAAGGCGAAACGCGGAATGTAAAGAACATCCACGGATTACGCAGATTACAGATCCGAGGCAGGAGCAGCAGGCAGGAGCAGGCGAACTCCCGAGCCTACTTGGTGCTCCTGCTTACTGCCCCTGCCGCCTGACTTCAGTCTGCGTAATCTGTGGATGTTCTTCTCGTACCCGGCGAGCAACTCCCGTGGCGTACGCCGCCGCTTCAACTTCACGCGCAACTGCCTCAGCAACTCGCTTATCGAAAACTGACGGCACAATGTATTCGGGATGAAGTTCAGCGTCAGTAATGATTCCGGCAATCGCGTTCGCTGCCGCCAGCTTCATCTCTTCATTTATCCGTACCGCGCGACACGCAAGCGCGCCACGGAAAATCCCTGGAAACGAAAGAACGTTGTTGATCTGATTCGGATAATCCGACCGGCCCGTTGCCATCACTGCAACGTAAGGTGCGGCCTCTTCCGGCATGATTTCGGGCGTGGGATTCGCCATCGCAAACACAATTGGTTTGTCAGCCATATACTGAACATCTTCTGCGGTGATCACGCCCGGAACTGAAAGACCCAGGAACACGTCCGCTCCTTTTATAACTTCATGGACAGAGCCTTTCTGTTCCTGTTGATTGGTGTTTTGCGCGTACCAGTCCTTGACCCAGTTCATGTTTTCGCGCCGGCCGCGGTAAATCGCTCCGGATTGATCACACCCAATGATATTCGTTACACCGGCCGCCATAATGATCTTAGTGCAGGCCACACCCGCCGCACCAACGCCATTAACTATCACCTTTATATCGCTCATGCTCTTCCCGACAATCTTCAATGCATTGATGAGAGCAGCGAGCACAACTACGGCAGTGCCGTGCTGATCATCGTGAAAGACAGGGATGTCGAGCTCTTCTTTTAGTCGCTCCTCAATCTGAAAACATCTTGGTGCAGAGATGTCTTCGAGATTTATTCCGCCGAAGGCAGGCGAGATCGCTTTCACCGCCTGAACAATCTCATCCGGATCTTTCGTATTCAGGCAGATCGGAAAGGCGTCAACACCGGCAAACTCTTTGAAGAGCATCGCCTTCCCTTCCATGACTGGCATTGCGGCCGCCGGTCCGATGTCTCCCAAACCCAAGACCGCCGTCCCGTCAGTTACTACGGCAACAGTATTCTTTTTGATCGTAAGCGTGAATGCTTTTTCCGGATCGTCGTGAATCGCTTCGCAAATGCGAGCCACGCCAGGCGTATAGGCCATCGACAAATCTGCTCGTGTTTTCAGGGGGACCTTTGAAACAACCTCGATCTTTCCGCCGAGATGCATCAGAAATGTCGGATCGGAGACATTTATGACTTCAACACCGTCGATGTCACGAGCCGCGTTGACGATCTGCTGTGCGTGTTCGGTGGAGGTTGAACTGACAGTAATGTCGCGAATGATGTAGTCGTTACCGACTGTGACAATGTCGATCGCGCCTATATCGCCGCCTGCCCGGCCGAGCGCCATTGTGAGTTCGCCAAGTGAGCCCGCGCGACTCGAAAGCCGGACGCGCAGGGTCAAACTGTAGCTTGGACTCGGTGTGGTCTGCATAGCCGGAAAGCGCTATTTACCCATGAAGGTTCAGGGTGGTGCAAGTGAGGTGAGGCGTGAATTAAGCTCTGACTGAAATGTTCACCGACCACTATCACGCAAACGTCTTCGAATCTCTTCCACAATCGTACGGTCAATTTTACGACCAGTTAGATCTAACGCGTGTTTGCCAAGCAGTCGATATAGCTCCAGTCCTTCATCCAGCCCCTTCTCTTGCAACGACGCCAGATGCAGTTTAACCGTCGACAGATCTCCACGTGCGAATGTACCGGTCAACGCATTCCTGGGTTCAGCGTGAGACAAGTTCATTGCCGTACTCTGCAAAAGCGGTAACAAGATCTTTTGAGCCTCTCGGCGACTTAGTCCACAGCGTTCGAGCATGTCCATCGCAACATCAAAAAGCGCTACTACATTGCCGGAAGTCATGACCGCTGCGGCGTGGTACAGAGGTTTGTCTTTAGCGCCGATTGAGAAACTGCGCGCGCCGAGGTCTCGAACAATACGACGGGCTATACGTGTTGCCTTTGTGTCACCTTCAATGCACCAATAAGCATTTCTCAAAGCCTCAACTCCAGTGACAGGATTACTTATTGATGCCAGGGGATGAATCGATCCCGTGTGCCAGCCTTTTCCTGCCAGATTGGCAAAGAGCGCTGAGGACAGCGCGCCGCTGGTGTGCAAGACAGTCGGTTGTCCGACTATCTGAATTCGATCGAGAGCTTTCGCAACCTCAGAAATCCGATCGTCAGGTACGGCGACTAAAATCAGTTCCGCCGCGTCATACTTATCGAAATCTTCAGCTACCAAGGTTTCAAGCTTCAGGTTCAATAATGTTGCCGCTTTTCGAACCTGTGGACGCCTGCGACCAACCAAGGAAGTTATTCGATAGCCAGTCGAGTCGAGTGCCATTGCCATCGCCATACCTAGCCGACCCGAGCCGATAATCGAGACGGTCGGTTTCTTTTGTCGGGTTTTGCCGTTTTTTCGGTTCGGCATCTGATGTCAGCAGACTCTATATACGAAAAGGGCGGTTGGCTAAATTAACCGGCAGGATTTCCGAGTGTTTCGGCGGCAGCTGGATTATAATGGCCATCACGATAATTGGCTAACACGTGGTTTGACCTCTTTTACTTTGGTCGCGCAACCTTGTTCTAAAGCCTGTGCATCATAGATCGCGCGCTTGGAACACGCGAAAACAGCACTTCTGAATACCCCTTCCGTTAGGCCGATTCGAGTTTGAGCGTTTTCGCCGCGTAGCAGTTCTTCTGGTGACGACAAGAGTTCCCCGCTCGTTCGGACCGCACTCTAAAAGGCTTTTGGAGGTTTTTCAAATGAACAGCTTCTCCCGGATGCTAACCGCATTGCTTCTGACGGGTTCCGTGCTGATGAGCTCAGTGGCCGTCGTTGCGCAAACCACGACAACGAATTCCGGGCAGACCACTCAAACTCAGGTTCCAGCCGATTCCAGCCAAGCAAGTCAAACTCAGACACAGTCCAAGAAGGATCAGCCAAAACCGCAGGCTACCTCGTCCCCTGTCAGGTCAACCAAACCGCTTTCTACAAACGAAGACCCAGCGATGATAGGGAAACGAAACATCAACGGTGGGTTCATCTCGAAGATCAGCGGCTCGACTGAAAAGGAGGTTCGTCAGGGACGAGAATTGGCCGCCGAAGTTGATCGTCAGGCGAAATTCATCGATGACCCGATGATTACGGAATACGTCAATCGAGTTGGTCAGAACATTGTTTTGCACTCAGATGCCAAGGTTCCCTTTACTATCAAAGTCATAGATTCGGACGAAGTTAATGCCTTTGCTTTACCCGGCGGTTTCTTTTACGTCAACAAGGGACTCCTCTTGGCTGCTGATAATGAAGCCGAATTGGCGGGCGTGATGGCCCACGAGATAGCTCACGTCGCTGCCAGGCACGCGGTAGAAAATCAAGCCAAAGCGACTTTGCTGGAGTACCTGGCAATCGGGGGTTCTATATTCCTGGGTGGTATTCCGGGCATGATTTATCAAAACACTGCCGGTCTTGGGCTGCTGGGCATGTTCATGAAGTTCAGCCGCAGCGCAGAAGAAGAAGCAGACAAGCTTGGTGTGCAGTACATGTACGCTGCAGGCTACGACCCCGGCGCGATGGCGACCATGTTTGAGAAACTCGAAGCGAAGAACAAGAAGAAGCCCGGTTTCATTGCACGAGCATTCTCGACGCACCCGGCCCCACCAGAGCGCAGAGCTGCAGCTCTCGCACTGGCCGCACGGTTTCCAGAGCGTGAGGAATATGTAATTAGCTCGTCAGAGTTTCAAAGGGTGAAGGGGCGTCTGCTGCGTATGTCGAACGCGCGTGCATCCACTGCCGGCGCCATCGCAGCGGGTGACGATGGAAACGCACCAGGACGTCCAACATTAAAGCGACGGCAGCCGACTCCCGACGACACATCAACAACGCCTGCTGAGGGCGAGCAGAAACCGGCTGAATCCGGGCCGCCTAAATTAAAGAAGAACGACGCGCCCAAGCCGGGCGATAAGCCATAGTTCACGTTCCGAATCAACCGTCACAAAGGCTCTTCGGCGCAATCGCTGAAGGGCCTTTTGTCATGTATAACTACTGACGGCTGCGTAGCTTGACAACTTTTTGAACCGTTCGGTATCCTAGCCGTTCGCGTTTTACTCGCTGAAAATAGAGATAGTTAACTATGTCAACATACTTTCCCAGCGGAAAGGACCTCGCTG
>Ga0114129_10014103_pt1 | contig 11384 bp, 9 predicted proteins | sample RhiMetdeltSRZDD1_FD_80071 | JGI IMG/M metagenome (GOLD analysis project Ga0114129, IMG submission 80071) | Populus rhizosphere microbial communities from Tennessee, USA - Rhizosphere MetaG P. deltoides SRZDD1 (version 2) (version 2) | ecosystem: Host-associated > Plants > Roots > Rhizosphere >... | reverse complement strand
CTCCAGATCATCGACGAGCGCTGGCGCGAGCACCTGCACGACATGGACTACCTGCGCGAGGGCATCCACCTGCGCGGGTTCGCCCAGATCGAGCCGCTCGTGGCCTACAAGAACGAGGGCTTCGAGATGTTCACCGAGCTGATGAACAACATCTGGGAGGAGTTCGCGCGCTACATCTTCAACGTCGAGGTCAAGGTCGAGGGCCAGAACGGTGACGGCGACGGGCAGCAGTGGCCTGTCGGCGGCGGCCAGAGCGCCAGCCGCACCGGCCTGAACTACGCGGGCGGGACAGCCGCGGACCAGCCGAGCGCGCTGCAGGCGGCCGCTGCGGCTGTGCCGGGCGGCGCCGTGCCGACGGGCATCGCCGAGGCGGCCGAATATGCCGCCGACGCCACGGCGGAGCCTCCGCCTCAGGTCGAGACGCGGCGCGTGGCCGACGAGGAGAAGATCGGCCGCAACGACCCGTGCTGGTGCGGGTCCGGCAAGAAGTTCAAGAAGTGCCATGGCGCCTAGCGCGCTCCGCGACCAGCTGAAGCTGCTCGCGGACTATCTTTGACCCGCCTGCGCTGAGCGAGCGCCTCGAGGCGCTCGAGACGGAGATGCAGGCGCCCGGATTCTGGGACGACCAGGCCAAGGCCGCGAAGGTGTCGGCCGAACACGCGCGCGTGCAGCGCCAGCTCGACATGTTCCGCTCGCTCGAGTCCGACATCGTCGACCTCGAGGAACTCGAGGCGATGGACGACGACTCGCTCGCGGACGAGCTCGCTGGGCAGCGAAGCTCGGTCGAGGCGCGGTTGGCGGAGCTCGAGGAGGCGCGGCTCTTCGCCGGCCGCTACGACGCCGGCGACGCGGTTGTCTCGGTGAGCGCCGGCGCGGGGGGGACCGACGCGCAGGACTGGGCCGAGATGCTGCTGCGCCAGGAGATGCGCTGGGCCGAGCGGCGCGGGTTCAAGGTCGAGATGCTCGAGGCGTCGCCCGGGGAGGAGGCGGGCCTCAAGTCGGCGGCGTTCATCGTGCGCGGCGACAACGCGTATGGCCTGTTCTCCGCCGAGAAGGGCGTCCACCGGCTCGTGCGGATCTCACCGTTCGACGCGTCGGCGCGCCGCCACACGGCGTTCGCGCAGGTCGAGGTCTCGCCGTTCGTCGAGGAGACAGTCGACGTGGACATCGACGAGGGCGACCTGCAGGTCGACACCTATCGGGCATCGGGCGCAGGCGGCCAGCACGTCAACAAGACGGACTCGGCGGTGCGGATCACGCACCGGCCGACGGGCATCGTCGTCCAGTGCCAGAACGAGCGCTCGCAGTCGTCGAACAAGGCGACCGCGATGAACATGCTGAAGTCGAAGCTGCTCGAGCTCGAGGAGCAGAAGCGCCGCGAGGAGATCGCAAAGGAGAAGGGAGAGGCGCAGGACGTGGCATGGGGATCGCAGATCCGCTCCTACGTCCTGCACCCGTACACGATGGCCAAGGACCACCGCACTAACCACGAGGTCGGGAACGTGCAGGGTGTGCTCGACGGCGACCTGGACGGGTTCGTGCGCGCGGAGCTATTGCGCCGTGCAGGCACCGTCAACGGCGCTTAGAGTGGCCGGTATGACCCTCCGCGAGCCCACCCCCGCCGACGCTGCCGCCTGCGGGCAGATCGTCTTCGACGCCTTCGGGGGCATCCACGATCACCATCGCTTCCAGCGCGACTTTCCGGTGCTAGAGGCTGCGACGCAGTTGATCGACAACTGGATCGCACACCCCTCGGTTTGGGGCGTGGTCGCCGAGGTCGACGGCCGCGTTGTCGGCTCGAACTTCCTCGACGAGCGCGGCCCGATTCGCGGCGTCGGCCCGATCACGGTCGATCCAGCCGGGCAGAACTCGGGCGTCGGCCGCATGCTGATGCAGGCAGTGCTCGAGCGAGGCGAGGGCGCGCCGGGGATTCGGCTGCTCCAGGACGCGTTCCACATGCGATCACTGTCGCTGTACGAGTCGCTCGGCTTCGACGTCAAGGAGCCGGTCGCCGTCACGGTCGGGAAGCCGCGTAGCGCACCGGTCGACGATGTTGAGGTCCGGCCGCTGGCGGAAGGTGACCTCGACGAGTGCGCTGCGCTCTGCGAGCGCGTGCACGGATTCGCACGAACGGGCGAGCTGCGTGACGCGATGCACGTCTTCGCTCCGTTCGTGGCCGTGCGCGACGGGCGCGTGGTCGCGTATGCAACGGCGGTGACCTTCTGGCCGATGAACCACGGTGTCGCCGAGCGCGACGAGGACATGACCGCGCTGCTGCTCGGGGTCGCGGCGACGATTGAGGATCCCCTCGCTTTCCTCGTCCCGCTCCGCTCTCCGCTGTTCCGCTGGTCGCTCGCAGAGGGGCTTCGACTCGTGAAGCCGATGAACCTGATGGCGCTCGGTGAATACCAGGAGCCGCGCGGATCCTGGTACCCGTCGGTGCTGTACTAGGGCTGGAACGGCAGCGGGCTCGACAGCGGCCGTGTCTCGCGCGGCTCGATCGGGTTCACGAGCAGCCGGTCGCCGCCGATCTGGTGGATGAAGATCGGGTTGCCGACAGGCTTCTTGGCTTCCCCTTCTTCCTCCTCGCCTTCCTCGCCCTCTTCGCCTTCCTCACCGCCGCCGGTGCTCGTCAGGCTGCCGGGCAGCGTCGTATCGCCCGAGGCGATGATCAGGTTGCCGTCGAGGTCGTAGTTCACGGTGAAGAAGTCACCGAGCCGCCGGTCGCCCGCCGCGAAGTCGCTTTCGGCGTTGCAGGTGGTGCCCGAGAGGCAGATCTGGCCGCGGTGCACGGGGCGGCCGGACAGGTTCATGACCGTCCACTTCGGTGGCTCGAACTTGGTCGCGCCGTTCTTGCACGTCACCTTCCCGGTGGCGTTATGCGTGACCGCACCGAAGATGTAGAACTTGTTCGGGTCGCCGGCGAGGTTCTGGTACCAGACGAGGGCGACTCGCCCTTCGTCGCCCGCGATGACCCACGGCCAGAGCGCATCGCCTTCCGGGATCGGGATGTTGATCCGCTGCTGGTTCGTCCTGCCGGTCTCGCGCTCGTAGTACGCAAACGTGACCTCGCCGTCGGGGGTCTCGTCGTGCGAGTCCTCGTAGCCGCCGGCAGCAGCCTGGTAGACGTTGCCCGCGTTGTCCGCGGCGACGACGCCGAAGAACTGCGTGGACTTGCCGAAGATGTTGCGCCCGCCGTCGTCGCCCTCGGGGCCGAAGCGGTACTCCGTCCACGTCTGCGCGTCGTCTCCCGAGATCGCGAACCCACCGAGGTCGACCGGGCCGATCAGCCCGTTGTCCGGGTTGAGCGGGTCCGGCACGGACTTGCTCGTGACCGGCGGCTCGGGGAGCCGGTCCCAGACGAGCATGTTCGGGTCGGTCGTCCGCAGCATGGTCTTGGGCAGGTTCACGTAGAGGAAGACCTCATTCGGCTCGAGGGCCGTCAGCCACGGCCTGTCACCGGGCGCGGCGAGCGGAGTCGCGTACGGCCACGACTGGCCGTCGTCCGTGCTCTTGTAGACGGCGTCGTTCGCCAGGTCGATCTCGACGTTGTAGAGGTTCCCGTCCTGGTCCATCGCGTAGTCGGGGTCCGAGAAGCCCGTGGAGAGGAGGCTGTGCGGACCCTGCCCCGTCCCGGCCAACCCCGTGTAGCTCCACGTCTCGCCGCCGTCGGTCGAGCGCCAGTTGAGCGTCTGGTTCGTGTAGCCCATCAGGAAGTCGCGCACGCCCGGGAGCGCGTCCGGGTTCTTGTAGATGTGCGTCGTGCCGGCGTGGGCCGACACGTTGATCGAGCCGTCCTGCGCGACGACGCTGACGGGCTCGCCGCCGGCGCGGCTGCGGTCGATGAAGGTCGGCTCGCTGAAGGCGAGGTCAGGCGCCTGCGCCCCGCACGTGGGGGGCGGCTTGGGACCCCGGCCGAGTGCTCCTGTCGGGCCCATCGCGAGCGTTGTCGCCAAGCCCAACACAACGGCGATCAGAAGCTTCCCCTGCATCTCGCGCCTCCCCAGGCGTCGCGTACCCCTGCCGAGCGCGGATCGTATCGCTAGCGGCCGAACGTGCGCAGCAGTTCGCCGGCGCGGGCTCGCACGTCCGCGAGCAGCTCGCGCACGTCCGCCAGGCCGGCGCGCAGCTCGGCGTCGCCGACCTCGACGGGCATCATCGAGTCCTGAAGCTCGGCGAGATCGCTGTCCGCCTGGGCGACGGCGTCGACCGCCGCGGCGACGAAGCCCTTGACCCCGGTCGACGGCACGCCCGGCGTCGCGGGCTCGAATGACCGCGCAGGCAGCCCGAACCGCTGCGCGAACCCGGCATGCGTGCGCTGCGCCCGTCCGTACGCCGTCTGCACCGGGCGGAAAAGCTGTTCCTCGAGCGTGTCGGCCGTGCGCTCGTCCAGCTGCTCGTACGCCTCGCCGAGGGCCGCCAGCGCGGCGCCCAGCTCGTCGACTGCGTCGGCGATCGTGTCGAGCAGCTCCTGCCGCGCTTCGGATGAGACGTAGGCCATGACGCCGAGGCTACTCTGCGGGCGTGGACGAGCTCATCGATCGCGCGCTGGCCGAGGACGTCGGCGACGGCGATCTGACCACCCGCATCCTGGTCCCGCCCGATGTGCGCGCGACCGCTCGCATCGAGCAGAGGGAGCCGGGTGTCATCGCGGGGCTCGACGTGGCGGCCGCGGTGTTCGCCCGCTTCGACGTCCAGCTCGAGCCGGCAAAGGACGTGGTGGCGCGGCTGGAGGGCCCGGCCGCGGGCGTCCTGACCGCCGAGCGGACCGCGCTCAACTTCCTCGGCCGCCTTTCGGGAATCGCCACGCTGACCGCGCGGTACGTCAAGGCGGTGGAGGGCACCGGCGTGCAGATCCTCGACACGCGCAAGACCACGCCGGGCCTGCGCAAGCTCGAGAAGGCGGCGGTTGCTGCCGGCGGCGGGACGAATCACCGGATGGGCCTCTACGACGCGGTGATGATCAAGGAGAACCACGCCGCGATCGCGGGCGGGCTGGCGGCAGCGACGCGCAAGGCGGTGGCCGAGGCGCCGGAGGGTGTCGAGGTGTGCGTCGAGTGCGAGACCCCGGAGGACGTCGAGATCGCGGTCGAGGCGGGCGCCCGCCGGCTGCTGCTCGACAACATGGGCCCGGCGGACCTGATCGAGTGCGTCGCGCGCGCGGGCGGGCGTGTCCGGCTCGAGGCGTCGGGCGGCATCACCCTCGACAACGTGCAGGAGATCGCGGAGACCGGCGTCGACTACATATCGATCGGCGCCCTGACCCACTCCGCGCCGGCCCTCGACCTGAGCCTGCTCTTCGACTGATGCGCCTCCTCGTCGCCGCGGCACTCGCACTGCTCCTCACAGCGGCCCCTGCGCACGCCGGGTTCCGCGATTCGTGCGAGACGAAGGACGCGCACACGATCTGCACGGGGACCGTCGAGAGCTTCGACGGCACGCCGCTCTCCACGACGCTCACGCTGCCGGCGAACGCAGGCGATGGCAAACGACTGCCGCTGCTCGTCTTCCTGCACGGCTTCCTGAGCAACAAGGGCGAGTACATCTCCGACACCAAGGAGGCCCCCGACAACTACAAGACGGTCGAGTTCAACAACCTCTGGTACGCCTCGCGCGGCTACGCGGTCCTCAACTACGACGCCCGCGGGCACGGCGATTCGGGCGGCGAGATCGCGCTGGCCAGCAAGGAGTTCGAGATCCGCGACACGCAGCACCTGACCGGTCTGCTCGTGGATGACGGCGTTGCGAAGCGCAGGAAGGTCGCCGTTCTCGGCGGGTCGTACGGAGGCGGCCAGACGTGGCTGCTCGCGACGGTGCGCGGGAAGGGTGCGCCGCAATACGGAACCTGGCTGTCGCCGAAGGGGAAGGTCGTACGGCTCGCGGCCGCCGTGCCGCAGTTCACCTGGACGGATCTCCTTTTCTCGCTCGTGCCGAACGGCCTGAACGGGAAGACGACGCCGCTCGGCGTCGCGAAGATCACGCTGATCGACGGCTTCATCGCCCTGATCGGCGACAAGATGACCGAGGAACTGGCGCGCTGGCTCAGCCGCCTGAACCAGGGCGAGCCCTACGACGGTGACCCGCTGGTGGAGGACGCGAAGAAGGCGTTGACCGAGGACCGCTCCGCGTACTACCAGGACGGCTTCTTCAAGGCGCTGCGCAAGAGCCCGAAGCGGCAGCGCTCGATCCCGATCCTGGCGGCGCAGGGGTGGACCGACCCGATCTTCGCCCCCATCGAGGTGGTCCGCATGTACAAGCGCCTGCGCTCGATCCGGCGCGACTATCCGATCCAGCTCTACTTCGGCGACTTCGAACACCTGACGTCGCAGATCAAGATCCCCGACATGCGCTACTACCACCGGCTCGCCACCAGGCTGCTGGGGCACTACCTGCTGGGGAAGAAGCGCCGGCCGAAGTTCGACGTCCGCAGCGCGCCCACGCTCTGCGATCCGGACGCGTTCGGGCCGGTGGTGCGCGTGAAGAACTGGGGCGCGCTCCATCCCGACGAGCTGTCGTTCGACCTCGCGGGTCCGAAGATGACCGGCTCGCCGATCGCCGATCCGCGCGGCGGGGCCACCACCGACCATGTGGTGATCGGGCTGAGGCAACGCGGCTGCGTGACGACCGACCTGCCGGAGTCGGCGGGCGTGGCCACGTGGCGCGTGCCGATAGAGAACGACTTTACGCTGCTCGGCATGCCGCGCCTGGAGCTCGCCTACGAAGCGACCGGACCCGACATCGAGCTGAACTCGCGGCTCTGGGACGTCGCGCCCGACGGCGTGCAGACGCTCGTTACGCGCGCCGCCTACCGCGTGGTCGCGCCCGGCTCCGGCGAGCAGCACGTCACCTACCAGCTGTACGGGAACCACTGGCAGTTCGAGCACGGCCATGAGCTGATGCTCGAGGTGACGGGTGATGACTCGACCTTCTTCCGGCGCGACAACTTCCCGTCGGCCATCACCGTGAACAGCGCGAAGCTGACGCTTCCGGGCGTGCAATGAGACGGGCGGCGATGGCCCTCGCGCTCGCGGCGCTCGTCCCCGCGAGCGCGCTCGCCGCGTTCCCGCAGGATCCCCCGAACGATCCGATGTACGACGCGAGCCCGCTGCCGAACTCGCGCCAGGAGCAGTGGGACCTGACGAGCAACCGGGGCATCTCCGTCGACCGCGCCTGGCAGCTGTCCACGGGCGAGGGGGTCGTCATCGCCGACGTGGACGTCGGCGTCCAGGTCGACCACCCCGACCTCGCGGGTCGTCTGACCGACGGGTTCGACTTCTTCATGAACGACCGCTCGGTCACGTCCGAGACGAGCAACAGCCACGGGACGAACGTCGCGGGGGTGCTCGGAGCGGCTGCGGACAACGGCGAGGGCATCGCCGGGATCGCACCGGGCGCGCGCATCATGCCCGTCCGCACCGCGGACAACATCCTGCATCAGGGGTCACGGCTGGCGGCGGGGATCGTGTGGGCCGTCGATCACGGCGCGGACGTGATCAGCATGAGCCTCGGTGCCGAGTCGCGTTCCGCGGCGCTCGACCGCGCCGTCGCGTACGCGCACCGCAAGGGCGTCGTGATGGTGGCCGCGATCGGCAACGAGTCGGCGAGCCACCACAACTACCCGGCGACCTACGACGAGGTGATCGCGGTCGGCGGGATCAACCCGGACACGGCCGACGCCGCCGCGCAGGGGCCGCTCGAGCCGCAGACACCGGTCGCCACCGACTTCACCGTCCGCGCGGCGTACTCGGACTACGGGCCGCACATCGACCTGGCCGCTCCGACGCAGGTGCCGACCACCGACTACGGCAGCGACTACGTGCGCAACTGGAGCGGCACCTCGGCGGCGACGCCGCACGTCGCCGGGGTCGCGGCGCTGGTGAAGGCGGCGAACCCGGACCTGACCCCTGCCGGGGTGCGGCAGGTCCTGATCCAGACCGCCGACGACCTCAGCGGCGAGCAGAACGGAGGCGAGGCCGGCTGGGACCAGTACACAGGCTATGGCCGTGTGAACGCCTTCGAGGCCGTGAAGGCGGCAAAGGAGGGCCGGACCCCGCCTCCGGCGGACATCACGAGCCCCGATCTCTTCTCGACGCACCGAAGGGCGGTGCGCGTCCGCGGTTACGCCGCCGCTGCCTGGCGGCTCGAGCTGGGGCGCGGAGAGGAGCCCACCGAATGGGAGCAAGTCGCGCACGGCTTCGCGGGCACGCTGCGCGTGCGCCTGCCGCTGCGTCGCCTGGCTGAGGGCGGGTGGACACTCAGGCTGCACGCGGAACGCGCCGGCGGCTCCACGGGCGAAGACCGCGCGTTCTTCTTCAAGACCGCCGACCCGGCGCTGAAGCGCAGGTACCCGCGCCGGCTGGGCAGTTCCGGGGAGAGCTCGCCGGTGCTCGCGGACCTGACCGGCGACGGCACGCCGGAGATCGTCCTCGCAACGACCGACGGCCGGGTGCGCGCGTGGCACGGCAGGAGCGGGAAGCTCGCGCGCGGCTGGCCGCGGCACAGCCGGCGCGCTTTCGCAACCCGCAGCGCCGCGCGCCGGATCGGCCGCGTCCGCGCCGGGTTCCTCGGCACTCCGGCGGTGGGCAACATCGCGGGGCGGCGCCGGCCCGAGGTCGTGGCGCCGGGACTGGACGGCCGCGTGTACGCGTGGCATCACGACGGCCGGCGCGTGCGCGGGTTCCCAGTGCGGATCGACGCGCGCCGCCCGCCCAGCCCGGAGCGCGACGCCGCGATCTATGCGAGCCCGGCGCTCGCGCAGCTCGACGGGCGCGGCAAGCTCGACGTCGTCGTCGGGGCGGCGGACGGAAAGGCCTATGCGTGGAACGGCCGCGGACGGCGACTGCCCGGCTGGCCCGTGGAGGCGCGCGACGGCGACGACCGCGAGCGGATCGTCTCGTCGCCCGCGGTGGGAGACATCGACGGCGACGGGGAGCCGGACGTGGTGGAGGCCACCGCCGAGGTCTACGGCTCGACGCCGCAGACGACGGGACGCGTGTACGCCTGGAACACGCGCGGGGAGCTGAAGCCCGGCTGGCCGATCGAGCCGCCGGCGCTCGCCGCGGACGCCATCCCGATCGCGGGCGAGGGCACGCCGGCGTCCCCGGCGCTCGCGGACGTCGACGGCGACGGTGCGGACGAGGTCGCGATCGCGGCCTTCACGGGCCAGCCGGACCTGTACCGCGGTGACGGCTCCGAGTTCTCGGGCGGCCAGCACTTCACGACGACGGGCAAGGGCGCCGACTCCCGCACGACCGCCACGTCCGCGCTTGCGCTCGGCTCGAACGGCGCGTTCGGACGGCTCTCGGATGACGGGCCGCTGGCGTTCTTCTCGGGCCTCGTCGACACCCGCTTCGCGCTCGCCTCACAGGCGCCGGCCCAGCGCATCCCGTACCAGCACCTCGTCGGAGGCTGGGACGCCGAGTCGGGCAGCTACCTCTCGGGATTCCCGGCGCCGGTCGAGCAGTTCCAGATCATCGCCGCGCCGGCGATCGCCGACGTGGATGGCGACGGGACGGCGGAGGTGCTCGCGGGAACGAGTGGCTTCTACCTCCACGCGTTTCGCGAGGACGGGTCGGAGCCAGAGGGCTGGCCCAAGAACACCGGCGGCTGGCTGTTCGCCGGCCCCGCGGTGGGCGACGTGGATGGCGACGGGAAGCTCGAGGTGGCCGCGGTCACCCGCGAGGGCTACCTCTGGCTATGGAACACCCCTGCACCTGCGGACGGACTGGTCGAATGGGGGAGCTTCCGCCATGACGCCAAGAACTCGGGGCGCTACCCTTGAGAGGACATTTCGGCCAACCGAAAGCGCGGTCGAAACAGAATTCTTGATCCCGGCTCTGGAGAGCTCAGTGAACCAACCACTGGTACTCGAGAACCTCCCCGCCCTCAAGGCGGAAGTACGCGACCTCGCGCACAAGCGCAACGGTGTGATCCTGGCGCACAACTACCAGGTGCCCGAGGTGCAGGACGTGGCCGACTACGTGGGCGATTCGCTCGGCCTGTCGCGCAAGGCCGCCGCCGCCGGGGCCGACACGATCGTCTTCTGCGGCGTCCACTTCATGGCGGAGACGGCATCGGTGCTCTCGCCCGACAAGACCGTGCTTCTGCCGGACGCCGAAGCGGGCTGTTCGCTCGCGGACACGATCACCGCGGACGCGCTGCGCGCGTGGAAGGCGGAGCATCCGGGGGCGGTCGTCGTGATGTACGTGAACACGACCGCCGAGGTGAAGGCGGAGACCGACTACTGCGTCACCTCGTCGAACGCGGTGAAGGTCGTCGAGCACATCTACCGCGAGCACGGTCCCGACACCGAGATCCTCTTTGGCCCCGACATGTGGCTCGGCGCATTCGTCGAGGAGCAGACCGGCAAGAAGATGCGCGTCTGGACGGGCGAGTGCCACGTGCACGCGGCCCTGCGGCCGGACGACGTGCAGCGGATGCGTGACGAGCATCCCGACGCCGACATGCTCATCCATCCCGAGTGCGGCTGCACGACGGCGGTGATGGAGTACCTGTCGCACGGCGACATCGACCCGGAGAACACGCACATGCTCTCCACCGGCGGGATGCTCACGCACGCTGCCGGCTCGGACGCCAAGGAGTTCATCGTCGCGACGGAGACCGGGATGCTGCACCCGCTCGAGGAGGCGAACCCCGAGAAGGAGTTCATCCCGCTCGACCGCAAGGCCGTCTGCCAGTACATGAAGATGATCACGCTCCCGAAGGTCCGTGACGCCCTGCTCGACGAGACCGGCGCCTACGAGGTGAAGGTGCCCGAGGACATCGCGGCGAAGGCGCGCATCCCGATCGAGCGGATGATCTCGATCACCCCTTAGCGGGCTCGCTCACGCGCAGCAGAATCGGAGCGGTCAGCTCGGGCCGCGTCATGGGGCCGTCGTCGACGACCTCGAAGCAGGCCGTCGTCAAGGCGTCGCGCAGGCTCTCGTACATCTCGAGCGGGAACCACGCGTTGCCGGGATACGCAAGCACCGTGAGGCGGTCCCCAAGCCGGCGCGCGACGTCCACCGATCCCCCCGCGATCCACGCCTCGAGATAGCCGATCGCGGCCTCCTGCGGGACGATCTCACCGAGCGCCTCGGCCCGATCGCGTTCGAAGTCCTCGTCACCGCCGGCTGAGCCGGACAGCATCTGGCGCAGGCCGCTGCGGTAGTCGCGCCGCATCAGGCCCATCAGCGCGTACAGGACCTCGGTCGAGCCCGAGAACCCGGGTGCGTCCACCTCTCCGGGTCGGCCCAGCGCGGTGCTCGTGAAGACGACGCGGTCAACGAGGTCCGGCCGCGCGTCCGCAATCCGGATCGCGCGGTGGGCTCCGTCGCCTAGCCCGAGCGCGACCTCCATCGGACCTGTCTCCTCGAGTAGGGCCT
>Ga0114129_10014102_pt1 | contig 11385 bp, 12 predicted proteins | sample RhiMetdeltSRZDD1_FD_80071 | JGI IMG/M metagenome (GOLD analysis project Ga0114129, IMG submission 80071) | Populus rhizosphere microbial communities from Tennessee, USA - Rhizosphere MetaG P. deltoides SRZDD1 (version 2) (version 2) | ecosystem: Host-associated > Plants > Roots > Rhizosphere >... | reverse complement strand
GGTGTCGCAGGAGCCGGTGTCGCTCGAGACGCCGATCGGCGAAGAGGAGGACTCCCACCTCGGCGACTTCATCGAGGATCGGGCCGTGGTCTCTCCCGTGGACGCGGTGATCAACATCAACCTCAAGGAGCAGACGCAGCGGGTCCTGAAGACGCTGTCGCCGCGGGAGGAGATGGTCCTCAAGATGCGGTTCGGGGTGGGAGACGGGAGCGAGCACACCCTGGAGGAAGTCGGGCAGTCCTTCGCGGTGACCCGCGAGCGGATCCGGCAGATCGAGTCGAAGGCGCTGCGGAAGCTCCGCCATCCTTCGCGCAGCCAGAAGCTGCGTGCCTTCCTCGAGAACTCCGGATTGTAATCCGACGTCTTCGGAAGTACGATCGGGCCGGCCTTCGGGCCGGCCTTTTTTTCGTCAGGCGCCGACCGGCGCGCGAGGATCCTCCCGGGTGTTCCGCTGGCTCTTCCAATGCGCGCTGATTCTTCTGCTCTCCGTGTGGGTCGGAAGCATCGTCTTCTTCTCGGCCGTCGTCGCCCCGGCGGTCTTTCAAAAGCTCGATCACGCGCAGGCTTCGCGGTTCCTCGCCGATTTGTTTCCGCGCTACTACTTCGTCGGCACGCTTTGCGGCTCGGCGGCGCTGGTGCTCCTCCTGCCGCTGCTCCTTTTCGATTCAGGCTCTCGCGGAATCCGGCTCGTCCAGATGCTACTGGTGGGGTCGATGCTGGCGGGCAACCTGTACGCGGGGGGAGTCCTCGAAGGAACGATTCACCGGCTCGGAGAGGAAAGGGCCACGGCGGCCACCTCCGCCGCCCGGGCGGAAGCGAAGCTGCGCTTCGATCGGTTGCATCACCGCAGCGTGACGCTGAACCTGACCGTCCTGGGGCTGGGAGTCGCGGCGCTCGGGACGACGGCGACCCGCTCGCGCAAACCGGCTTAGTGGACTTTCCCGCGACGCACCACGGCGCTACCTCCCGAGCCTGGAAATCCGCCGGCAAGCCTCCTGCAGGACGGAATCCTCCTTGGCGAAACAGATCCGGACCTGGGTGCGGCCGTCGGCTGGATCGGCGTAGAACGAGCTTCCCGGCACCGTCGCCACGCCGCTTTGGGAAAGAAGCAGGTTCGACGCCTCCTTGTCGTCCGCCGCTCCGAGATCGGACACGTCCGCGAGCAGATAATAGGCGCCCTGCGGCGGCAGCGGACGGATTCCGGCCTCCTCGCACGCCGCGCTGATCATCGCCAGCTTGAGCGCATAACCCTCCCGCAGGCCGTCGTAGTAGGACTGCGGCAGATCGAACGCCGCCACGAGGGCGTGCTGGAACGGCGTGGGAGCGCAGATGTAGAGGAGGTCGTTGAGCAGTCCGATTTTCTCCATCAAGGAGGCGTGACCGACCGCGTAACCGAGCCGCCACCCGGTCATGTTGTAGGTTTTCGAGAAGCCGGACAACGTCACCGTGCGGTCCTCCATTCCCGGCAGCGACGCCAGGCTCACGTGCCGGTGCTCCCCGTACAGAATGTACTCGTAGATCTCGTCGGTGATTCCGAGGACGCCATGCTTCTCACACAGGGAGGCGATCGCCGATAGCTCCTCCCGGGTGAAGACTTTGCCGCAGGGGTTCGCGGGGGTGTTGACGACGACCGCGCGGGTGCGCGCGCCGAAGGCCGACGAAAGCTCCGCGGGGTCGAAATGCCAATCGGGAGGATGGAGCGTGACGAAGCGCAGCGAGGCCCCGCAGAGCTTCAGAATGTTCAAGTGATAACCGTAGAACGGCGAAAAGAGGATCACTTCGTCGCCGGGATCGACCAACGAAAGGGCGGCCGCCACGAATCCACCCGTCGATCCGACCGTCACCACCACCTCCCGATCGGGATCGCACCGGATCTGGTTGTAGGAAGCCACCTTCCGAGAAATCCTCTCCCGAAGCGGATCGATCCCTTCGAATTTCGAATAGATGCTCCGATCGGCGCGGATCGCCGATACCGCCGCCTCCTTGATCAGGTCGGGCGCCGGCTGATCGCAAATCCCCTGTCCGAGGTTGATCCCCCCGGCGCGGTCGCATTCCCGGGACATCCGCCGGATGTCGGATTGGACGAGTCCCAGGATCCTCGCGGCGAAGGCCGCCTTCGCCGAAGCCCCCGTTTCGCTCATTGCGCCTCTCGCAGCGCCTTGATGATTTCGCGGCAGAACGCGGGAAGATCGTCGGGCTTGCGGGAGGTGATCAGCTGGCCGTCCCGCACCACCTCCTGATCGACGAACTCGGCTCCGGCGTGGATCATGTCGTCCCGGATGGCCTGATAGGAGGTAAGACGCTTCCCCTTGACCACGCCGGCCGAGGCCAGGACCCAGCCCCCGTGGCAGATCGAAGCCACGACGCGCTTTCTTTCGAAAAGATCCTTGACCAGCTTCAGGACGGCACGATCCTGCCGCAGGCGATCAGGAGCCCATCCACCGGGAACGACGACTCCGAGGAAATCGTCGCTTCGCACCTCGGCCGCCGCCGCTTGCGCCTTGATGGGATAGCCGTGCTTCGATTTGTATTCGATCGCCGAGGGACCGACCGTCACCGTCTCGTATCCCTCTTCCCGGAGCCGATAAAGGGGAACCCAGACTTCCATGTCCTGATAGTCGTTCTCCACCAGAAGAGCCACTTTGCCCTTGCTCATCGTGCTACCTCCTCGTTGCCTTCCCAAGCTGTCCGTAGCGAAAGCTCATGATAGGCTGGAAGGACGTCCCCCGCCAACAGGACTCACCCGGAAGAGCCGGCGCCGCCGTCCAATCGGGCCAGCGCCCGCTGAAACCGGATGGCCAGGCGGCGCCCCTCCTCGAAGGAGATCCGTCCGCGGGACGGCTCCGCGGAGAACTCCAGCCGGCGGTCGCTCTCCAAATCCCAATCCCCCCCCGCGTGTCCGGCCAGGATGGCGGCTCCCCGGCTCGTTCCCGCCTCCCCTCTCGGCCCCTTCTCGAGCCGCCGCCGGAGGATGGCTCCCTGAAGATCCAGAAGCCAGGATCGTTCCGCCAGCCCGCCTCCCGCCACGATCCGCTTCGGGCGAATCCCGGCCTCCGCCATCGCCTGCACGATCTCACCGACCCGGCAGGCGACGCCCGCCATCGTGCCGGCCGCGAGATCTTCAGCGGTCGTCGTCAAATCGAGATCGAAAATCGCGCCCCGCGCCCGGCTGAGCCAATGGGGTGCGCCCAGTCCCGCGAAGGCAGGAACGACGCAGGGGAGCCGGTCCGGATTCCTCGAACCGCGAAGCGCGCCAATCCTTCGACCCGTCACTTTCTCGATCCACCGCAGCGCGCCGCCGGCGGAGTTGACCGTTCCTTCCAGCAGGTATCGGGTCTCCTCGGCGGAGCTCCAAGCGACCGAGGTGAGAAGTCCGGCTACCCGCCTGGCGCGGCGTCCCGAATTGAGGACCACGAACGCGCCCGTCCCGTAATTCACCGCGGCCTCCCCTTCGCGCCGGCAGCCCAGGCCCAGGAGCGCCGCCTGCTGATCTCCCACGGTGGCCGCGATCCGCAGGCGCCTGCCGCGGACGACAATCTCACCCGCCGGGAACGCGCTGGGACGAATCGGAGGCAGGGCGGAAAGGGGGATCTTGAAGAGGTCCAAGAGCTCCGGATCCCATTCCAGCCGGCGGAGGTCCATCAGCAGCGTGCGCGCCGCGTGCGTCGGATCGGTGGACCAGGCGTCTCCGCCGGTCAGACGGAACAGGAGATAGGCGTCGAGCGTTCCGATCCTTGCGGCGCCCTTTTCCACCCGGCGGCGCAGCTCGGAAGATCGGTCCAGGATCCACCGGATCTTGCTCGCGGCGTAGTGCGGGCTGAGTCTCAGACCGGTGCGCCGCCGGATGATGGGGGCGCTAGGGCGAAGGGCGGCGCAGATCTCCTCTCCGCGACGGTCCTGTCAGGACAGGGCGGGGGTCAAGGGGCGGCCGGAACGGGGGTCCCAGATGAGGAAGGTGGATCGCTGGCAGGCGAGACCCGCACAAGCGATGAGAGCAGGATCGATGCCGCGAAGAGCCGCATCGAGGGCGGCGTGAACCGAACGGAGAATCGATTCGGCGTCGTGTTCAACCCATCCCGGACGAGGAAACATCGTTCGGATGGGCCGGGCGGCGAGCCTCCGGATCTTTCCCCGCCGATCCATGAGGCTGACCTTCGTCGCGGTCGAGCCTTGATCGATCCCCAACCAATAACGAGGCACCGGCGGAGTATACCATCCGGTCCCGAAGGGGGTCCGGCAGGCCGGCGAGGCCTGGCGAAGCCGAGCTGAAGTCCGCGTCAGGCCGGTGCGGCGCGCCGTCGTAATCCATGCAGTCGAGCAGGATGCCCGCCACGAGCCGTCCGGACGAAATCGATCCGTCCGGATGCCCCGAAGTCGGGACGTAGTTGTACAGCTCAAAATCCCCGCGCCGCGACCGAAGCTCCAACGGCATGACGCCGTTCTCCATGGCTAGTAAAGCCGCCGGCCTTCCTTCACGAAGGCCGCAAAGCCCTCCCGGTCCCGCGACGCCCGCGCGATGGTCTGGACGGCCTGCTTCAAGTCGTCCAATCCGGTCGCGATCGATATCCGGAGGAAATGACGCCCCTCGGAGCCGATTTGTCCGAAGGACTTTCGGTCCATGGTCGCCACATGGTGGCGGAAAAGGAGGAACATCTGGAACAGGGTGGAAGGGCTCGTCCTCTCCTGAATATCGGCCGGCAGCGAAGCGAACGCCGCGATCGCGCCGATCTGATCGCAAACCCCCGCGACGTTGGGAAAGACGTAGAACGCTCCCTTGGGAAGCTGGCAGGTGATGCCCGGAATGGCGTTCAGCCCTCGCACCACCTGGTCGCGCCGTTCCTGGAACGCGGTGACCATCTTCCGGATCTCCGGGGCGCTCTCGGGCGACTCCAGCGCGCATTTGGCCCCCATCTGGTTGTAGGCCGGAATGCAGGAGAAGTAGTTGATATTGAGGTTCTTGAAGACCGCCGCCTCCTCGGTGGTCGGGAAGACGGCCCAACCGATGCGGCCGCCGGTCCAGGAGTACGTCTTGGAGGCGCCGGAAGCGATGATGGTCAGGCGTTCCATTCCGGGGACCGAGGCGATCGAGTGGTGAACGCTCCCATCGAACAGGATGTTCTCGTAGATTTCATCGGAATAGACGCGCACGTCGCGCTCGGCCTTCCGCAGGATCACCGCGGCGATCTCCTCGAGCTGGGCGCGCGTGACGATGCCGCCGGTCGGGTTCGAGGGGAAATTCAGGATGATGATCTTCGTGCGCTTCGTGATCAACGGCTCCAGATCGGCGCCGCCGAAGCTGAATCCGGCCTTCTCCTCGAGGTGAAGCGGAACGGGGCGGGCCCCGAGGTACTGGATGAAAGACTCATAGATCGGGAAGCCGGGACTCGGATAGATGACCTCGTCACCCGGGTTGCAATAAGCCTCCTGGCTCAACCCGATGGGCGGCTTCCCGCCCGGAAAGACCACCACCCGATCCGGTCCGACTTGGAGTCCGCGCTTCGCTCCCACGTCCCGCGCCACTGCCTCGCGCAGCGGAAGGATTCCCTGCGGATCGCAGTAATGCGTCAAATCGTTGTCGATCTGTCTTTTGACTTCCTCGCGGATGTGCCGCGCAAGGGGGAAATCGGGCTCGCCGAGATTGCACCGGATGACGCGGGCCCCGGTGTCCTCGACCTCCTTGATGCAAGGTCCGATCTTGAAGGCATTCTCCGTGCCGAGCAGGTCGACGCGATGCGAGAAGAGGCTCATGGCTCTGGTCTCCTAGGGCGCTGTCCCGGTTCGCGCAGAATAGCACCTTTTTTCGAGCTACGGCCGTGCCCTTGATGCCAACCTCCTTGAAACGCGACGGATATCGACACGAGGCTCGAGGAAGGGCTCGGCAATCCGAGCGCCGCGCCGCATTCGCATCATCGCTTCGAGAGGCGTTCCCGGCGGGTCACGCCGACCTGATCTAGACTGTCGCCATGTCGACCATCCGATTCGGGATCATCGGGATTGGAAACCACGGCCTCAGATATGCCAGGCATCTCCGCCGGGGAGAAGTGGAAGGGGCGAGCCTCGCGGTGGTGTGCCGGCGGGACCGGGCTCGCGGGGAAGCGGCGGCGCGTGAGCTCGGCGTTTCGTTCGTCGACGATCACCGGAAGGTGCTTTCGGACCCCTCCGTCGACGCCGTGGCGATCGTCGTTCCCTGCAATCTCCACCCGCTTCTCGTGCCCCAGGCCTTGGAGGCGGGGAAGGCCGTGCTGGTGGAGAAGCCGCTGGCGCCCGACCCGGAAGGGGCCCGACGCATCGTCGAGGCCTCCTGCCGCCACGCGCCGATCGCGATGGTGGCGCAGACGCTTCGCTTCAACGCCGTGATTCGCCTCCTTCGAGAGAGAAAAGAGGCGATCGGCCCTCTGCGGTTCGTCTCCCTCAGCCAGCGCTTCGAGCCGTCGGAGCGCGAATGGCTGGATGACCCGGAAGCCGGCGGCCTCCTGCGGAACACCGGCGTCCATTCCTTCGACTTGCTCCGGTATCTCACCGGTCTCGAAGTGGAACAGGCGACTTGCCTCGCCTCACGAGGCCCGGGCAGGAGGATGGAAGACTCCTTCGGGGTAGTTCTCCGGCTCTCGGGAGGCGTGCTGGCCACAGTCGACAACGCCCGGACCACGGCATCCCGGACCGGAAGGGTTGAGCTCGCCGGGGAAAAAGGGCAGCTCGCGGGAGATCACGTCCATCACTGGGCCGTGGAGATTCATGGGACCGAGATTCGGGAGATCGACGATCCACCCCCCTTGCCGACGGTGCGCGAGTGCCTCGCTGCCTTCACCGCCGCGGTCCGAGGGGAGATTCCGGTTCCGGTGCCGCTCGTGGAGGGGCTCCGCGCCGTGGAGATCGTCGAGGCCTGCAGAAGGTCGGCCGAAACGGGCGCTTCCCGCGCCGTGGAGACGGGAGCCGGCGGGACTTGAGGGATCAGCCCAGGATTCGGATGTCGTCCAGGACCTTGGCGATCGCGGAGGCCTGCGAGGCGAAGGTCTGTTCCGTCCCCAGTAGGCTGAAGGTGTAGAGCTTGTCGTTCGACAGGTAGTAGAAGGTCTTCATCATCCCCGTCGCCCCCTCGCTGCCCCGGGTCTTCATTTCGGCGCGTCGGATACGCATCTCCCCTTCCTTGAGGACCTCGTCGAGCTGGATGTCGAGCTCGATCCCGGTGACCGGCGGCTGGATCTTGCTGATGAAGATCTCCTCGACCGCGTAGCGGCTCTTCTCGGTGAACGGGTAGGCGGCGAAGTCAAGGATGCTGCCGTTCCTGGGATCCTCGAGACGTATCTTGTACGCCGGGCGACGCTTCCCGGGCGCCGGAGGAGCGGGATCGGTCCAATTCACCACCTTCCATCCGGCCGGAACGACCATCGAGAAGCCGTAGTTGGCTTCGAAGAAAGGCTGTTCTTTCGCCACCGTCTCGCCGGGAAGCGGATGACCCAGATGCGGCTTCGGGGTCTCGATGGTCCCTGGCGCCGCCTTGCTCGCGGTCACGGGAGCTTGAGAGGTCGGAGCGGGAGCGGACGGAGCGCGGTTCATCCACCAGTAGACTCCGCCGCCGGCGGCCCCGAGCACCACCACCATCATGAGCAGCTTCTTTCCACCCACGGGATTCTCCTTGTCTATCGGGCGATTCCGCTAATGAACTCGCCGTCCGGATTTGACTCACGATGCCGCGGAGAGCTCCCGACGGCACAACGCGATAACGTAAGTCCGTGGATGGTGGGACGCAAGGAGCAAGCGCCGGAAACGGAGCCGCCAAGGCCGTGTGCTATAATGCGCCAAGTCCCGCAGATGCCGGGGTTTGCCGCCACGTACCGGGCCCATAGCTCAGGTGGTCAGAGCAGCTGACTCATAATCAGTTGGTTCCAGGTTCGAGTCCTGGTGGGCCCACCAAAGAAATGCCCTCGGTCCGTAGGGGAGTCCCCTTGGAGCCAAATCTCGAAAGACTGATGCGCCTCCAGGACGTGTGCCTCGCCATCGAGGAGCAAGCCAAGAAGCTCGCGGCGATGCCGGGTCGGACCCAGGACCTCGAGCAATCCCTCGCCCGACACCGGGCCGACGTTGCCAAGACCCGGGACGAGCTCGCGGAATCCCAGAAACAGCGCCGCAAGCTGGAAGGCGATCTGCAGGCCGTGGAAGCGCGGATCTCGAAGTACCAGGGGCAGCTCATGGAGGTAAAGACGAACAAGGAGTACACCGCCATGCTGCACGAGATCGAAACCGTCAAGGAGGAGCGCGGCGGGATCGAGACTCGCATCCTCCAGGCGATGGACGCGTCGGAAGCCCTGGAAGGCTCCATCCGGCAGAAGGAAGCGGCGCTCTCCGAGGAGCAGCAGCGCGTCACGGGACTCCTGGCGGCACTCAAGCTGGAGGAGCAGGCGGCATCCGATCTCAAGAGCTCTCTCGAAGCGCAGCGCTCCAGCGTCGAGAAGGACCTCCCCACCGATCTCGTCGCCGAGTTCGGACGGGTCTCGCGGGGCCGCGGGGGACTGGCCGTCGTCGGAGTCCGGGCCGGACTCTGTCAGGGTTGCTCCGTCCGCATTCAACCCCGGGTCTTCCAGCTAATCCGCCGCAACGAGGGGCTCCTCCGTTGCGAATCGTGCAAGCGCTTCCTTTACTATATCGAGGAGAAGCGTGCCGAGCCGCCGCCGGGCGCCTGAGCCGGCGCCTCCCGAAGGGAGGACGAAGAAGTCCTTCTCGGGGCGCATCGACGGAGGCGCGCGCGGCAATCCTGGACCCGCGGGAATCGGAGTCATCCTGGAAGCGGAAGGAGGCGCGCGGGATGAGTATTACGCCTACCTCGGAACCACGACCAACAACGTGGCGGAATACACGGCGCTGGTGGTCCTCCTCCTGCGCTCGCTGCGCCGTGGAGCGACGGAGTTGACGATCCATTCCGACTCGCAGCTCCTGGTGAAGCAAATCGACGGATCCTACCGGGTCAAGAATCCGAAGCTCCAGCAGCTTCATGCCGCGGCGCGCCGGCTCCTCGGCGAGATTCCGCACGTGGTCCTCCGGCACGTGCCTCGCGAGGAAAACCGTGAGGCCGATCGGCTGGCGAACCGTGCGATGGACGAAAAGAGCTCCTCCGAGCCGCTTCCCGAGGAGGTGATAAGACTCGTGGGGTCGGGCCAGGAGGTTCTTCCCTTCGGAGGCGGGACCTGAGCGATGGACGGGTTCCGGGAACGGCTCGACTCGATCCGGAGCCGGCTCGTGACGGCCGCCCGGCGCGCCGGACGATCGCCCGACTCGATCCGTCTCGTGGCGGTGACCAAGACCGTCCCGGTGGAGGCGATCCGGCAGGCGATGCAGGCAGGGGTGACCCTGTTCGGCGAGAATCGGGTTCAAGAAGCGCGAGCCAAGGCGCCGGAGACGGGCCCCGGCGCCGAGTGGCACCTGGTGGGGCACCTGCAGCGCAACAAGGCGAAGGAGGCGGTCCGGCTCTTCCGGATGATTCACACCGTCGACTCCGCGGAGCTGCTCGCCGATCTGGATCGGCACGCTCAGGGGCGGGAGGCGCCTCTGGAAGTGCTGATTCAGGCGAACCTCGCCCGGGAGCCGGGAAAGCACGGCGCGATGGAAGAGGAAGTCGCCTCGATCCTGTCCGCCGCCGCCGGAATGCGTCGTCTGAGAGTGGCCGGATTGATGATCCTGCCTCCGTACGACCCTTCTCCCGAGAATTCCCGGCGGCACTTCCGCGCTCTCGCGGAGCTGGCCGGGCGAATCCGCCGGGAAGGCCCTCCGAGTGTCGAGATGCGCGAGCTGTCGATGGGGATGTCTGAGGATTTCGAAGTGGCCGTCGAGGAAGGGGCCACGTTGATTCGCATCGGGCGCGCCCTGTTCGGCGAGCGCGCCGGCCGCATCGGAAAGGAGAAGGAATGAGGATCACGCCGCTGGACGTCCGGGGACACCGCTTCGCCGTGAAGCTGCGAGGGTACGACAAGGAGGAGGTGCAGTCTTTCCTCAACTTCGTCTCGGAGGAGTTCGAGAAGATCGTGAACGAAGTCAGCCGCCTGAGGGAGGAGACGGGGCAGCTCAAGTCCTCTCTCGGAGATCTCACGGAGCGGGAGCGGATTCTGAAGGAGACCCTGTTCACGGCTCAGAAGCTTTCGGAGGACATGAAGGAGGAGGCCAAGAAGGAAGGCCGGCTCGTGATCCGGGAAGCGGAGCTGCGCGGGCAGAAAGTCATGGAACATGCGCAGAAAAAGGTGACCCAGCTCGAGGATTCGATCCGAGGCCTGAAGATGGAGCGGGACGCCTTCGAGCGGAAGCTGCGCATCCTCCTGGATCAGCACCTCAAGCTCCTGGACATGCACCGCGAGGAGGAGGTTCTCTCCGACAAGCTCACCTTCATCAAGCAGAAACCGCCCGAGCAGGCGCCGGGAAGCTGAAGGCGCGAGGCATGGTGGAAGCGGATCTGATTCTGGAGCACGCGGCGGAGCTCGCGACTCCGATCGGATCGGCGCCGGCGACGGGCGCCGCCCAGGGGAAGCTCCACGCGATTCCCGATGCCGCGCTCGCCGTTTCCGCCGGAAACCTCGTCTACGTCGGGCCGTCCCGCGATCTCGGCTCCCGGGTCCGCCTGCGACGGGGTGGATCCCGCCTGGACGTCTCCGGAAAGACCATTCTTCCCGGTTTCGTGGATCCGCACACCCACCTTCCCTTCGCCGGATCCCGCGCCGCCGAATTCGAGCAGCGCCTTGCCGGACGCACCTACCGGGAGATCGCCGCGGCGGGAGGCGGAATTCTCAGCACCGTGGATCAGACGAGACGCGCCGATCCCGCGGAGCTGCGGGACGCCTCGCTTCGGCGTCTGGACCGGATGCTCGCCCTCGGCACCACGACCTGCGAAGCCAAAAGCGGCTACGGATTGAGCCTGGAAGCGGAGATCAAGCAGCTCCGCGTGCTGCAAAGCCTGGCCTCGGAGCATCCCGTCGAAGTGGTACCGACCTTCCTCGGCGCCCACACTCTCCCCCCTGAGCGTCGTGCGGCCCGGGAGGATTACGTGCGGGAGGTGGCGGAGGAGATGATCCCGAGGGTGGCGGAGGAGAAGCTGGCGGGCTTCTGCGACGTCTTCTGCGAGCAGATCGCGTTCACGCGGGCGGAAAGCGAGAGGATCCTGCGGGCGGGGCGGAAAGCGGGTCTGATCCCCCGGGTGCATGCCGATCAGCTCTCGTCGATGGGGGCGGCGGAGCTGGCGGCGGAATTGGGCGCCGCCTCCGCCGACCATCTGGAGTTCGTGTCGGAGAAGGGGATCGAGGCGCTGGCCCGCTCCGGAGTCACGGCCGTCCTGCTCCCGGGAGCCGCGTTCTTCCTGATGTCGCTGGATCGCCCGCCGGCGCGGAAACTGATCGAGGCGGGCGT
>Ga0114129_10014101_pt1 | contig 11385 bp, 9 predicted proteins | sample RhiMetdeltSRZDD1_FD_80071 | JGI IMG/M metagenome (GOLD analysis project Ga0114129, IMG submission 80071) | Populus rhizosphere microbial communities from Tennessee, USA - Rhizosphere MetaG P. deltoides SRZDD1 (version 2) (version 2) | ecosystem: Host-associated > Plants > Roots > Rhizosphere >... | reverse complement strand
TCGAAGGGATTGACGGCGAGCGCGGCGGTTATACCCAGGTGATTGACGAAATGCAGGAAACCGGCTATGCCGGCACAGAATTGGGCGATTGGGGCTTTATGCCAACCGACCCCGCATTTCTGACACAGGAACTTGGTTCACGCCATTTGAATCTGCTGGCTTCCTGGGTAAGCGTCTTTCTGCATGATGCGGACCGCCATCAACAAAGCGCGGACGATGCTGTCAGAACCGCCAAACTGCTGGCGGTTGTGGGTGGGCCAGAAAACAAAATCGTTTTGGGCAACGATCCCTATGGTAATCCGGTTCGCACGAAACATGCCGGTCGAGTTACCCCAGATTTGGGAATGCGCGCAGAGCAATGGCAAACCTTTGCTACTGGGGCAAACTACGTGGCGCGGCGCGTGATGGACGAAGCCGGGCTTCGAACCGTATTTCATCACCATGTTGGTACGTGGGTGGAAACTCCCGACGAGACCCGCAGGTTTCTTGATATGACAGACCCCAATGTTTTAGGACTCTGTTTCGACACCGGTCATTGGTCGTTTGCAGGAGGAGATCCGGTGCAGGGCATTCATGAATATGCGGAACGCATCTGGCATGTTCATTTTAAAGACCATGAACCGAATGTCGCCCGCCAATCCCGCGAGCTGGGCTGGGATGGACCCACCTCCGTGGGACACGGCGTCTTCTGCGAGTTGGGCCGCGGCGATGTGGATTTTCCCGGCGTTGTGAAAGCGCTCCAGGATATTGGTTATCTGGGTTGGATCGTCGTCGAGCAGGATGTGCTGCCGGGCATGGGTACACCAAAGGAAAGCGCGCACCGCAACCGCGAGTATCTGAAAAGTATTGGTCTATAAGCCTTTTATATTTTACCAAGGAGCAAAAACTTGAAAGATATACGGATTGGCTTGATCGGCGCCGGTTTCATGGGGAAAGCCCATGCAGCGGCTTTTAAAAACGTCCCTCTGATTTTCGGCAATGAGCCGGGCCGGCCTATTCTGGAAATTATTGCGGATGTGGATGAGCAAGCCGTAGCAAAGCGCGCCGCGGAATTTGGCTTCGCCCGCTGGACGACGAATTGGCGCACAGTGGTCGAGGAACCTCAGGTGGATATTGTCGATATAACGACGCCCAACCACCTGCATGCCGAAATGGCCATCGCCGCCGCCGAAGCGGGCAAGCACATCTATTGCGAAAAGCCCCTGGCGAACACTTCGGCCGATGCAGCCCGCATTGTAGCTGCGGTGGAAAAAGCTGGCGTCACGAACATCGTTGGTTTCAACTACCTCAAGAACCCGGCGCAAGGGTTTGCCCGGCAGCTCATCCAGGCTGGAGAGCTGGGTGAAGTCACTCTGTTCCGCGGCACCTTCGACCAGGATTTTCTGGCCAACCCGGAGATCCCTTTTAGCTGGCGCCTGGACAGGATGTTGGCTGGTACGGGCGCGTTGGGCGATCTGGGTTCGCATACGATTGGATTTGCCCATTTTTTGGTTGGTGACATTGCTGAAGTTTGCGGTCTCAATGCCACGAGAATCAAGGAACGGGCGCTTTCCTCCGGCGGTTCTGGCTATGCCGCTTCTGTCCAAAGCGGCGCTGATAAACGACCGGTCGAAAATGAAGACATTATGGAATTCCTGATCCGCTTTGAGAATGGTGCTATCGGTACTATCGGAACCAGTCGTATCGGCACGGGGCGCAAATTGGGGCTAACTTATGAAATTCAAGGCACAAAAGGCAGTTTATTTTATACCCAGGAACGGATGAACGAGATTAAGTTATATCGTCACACAGACCCGGACCGGGAGAAAGGTTTTAAGACTGTGTACATCGGTCCTGAGCATCCCGGGTACGGAGCTTTCTTCGGTTTGGCAGGCATCGGGCTGGGATACAACGACCAGAAGATAATCGAGGCACACGAACTGGTTACCGCCGTGGCGTTGGGACAGCCAGTTCAACCAGATGTCCGTTTTGCATATGGCGTGAACAAAGTCATTGACGCGGTGGATACTTCCTGCCAGGAACGTCGCTGGGTAAGTGTGAGTGAATTTGACACAGAGGCTGACAATGCGAATAGGATTAACGACAGATAGTTTGGGTCATCTTTCATTTGACGAACTATTGGAGACCTCCGCCAATTTGGGGATTCAAACTCTGGAATTTGGCTGCGGTGGCTGGTCTGCCGCGCCGCACCTGAATCTAAATGCGCTCCTTGAAAGCCAAGCGAAGAGAGAGAACTTCCTCGCGAAGATCCGCGCTCATGGACTGGAGATCAGCGCGCTGAATTGCTCAGGGAACCAGCTAGCGCCCGGGGAGCGCGGGAAGATCTACGATCGGATTGTGCGCGGCACGCTGAAACTTGCCGGGTTGCTTGGCGTCCGGCGCGTTGTGATGATGTCAGGCTTGCCCGGTGGGCCTGGCGATCAGAATGCAAACTGGATCACAACTGCCTGGCCTCCCGAAGTGCATGAAATTTTGCGCTATCAATGGGAGGATGTGGCGTTACCCTACTGGCGCGACCTTGCGAAAGAAGCCCGCGCCAACGGCGTCGAAAAGATTTGTATTGAGCAACATGCCCATCAATTGGTGTACAACACGGAGACAGCGCTTAAACTGCGCGATGCCGTCGGCGAATTGGTGGGGGTTAATTTTGATCCCAGTCACGCCCTGTGGATGGGCGGTGATCCCTTGCGCGCTATTCGCCAGCTGCGGGGCGCGATCTATCATGTCCATGCCAAGGATACGCGTATTGACCCTCAAAACAGCGGGCTCAACACCCTGTTGGAAACCAAACCCAATGACCGGGTTGCTGAACGCGCATGGAATTACGTGACGCTGGGTTATGGACATTCTGAAATCTGGTGGCGTGATTTTGTGATTCAATTGAGGCAGAACGGTTACGACGATGTGTTGAGCATCGAACATGAAGATTACAGCTTGCCGCCTATCGTGGGTGTGCGCAGATCGGTTGAATTGTTGAAGAACGTGATCTGAAAAAACCGTCAAACTGGAACACGCATCCGCGTTTGCGCGTTTGACACGGATCTGTGAGATGCCCGGCACTACCACTGCTTAAAAGACTGGAGAAAGAAAATGAAAACCGTAAAAAACTATATCAATGGCCAATGGCGTGAGGATGGCGCCACTGAATATATGGACGTGGTCAACCCGGCGACACAGGTAGTCCTCGCCCGCACTCCGCTCTCCTCCGCCGGCATTGTGGACGAGGCTGCGCGGGCCGCAGCGGCCGCATTCCCCGCCTGGCGCAACACTCCGCCGGGAGATCGTATCCAGCCGCTCTTCAAGCTCAAAATGCTCATGGAAGAGCATCTCGATGAACTCGCCCGGACGATTACACTGGAAAACGGCAAGATTTATAGCGAATCTATCGGTGAACTCCGCCGCGCCATCGAAAACGTTGAAGTGGCATGCGGTATTCCCACAATGATGTTGGGCGATGTCCTTGAGGATGTCGCCAGCGGCGTAGATGAATACATGATCCGCCAGCCGGTCGGAGTTGTCGCGACGATTGCTCCCTTCAACTTCCCCGGCATGATTCCCTTCTGGTATCTCCCCTATGCACTGGCGTGCGGCAACACCTACATCGTTAAACCCTCCGAGCGCGTGCCGCTCACTATGCAAAAGGTGTTTGAACTCATCGAGCAATGTGGGTTCCCAGCCGGCGTGGTGAATATGGTCCAGGGGGGGGCTGAAGCCGTCAACGCGATTCTTGATCACCCGATTATCCGCGGCGTGACCTTCGTGGGCTCCACGAACATTGCCAAACATGTATATAGTCGCGCCTCGTTGAATGGGAAACGGGTGCAGGCGCAGGGCGGAGCGAAAAATCCTACCATTGTCCTCCCAGATGCAGATATGGATATGACAACCAAAATCGTAGCTGACAGCGCCTTCGGTTGCGCAGGACAACGTTGTTTAGCTACTTCGCTCGTGTTCACGGTTGGCAAGGCCGAAGAAACGTTCACCCGGGCGATTGCCGAAGCCGCCCTGGCACGCGTGACTGGATTCGGGTTGGAGGAGGGCGTACAGATGGGACCAGTGATCAGCCATCCATCAAAATCCCGGATCGAATCCTGGATCGGGAAGGGGGTTGCTGAAGGAGCCGAGGTCATCGTGGATGGGCGCGGCAAATCCGTCAAAGGGTACGAGAGTGGCAGTTTCCTCCATCCGACCGTGTTGAGCGGATTGCATCCTGAGGGCGAAGTTATCAAGACCGAAATTTTTGGCCCGGTGTTGGGCATGGTACATCTAAACACTGTGGAAGATGCTATCGAATTGGTCAACAGTGGTCAATATGGCAACATGGCTTGTTTGTTTACAGGAAGTGGCGCGGCAGCGCGCAAGTTCCGGCACGATGCGGATGCCGGGAATATCGGTATCAACATCGGGGTAGCTGCGCCGATGGCTTACTTCCCGTTTAGTGGTTGGAAAGACAGTTTTTTCGGTACACTACATGGGCAGGGCAAGCACGCAGTTGAGTTCTTCACCCAGACGAAAGTCGTTGTCGAACGCTGGCCGAAGGATTGGAGCAGGCAGTTCTAATATTTATCTCTAAATTCACAAGGAATCTGCCATGAAAATCATTGACCTCAAATGCGCAGTCATCGGCCAGAACCCGATCATCCGCGTTGTGACTGACGCAGGCATTGATGGCTACGGTGAGGTGGAGAATACCAAATCCTATCTTAAGCCCCATGTTCTGTTTTATAAACAATATCTTCTTGGCGAGGATCCTACCAACGTCGAGCGCGTCCTCCGTAAAGTCAGACGGCTGGGCAGTTTCAAGCCATGGGGAAGCGCGGTCAGCGCCATCGAAATGGCATTATGGGATATCGCGGGCAAGGCTGCCGGCGTACCTGTTTATAAACTACTTGGCGGCAAAGTGCGCGATCATGTACGCGCCTATAACGGCGCGATACGTTTCCCTATGCCCGATAGTTCGCCACAAGCTTATGCCGACAACATGGCTCAAATGAAAGCCGCCCCGGAAGGCTTTAGCATCATTAAACAGGGCATAGGTTTTCATAGTTTGATGCCTCTTGAGATTCCAGATTTTTTTTATGGTGAGATCAACCCGGCCCATCACTCTCCTTACGACGGGCAATTCCGGGATGTGCCTCATCCCCATCGAGGACCCCTCACTGAACGCGGATTAAATCATATCATTACGTGCGTAGAGGCCATGAAAGCAGTTCTGGGTGATGAAGTGGGACTGGCATTGGATTGTGGTCCGGGCTGGATGCTTTCGGATGCAATTCGGCTGGCTCGCGCTCTGGAACCCCTCAACATCATGTGGCTGGAGGATATGCTTACAGGGGATTACACACCCTACACTCTGGCGAATGTTTACCGGGAACTCACGCAAAGCACGGTCACTCCGATTCATACGGGTGAACAGATCTATCTGCGCCAGAACTTTATGGAACTCATTGAGAAACACTCGGTGCGCATCATCGGGCCCGACCCGGCAGATATTGGCGGACTGGCAGAACTCAAATGGGTGGCAGAGTATGCTGATCTACATGGCATCCTTATTGCGCCCCATGGCGTTTTTGATGGACTGATCGGACTCGCTGGGTTGGTGCACGTCTGCGCCACCTTGCCGGAAAACTTTATTGCCTTCGAATATCCATTGGGCCAGCCGAAGTGGTGGTACGACATTGTCGATGGCTTGCCCAATCCAATTGTAGAGAAGAGCTTGATCGAGGTCTGGGATCGACCAGGCCTTGGGGTTACCTTCAATATCGAGGCGGCGCGACGCTATCTACCTGCAGGAGACGAAGCGTTTTTCGATTAATACATTTTCAGTTTATTGGCAAAAGTCATCGACATCGCAAAATATTTCGAGTAGACTGTCCATAAGGCCCAGGGAGTTCGCTTGTTTTCGCCTCCAAAAGCGGGCGAAATTTTGTATCGGTTGAAGCGCTGATGATTTCCCAACTAAATTCGTTTCTCAAAATTTATGGCAAGGTCTTTGTTTTGTTGGTAACAATGCTGCTTGGCGCGTTGCTGCCACAGTTCCATGCGTTATCGTTTCTGATCCAGTATTTGCTGATGGCGATGTTGTTCCTTGCATTCCTTGATATCAAGTTCGAGCCACAGACGTTTCAAAAGAGTGTGATCTGGGTGCTGCTCGCAAATGTAGCAGTGGCATTTATAAGTTATGCAGTGCTTGCATCGCTTGATAGGATGCTTGCGCTCACGGCGTTCCTGACCGCTATCGCACCAACAGCGATTGCGGCGCCAGTCCTCATTGGTTTTATCAAGGGCGAAATTGAATATGTCGTTGCCTCAGTGCTGGTCACCAACATTTCAAGTGCGGTGATTATTCCATTGGCATTGCCCTTTTTGCTCGGTGCGGATGTTCAAATTTCATTCCGGGAAGTTTTGGAACCTGTTTTGATCGTCATGTTTGTGCCACTGATTCTGGCGCAACTGGCTTCGCATCTGCCATCAAGGACACAAGAATTCATCCGCAAGAGAAAATCATTCTCTTTCCCTATTTGGCTGGTAAATCTTTTTATCATCAGTGCCAACGCCTCGAATTTTCTCCGCAATGAAAATTCTAATTCCATCTTTACCCTGCTCGACATTGCCCTGATTTCACTTCTCATTTGCATCGTCAATTTTGGCTTGGGTGCGCTGCTTGGCGGTCGTCGCAATTGGCAGGAAGCCAGTCAATCGCTTGGACAAAAGAATCTCTCTTTCGTTATCTGGATCGCGCTGACCTTCGTCAATCCGCTTGTAGCGATGGGGCCCACGTTCTACATTTTGTATCATCACTTGTATAACTCGTGGTCAATTTTTCAATTCGAGAAACGACGCACCACGTGAAGACTCGGTTCGCGATTGTCATGGGTGTTTCTGGAAGCAGCAAGACGAGTGGGTGGGCGGAGGCGTTGCAACAAATACAACTGCCTTCCTACATATACAAATTCGAAACTTACCAGATGTTCCATCGTACCTTCTAATATTCCCATTGTTGCAAACTGAAGCATGACCATGAATGAACAATTCGGAATCGATGGAGCAGAGTACGTTTTCTTATTTCTAATCAAAGAGTAATTCTGCTAGTTGCCCACGATACTCAAAACACAAACCAGCCAGAAACTCCTCGACGCTTTCAGAATTCTGACTAGCTTAATCTGACTTTTGTGCCCCCATGTGGACCTGTTCCGAACCACACGCTCCCTAAAATCCGGAGAAAATACAAAAGGATTACCTTTTCAAGAAAAAATTGAAATCAGAGGAATCGCCAGCAAACTCGAATGTTCTCAAACCAAAATCTGGATAGAGATTTTTGGGATTTGCTAATGCAAATTCCTAATTGCAAAAGTAACCCTGCCCTATGCTGGAGTCTCATCTTTGTTGATCACCTGATTTAGTGTTAGTTAGAGGAGGTTTCGCTCACGCGCTTGCGCGACAGCCTGGACGCGGTTGCTCACGTGCAATTTACCGAAGATGTTGCTAATGTGCCTCTTGACGGTGTTGACCGTCAACACGAGTTCATCCGCGATTTCTTTGTTCGTGGCTCCATCTACGATGAGACGCAAAACTTCAAGTTCCCGTTGACTCAATGGGCCGATCAGATTTGTAGCGAGGGGTATGTCTACATGTGCAGGCTCGCCGAGCGCATCCAGCAATTTATGGACATATTCCGAGGCGGACGAACGTGTCAACATACGGCGCAATAAGCGTGCCATGGGCACGCCCTCATCCACAAAGACCCGCACATAGCCTTCTGGCTCTGCCAATTCCATTGCGTTTTCTAACTTGATAAATGCCTGCTCGGGCTGGCCCTGAGCATGATACACAATTGCCTGCACCACCAGGATATGAATGGCATTGCCGAGGCGCCCCACAGCTTGAGCCGATTGCAGGGCATGATCCAACAAGGTGAGCGCCTTCTCAGGTTCGCGTTGAGATAACCAAATCTTCGCGAGTCCAATTGGGACAGTGGGATAGATCGCATCTTGCATCTCACCCGAAAAGTGGCTCGCCCAATCGAAAGCCGCTTCCATCTCGCCACGCGCCAACCAGATCTGCGCCCGCTGGGCACTGATCCAAACTTTCACTTGTGACAGTCCCATTTTTTCCGCGACGAGATCGGCTTGATCGAGGGCCGCCAGTGCGCCATCCATGTCACCTTGTGCTTTCCGAATACGTTCCAGGGCAAGATAACCGCGCAGCAATACATGAGTCACCTCGGCCTGTTGCCCGCGCGCCAGGCCGGTTTGGACAGCGTGAAGAGCAGTATCCAATTCATTCCATTCACATCGTGTCCGCCCCAAACCGATCCAGGCGTAGCCAGTGACGGCTGCATTCGGAATTTCCCAGGCGCGAGCAAGCCGCAGTACTTCTTCAAATTGGTGAGCGGCTTGATGCAATTGTCCCTCCGCCGCCAGCACTTCACCGCGCGAGCCGAGAGCATATAGTGCGTTTGCGTAGTCTCCGGCGGACTCGCTGAGTGTTGCGGCCTCTCGATAAGCCTCGTTCGCCTCGGCCCAATTGCTTGTAAAACGAAAGGCCTCCGCCAGATTGAGCGTCACCAGGCTGCGCCATGCCGCATCGTCGTGCACTAACAAATCCCTTGCGCGGTGAGACAGTTCAATGGCCGAAGAGAATTCACTGTGCATACTGGCGACTTGAGCCCGCAGGGCAAGGGCTCTGCCGTGGATCGACTCTACTCTGGGATCACTGGCTTGAGCATGGCTCTCAAGCCAATGCTCTGCTTCCAGAATATACGCTTCGGCGTTTGAAAATTGGCCGACATCAATGAGCGCCCGCGCATAAGTGAGGCAAAGGGCCGGATGAAGATGGCGGACCGAGCGGGGCAAGGCTTGTATCCAATGGGTCAGCGTCGCGATTTCGCCGCGTTGTCGCAGCGCTTCACTCGCGTCCCCAATCAGCCGCGCCACGCGCTCCCAATCGTGTGCCGCCAACGCGTGATTGACGGCTTCCGTAACGAGCCCTTCGTTTGTGAACCACTCGCTAGCTCCCAAATGTAGATCAATCAAAGCGGCCGGTGATTTTTCGGTGAGGCGATGACGCAAGACATCTGCAAAGAGGTGATGATAGCGGAACCAACGCCGCTCATCGTCAAGCGCCGTCAGAAAAAGATTGTTGCGCTCTAATTCTTCCAACATCGCCTGGCTGTCTGCACGTCCCGTGAGCGCATTACAAAGAGACGCATTCAGCCGCTCAAGAATGGAGGTTTGAATCAAAAAGCCTTGGGTGCTTTCTGTTTGTCGCGCGAACACTTCGTCCATGAGATAGTCGAACACAAAGCGATGGCTTCCGGTAAATGCCCGAACAAAACCGGACAGATCTTCACGACCGCGCAGGGATAGCGCAGCCAGTTGTAGCCCCGCAATCCATCCTTCGGTCCGTGTTTCCAATGCCGCGATTTGTTCAGAAGTGAGCGACAGATTCATCGTCTCATTCAAAAATAGCACCGCCTCCGCCCTTGTAAAGCGCAAATCGCTCTCATGTAGTTCAATCAGTTGATCGCGGGCGCGGAGTCGTGCAAGATGTAAAGGTGGATCGGCACGAGTGCTGATCACCAAATGCATATGGGATGGGAAATGGTCGAACAGGAAAGACAGCTGCTGGTGAATGGCCGGAGTTTCAATGACATGGTAATCATCGAGCACAAGGATGAAGCCCGCCCTGAGTCCTTCGATTCCACCCGGGATCATTTCCTTCGCACGGTCATCGGGAAGAGAATCAATCTCATTGACCAAAGCCCTCAGCATGGACTCCAGCACAGTCGCCTTGGGTAATTGGAGCAACGCCAAACTCGAGGAGCCAATCGTTGCATCTACTTGTTGAAGCGCCGCAATAAAGTACGACCAGAACCGTACCGGGTCATTATCATCTGCATCCAGCACGAGCCAGGCCACAGGCAACTGATCTTGCGCGACCCATTCGCTCAGCAACGTTGTCTTGCCAAAACCCGCTGGAGCAGAGAGGAGTGTGAGCGGGCGCGTCAAGCCTTCGTTTAAGCGTGCAACGAGTCGCGGGCGTGCGACTAAATGGGGGCGTCCAGAGGGCAAATACAATTTCGTGCGAAGCAAACCCTGGGACACAGTGCCTTCCAATCTCTACCCAAAAAGAAATCACGCCGGTGAAGAGAGAGCTAATTCATCGGCGCCTGAAAGTCAAATTTTTTCGTTCTCTGTCTGTGAGTCATTATATGCCTCCTGTCTGGAGATTACAACCACCAAGATACAACTTTCGTGTGTTCACACTGCAACCATAGTGACGTTACACTGTCATCATCAATCCAGACCAAATGAAAGGAGAATTGACAATGCCTCTCTATCTGGACATACACTACCGAGTCGAAGGTTTGACCCAGGATGCGGTCGCTGGCGCGCACGCGAAAGATATTGAGATTCAGGGAAAGTATGGCGTGAAGTACTTGAAATCTTGGTTCGATGAGCGCAGAGACAAAGTCTTCTGCCTGGTCGAAGCTCCAAGCAAGGAAGCAGCCATCTCAGTCCACCGCGAAGCACATGGCCTGGTCGCAGACGAGGTGATCGAAGTCCAGGAAGGTTCATAACGAATACTGTTCGATTCAGGAACGAAATCCAAAGCTTTATGTAGCGGCGGAAAACAATCCAAACCTAATTTCACTCCAAGGAGAGATAGTATGAAAAAGTTTATGTTTGTTACACTGGCAATGATATTCACACTGAGCGCCTTTAGCCTTCAGGCTCGCCCGGCCCGCGCCGACGGTAATATTACACCGCCGCCGCTGCCCGACGACATGGCGCCGGTGCCAGCGGGAAACAAGCTGTTCCTGGGGACTCACAGTGTCGGCACCCAGAACTACGTCTGCAAGCCCTCAGGCGCTGGCGTCGCCTACGTACTCTTCACGCCGCAGGCCACCCTGTTCGGCGAAGACGGTGGGCAAGTCATCACCCACTACAACAGCCCCAACCCGTTTGAGCCTAACACTGATCCAAAGGTGGTGGCCCCCGAGGGCACGATTCGCGCCACGTGGCAGTACCGGGACACGAGCAAGGTCTGGGCCAAGGTGCACGCAAATGACCCAATAACCGGCAAGAAGGGAGCGGTCACCGTCGACGAGAAGGCGATTGCCTGGCTCCTGCTCGATGGGGTTGGGTCCCTGAACGGACCGACCGGTGGCGACAAGCTGAAGGATACCACCTTCGTCCAGCGGCTGAACACCACTGGAGGGCTCGCACCGAAGACGGGCTGCAGCTCGCTAACAGACCTCGGTAATACGGCGTTTGTGCCTTACACAGCCGACTACTTCTTCTATAAGGCCAACTAAGACGACGGCGATCAGGATCTCTGAATAAGGAGTTGGGAGAACCGGATGGTACAACCGTCCGGTTC
>Ga0114129_10014100_pt1 | contig 11386 bp, 8 predicted proteins | sample RhiMetdeltSRZDD1_FD_80071 | JGI IMG/M metagenome (GOLD analysis project Ga0114129, IMG submission 80071) | Populus rhizosphere microbial communities from Tennessee, USA - Rhizosphere MetaG P. deltoides SRZDD1 (version 2) (version 2) | ecosystem: Host-associated > Plants > Roots > Rhizosphere >... | reverse complement strand
GGCTTTAGACTTTGGGCTTTGGGCTTTAGGAGGCTTTTGCGGCCTCTCGCCCCAAAGCCTAAAGCCTAAAGCCTTAAGCCGTCCACCGCCGATACGACCGTCGTGACCCTGAGTCAAACGAAGCGCACACGTGTGTGGCTGCTGCTCGCGTTGGCTGCGGCGACCGTTCCGGTCGCGGGCGTTTTCACCCTCACCCGGATCTTCTTCGTCCGCGATCTGACGCTGGCGTTTCGATCGCGGTTTCTGTTCCTTCGACACACCGTGCAGTCCGGCACGTGGCCGTTGTGGGATCCCTATCCCGGCAACGGTCAGTCGGCGATGAACGACGCGCTCAACCAACTGTTCCACCTCCCGTCGTTGATCGTGCGCCTCGCGTTGCCGGAGGTGATCGCGTTCAATCTGTGGGTCGCCCTTCCTATTCCACTCGCGGCGCTGGGCACGTATCTGTTTCTGCGGCGTCACGTGTCCGCGCCGGCAGCCGCGTTCGGCGCGGTGGCGTTTGCTGCCGCGGGCCCAATCGTGTCCACGACGAACTTCCCGAATCTGTCGTGGTCGGTTGCCGCAGTGCCGTTCGTGTTCTGGTCGCTGGATCGCCTCAAGAGCCGACCCTCCGCGGCCGAAAGCACGCTGCTCGCGGTCATCGTCGGCTGCCAGGCCCTTGCCGGCGAACCCGTTACGCTCGCCGCCACACTGGTCATCGCGGCAGCGTACGTCGTGTTCCCGGAACGCGGATGGTCGCGCAAACGGGTCATCATCACGGCGGCGATCGGCCTGACCGCGGGCGTGCTGCTGGCCGCCATTCAATTCGTGCCGCTTTCCGCGGCGAGCCGTGGATCGATTCGCGGCCTCATGCGCGTGGACGACAACTGGGCGTTTCATCCCTTCACGCTCGCGGAACTGCTGGTGCCGCATTTTTTTGGCGACTACTTCACGTCACATCTGCGGCAGCTCGTCTGGATGGTCGCGCTCAACAGCAATCGCGAGCCGTTCTACTACACGATGTACGTCGGCGTCCCCGTGATGCTCGCGGCCGCGACAGCTGCGTTCTCCGGCCGTCGTACCACGCTCTTCTGGTCGCTGACGATCGCCGGATGTGTGGTCGCTTCTCTCGGTCAGTACACGCCGATCTATCCGGCGGCGCAGGCGCTGATCCCGCCGCTGCGTGCGTTTCGGTTTCCAGTCAAGTACCTGTCGCTGGCGTCGTTCGGGATTGCCATTCTCGCGAGCTTCACGATTCAGTGGCTGATCGATCACGACGTGCCGCGTCGGCAGTTCAAATGGGTTCTGATCGGCGGTTGCGCGCTTGCTGCCGCCACGTATGCATTCGTGGCCTGGCTGCTGATCGCGCCGGCGCTCCCGCTTCAATTCTTTTTCAGGCTCGCGCTGTGGGCCCATGTGCCTTTCCCGCTGCAGGGCGCTGAGTACCTGATCTTCCGCGCGCGGCCTCTGCTCACGACGTTGTTTCTGAAGCTCGTGTGCGTCCTCTTTCTCTTCTGGATCGCGGCGTCATCGAAGCGAGAGCGGCGCATGGCCGTGGTTGTCTTCAGCGTCATGGCCGTCGTGGATCTCGTCGCCGCCAACTCCGGCGTGAACCCGACGATCGAGTTCGCATCGGTTGCCACCCCCGCATGGACGCGGCAACTGGTCACGGACTCGCACCAACGCGTGTACATCGGAGGGCGGCTGAACGGCGAGATCGATTCGCGCGACGTCGACGCACCCAAGTATTCGACGGGCTTCGAGCAGTTGAGCGACATGGAACGCCGCTACCTGACGGTCAACGAGCTGATGTTCCACACCTCGGCATGGTCGATCCGGGAATCGATTTCGTACGATCTGCCGGTGCTGTGGCCGATCGAGTACGCGCGGATGCTGGATCGCTTCATCCATGCCTCACGTGAGGAGCGGCTGCGGGTCGTCACCAGGAGCGGAGGCCGGTACGTCATCCTGCCGACGCCTCCATACCCCGATGCTCAACCGCTCGCGACATTGCGAGGCGTCGAGCAGCTCAAGCTGTACGATCTGAATCCCGCGGCCGAACGCGCGTACATCGTGCCCGATGCGCTGATGGGTCCCGATATTCCGTGGCAGATTGAAGGCCTCTTCCAGGCGCGCTTCGATCCGCGGAGCGGCGTGCTGGTCAGCGAGCCGCCACCGCCGCCTGCTGGCGTGCGCGGTCCCCCGATGCCGGTGTCGACGACATTTCTCGAGGACGGACCGAATCGTGTGGTCGTGCGCGCGACCTTGCCGCTAGACGGATACCTCGCGCTCCTCGATTCGTACGATCCGGCATGGACCGTCCGCGTGGACGACGCGCCGGCGCCGCTCATGCGCGCGAACGGTCTGTTCCGCGCCGTCCATCTGACGCGCGGCGATCACGTGGTGTCGTTTGCGTATCGTCCGGCGACGCTGGTGGTCGGCGCGGCGGCGACGGCGGCCACGGCGCTCGCGCTTGCCCTGTGGTGCTGGCTGAGCGAACGCATACGCCGCCGCGAGATGACCGGGACGGTGCAGGCCGCGTGAGCATCGCGGCCGCCGCGCGGGCGGTGAACGATAGACGGCTTCTCTGGCCGTTGCTGGTCTGCCTGCTGACGCTCACGCCCGTCCTGGGCCTGTTCACGCGCTCGAAGATCTTCTTCGTTCGCGACCTCTCGTTCTTCTTCTGGTCGCGTCACCTCTGGCTCCGCCGGACGATCTTCACCGGCTCCGCTCCGTGGTGGGATCCCTACGTGGCGGGCGGACAGTCTGCGATCGCGGACGCGCTGAACCAGATCCTGATGCCGATCACGCTCGCGATTCGTCTGCTTCCGTCGGACGTTGTCTCATTCAATCTGTGGGTCGCGTTGCCGCTGCCGGTTGCCGCGCTGGGGACGTACGTCTTCCTGCAGCGGACGCGCAGCGCCGCTGCCGCTGCGCTCGGGGCGTGCGCCTTCGGGCTCGCGGGCGTCCCGGTGTCGATGCTGAACACGCCGAACCTCGCCTGGTCGGTGGCCGGCCTTCCATGGGTGATGTGGGGAACGGACCGGCTGCTCGAGGCGTCTTCGCTGAGGCGATTGGCTGGCCTCGCGATGCTCTTTGCGCTGCAGGCGCTCAGCGGGGAGCCTGTGACGTGCGCTGCGACCGGGTTGGTCGCGGTCGCTTATGCAGCAGTTCGTGCGCGTGATGTCGAGCTCAGGTCGCGAGTGTTCGCGGGCGCGTGGACGGCGATGGCGCTCGCCGCCGGTGCGCTTCTGTCCGCCGCGCAGCTCTATCCGACAATCATGGCAGGCATGAGGGCGCATCGTGCCTCGCTGCCCACTCCTGATTTCTGGTCCCTGCATCCGCTGGCTGCCATCGAGATCGTCACGCCGCATGTCTTCGGGAACTACTACGACGCATTTCTCGCCGACATCCCGTGGATGACGGTGCTCAACAGCGGACGCGATCCTTTTTTCTACTCGATTTACGTCGGGCCGATCGTTGTGCTGCTCGCGGCCGCAGGAGTGATCGCTCGTCCGTCGCGCGGTGTGTTCTGGCTCGTGGTGGCGCTGACGTTCGCGCTTGCGGCGATGGGTGGATACACACCGTTCTATCCGCTCGCGCGCAAGCTGTTTCCACCGATCGCGTTCTTCCGCTTTCCAGTGAAGTACCTCGCCATTAGCGTGTTTGCGTGCGCCGTGTTGACGGCGGACGGCTGGGACTCGCTTCGCGATCGCGAGGCAGGTCCAAGGCTCGCGCGACTGGGGAGGTGGGCCGGCATCATCGCGATCGTGTTGGCCGTGGTCGTTCTGGCGGCCGCCGCGGCGCATGGGTCGTCCTGGAATCTGGCGTACGCTCTGGCACGGTGGCTCAGGATTACCGATCCGCGAACCGCCGCCGACTTTCTGCTTCGTCTCGGGCCACCGCTTGCAGGACGCGCGGCCGGCCTGCTTCTCGCGGGTGCGGCGCTGGTGATGGTCGCGGCGTCTCACGGTTCGCGCGCTCGACAAGCCGCGTACCTGCTTTTCATTGCCGTCTGCGCCGACCTCGGAATCACGAACGCGGATCTCAACCTCACTACGGACGTGACGAAGCTCATGCCTCCCGCCTGGTATTCGCGGCTGGCCTCCTCGGACCGCGTGTACATCGGTGCGCGCGTACGGGGCTTCATGAATACGAAAGATCCGGATGCGGCGCAGTCCTGGAAAGTGCCCGCAGAAAGCACCGCGATCGAAGGACGGATGGAGCTGAATGCGGAGCTGCCGATGGCGCCGTCCGGCTTTCGGGTTCGTGAGGCGCTTTCGTACGATCTTCCCGTGCTCTGGCCGCAAGCGTACGAAGCGGTCGTGCGAGCGTTCGAACATGCCGGACGTCGTGAGCGTGCCGCGTTCCTCCGGCGCAGCGGCGTACGCTGGTGCGTCGTGTCTCCCTCGTCCGCAGGCACCGCCGCGCTTCTCGAAGTCGCGCACTGGGACATGCGGCTCGTGGAGTGCGGACCATCGGCCTCTCGAGTCTTCGTGACGACGAAGGCGGACATCGGAGCGGATCCGAACTGGCAGAGGGCGGCGCTCTTCGATCCGGCGTCGCCGGACGAGGTGCTGCGCCTCTCATCGGTGCCGGCGCTCGCCGGGACAGCCGGGCCCGGTGTCGCCCCAGGCGCCCGAATCGCGGTCGATGGCTCGAATGAAGTGGTCGTCGAGGCCGCGCTTCCTGCGGAGGGATACCTCGTTCTCCGCGACTCGTACGATCCCTCCTGGCACGCCGAGGTGGACGGCGTCGCTGCGGACCTGGCACGCGCGAACGGCCTCTACCGCGCGGTCAGGGTTCCCGCGGGCCGGCACGTGATACGGTTTTCCTACCGGCCGCGCGACCTCGCCGTGGGTCTAACGATCACAGGTATGACCGCCTTCGCACTGCTCGGGTCCGCGCTCGCCGCCGGGCGCCGCAGAGCCAGCGCCCGGGGATTCACGCTGGTCGAGCTGATGATCGTGATGGCGCTCCTCGGGATCATCCTTGCGCTTGCGTTTGCGCAGTACCACAACATGCAGGCGAGGGGGAACGAGGCATCTGCGATCTCGTCGCTCAGATCGATTGCCGTCGCGGAGTGGAGCTTCGCCCAGACCTGCGGCCACCAGAAGTACGCCCCCACGCTGCCCGCGCTCGGGCAACCCGTTCCCTCGACCGGCACGTCCTTCCTCAGCCCTGACCTGACCGGCGCCGAGGTCGTCGAGAAATCCGGGTATCAGATTCGGATTACCGCAAAGCCCCTCGAAGAAGAACCTCCCGCCTGTAACGGAGCGCAGGTATCTGCCGGATACGCCGCCACGGCCGATCCGATCAAGCCGGGCGCGAGCGGAAATCGATTTTTTGCCATCAACGCAGACCGTCTGCTGCACGAAGACAAGCAAACCTTCAACGAGAACATGCCCGAAAGCGGATCCCCCGCACACGGGGTGGAACTTAAATAGCCTGAATTGTGTTAAAACTGAATCAGCCCCGCATGTCTTCTCTGGCGCGCAAACTGCTCTTCGTGTTCGCGTTGCTCGGCCTCGCCGCATCGGCTGCGTCGACGTACGTCCATTACCAACTGATCCAGAACCCGGCCTACCACAGCTTCTGTGACATCAACACGACATTCAGCTGCACGCAGGCGTATCTGAGCCGTTACGGCAGCATCGCGGGGGTGCCGGTCGCCGTTGCCGGGCTCCTCTTCTTCGGGATGACGCTCCTGCTGGTCTGGGGAAGCGGACCCAAGAGTCGCGTGGCCGATAGCGCGCCCGCGTACATCTTCGCCTTGTCGACCCTCGCGCTGGCCGTCGTGCTCTACCTCGCGTATGCGTCGTTCTTCGTGCTCAAGGAAGTCTGTCCGCTGTGCGTCACGACGTACATCGCGGTCATCGGCATTTTCATCGTCTCGGGAGGAGCGAGCTCAGTTGCCATGTCCAGTTTGCCCAGGCGCGTCATGCGCGACATCGGTGTCCTCGTGACGACGCCGGTCGCGCTCGTCGTTGCGCTCGTGTTCGCAGCCGGTGCGGCCTCCGCCGTCGAGTTCTTCCCGCGTGACGGGGGCCGGCAGGCGGCAGCAGCCCAGGCGGCGACCGCGCTCAATCAGGATCAACGGAGCGAGTTCGAGCGCTGGTGGGATCAGCAGGAAAAGGTGGAGCTTCCGTATCAGAGCGATGGCGCGAAGGTGCTGGTCGTGAAGTTCAACGACTATCAGTGCCCGCCGTGCAAGCAGACCTACTTCGCCTACGAGCCGATCCTCGCCAAATACAAGGATCGCCCGCAGGACGTGAAGTACATCATGAAGCACTTTCCGCTTGATCCCAAGTGCAACAGCGGCGTGCCGACGCTCGTGCACGCGGCGGCCTGCGACGCGGCGGCAGCGGCCGTGATGGCGCGCTCGAAGGGCACCTTCGACAAACTGACGGACTGGTTCTTCCTCCACCAGGAGGAGCTCAGCCCTGTCACCGTCCGCGAGGCCGCAAAGGACGTTGCCGGCGTAACCGATTTCGACGCCCGGTACGACAAAGCGATCCAGGAAGTGAAGACCGACGGCTCCGTGGGCTCCGTACTGGGCGTGACGTCGACGCCCACGTTCTTCGTCAACGGACGACGCCTGCGCGGCGGGATTCCTCCGCAATACATGGAGGCCGCGATCGAGCTCGAATTGAAGCGCGCCAAATAAGCTTGCTCTGAATCGATAGTGCAGGCCGCGATCCGCACGCACGATCTCACCAAGGACTACCAGGTTGGCTTCTGGAGGCCGCGCCCCTATCGCGCGCTCGATGGCTTGTCGATCGAGGTGGCGCCGGGCGACGTCTTCGGCTTTCTCGGTCCCAACGGAGCCGGCAAGACCACGACGCTGAAGCTGCTGATGCAGCTCGTGTTTCCAACGAGCGGCACAGCCGAGATCCTCGGCCGGCCCGTTGGCGATGTCGCCGTCCGCCGGCGCATCGGGTACCTTCCCGAGAATCCTTATTTCTACGATCACCTGACGGCCGAAGAGCTGCTGCACTATTACGCGCGGCTCTTCCGCATGGCGGCTGCCGATCGCGCGCGGCGGGTGCCGGCGATACTCGATCGGCTAGGCGTCGGCGCGGAGCGGCGCATGCAGCTCCGGAAGTTTTCGAAAGGGATGCTGCAGCGCGTCGGGCTCGCGCAGGCGCTGCTCAACGATCCGGAGGTCGTGTTTCTCGACGAGCCGATGTCGGGGCTCGATCCTCTAGGGCGCCGCGACGTCCGGTCGCTGATGCTGGAGCTGCGCGACCAGGGGCGCACGATCTTTTTCAGCTCGCACATTCTGTCCGACGCGGAGGCCCTCTGCAGCCGCGTCGCCATCGTCGCGAAGGGACGTCTTGCGGCGGCTGGCCGGCTGACGGACCTGCAGGAGTTCGCCGTCCACGGATGGGAGCTCGTCGTGTCGCGCGTGCCTGCCGCGGTGCTCGATGGGGTCCGTTCACGGGTACGCCGCATAACGGCGATCACGGGTGATCGCTTCGCGATCGATCTGCCGGCGGACGGCCGGCCCGAGCAGCTTCTGGCCGAGCTGATGTCGGCGGGCGCAACGCTGGTCGCGCTGAATCCGGTTCGAGAAACCCTCGAGGATCTGTTCGTCCGGCGCGTGGCCGCCGTCGGCGAAGGCGCGCGCGGTTCGGAGGAGACGCATGCACGCCGTTAGATGCGTCGCCGTCGCCGTGTTCCGCGAATCGGTTCGCGACCGCGTGTTCTACAACCTTGTGTTGTTTGCGGTGCTGCTCGTGGGCGGGTCGATCCTCATCGGCCAGCTCACCGCGGGACAGGACGTCAAGATCATCAAGGACCTGGCACTCACCGCGACGTCCGTGTTCGGCTTGTTCGTGGCGATCTTCGTCGGGATCAACCTGGTGTCGAAGGAAGTGGATCGCCGAAGCATTTATCCGCTCCTGGCGAAGCCGGTTCGCCGCTCCGAGTTCATCGTCGGCAAGTTTTTCGGGCTGCTCCTGACGCTCCTCGTCAACGTCGTCGTGATGACCGTCGCGCTGTACGCCGTGCTGTTCTACCTCTCGCGCGGCGTGCCGCCCAACGTGCAGCAGGCCTGGGATGCGCCCGCGCTCGATCCCGCGCTCCTGAAGGCAATCGCGCTGATCTACGTGGACCTGTCGGTCGTGACCGCGTTGGCGGTGTTCTTTTCCAGCTATTCGAGCCCGATGCTGTCGGCTGCGTTCACGCTCGGCCTCTACCTGGTCGGTCAATTCAACGCCGACCTGAAACGATTCGACCAAATCGTCAGCTCGCCCGTGGCTATCGCAATCGGGAAAGCGTGCTATTACGTGCTGCCGGACTTCGCCAGGTTCGACGTCAAGCTGGCCGTGGTTCACGGGCTCCCGGTCAGCGCGGGATATGTCGCCTACACGGCGCTTTATGCGGCCGTATACATCGTGGCGCTGCTGCTCGGCGCGATCCTGATTTTCTCGCGGAGAGATTTCAAGTGAGTCGCATCGCAGGACGGACCGCGACCGCCGTCGCCGCGGCGTTGTTTCTCGCCGCCGCGGTCGCGCTGCATGCGGCGCAGGACGCTCGGTTCCCGTCGCTCAGCGTGGATCGTCCCGAGCTGCTCTACGTGCGGTCTGGAGAGACGATGAAGCGGCTGGCGCTCGACTACGACGGCGCGGTCGCCGACCTGTACTGGATCCGCGCGCTGCAGCACTTCGGCCGCGAGCGGCTCTCGCCGCCCGACCACGTTCGAACCTACGCGCTTCTGTATCCGCTTCTCGATCTGACCACGACGCTCGATCCGTACTTCACCATTGCGTACCGCTTCGGCGCCATCTTTCTCGGGGAGACGTACCCCGGCGGCCCCGGACGACCGGATCTCGCGATTGCGCTGCTGCGCAAGGGACTGAGCGTTCAGCCGCAGAAGTGGCAGTACATGCAGGACCTCGGGTTCGTTTATTACTGGCACTTGCAGGACTATCGGACCGCCGCCGAATGGTTCCGGCGCGCATCCGAAGTTCCAGGCGCTCCGACATGGATGGGACCCCTTGCGGCCGTGACGCTCGCGGAGGGAGGACATCGCGGCGCATCCCGGTCGCTCTGGCAGCAGATCGCGAAGTCGGAAGAGCCATGGCTGCGTGATTCGGCGGCCCAACGTCTCGCGCAGCTCGACGCCATGGACGCCATCGATCAGCTCGAGGCGCGCGTTCGCGACTATCAGCGGCTCCACCCCGGCGTTTCCCTCACGTGGGATCAACTCCGCGCGGCCGGCTACCTCCCTGGCGTTCCCCTCGATCCGACCGGCACGCCGTTCGTGCTGACACCGGAAGGAACCGTGACCGTTTCGAAGCAGTCCAGTCTCTGGCCACTGCCCGGACAGGTACGGCAGTGATGCCACAACCTTTGGTCGGAATTGCCGTCGCGCTCTTCGGCCTCGTGGTCGGCAGCTTTCTCAACGTCTGCATTCACCGGCTTCCGAAACGGGAATCGATCGTCTGGCCGGGCTCCCGGTGCACCCAGTGCGATCGGCCGCTGGCATGGTTCGAGAACCTGCCGCTCGTCAGCTACGCCGCACTCCGGGGCCGGTGTCGAACGTGCGGCACGCGCATCTCACTGCGCTGTCCGCTCGTCGAAGCGATCACGATGGGGGTGTTCCTCCTGCACTGGTACATCTGGGGACTGCAGCCCATTCTCCTGCCGCGTCTGCTGTTCGCGTGTGCGCTTATAGTCTTGTTCGCGATCGACCTCGAGCATCAAATCCTGCCCAACGTCATCACGGTGCCCGGCATCATCGTCGGACTTCTGAGCAGCCTGTTCTGGCCCCCGGGCATCCTCGCATCCTTGGCAGGAGTCGCGGTGGGGGGTGGGATCCTCTGGCTGATTGCCGAGGTGTGGCTGCGGCTCAGAGGAGTCGAAGCCATGGGCTTTGGCGACGTGAAGATGCTGGCGATGATTGGCGCGTTCCTCGGCATCAAGATGGTGCTGCTGACGTTCGTTCTGTCCTCGCTCCTGGGAGGATTGATCGGCATGATCGTCATTGCATCGCGCCGCGGCTCGCTCGCGACGGCCGTCCCGTTCGGGACGATGCTGGCGGTGGCCGCATTCATCGCGAGCGTCGCCGGTGACCAAATTGTGGTCTGGTATCTAGGACGTTATTTGTAATCGGCTCAATGCTTTCTCTGGTGCTCCCCTCATAATTGTCATCAAACGTCGCGAATTGGCGCACGTCTGTTGAGGCGCTCTCGCTGCACGATCAATCCCCAGTAACCGACAAACAGCCCTAATACAGGCGGTTATAAGCACGAAGGCGTTCGGTCTTCGTGCGGTGGCAGCCCCATTGCTCAACCGTCCAGCATGAGGTTCGGCGAGGTCGGGAAAGAGCGTGGTTTCACGCTCCTCGAAGTGATGTTGACGGCTGCAATCGTCGCGACGCTAGCGGCGATCGCGCTGCCAACGCTGTCGAGCATGAACGACGCGCGGAAGCTGTCCGATGCAGCGCAGCAGGTCGAGCGCGAGCTGCAGACGGCGCGCCTGCGGGCGGTCGGCACGAACACCCCGCTTCGTTTTCGCACGAACTGTCCGTCGGCCGGGTTCTTCCGGATCGTAGAGCTGCTCGGTACCGCCTCCGACAACACGACGACCCGTTGCGATTTGGCCTCCTACGGCTGGCCGCCAGCTGACAACGATCTGGCGACTACGCCGAACTTCGACGGTCCGCTCAAGCAGTTGCTCAACTCAGCGACCGTCACGACAACGGCACTCGAGTTTCGACCGGATGGTACGGCGTGGCAAGTAGTGAGCGGCGTGGCGACGGTGATATCGGCGCCCGTCTCGCTTACGGTGACGCGAAATGGCAGCACGAAGACGATCACAATCAACGGACTCGGCAAGATCCTGCTCCAGTGAGCGCGGGTTCACGCTCGCCGAAGTAGCCGTCGCGACCGGAATGCTCGCGGTGGTCTCGCTCGGCGTCGCGCAGATGTTTGCGCTCGCGACCGAGAGGAACCTTGCTTCCAAGCACCAGGTCTCCACGACGACGATGGCGACCCAGAAGATGGAGCAGCTGCGCGGACTGACGTTCGCGTACGACTCCAGCGGGATGGGTCTGCCGGTCACCGATACGACGACCAACCTGACCCTTTGCACTCCCGACAGCACCGGTCACGGCCTGGATCCGTCGCCCGCGGACGCGCTCGAGCAGAACACCGATGGCTTCGTCGATTACTTGGACGGGCGCGGCAATTGTGTCGGCACCGGCACCACGCCGGTTGCCGGGGCGGTCTATACGCGACGCTGGTCGATTCTGCCGTTGCCAACGAACCCGAACAACACGCTCGTGCTCACCGTGCTGGTCACGACGACCGCCAAGGAAATCCGCCGCGTGATCACGCCTGATGGCCGGACGCGCATGGTCGAAGACGCGATGCTCATCAGCGTGCGAACGAGGAAGGCG
>Ga0114129_10014099_pt1 | contig 11386 bp, 10 predicted proteins | sample RhiMetdeltSRZDD1_FD_80071 | JGI IMG/M metagenome (GOLD analysis project Ga0114129, IMG submission 80071) | Populus rhizosphere microbial communities from Tennessee, USA - Rhizosphere MetaG P. deltoides SRZDD1 (version 2) (version 2) | ecosystem: Host-associated > Plants > Roots > Rhizosphere >... | reverse complement strand
TGGGCGCCCCGCTGCTGCGCCGGTACGGCGGGGTGGACATCGACCCGGCGGACGCGCGGTACCGGCGGCCGCTGATGCGCGACGCCCGCGCTCTTGCCGCCACCCTCGGCGACGACAACTCCTGGGAGGTCGTGCTCCTGGGGAGCGTGGCAAGCGGCAAGTATGTCGAGCCCCTGACGGCGGTCTTCGGCGAGCGGCTCGTCTTCCCGGCCGAGTTCGTCGGGCGGGGTGACATGAGCCGGGGCGGTCTGCTGCTCCGCTGTGTGGCCGACGGCCGTGAGCTCGGCTACGTCCCGCTGCTGAGCGCGCGTCGCCACGGCCCGCGCCCGGCCCGGCTGCCCCCGCAGCGCGGCATCCTCGCGCGCGCCGGGCAGGTGGTGGTCGCCCCCGTGGAGCCCATCTGATGGTCTGGGGCGGGCCAGCTCGGGGGAGACGCTCCGGTCAAGGTGTCGCCGACACGGCAGGCTGTCGCGAAAACCGTGGCGCCGTGTCCGCCTGCCCCTCACGTCTAGGCGGCGGTCCGCTCGCCCCGAGGCCTCCGCCATGCCGCGCGCTGCCGGCGCAGCCAGGCGAGGGCGGGGCGGACGAGCGGGTGATCCTGTCCCAGGACGGCCACGCCGGCCAGCAGCAGCGGCACGCCCGGTATGACTGGCAGCACCAGACCCAGCAGCCCGACGACGATCAGCAAGATGCCACCGATCGCCCGGATACCCGTCGCGGGAGCACTCCGATTTGTCGCTCGTGGGGCTCGAGGCGAAGCCATCGTACCGTCGATACGAGCAACGAGGGTGCCAACCAGACCGTGGCGGTCTTCGCCCTCAGCACGCCGCTCCGACGGACCCGAGAAGTGCCCATGTTACCCTGAAGAGGTCCGGCGGCTCCCGTGAGGGAGGCCCGAGTTCGTCGGCTGGAGGTCTCTCTCCCGTGTCCCGATCTACCCGCCTGGCTCCGCTGCTCGCTCTGCTCCTTCTCGCGCTGGTGCCGACGACGACCCTGGACGTGGAGTCGGCGGTCGCCGACCGGAAGCCCGCCCACCATCTCCGACGCGGCTTCCGGAACCTGGACGATCACTATCGCTACGACATGGGCGTCCGGATGCGACATTTCGTCCTGGGCGGCTTCGCCGCGTCTCCGCCGCGGGGCAAGGCGACGGCTGTCCTCGGGAACGACGGAGCTGCCCTCCGCGCCAACGGGACGCATCCGACCGTCACCTGGATCGGCCACTCCACGTTCCTGGTCCAGATCGACGGGGTGAACATCCTGACAGACCCCCACTGGGGGGATCGGGCGAGCCCGGTGGGTTTCGCGGGACCGCGTCGCCTTGTGCCGCCCGGCCTCGCCTTCGGTGACCTTCCGCCGATCCACGCGGTCGTCATCTCCCACGATCACTACGACCACCTCGACGCGGAGACCGTGGCCCGGCTCGCCCGCGAGCACCGGCCCCGATTCTTCGTGCCACTGGGGCTCCGCGCGTGGCTCGAGGAGCGGGGGATCACGGACGTGGTTGAGCTGGACTGGTGGGACAGCGTCGCGTTCCGGGGGCTGACCGTGGCGTGCACCCCGGCGCAGCATTCCTCCGGACGGGGCCTCAGCGACCAGAACCTGCGTCTCTGGTCGTCGTGGGTCATCCTCGGCCCAACGAAGCGCTTCTTTTTCGCCGGGGATACGGGCTACGACCCAGGACTCCGGGCGATCGGCGATCGCTTCGGGCCGTTCGACCTCACCGCGATTCCGATTGGTGGCTACAGCACGTTCAAGACGGGGCACCCGAACCACCTGAACCCGGAGGAAGCGGTCCAGCTCTTCGAAGACGTGCGGGGGCGCTTGCTGGTGCCCATGCACTGGGGAACGTTCGCGATGAACCGGGAGCCTTTCCGGGAGCCGCCCGACCGCCTCCTGCGCGAGGCGCTGCAGCGCGGTGTCGAGGAGCGGGTCGCGATCCTGAGTCCGGGTCAGACGATTCCCTGGTAGCCTCGCCCGCGCCCGGCCCTCGGCGCGAGACGACCGCGTCCGCTGCCGCCGCTCAAAGGTTTCTCTCGAACGGAAAGGCCAGCAGCTCGAAGACGCGCCCCCGGACACTGCGGTTGCGCCACGTCTCCAGGTCGATCCGCTGTGCGTACCGGAGGTCCTCCTGGAACACCTTCTCGAGCTGGGCGGCGAACTCGGTGTCGTAGGCCACCACGTTCAGCTCGTCGTTCAGCTTGAAGGAGCGATGATCGAGGTTCGTGCTGCCCACGGTGGCCCAGATACCGTCGATGACGATGGTCTTCGCGTGAAGGAGGGCCGCCGTGTACTCGTGGATCTCGATGCCCGCCTCGAGCAGCCGGCCGAACTGCCGGCGCCCCGCGTGGCGCACCAGCGGATGGTCACTCACGCCGGGCACGAGGAAAGTGATCTGGACTCCGCGCCGGGCCGCCAGGATCAGGGTCTCGACCATCTGCTCGTCGAGTAGAACGTACGGGTTCGTGACCTTGATCGAGCGGCGGGCCGACGACAGGGCGAGAAGGAAGGTGGTGTACATGGCGTAGCCCCCACCCTGAGGGCCGCTGCGGATGATCTGCGCATGGGTCCGGCCCTTGACCGTCCTCGGAGCCGGAAAGTACTCCGCCCCGCCGATGACCGCCCCGGTGGCCTCGACCCAGTTCTCGGCAAACGCCCCCTGGAGGTATTCGACCACCGGCCCCTCGATCTGGACGTCGGTGTCGCGCCAGTGACCCGCGACCCGACCGTTGCCCATCCACTTGCTGCTGACACCGGAGCCGCCGGTGAAGCCGATCCGACCGTCGACGACGAGGATGCGCCGGTGATTCCGGTTGTTGGCGCGCCCCAGGCCGAATGGCCCGATCGGCCGGAACGAGACCACCTCGCAGCCGTCCTCGGACATCAGCTCGACGTACTCCCGCGGCATGGCGACGGTTCCCACGCTGTCGAGGAGGACATGCGCCCGCACGCCCGCCCGGCAGCGTTCGGCCAAGGCCTGGGCGAGCTCCCGGGCGATCTGCCCGTCCTCGTAGCTGTACTGGGCATACGTGATCGTCGACCGCGCCTGCCGGATCGCCCCGAGGATCGCCGGGTAGATCTGCTCCCCGTTCAGGAGGAGCTTCAAGCGGTTGCCTCCGACGATGGGCGCCTGCGCGTGCGCCTCGAGAGTCGGAAAGAACGACGGCTCTCCGAGATTCATCGGCGGGAGCGTCCGGTGCACGGGCACGGTGGAACAGGCGCTGGCCGCCATGGCGGCGACGAGCAGGAGGGCCACCGAGACGGCCCGGCGCGCCCGCGTGTGGACGGACCCGACTCGGGAACTAACCATCATTTGGCCATCATTTCGGCCGCCTCGGGACCCGGGCGCCCTTCTCCCGGGCCTCGGACAGGCCGATCGCGATGGCCTGCGTTCGGCTCGTCACCTTCTTTCCGCTTCCGCTTCGCAGCGTTCCCTTCTTGCGCCGTCGCATGGCGGACTTGACCGCCTTACCCGCGCCCTTGCTGTATCTCGCCATGTGATCCTCCCGGCCGAAGCTGGTCGCGTGCGCGCAGCGCTGGCCCTGAAGCCACGTGCTTCCCCCCTTGCCAGGTGCAATCCCGTTGCCGACGCGGTCAGAGAGAGACCTGCGTCGGGCGCGTCTTCCGGGATCGGGCGCGGGCCTGCGCGGAGCGGACTCGCGGCCGAGGACTCACGGCGGCGTCAGCGCGTCGCGTTGACGACGTTCTGACGCGAGGAACAAGAGCGTCTCGTCGGTCTACGTCGCCCGGCGCCGCAGGGGAGGAAGCGTCTGCTCGACCGCCTCGTAGCCGGCCCACGGGTCGGCAGCGCGCCTGGCGAGACGGCGCTTGACGGTGTCGATCGTGAAATGGTTCCCGGCCGAGACGGAGTCGAGCTCCTCCCACGTGATCGGCATCGAGACCGGAGCGCCCGGGCGCGCCCGGGTGGAGTAGGCGGCGACGGAAGTCGCGCCACGCTGGTTCCGGAGGTAGTCGATGAAGATCTTGCCCCTGCGGGCGGTCTTGGCCATGGTGGCCGTGAAGGCCCGCGGGGTCTCCGCCACGAGGGTCTCGGCGAGACGGCGAGCGAAGTCCGCGCAGGCCGACCAGGTCGGTCCGGGCTCGATGGGCGCGACGACGTGGAGCCCCTTGCCGCCGGTGGTCTTCACGAAGCTCGTGAGCCGCCTCGCCTCGAGGCTCGATCGGACGAGACGCGCCGCGGCACGGACGGCGGGCCAGGGGACAGCGGGACCCGGATCGAGGTCGAAGACGAGCCGGTCGGGCGCCTCGAGCCGGTCGGCCTGTGCGTTCCACGTGTGGATCTCGAGGACGCCCATCTGGACGAGGCCGACCACCCCGGCCACGTCCTCGACGACCAGGTACTCGCCCGTCTTCGTCTTCTCGCGAATCCGCACCCTGCGGAGCGAGGGCGGTGCCCAGGCGCCCGCATGCTTCTGGTAGAAGCACTCGTGGCCGAGCCCCTCCGGGCAACGCACCAGCACGGCCGGCCGCGAGCGGAGGTGGGGCAGGATGTGCTCGGCGACCGTCGCATAGTACCGGGCCAGCGCCCCCTTCGTGACCCCTTGCTCCGGGTAGACCACGCGGTCCGGATGGGTGATGCGCACGCCTGCGACGACGGCGTCGTCCGCCGGAGGGTCGTGGGTGCCCGCCTTCGGGGCCGCGCCCGATTCCGCCGACGAGCGCCGCCCCCGTGGAGTTCGGGCGTCAGACGTCACGGGGGCGCTCGTGGACGACATCGGCCGCGGCCTTGTCCTCACGAAGTCCCTTGAACGCGGGATGACGGAGCCGTCCGTCCGTCGTCCACTCGGTGAACTTGACCTCGACGACCAGCGCGGGTTTCACCCAGCGGGCGTCCGACGCGCCCGGGGGCGGGCGCCGGAAGGGAGACTTCGAAACCCGGAGCCGCTCGAGGCGCTCGCGCAGCCGTCGCGCCGTGGTCTCCGTGAATCCGGTGCCGACCTTGCCCACGTACACGAGACCGTCCTCCTTGTCGTGGACCCCGAGGAGCAAGGCGCCGAGGCCGGCGCGCGTCCCCTTGGGCTCCGTGAAGCCGCCCACCACGAACTCCTGCTCCTGGATGCACTTGACCTTGAGCCAGCTTCGCCCCCGGCCAGGCTCGTAGGGGCGGTCGCGACGCTTGGACACCACGCCCTCCAGCGACATCCGGCAGGCCTGACGGAAGAACTCCTCGCCCCGGCCCACGACGTGGGTGCTGTAGCGGATCGGCCCGTCCGGGCGCGTCCCGGTCAGCTTCTCGAGCGTGCTCTTGCGGGTCTCGAGGACCACGCCGGTCAGATCCTGTCCGTCGAGGTGGAGGAGATCGAAGACGAAGTAGACGATCGTGCCTCGGCCGACGCCCGAGAGGGCGTTCTGGAGCGCCTGGAAGCTGGTCGTGCCGTTCGGCAGAAGCACGGCGACCTCGCCGTCGAGGAACGCCTGGCGCACCGGTAGCCGGGCGGCCGCCGCCGCGATCCCGGGGAACCGCGCGGTCCAGTCCCGGGCGTTGCGGCTCCACAGCGTGGCGCGGCCCTTGTCGATCCGGCCGAGGATCCGGTAGCCGTCGAACTTCATCTCGTGGAGCCACGCGTCGCCGCCGGGCGGAGCGGCGACGAGGGTGGCCAGCTGCGGCGCGACGAAGTCCGGCAGTCGGGCAGGGCGGGCTCCCGGAAGGGGCGCACGCGCCGATGTCGCGCCGGCGCGCCGGGGCGATCGCCTCGCTGGGTTGGCGCGCGGCAGGCGGGTCCGTGCACGGCTCACGTGCGGTTGTCGTCCCGCGCGATCCCGGCCAGCACGCGGCTGCTTGAGCACGCTCTCCGGGCGACGGCGACAGCGAGTCACGATCACGACACGCTGACGCGCCCCGAGAACCGGCGGCGGGCCATGACGCTCAGCAGGACGCTGGCGATTCCCAGCGCGCCGACGACCGTGAACGTCCCCACCACCCCGCTCCGGGCACCCACGGCGCCCGCGGCCCGGCCCAGCCACACGAACCCCGTGGCCCACAGCACGGCGCCGAGGAGGTCGAAGGCCAGGAACCGTCCATACGACATGCCACGGGACACGGCGAGGGGCATGACGACGATGCGCAGCGTGGCGGTCAGCCGGGCGAGCACGAGGGCCAGCCCTCCGAACCGACGCAGGAAGCGATCCGCCGCCGCGATCCTACTCTCGGAGAGGTGCGCCACGCGGCAGTACGCCTCGAACAGGCGATGACCCTTGAGCCGTCCCAGCAGGTACCAAATGTGGTCGCCGGCCACGATCCCGGCGGTGGCGAGGACGATGACGATGGACGCGCTCGTGCCACCGTCCTCCGTGAGGCCCGAGAGGGACCCAACGGTGATCAGCATGATCCGGCCCGGGAAGGGGACTCCGATCGCGTCGACCAGCGCCCCCAGGAACACGACGCCGTACAGATGCTCCCGCAGCCACGCGTCGAGAGGCGAGAACACTGGGCGTCCCCGACGAGGATGGGATGCAGGATCAGTGCCCGGGTTGACGAGCCGTCCATGCCGGTGTGCGTCTTCGGACGCTCACACTGTGTCCCAGGCGGGCGTCGACTGACAAGCGGGGATCCTGACAGGCGGGGCGGCCGCCGCTCCCCTCGGACGCCGGTCCCACTGGCGGTCCCGAGCACGCCTGCGTTATCCTCGCCGGGACGTGGGCGCGGCGACGCTCGCACGTCCCCGGGAGGCTACTCGTGACCGATCCTGCCGCCGCCATCGACTTGCGCTCGGACACCGTCACGCAGCCCTCGGCCGCCATGCGGGCGGCCATGGCGGCCGCCCCCGTGGGCAATGACGAGTACGGCGAGGATCCGACGATAAACCGCCTCCAGGAGCGGACGGCCGCGCTTCTCGGGAAGGCGGCGGCCCTCTGGCTGCCGAGCGGGATAATGGCGAACCAGGTGGCCCTCCGGGTGCTGACGCGTCCCGGCGATGACGTCATCGTGAGCCGGGAGAGCCACACGGTCTGGCACGAGACCGGCGGCTCGGCGGCCAACGCCGGCGTGCAGCTCACCGAGATCGGCGCCGATGGCGTCTTCACGGCGGAGGAGTTCCTGGCCGCGCGGAAGCCGGGCGGACACCCGATGTACCCGCCCACGACGCTCGTCGAGGTCGAGAACACGCACAACCGGGCGGGCGGCGTCGTCTTCCCGCAGGTCGAATCCGAGCGGATCTGCACCGCGGCGCGGGAGCACGGCGTTGCGACCTACCTGGACGGCGCGCGCCTCTGGAATGCGGCCGTCGCGAGTGGCCGGACCGTGGGAGACCTCGCGCGACCGTTCGACCTGGTCGCCGTGGCGTTCTCGAAGGGCCTCGGGGCGCCCGGCGGGTCGATTCTCGCGGGGACGCGGGACCTCATCCAGCGGGCCGTCCGCTACCGGCGGATGCTCGGCGGCGCGATGCGGCAGGTCGGGATTTTCGCCGCGGCGGCCCTCTACGCGCTCGACCACAACGACGACCGGCTTGCCGAGGACCACGCGAATGCCCGGCGGATCGCCGAGCGGCTCGCGGCAAGCCCGCGGATCGTGCTCGACCTGGCCAGGGTCCACACGAACATCATCGTCTTCCGCCTGGCCGGCGGCGCGCCGGACGCGCCTACCCTCGTGGCGCGGGCCCGGGAGCGAGGGGTGCTCATCTTCGGGATCGGACCCCGGGTGGTCCGGGGCGTCACGCACCTGGACGTGTCCCGGAAGCAGTGCGAGGAGGCGGCCGAGATCCTAGTCGAAATCGCCGAGAGCTGAGGCGCCCGGGCGGGCGCCCGGATGGAGGACGACATGGTCCGGATGACGCTGGCAGCGGCCGTGGCACTCGCGTGCGCCGGCCCGGCATACGCACAGGGGTTCAAGCTGGAGAGCCCCGACATCAAGCCGAACGCCGCGATCTCGGAGGAGCAGGTGTTCAACGGCTTCGGCTGTGCGGGCAAGAACATCTCGCCCGCGCTCAAGTGGTCGGGGGCGCCGAAGGGCACGAAGGGCTTCGCGTTGCTCGTCCACGATCCCGATGCTCCGACCGGGGGCGCCGGCTGGTGGCACTGGGTGGTCGTCAACATCCCGGCCGAAGCGACCGAGCTCAAGAAGGACGCCGGCAAGGCCGACGGGGCCAACCTTCCGAAGGGCGCGACGCAGGTCAACACGGACTTCGGCGGTCCGGGCTGGGGCGGCCCGTGCCCCCCGGCCGGGGACAAGCCACACCGCTACATCTTCTCGCTGCACGCGCTCAAGGTCGAGAAGCTCGATCTGCCGCCGACCGCGACCGCGTCCCTGGCCGGGTTCATGGCGAATGCCAACTCGCTCGGCAAGGCGACCTTGACGGGGCGGTACGGCCGCAAGAAGTAGGGACCGGACGGTGCCGGCGCGCTCGGGGTGGGGAGGCTACCGGGCGCGCACGGCCCCGACCGTGCCGGCCAACCGGCCGCGCCGTCCATAGACGAGCTCGAACAGGGGCGTCGCCATCAGCGTGGTGACGACCGCCATGATCACCATGATCGAGAACAGGGTCTGGGTGATGATGCCCCGCTCGTAGCCGATGTTCAGGATGATCAGCTCCATGAGTCCGCGGGTGTTCATCAGCGCTCCGATGGCCAGCGCCTGATCGGGCGGCTCGCCGTTGAGCCGGGCGGCCAGCCAGCAGGCCACCCCCTTGCCGACACATGCCGCGATCAGCACCAGCGCCGCGATCCCCGCCAGGGGCCAGGTGTTGACGAGGCCAATCCTGGTGTTCAGGCCCGAGTAGACGAAGAAGAGGGGCAATAGCAGGCCGGTCGTGAGCGGCATCATCAGCCGCTGAAGCTCGTCGGCGAACTTCCCCCGGGGCATGGCCGCACCGAGGATGAAGGCGCCGTAGACGGCGTAGATGCCGATGCGGTCCGTGTACCACGACCCGAGCATGACGAGCACGAGGACGAAGCTCAGCATCGGGTAGCTCATGGTTCCGCTGCGGTCGACCCGCCGGGCCAGCGGGACGAGGGCGGGACGCAGTCCGAGCATGACCACCAGGGTGTACAGGATGCCCCCGCCGATCGCCGCCACGGCGATCATCGGCGCGTTGCCGAAGCTCGCGAGGACGATGGCGAGTATGCACCACGCGGCCGCGTCGTCGATGGATCCCGCCGCGAGCGCCAGGGTGCCCAGGGAGGTTCCCGAGAGCCCGCGCTCCTGGACGATCCGGGCCAGCATGGGAAAGGCCGTGATCGACATCGCGGCGCCGAGGTACAGGACGGCCTGGCTGGCGCTGACCGTTTCGCGGAACATCGCGCCGTCGGCGTGGATGAGGGCGGCGATGAGGCCGCCGAGGACGAACGGCACCAGGATGCCGGCCACCGAGACCGACACGGCGCTCGGCACCCGCTGCCGGATGAGATCCGCCCGGAACTCGACGCCCACCAGGAACATGTACACGGCAAGCCCGAGCTGGGCCACGGCGAAGATGAGGGTCATCGACTGCGGGGGAAAGAGCGCGGCGTGCCAGCCGGGCAGGAGGGCCCCGAAGAGCGAGGGGCCCAGCAGCACGCCGGCGACCATCTCGCTCACCACGGGCGGCTGGCCGACCCTGGGCGCTAGCGCGCCCACGACGCGGCAGGCGGCCAGGATGACGGCCAGCTGGAGGAAGAAGAGGACCGAGAGGTCGAAGTTCGTCATTGGTCGTCCGTGGGTCGCCTCGGTGCGTTGCGCTCAGCGCCCGAGGTAGAGACGCCGAATCCGCTCGTCGTTCCGGATGGCCTCACCGGAGCCATCGAAGCGGTTCCGTCTGAGCAGGATCGTCTGACCCGCCCGGCGGAGGTCCTCGATGATCCGGAAGATCTCGCGGAAGACCAGTGGCGCGAGCCCGAGCATCGGCTCGTCGAGGAGCATCAGTCGCGGGCGCAGGAGCAAGGCGCGTCCCATCACCAGCATCTGCTGCTGTCCGCCCGACAGCTCCGCGGCACGCTTCCGTCGGGCCTCCCGGAGCATCGGGAAGGCGTCGTAGATCCGGTCGGAACACGGGCCGGTCCGGCGATCCGAGTCATTCGGGGAGTGCCCCGAAGAGCTGTCGCAGGGCAGCGGGCTCGAGCGCCACGCCCAGCGAGCCGCGGCCGAACCGTCCTTCGAACTCGCGCCGCGGAAGCTCGCGATACCGGAGCCGGGCCGGCGGGCGGAGGCCGGCATAGACGTAGACCACCTCGGTGAGCTCGTCGGGGACGTCGATGAGGCGCGCGAGCCGGAGCCACGTGGCTGCGTCACGCCATCGAGGGTCGAGGGTGGCCAGCCAGCGAGCCTCGTCGACGTTCGGGGGCCGAGGGGACACGAGGATGGCGGTGATCAGGTCGCGCAGCTCCGGGTCGCCTGACAGCGCGGCCGCCACGTACGGCTCGGCCTGGAGGTTGCGGGCGCGGCCGAGGCCGGCGACGAGGCTCCCGGCCAGCGCCTCCGGCGGCTCGCCACGCCCGTCCCATCGCCCGAGGGCCACGCGGAGCTCGCGGAACGGCTCGAGCCGACCCCATCGTTCCGCGTCGCTCCAGCCCGTGGTGTTGTCGAACGCGACTGCGAAGACGAGCGCGTCGCCGCGCGCGTTGACCAGGACGGCGCCCGTCAGGTGCTCGTCGAAGACGTCGGGGTCGCACGGATGATTGTGGGCAGAGCACCAGGCCTCCGTGTAGACGCGACGCATCCGGGCGAGGTGCGCGGTCCGGGCGGCCTGGTACGGCTTCCGCGGATGGAGACGCGTGTCCACCAGCCGCGCGGGATCGAACAGATGGAGGGCGAGAGGGTGAAACGAGGCGAAGTGGATCTGGTTCCTGTGATAGACGATCCTTCCGTCCGGGAGGGTCGCCACCGGCCAGCCCGGGAGGACGGCCCTCAGAGCGAGATCGCGGCCGAGCACGAGCGTGCAGGCCGCCGAGGGATTGACGTGAGCGGTCGCCACGACGAAGTCCGCGTGGCGGCGCATGGAGTCGACCCGCGCGCAGGTGTTCGCGTCGAGACCCTCCGGAGCCGATCGGGGCCAGACGAGCGGAACACGCGTGACGATGCCCGGCCCCAGACGGAGCGCTACGAGCCGCGCCGAGCCGCCCGGCTCGCCGGCATCGTAGAGGACGATGGTCGGACCCCTCTCCCCGACGATGACATGGCTGCCGATTGGCCGGTCGAGATCCGGCAGTCCGGCGGGCGGGCTCAGGCCGTTGGCGCGCAGCACCTCGGCGAGCGTATCGGCGCCGGCCGTCGGCGCGGCGCCGAGGAGGAGAAGGATGGAACACGCCAGGACGCGGTGCACGTGAGAGAGCTTACTCGATCCGGACAGGCCCCGGTGTTCGCCGCGAGAGTCGAAGCGCTGATGCGATTGGGCCGCAATCCCGGGTCGGGTCTTCGACGCCGGTCCTGGAGTACACTCGCTCCAGATCGACGGAG